>Ga0265295_1000761_pt1 | contig 61827 bp, 51 predicted proteins | sample Munlansysbiofilm_FD_192503 | JGI IMG/M metagenome (GOLD analysis project Ga0265295, IMG submission 192503) | Leachate microbial communities from a municipal landfill in Southern Ontario, Canada - Methane capture system biofilm | ecosystem: Engineered > Solid waste > Landfill > Unclassified ... | reverse complement strand
CAACAGGGTTGTCTTGGAAATGCTATTTTTTAGCTAAAAAACAGCATTTTCGCTTTTATTCTTCAGTTGCTGAGTTGCTTGGATCGCTATCCAGGTTAAACGCTTTGTGCAGGGCACGAACCGCCAATTCCAGATATTTATCTTCAATCAACACAGAAGTTTTGATTTCACTGGTGCTGATCATTTGAATATTGACGCCTTCTTCGGCCAAGGTGCGGAACATCAGGCTGGCAACACCGGCGTGTGAACGCATGCCAATACCCACGATGGAAACCTTACCCACTTTCTGGTCGGAAATCACTTCACGGGCCCCGGTTTGCGGAATCACGACTTGATTGATTACGTCCAGGGTACGTTTGTGGTCGTTGCGGTTGACGGTAAAAGAGAAATCGGTCGTGCCGTCAACAGACTGGTTCTGGATAATCATGTCGATGTCGATATTGGCATCGGCTACGGGGCCCAGAATGGCAAAGGCCACGCCGGGTTTATCGGGTACGCCCAACAGGGTGATTTTTGCTTCATCGCGGCTGAAGGCGATACCAGAAACTAAGGCAGCTTCCATTTTTGAGTCTTCCTCGAAAGTAATAAGTGTTCCCGAATTTTTTTCTTCTTCGACTGGAATTAAAGGATCGGTAAGTGATGATAAAACGCGTAAGGGTACTTTGTATTTGCCGGCGAATTCAACTGCCCGGATTTGCAGGATTTTTGAACCCAGTGAGGCCATTTCCAGCATTTCCTCGAAAGACACCACATTCATGCGGCGGGCTTCGGGAACAACGCGGGGGTCAGTGGTATAAACGCCATCTACGTCGGTGAAAGTAAGGCATTCATCGGCCTTGAGGGCGGCTGCTACGGCAACTGCCGACGTGTCTGAACCGCCACGGCCAAGCGTGGTAATGTGACCGTCGGGGTCAATACCCTGGAAACCGGTAACAATAACCACTTTACCGTTATCCAGATCGGCGCGGATGCGTTTGTCATCGATAGACTTGATACGGGCCTTGGTAAAGGCGCTGTCGGTTTTAACCGGTACCTGCCAGCCGGTGTAGCTGCGTGCAGGTACGCCTTGCGCTTGCAACGCAATGGCCAGTAATGCACTGCTGGCCTGTTCACCGGTTGAGGCAAGCATATCCAGTTCCCGGCGATCGGCGTCGGTGGACAGCTCTTTGGCCAGGCCAAGCAGGCGATTGGTTTCACCCGACATGGCTGAAGGAACGACAACTACCTGATGGCCTGCTGCATGCCATTTGGCGACACGTTTCGCAACATTTTGTATGCGCTCGATGGAACCCATTGAGGTGCCACCGTATTTATGGACTGTTAGAGACATCTTGATGATTGAGGAAGAAAAGTTGCCCACAATTGGGCCTGAAACCTGATATTCTACAACGAGTTATCAAAATTTTAAGAAAAAATGGAGAGCAAACGATGAAAAAAAACCAGGTTTTACAGATCGGTCCGGCACCGTCCCTGATTAATGAATATTTGGCCAGTAATTATGAGGTGGTCAAGCTGTGGGAACATGAAGATATCGTACAGACATTGAAAACACGTTGTCAGGAATGTGTCGCTGTTGTTACCTCTGCCAAGTATGGACTTAAAAATGAATGGCTGGATTTCCTGCCTGCCCTGAAAGTCGTTAGCAGCTTCGGGGTGGGGTATGATTCTATTGATGCTCAAGAACTGGGACGGCGGGGTATTCAACTGGGTAATACCCCCGACGTTTTGAATGACTGTGTGGCCGATACGGCTATGGCCTTGTTGTTGGGTGCTGGTCGTGGCCTGGTCAGGGCTGATCGTTTTGTACGTGAGGGGCAATGGCCACGAGCCGAATTTCCTTTAATGCACAGTATTACGGGGAAAAAAGCAGGGATTGTCGGGCTGGGTAATATTGGGCAAGCGATAGCTAAAAGGCTGACAGGGTTTGATTGCGAAATTCGTTACCACAATCGCTCGGAAAAGAAAGGTGTGCCTTACCGTTACGAGTCTTCTTTAAAGGCGCTGGCACAATGGAGCGATTTCCTGTTCATTATGTGTGTCGGTGGGCCTGCCACTTATCATTTAATTAATGATGAAATCATAACGGCACTTGGACCGGATGGTTTGCTGATCAACGTATCAAGAGGAACGGTTATTGATGAAGAGGCCATGATCAAGGCGTTGCAGGATGGTCGTCTGGGTGGTGCTGCGCTTGATGTATTTGAGCGCGAACCTTATGTGCCCGAAGTGTTAATGGAGATGGATAACGTTGTGCTCATGCCGCACCTTGGCAGTGCAACCATAGAAACCCGCCAGCGTATGGCACAACGGGTGATTGATAACCTGGATGGGTTTTTTCGTGAAGGAGGTGTGGTGAGCAGGGTGGTGTGACCGCCTCTTTGGAGAGGTCATACCGGTAAGTTTAAGACATGAAAACAGGAAAGGAAATATGAAGCCGGGACAGAATAAACAGGAAGTATTATTACAGGAAACACCGTTTTTTATTACCGAAGAAATCGAAGCGGACATGATTGCCGCCGGATATGTGTTTGAACCTCCCAAACATGTGAGTACCGTGCGCCTGACTGATATCTTGGCCAGACTTACCGATGAGGAATTGGCTGAGTGGCCATCAGAGCTGGCGCAAAAGGAAATTAACAGGCGTAATGCCCGGTAAAGGCAAGTCAAACTGGTACCAGTCATGCTTGGCTTGTTGTCTTTTTCTATTCTATGGCACTATGCCGGGATTAGTGCTTTCCCGTGGGCTGCAAGATTTTTCAAAATGCTTGAAAAACGTCTTTAAAATGACAGTCTGTACAGAATATTGCCAGTATGGTTATCGTACATAATTTATTTAATAATAAAACAGTACAACACGGAGACTTACATGAATATCGGATTTATTGGCCTGGGCCATATGGGCGCCCCCATGGCGCTTAATTTGCTGAAAGCGGGACATAAGGTTTATGTTTATGACCTGGTTGAATCGGCAGTGCAAATGCTGGAGGCGGCCGGTGCAATCCGGGCGACTTCACCGGCAAAAGTGGCCAGTTCGGAAATCGATTTGCTCATTACCATGTTGCCTGCAGCGGTGCATGTCAAAAAAGTGTATCTGGGCGAAGATGGTGTGCTGGCAGCCGTAGGCAAGCAGGTATTGCTGATTGATTCTTCCACCATTGATCCGCAAACGGCACGGGAGGTGGCTGCACAGGCGGCAGCCCAGGGCAATGCCATGCTGGATGCCCCGGTTTCAGGTGGTACGGGTGGTGCCCAGGCCGGAACCCTCACTTTCATGGTGGGCGGAGAAAAAAACGTGTTTGACAAAGCCGTGCCTGTGTTAGAGGCAATGGGTAAAAACATTGTCTATTGCGGTGGTACGGGCAATGGCCAGGTTGCCAAGGTGGCCAATAACATGCTGCTGGGTATTTCCATGATTGGTGCGGCCGAAGCCATGAATCTGGGCGTGTCGCTGGGTATGGATCCTAAAATTCTTGCCGGTATTATCAATACTTCTTCCGGCCGTTGCTGGAGCACCGAAGTGTATAACCCGTATCCGGGGGTGGTGGAAACGGCACCCGCTTCAAAAGGCTATGCGGGTGGTTTTGGTTCTGATTTAATGCTGAAAGACTTGGGGTTGGCAACCGAAGCGGCCAAAGCGGCCAAAGTGCCGGTGGTACTGGGCGCGGCGGCACAGCAGCTGTACCAGACATTCAGTACACAGGGCAATGGTCATCTGGACTTTTCAGCCATTATCAAGTTTTTTTCTACAAAATAAGTTCCCATAACGATTTGTCATTGGGGTGAGGCTTTGTAAAAACACACCCCGTTTTGCCTGCCTGAAAAAGAAGGAAGGAATATCAATGTTTAGCACTGCATTAAGCGAAGAACAAAGAATGATCCGTGATATGGCACGGGATTTTGCCCAAAATGAAATTGCACCCAGGGCAGAACAATGGGAAAAAGAGGGCTGGATAGACGATGCCATGATTGAGAAAATGGGTGAGTTGGGCCTGATGGGCATGGTGGTGCCTGAAGAGTGGGGTGGTTCATTTTCCGATTATGTGTCTTATGCGCTGGCCATAGAGGAAATCTCTGCGGCAGACGCGGCAACCGGCACCATGATGAGCGTGCATAATTCAGTGGGGTGCGGCACTTTGTTAAACGCGGGTAACGATATGCAGAAAAAGCAATGGTTGCCTGAAATGGCATCGGGCCGGGCGATTGGCAGTTTTTGCCTTACCGAACCGCAGGCCGGATCAGAAGCCCATAATTTAAAAACCCGTGCGGTGCTACAAGATGGCCAATGGATATTGAACGGCGCCAAGCAATTCGTGACCAACGGCAAGCGGGCAAAAGTAGCCATCATTTTTGCCGTGACCGATCCTGATCTGGGCAAAAAGGGGATTTCCGCTTTTTTGGTGCCTGCCAATACGCCCGGCTTTTTAGTGAGTCGGGTCGAGCACAAGATGGGGATTCGGGCTTCTGATACCTGCGCCATTACGCTGGATAACTGCACGGTTCCAGAAAATGCCCTGCTGGGTGAGAGAGGCAAAGGGCTTTCAATTGCTTTGTCCAACCTGGAAAATGGCAGGATTGGTATTGGTGCGCAAGCGGTGGGTATTGCCAGGGCCGCCTTTGAAGCGGCTTTAAAATATGCCAATGAACGGGTGCAGTTTGGTAAATCACTGGCCGCCCATCAAAGTATTGCCAATATGCTGGCCGACATGCACACTCAAATCAATGCCGCCCGTCTTATGGTGCTAAATGCCGCTTCACTTAAAAATCAGGGTATTCCTTGCTTGTCTGAAGCAGCCCAGGCCAAGCTGATGGCCTCTGAAATGGCGGAAAAAGTCTGTTCAATGGCCATCCAGGTTCATGGCGGCTATGGCTATCTGGAGGATTACCCGGTACAGCGTTACTATCGCGATGCACGGATTACCCAGATTTACGAAGGCACCAGTGAAATCCAGCGCATGCTGATTGCCCGTGGTCTGGCAGACTATCAGGGTTGACGTATACGTTAAAAGCAAAAGATATTTTAGATGGAAAATTCCGTACTGGTAGTCAAAGGTTTACTCTGATTTATACAGAGTGAACTCACCTCGATCATTTTGGATGTATTCATTGCCGTTTGCAAAATCAATGTAATACCAGCCTGATACGGCCCGCCCAATGCTGGCATAGCGGTTTTCTTTCTCCACGCAACGATTTTCCTGGGGAAGTTCTAAAATGCAAGTTTGTTCATATATATCTCCGAAAAGCAAAGGGAAAAAACCAGGTTTGTCCTCTCCGTCTTTGTCGGTTTCATAACCCCCGGCAATATCCCAGACTCCGATTCTGAAAGAACCTGTTTCAGAATCAATGCTGGGTATATCGTATTTTTCTTTGATGCTTTCTTTGTTTTCAAGCCACCATTGAATGAAATTTTGTTCATTCAATGGTGGGTTTTTAAGTACGATAAAATCATAGTGACCATTTTTGCTTTTAATGAAATCAACGACTTCCATGGGTTGGAAATAACGGACAGCGTAGCTGATTGTCTGCCAAAGCAGGGTTAAGGCTAACAGGGCCAGTATCAGTTTCAGTTTTCGGTTCATGATTTCAGGGGTTGTTTTTAATTCTTGAGCCACTCAGGGTTACGGTGGCGCTCATATTGGTGAAGAAAGGCTTGAAGCCGAATTTTTGGTAGCGTTGCAATATGAACCAGATTTTGAAAATGACAATATGATGGTTACGGTATTTTATGATGTCCTGTTTGTCCAGTCCGAAATGGTCTTGGGCTCTAAACAGGACAGTGGCATGAAACCGGTTATCATTTATTTGCAAGGATTGCAACGTAATATGGGTTGCATGTATATCGTGGACAGTTATTTTGGTTCCGTTGAATGTATCCCAGAATTTATTGAATTTTGGAAGTCTTGTTTCTTCGCGTATGTGGTTTTCTACCTCCTGGGAGCCTTTTGGGGTTAAGATTTTTTTATCCCAATTAATATATCTGGCTATAGCCACTTTGAGAACATTCAATATCCCATTTTTAGACTTGTCCATCAGAATCCTTTCCTCAAAAGCTTGGCTCAGGGCCAGACTCTGAAAAGAGGTTCCATGACCATATTGCATATGGTTAATCATCTGCTTAATCAGATGGTTGTAGGGGCCATATAGTGCAAAGGTGTTGGCGTAATGCCGGAATTCATCAAATAAAATTTTCGTGCATTCTTTGGTGGAGAGCGCTTGTTTGGCACCTAATATGTCCAAGACCTTTTCATAAACGGGACTTTGCCAGCGATGTGGTGAGATGGGATTGATTCTTTTTAGAGTATAAGGGTCAACAAAACTGGACGCCTGATGCAGGCCAAAGTGATTTTTAAGATCATATTCTGACAGATCGCCATAACGCATGTCGTCAGCACTGTGATCGTTCATTATTTTTTTTGTTTTGAACAATAGGTAAGGAAACTCAATGCCTGACATTTGGATGCCTTTTTAATAAATATATTAACAAATTAATTTTCAGTAAAATTTTTAAAAAAATTGTAATCTTTCAAAATGACAGATAGATGAAATGTCAAATTACGAAGGCACCAGTGAAATCCAGCGCATGCTGATTGCCCGTGGTCTGGCAGACTATCAGGGCTGACAGATTGGCGTGGTATGATCTCCCTTGATTTGATGTACTGGAGGGAATCATGATGGTTGAAGAAAAAATGAAGAGGTCAGCAAAATCTGTTTTAGGGGTGGATGGCGTTAAAACTGATTCAAAACCTGCTGCAAAATCAGCAGCTGCTTCAGTCGTCGCCTCGGTTGAATATGTGCATGGAAGGCGTCGGGGGGAAATGACGATAGATCAGATTTCCGGTTATAAGAAAGAGTCCACCCGCCTGTTGTGGGTTGGCCTGAAAGACCCCACTAAAGCCGAGTTGCAGCATATTTGTAGCCAGCTGTCGCTTAGCACCGATGCTACTGAAGAAATCATTAAAAAACATAGTCGTCCCAAAGTGATTGATTACGGGGAATATATCCAGATTGTGGCCATGACCGTTAGCAAGGAAAGTAGTAAAAAACCGGCTTTTGGTGAAATCCAGATTATTTTCGGGATTGGTTTCCTGTTAACCGTCAGGCGTGGGGATGACTTGTCCAACAGTTCCCTTAGGGAAAGGCTGGAAGGATGGCCCGACCTGATTGCCAGGGGAAGTGATTATGTGGCGGCCGAAATTCTTGATGTGCTGGCCGACAGCTATACTCACTTAACCGCCAGGCTGGAATATGAAGTGGATCAGTCTGAGCACCAAATGCTGCTGCAAGGGCTCAAGGAAAGTGATATTCGCAAGCTGTATAAACAGCGGCGGGATTTACTAAGAGTTCATACGGCCATTGCGCCCATGATAGAAATTTGTCGCAAACTGTCGCTGGTACGGATAGATGTGGTGGAAATGGATTCCCGTTCAAATTTCAGCATTGTGTCAGACCGGGTAGCACGTTTGGTGGAACAAATTAACTCCTTGCGCGAGGCCCTGGCGTTTGCCTTTGAGGCCGGCATGATGATTGGGCAAAATCACCAGACTGATATTGCCAAAAAACTGGCTGCCTGGGCGGCTATTTTGGCTGTGCCTACAGCGATTGCAGGTATATATGGCATGAACTTCAAAGAGATGCCCGAGCTTGAGTGGTCTTTAGGTTATCCTTTTGTACTGGTGCTGATGTTTGGTGTTTGCGGTTTCCTGTTCTGGCGTTTCAAAAAAGCCGGTTGGCTGTAGCGTTAGATAGATTTTTTATGGCCTTATCTCTATGAGTGTATCATTTGGCACGGCTCGCCAGAGTTCGACCTTCAATGAAATGAGCGCCACCCGTTTGCCCAGACTGAGCAGACTTACGATGGACTTGACGAGGTCCGAGGCCCTTATGCCCTGCGACATCGGTAGCCGGTGGGGCAATCACCGCTTCGACCTGCGTTGCCTGGCAGCACTGGCCTACGAGCGCCAGTCCAGAGTACGGGGTCAGATTCAGCTTGCTGGATTGGCGGATTGCAAAGCAGGGCATGTTTTGGCATTTAATAATGCTTTCCGGCAACTGTTTTCATCAACATCTTTGGATATAAATTTCATTTATGTTGATTCCATCCTCATCCTTTCATTTCCCTATGATTCTTTTGCGCATGAACGTAATTCCTGAAAAGCCCATCATGCCACTCTTGTGACATTTCATTATATGGAAACAAGCCATCTTGTCCAGGCAAGCAAACCTGATCTAAAGGATATGCATGCAGCAATCCAATTGCTGACTTGAACTTTTCCAAACCATTCTCTTGAAATGCTATTACAGCCATATCACCCATTTCACAATATATACACCACTCACCAACATCTGAAATACATATATATTCTTCCATATTAAAAATCCATGCCTCTGGATCTCCTGGTTTATTTCCACGCAAAAAATCCACATAATCTTTTCCCTTGCTATTTTTATCAAGATAAACAGCCGCCGCCTCCTCAAACTCGTAAGACATTGAACGGGCAAGATTTAAAAGACAAATCACATTAGATTTTTCAATTGTCAGTAATTCAGAGGCTATATCAACAAACTCTTTACAAAACAACCAGCCCTCATCTAAAAACAGAAAATGCTCCCAACGTTGGGTAAAAACATAGTGCGGGAATTTCCTTCCTGATCTAAAAGCACTCACCGCATTGGAAAATGATTTCCGGCAATTGTTTTCATCAGTACCTTTTGATATATATCTCATCTAAATTAATTCTTTCCCCATCATTCCATTCCCCTATGATTCTTTTGCGCATGAACATAATTCTTGAAAAGCCCATCGTGCCATTCTTGCGACATATCATTAAAAGGAAACACCCCATCCTGACCGGGACGACACGCTTCTTCCAAGGTATAGGGTTGCAATATATCCAGTGCAGGACGAAACTGAACCAAACCCGCATTGGATAAGGCAAGCACTGCAATATCACTTAACCTTTCACAATACATATACCACCCCCCAACATCTGAGGTGCATATATAATCATCCATAACATAAACCCATCCAAGTTCTTCGTCATTATGAGATATTAAGTAATTATATTCTTTCGCAGTAATTTCCATGTTAAGGAACAATGCCGCACACCCTTCAAAATCAAGCGAAGATGATTGCGTAAGATTTAAAAGGCAAACAGTATTTGCCTGTTCAAGTGTCATAAATGCTGGTAATGCCTCAACAAACGTTTCACCAAACATCCTGTCTGATGGAAAAAATAGATAATGATCCCAACGTCGGGTAAAAATATTCTGTGGAAATTTTATAGCAGGATCAAAAGCGTTTCGGGCATTCAATAGTGCTTTTCGACAACTGTTTTCATCAACATCTTTGGATATAAATTTCATTTATGTTGATTCCATCCTCATCCTTTCATTTCCCTATGATTCTTTTGCGCATAAACGTAATTCTTGAACAACCCATCATGCCATTCTGGAATCATATAATTAAAAGGAAAGACCCCATCCTGACCGGGACGACACGCCTCTTCCAAGGTATAGGGTTGCAATATATCAAGCGCAGGGCGAAACTGTGTTAAACCTGCATTGGATAAAGCAAGCACAGCGATATCATTCGTTCTTTCACAATACATACACCAACTGCCTACATCAGAGGTACATATATAGTCTTCCATATTGAATATCCAGCCCTCTGCTTCTGCTGGACCACTACCCCATATCAAAGCGTGATATTGACTTTCATTAATGTCCTTATCAAGATAAAGTGCAGCTGCACTCTCAAATTCTAAAGAAGGTGATCGTGTAAGATTTAAAAGACAAACGATATTGGCCTGTTCAAGAAAAATAAATTCACTAATTGAATTAGCAAAATCTTTACGCAACATCCTATCCGACGGGAAAAACAAATAACAATCCCAAGATCGGGTAAAAACATTATTTGGAAATTTTATTTTAGGATCAAAAGCGTTTCTGGCATTCAATAGTGCTTTCCGGCAACTGTTTTCATCAATACCTTTTGATATATATCTCATCTAAATTAATTCTTCCCCCATCATTTCATTTCCCCATGACTCTTTTGCGCATGAACGTAATTCTTGAACAACCCATCATGCCATTCTTGTGACATATCATTAAAAGGAAACACCCCATCCTGACCGGGACGACACGCCTCTTCCAAGGTATAGGGTTGCAATATATCCAGTGCGGGACGAAACTGAATTAAACCCGCATTGGATAAGGCAAGCACTGCGATATCACTAGTCATTTCACAATACATACACCAACTGCCAACATCTGAAGTGCATATGTAATCTTCCATAAGGTAGAACCAACCAACTTCTACCCCATCATTTGATATCAAATCATCATATTCTTTTGCAGTAATTTCCGTATTAAGGAACAGTGCAGCACACGCTTCAAACTCTAGTGAAGATGATTGTATGATGTTTAAAAGGCAAACAGTATTTGCCTGTTCAAGTGTAATAAATACTGGCAATGCCTCAACAAACGTTTCACCAAACATTCTGTCTGATGGAAAAAAAAGATAATGATCCCAACGCTGGGTAAAAATATTTTGTGGGAATTTTATGTCAGGATTAAAAGCACTCACTGCATTGGAAAATGCTTTTCGGCAACTTTTTTCATCAACACCTTTTGATATATATCTCATATTAACTTACTCTATTTTTAAAAATCAAGGATTATCTAATACAAATTTTACGACCTTACCATCAGCACTTTTGGACTGAGCTCCCAAATTACCCTGTAGTGATTTTCTACCATAGATAGCATAGGTTGATTTTCCATCTGTAAGTACTGTTACTGTATTGGTTTGTGTTTTTATGCGATAACCATTACTTATTAAATTTGATTGGAACACTTCAGGCGTAATATTTGTCCTAACATTTAACTCCTTAGCACCTCGCTTCGTTACTGAAGTATCAAAAACCGAAAACTTGCCAAGCATGGAGTCAACGCTTTTCGTTGCCAAGGACTTGGTGCTACTGACTATACCACCCGTAGCAATAGCAACGGCGGCATCACCCAATGCTGAAGCACTATAAAGTCCAGCTGTAAAATAATTTCCGCTCTGGAACTCTTGCGCAGCCAGACCTTGATAATAAGCCCCCGGAACCATCTCATTGATAAGTTCCCCCGCATTACCTGTCGGGTCGGATATATTCAGTGGGTCATTACCGGCATAAGCGTAAAGATTAATTCCGCCCTCGGTTCCAATAGGGTCAGTTTGCAAGAATCGGCCTAAGACTGGTGAGTACGTACGGGCCCGGTTGTAATACAATCCACTCTCAAGATCCAAACGCCGGCCCGCATAACGGAAACTCGCTGTGTTTGCCAGTTTGTTTATACCGATTCCATAGGGCGTATAGGCATGTTTCTCGGTAACCGCACCTGTATTATTGGACAAGGCAATGACAGACCCTTGCCCATCGGTAAAGTGGTAAACCCAACCACGCCCCATTTCAAGACTGGCAACCGGTTCGTCAAGCCCCGAACCATAAATGAATCGCTTATTTGGGTAAGCTGTGCCCACACCAGAAAACTCAACCATTTCCTGATCGCCAACAGACAGATAAGCATGTGATGTTGTCACTCCCCCTGTAGTGACGTGTTTCCACAAACGTCGGTCTTGTGCATCATATACATAATTGATCTGGATACCCGCAGATTGGGCATAAACCAAACGGTTGGAAATATCATACTGATAAGTCCAGATGCCATCCCCTATTAAATTGCCCCGGCCATCATACGTAAGTGGTGTACCGGAAATGTCACTGTATTGATTCAGTATATTTGCGGTATATGTTTTTGATGAAGCAGGAAGACCTGAAACAAGATAGCTGCCATCGGTGGCATTGACGGACTGTCTTTGCAGATCCTGGTTATAACCATAGTTCAAGGAAAGAGCTGAACCATTCCAAGTATGCCCTACTGTAACGGGAAGACTGGAAATATCGTATGAAATATCGGTTGTTGCGACTGAAGACGCGGCAGCCCCATATGAAATGGCATTGCGCCTGCCCATGATATCGTAAGAAAAATTTGCAATTCGTATACCTGAACTACTTGAACCTTCATATATATTGCTTATATGGTTTAAGCTATCATAATCATAAGCAACCTCGACATTGAGAGGGGCACTAAGCGGTGGAAGCGCCAGCTTGGTACGGTTGCCGTTTTTGTCAAGCGTAAAATTTGATGTACCGAAAAGACCTGAAGTTTCAGAAACAAGGCGCCCCGCACCATCATAGGCATAAGACACGTTGGCACTTGGGTTGGCTGTTGCGGTAGCCGTTAATAAACGTCCTGAATAATCATAACCATAGGATATGACATCTTCCCCATATGGAGCTTTAGTCAACTTCCGGTTAAGTGCATCATAGGTAAACCAGATTTGATTTCCATCACGACGCTGATGCACCCGTAAATTTTCTGCCGGATCATAAACATAAAAATCATAGTCAGGGCTTTCTGGGCTGTCACCTGGGTAATGAATTGAACTTAAATGTTCAAACCCATCGTAATAATGTCTTAAGGTATTATTATTGCCGTCAGTGAGTGTGGCTAAAAGACCGCCAGAATAATAGGATCGGGCTTCACGCAGCACCACACCCAAATTTTGTGTGATTGATGGATCTAATGCACCCGAAACCTCATCCCGAAGTTGTATCACGCGTGAGGCCGCATCATAAATTGTACGGGTTAATCGCCCCGAAGATGACGTAACCGTTGAAGGACGGCCCACCACATCATAAGCAGTGGCTGAGGTGGAACCATTCGGATAAGTTACTACGGTTGGTTTGTTACCGGCATTATACTCCGTTGTGGTAAGCTGCCATGGCGTAGAACCACCTGTTGCCCGTTTAACCGCTATACGGTTTCCGACTTTATCATAGGTATATTGGGTAACACCAGTAGCGAAAGGAACCGGAGGTGTTATTTGAATAAGCCTTCTTTCCGAGTCATAGTCATGGGTTGTAATATACCCATTTGGATCAGTCTCGGTAATCTGATTGCCAACAGCATCATATGAGTATGCGGTAACCAAATTGAGATGACCCGATGAACTCAACCCATCATCTACCTTTACCTGCAAAAGATCATAAGTAATGGGTGCATAGGCATAACTTGTTGAACGGCCTTCTGGATCAACAACTTTGGTCGGAAGCCCATATATATTGTAGTTAGTGGTGGTTACCGGTGAGACTGTTCCTGAAACACCCGGCTTGCTTACCGCTGGTTCCGTTACCGTCAGTGGGTTACCCGCAGCATCATAAGTGTAAGAAGTGATTCTTCCCAAGGTGTCTGTATAGGTTGCCGGTTTTGAGAGTGCTGTGTATGTCCAGCTTTCTGTCAAAGGAACAGCTGGCACACCTGTCAAAGGATCAAGGGCTCCGGGTATGGGAATTGATGTCCTGCTTAGAATATTGGACTTTTCGTCATAAACCATTGACTCCGCACCACCCAGTGGACGAACAACCAATATTCTTCTACCTACACCATCATAAGTATAATTTGTAGCCGCTCCTGTTTGGTCCAGATCAATAAATGCATTCCCTGCGCGATCGTAATAAATGAGGCGGGAAGCCCCCAAAGGATTAAATTCCTGACTGCGCGTACCATTGGCAAACAGATAATGCCAAACATTTCCTTCAGGATCTGCTTGGGTTTTAATACGTCCAAAGTCATCATAATTATTTGTCATCACCGCTGTTGTCGGGCGTGATGGATAATACATTTTATTAAGTAGCCCCGGCTCACTATACGTATAAGTGGTGGCATTATTAAGCGTATCACGAGACGTTACAAGATTACCTGCTGAATCATAAACATACGATACTGTTCTGTTTCCATCAGAAACGCTTGTAAGCTTTCCGGCACTATTGTGTGAAAAAATTAATTTTCGACCTTTACCGTTATTAACCTGAGCCAGCCTTTTGGCATCGCCAGACCCGGTATATGTAAACGAGACCAGATTGTTATTCGTATCCTGCCAGGACTGGACTTTGCCATCTGCCGCAAATGTTGTAACCGTTCCATTTTTATCCGTAATAGAAATAATCCCATTGGCAGCAACAAGTAAAGTCGAACCATCTCCCGGAGGAGGCACATATTCGTACCCACCCGAAGCGGTTGGAATTTTCGTAAATTTTTTGGTGCCCTCATTTGTTTCTATCGTAACGGCATGATCCACCAACTGGTCCATAAGCCAACTTGCAACAAGTGAAGCTGAAACAGTATTGGCAAGAGCTGGAGATGCGGTAGAGGTTTCCAGGTCCTTCATCACATAGCTGGCAACTAATGTTGTTACAGCAGCCATGGGATTGTGATCACCAAAAGCCTCATAAGGATCACTGTCAATAAAAGATGACAGCATGTAGTTGTGCCGCCAACCGAAACCTAAAGCGGTTTCACTTGATCGTCTGCCAGAGTTGTAGTTGCGTTTAAGCGAAAGCCCCAGTGGAAAATCAGCAGACCCTACCGTGATATCTTCATGGTCGTATATATAATTCCCAGAATAAAGATCAATGGGATCCCAGCTTAAAAATGAAGTATAGGCACTCTGCGCAGTCGCAGTGACCATATCCCATGTGTTCGAAACAAAAGAAGTTAACTGTGAGGCATAACCGCCTTTGTATCCCCCCGTGATTTTGGAAGCAAGAAGCACCCGAATGTCTGGCGTAACCTCTTGCTGCTGAAGATAATACCCATTACCTACCCATTCATTTACAGTACGAGACCCGTTTTGCGGAATTATTGCCTGCCTTCCTATTGAACCACCTCCCGTAAGAAAAGCGTCCATATCATTTATGTCAGCGCTTGCCCAATTCATTAACGTTGGCTTTACAACAGCCCAGTTCGAAGGGGTTGCGAGGATAAACCCTATACCGCTTGCATTTGAATAACTGAACATACGTGGCGTAGAAACGGCTTCGACATCCTGGAGTTGTTTAACAACGGTAGACTCCAGCGTAGCGTTACGAATTTGTCGTCCAAAGAAAGCACCGGTCCGGTCAAAATCCGATACAGACGTACTTTTAGGAGAAAAGCCATAAAGCAAGGCAGGAAAATCAACATAGGCTCCGCCATCATATCCTGCCACCCCCATTGCACCATGACGCACGTCGATGTAACCAATGAGATTGGCTGCCATTTTGTCTCCTGCACTAATCTGACTAAGATAAGCCGTTGCAACAGTTGCAAGTCCCCCACCAAAAACAGCCTCTGAATCTGATGAATCACCTGCGGCTACCGCTGCTTCAAGTTGCCGTTGTTGACGTGTAAGTGCATCCCTGCCCGTTTCTCCGGCAGCAGTAACAATTGAATAGGTTCCTCCCCGCTTCACCCGTGATTCAACCTTAAAATTATTAAAGAGCGTGGAATATGGGGTTGACATTTCCAGGGTAACAATCTGGTTTTCTGATGCAGTAGATATACCTGTAGCCACTACTGTCCCATCAATAGTCAATACAGGCTGGTTGGATGCACTATAGTTGAGCGTTATGCGTCTTCCGGCAATTTGGCTGCCATAATAAGTTTTATTGATAGAATAGAATGTACCACTATCAGAAACTTTAATTGTGAAGGCCGTTTCCAAGGCATTGGGCGTTGCTGTACACTGCCCAATTTCCACACATACTATGCCTGCGGCAGGAAAAGTAGAGCCATAGCTGTCATGTGTAATGGTTCGTCCACCAGCCAGTTCTTTCATTGAGCTTGATGGATGATTGGTACGAATGTAATTGGCGAGTGCCGCAGAATAAGTGTTGAGACTGGAGTTAATGTTGGCGCTATGGATATTTTTAACGGAATTAACGCCAGCAGGCATTCCAGCAATAGCAGAAGATCCATTAAGGGCACCATTCAAAAATGCTGTTCTGCTGTACCCCATGGCAGAGGCAATATCAACAGGAAGATGGTATTGGTAAGATTTAAATGAAGGATCAAGCCTGTACGTTGTATCTCCAAGCGTAACTTCAGTCCAGGCCATCAACATTTCAACAGTTTCAGCAGCTCCACCTGTCTCCACGCATTCACCACCTGCTGTTAAACGGATGCACGCCGGTATTGCTCCGTTACCAAGAGTCTGTGAAAGAAGTTTTGCATCATTATCCACACCAATGAGATTGGCAACGGCATACGCAGGTATAGTCACATTCCCATACCGATAGTTAGCCGTAATGCATGATTGGCGTAACAACTCCACAAACAACATATTCTGATCCATGTTGTTACCGCTTCTATCAAGGTATGTGCCCAATGGGCCTTTCTTGAGGCCAAAAGATGGTGAAAAATCTATATCGTAATAAACGTACTCATAAATTAAATCAAGATCGTAGTTTAGAGCCCGTGCAAGGGCAGCTATCTCTGGGTCAGTTGCACCCGGTGTGCATGCAAGAGGCGTAACAATAGAAGCGGCATGAACTGGTCGGTTGATAAAAACTGAACTTAAACCTGTTGTAACCACTATCACCATAGCAATTAACAAACGGTTGAATCTGTTCCATTTGATAGTCATATCCCTATCCCTTACGAATTGGTGTTCTTTGATCAATACTAACGATGAAGAAATCTGCTAGTGAAGCACTACCTGCTGCCAAACTTTGCAGCGGGACTGTCATTCGCTTTTACTGGTGCACCCTCTTGTTTTTTTATTATTATTTGAGGTCCTATGGCTGCCTTATTTTGTCTGAGGTTTTCAGTGGCTGTTTCCTGATCTGCTACAGCAAAATCTGCCCTGATGAATCCATATGGTGTTTTATTATTAGTTGGTAATTTATGACCAAGTTTGGCTTGAGTATTCAGTTTTACAAGGGGCTGGCGACTGGATTTTGAAATGATTGTTAACTCATCACTTTGAGGCACGACTCGTTTATCAAGATACTTGGCTGCCTCTTCAGGTGATACCAATGGCATATTTAAATTGCCTGATAAAGGTGTGCCATTGTGCGGTGTCAGGTCATTTGCATTCGAAGCGGAAACCCCTGTTAAACATAGTGCCAAAACATATATGGAAATAACATAACAATTCTTACTCATTGTTGTCGTGCCTTATAAAAAGATAACTCAACAAACTGCAAGTGATCAATTTTGAAAGATGATCACGGTGTTAGTTTTCCGTAGAAAGAACCCGGTTTTCTGCCGGATCATAGGAATATGCGCTGGATGTTCCATTAGGATTAGTAGCGCCTATCAGTCGCCCCAAGCTGTCATAGGTATAAACAACCGAATTCAAACCTGTTGCCGAGACTGGTTTTGAAGGGAGGAAAAACAAAAAATAAAAACAAACTATGACAGTGAAGAGAACCATGACAACAAAAATTAGTTTTGATTTTTGCATACCTATCCTTTTATTTTTCAACCATTTTTTTTATAAAAAATGTAATTAATATTATTATTTTTATTTAAACGCAACATTAAAATTTATTTTAAATTTCATAAATATAGTTGTCAATTATAAATATCTATTAAAATCAATAGATAATAATTTAATATTAGATTATTTCCTTAATATGAACTTAAAAAATAAATATTATTTAAATAAAATGATACATAAATGCATGAATCCGAGGTCGTAAAATTCCGCAATTTTTCCGACCACCGAATCGCCCGATTTTTCCAGCTCCGGTTGGTAACGTTGTGCCACTAACAGCACAAGTCAATGGTCGAACTCTCTTTTTCATACAACATCGATAGCGACACGATGGCATCACGCCAGTTTCTTGGCTCGCGCACGCACCTCATCCGTCGCAGCGTGTGCGGACGTCCGTAAAGCTCATAATGATCGAAGTGGCTATTTTTCCATCCGTCGCAGCGTGTGTGGACGTCCGTAAAATACCCGATATTGTCCTTGCTCAATCGTCATGGCGATGCTATTCGCTATAAGCGCGCTTGCAAATCAATGAACACCTTCGCATGTATGTCCACACCGCATCCGAAGTCCAATACCAGTCGTCGGGCATGTGCTGCAAACTTGGCGGCTCGATACATGATTTCTTGCAACACCGTGCGCAGCCGTCTGCGCCTGGCCGGATGACGGATCGGCGTCACCTCGCCGGTCAGACCGAACTGTCCCATTAAACGCAGGCAGTTATAGGCGAAGGCGGCCAGATGCACGATGGGATCATTGGTATCGAATTTGCCCGAAGGTAGTCGTTTCAGATCTAAATCGGTCTTGAATTCTGGGTGAAATTGTTCATGAGTGCCGTGGTATCTGCATCACCAAGCGAAAGGTTCGCTTTGCTTTCTTTCAGGTGCGTTCAACCGTCAAGGAAAGGAGTGCCTCCGGTTTACCGGATTTCAAAGCAGGGCATGTTTGATTGGGTGAACAGTTGTGATGGTGTATTATCTCAAAAAATCAAGTGTTTGCGGGGGATTTATAGAGAGGTGACCATGGATTCAGGAAAAACCTTATCCAATTGGCATTTGGTCATTAAAGTACGGATGTAAAAAAATTGTCATATATTGCGGTTACAGTGAGGCGCAGGGTACGGAGATTTCTAAAAATTAATAATATAACAATCAACGACATGGGTGCTCATGACGATTATTAGTGCCGTCATGCCATTCCTGATTTCCTGGATCATGCCAATTTGCACTAAGTGTTTTTTCCTATGCGAAAAAAACACGGCTCTGGTTATACTTGAACATAGCGTAAAAAAACAGTATTTATCTATCAATATCCCGTTACCTGATTAAGGTTGAGGCATGAGTCGCGAAAATGAATTTGACGTTATTGTAATTGGTGCTGGCATTGCCGGTGCTTCCGTAGCCTATCGTCTTTCTGCGCATGTAAGCGTGCTGGTGCTGGAAAGGGAATCGCAGCCCGGCTATCATTCAACGGGGCGCTCTGCCGCCATGTTTATGGAAACCTATGGTACGCCCCAAATCCAGGCGTTAACCCGTGCCGGCCGTGAGTTTTTTGAACAGGCCCAGTCTAGCGGGTTTACCGAACAGCCCGTTCTGCATCCCCGTGGGTGCATTTATGTAGGCAGGCCAGATCAAAAAGAAGAATTGGATAATATGTATACCCAAGCGCTGGCCTTGTCTCCAAATGTCGAATTTATTGAGCCGGACAAAATTGTCGAAATGGCACCCTGCATGAAAAAAGAGCTTTTGTACGGGGGCGTTTTTGAGCGTAATGCCGAAGATATTGATGTGGATGTTTTGCATCAGGGATATCTTAAGGGCATGAAAAAAAATGGTGCCGTGCTGCATAACAACGCCGAGGTGATCCAATGCAGGCGCATTGATGACAAATGGCAGGTGAACCTGGCCAACGGTGAAAGTTTTCAGTGCAAAACGCTGGTTAATGCAGCTGGTGCCTGGGCGGATCACATTGCCCGGTTAAGTAATGTTGAACCGGTGGGGCTGCAACCATGCCGTCGAACCGCTTTTACGTTTGATGCCCCTGACGGATTGGATTTGCTAACGTTGCCAATGGTTGTGGATATTAATGAACAATATTATTTTAAGCCAGACGCCGGTCAGATACTGGGCTCACCAGCCAATGCCGATCCGGTGGAAGCACAGGATGTGGTGGCCGAAGAACTGGATGTGGCTACCGGAATTTATTATATTGAAGAGGCCACCTCCTTCAAAATTCGCCGCCCCAATCATGTTTGGGCAGGTTTGCGTTCATTCGTGAAAGATGGGGACCTGGTGGTGGGGTTTGACCAGACCGCAGCAGGGTTTTTCTGGTTGGCTGGTCAGGGCGGTTATGGGATTCAATCCTCTGCCGGTGTATCCGAGCTGGCCAGTGCATTAATCCTGGGCCAGCCCTTGTCAGATATCTTGCTTAAGGAAAAGGTGGATCCGGTGCCTCTTTCCCCCAACCGCTTTCGGTAACAATCAATAATCGTTATTGTTTTTTACCTGGGCTTCAAGCTCGTGTTTCAGGTTGTGGTCCAGGTTTAGTTGTTTTGCCAGTTCATCCAGATAAGAGCGCTCCATGAAGTTGGTGTCATCAACCATGGCTACACTCAGTGCATAAATCTGCGAGGCCAGGTGGGGATCATTCATTGCCAGATTAGCCACGGAGGCTGGGTCTACGGGTTTGTTCATTTCTGCCTGTAGCCAGGCCCTTTCCTGTGGATTGGAAATTGTTGAAAAATGAGCATCTAATCGGGCTTTTTCTTCATCATGGATATGTCCGTCTGCCTTGGCGGCCGCAATCATGGCGATCAGTAGCGCCCGACTGGTGGTTTCCGTTTTTTCTGCCGACATTTGGTTGATGGGCTGTGGCATGGGAATGTCTGCTGCTATATTGGCACCCTGAGCCGCCAGTTCGGCCTGGCTTTCCTGCCAGCGTTTGAAAGCCTTAAAGGCAACCGTGCCCAAGGCGGCGAGTCCACCGTAAGTGGCCAGGTTTGAGTCGGTTTTTTTTCCCAGTAACACGGCCAGTGCACCCGCTCCAAGAGTGGTTTTGTCTTTCTCGGAAATGAGTGGATTATGCCCGGATGTGGTGTTTCTTGTCGTATTGCCGGCTTGAGCCATCAGGTCTTTGCCGGCCCCCAGCAATGATTCAAGAATATTCAGTGCGCTCATGTCTTTTCTCCTGGTAGAGTGGATGGATCGTTGCCTGTAAAGCGGCTGTGATCTTGATTGTGGTCTGTATGGTTTATTTCAGGTGTGATTCTCAACGATTTTAATGAAATCAACCGTGGATTGCAGGAATTAATTGGTAATAATTGTGAATGGCCGGATATGGTTTGCATTTATCTTAAATCCAGTCTTAAAAACAAGACAGGCTGGATGCCGGTCTGCATGTCGGCCAGAACGGTTAAAATATGCTAATCTTTATGCAGATTATAAATGTGACCATTAAAAGGAAAGAGAAAATATGCCATCATTTGATGTCGTAAGTGAAGCAGACATGATTGAAGTAAGGAATGCGGTTGAGCAGGCCAATAAAGAGGTTACCACCCGTTTTGACTTCAAGGGCTCAGACGCCCGTATTGAGCAAAAAGAGTTTGAGTTAACTATTTTTGCCGATGACGAGTTCAAGGTGGGGCAGGTTCAGGATGTGCTAATTAACAAACTGTCCAAGCGTGGTGTAGATTTACGGTTTCTTGAATACGGCAAAAAAGAAAAGATGTCTGGCGACAAGCTTAAGCAATACGCCACTATCCAAAAGGGAATTACCGGAGATCTGGCCAAAAAAATAGTTAAAACCATTAAAGACAGCAAGCTTAAAGTGCAGGCCAGCATCCAGGGCGATACCGTACGGGTAAGTGGTGCCAAACGGGATACCTTGCAGGATGTCATTGCTTTGCTGAAAAAAGAGGTTGCCGATGCTCCGCTTAGTTTTAATAACTTCAGGGATTAAATCGTGGGTGCTTGTGTATCGGTTCATCCCATTAATAATCCGTTCCTGGAATGGATGGGCATTACCTTAAGTGATTGGTCCGAAGGGTATGCGCAAATGCATTTGCCGATGGGGACCAATCTGGGTAACCGCACTGGACGTGTCCAAGGGGGCGTATTATGTACCCTGCTTGATTCGGTTGCCGGTTATAGCGGTATTTATTCTGCACCCGGAGACCCTGAATTAAAGGCGCTTACCCTGTCGTTAACCACCAATTTTATTGGTGCCGGCGATGGTGAAATGCTAAAGGCCAGGGGTTTTGTAGAAAAAAAGGGGCGCAATATATTTTTTGCCCGTTCCGAGGTATGGCTTGATGATGATTTGCTGCTGGCAACAGCAGTAGGCACGTTTAAATACTCTTTGGTTAAAAAATAAAGCCATTAATTAAAGCCAACGCCATAAAAAAACCTGATGCTGATGCATCAGGTTTTTTGCTTTCAATGGTTAGACACCATTTGCATTACATGACACGGCTACGGTATTCGTTAGTGCGTGTGTCAATTTCAATGTTATCGCCAATGTTGCAGAACAGGGGCACAGCGATTTCGAAACCGGTATTGATTTTGGCTGGTTTCAGTACTTTACCGGAAGTGTCGCCTTTCACAGCGGGTTCGGTATAGGTGATTTCGCGAACAATAATGGTTGGCAGTTCTACAGAAATGGCGCGGTCTTCGTAGAACACCACCTCAACAGTCATGCCTTCTTCCAGGTAGTTCAGTGAGTCACCCATGCTATCGGCTTCAACTTCGTGCTGGTTGTATTCTTCGTCCATGAAAACGTACATGGGGTCGGCAAAGTAAGAGTAGGTACACTCTTTTTTGTCCAGCATGACCACTTCAAATTTTTCATCGGCTTTGTAAACTAATTCACTGCCTGAAGCTGTTAACAGATTTTTTAATTTCAGTTTGACAACAGCAGAGCTTCGGCCTGATTTATTGTAATCTGCTTTTAGTACAACCAAAGGTTCGGTGCCAATCATGACTACATTGCCTACGCGCAATTCTTGTGCGGTCTTCATTAATAATAACTCCAGGAATAATGAGTAGTGTATCTACAGTAATATAAACCGATAGAATCGGAAAACGGATATTTTATACTTTTTGCGATATTTTATAATGAATATCTAAAATGGATAAGGATAAAGTCTTGTTTTCAGAAAGATTTTGGCAGTATTTGTCTGCTTCTTGGGCCCATTGTTGGTAATTACCGGGATTGAAGAAAATATCTTGGAAAAGTGTGGAAAATGAGCCTGGACCAGTCGCATTGTTCCAGGCCCGCATTACGTTTGCAACCGGCATGCTGGTTTGACTGCTGGCAAGCCATGCATCCAGTTTAATAATGTGTGCATGGTCCTGCTGCTCATAAATTTGCCAGATAAATGGCCTGGCAGCCCAGATTGCCCTAATAAAACTGTCTTCACCACGAACAAAATTAAGCGAACCCAGCCAGAGCAAACGGTCGTAGTCGCGCTGGTCTATAAATGGCAAACGGATAACCTGCAGTGGGGATATTTGGGCTGTGCAAGCGCAAAGGCGGGCCGCTTCGGCCTCTAGTGAAGGTGCCACGCCTTCGGGAACCAGTAACAAAACGGGCTGATTGGCCTTAACAAGGGTCTGGACCAGTTCATCTACCGGCGCGCTGGGGTAGCAAAATAAATTAATGATTGCCGCGCCCTGTTTCCAAAGCGCAAGTTGGGTTGCGTTAAAAAATGGAGCCAGGAAATTTTTCTGTTCTGGCTGGTTGTGTTGCCACTTGTCACGTTCTGGCAGCAGGTTTTTTTCACGTAGCAAACCGCCTGTTTTGGCCGTGAAACCAGGAAAGAAGAAATATTTTACCAAGCCATTGGGCTGCAGTGACGGTTGGGCATGAAAGCTTTCCACCCAAGGTTCGGCAGACAGGTATTCCAGGTTCAGCCATAAACGCGTATTGCCTTTCATGGCCTGTACACAAGCAGGTGGCGGGTCACAGGCAAAGGCTTCAATAACCACTTCTGCCGGTTGTCCCGTGAATGCGTTATCACTGCACCAATGATGAACGTGAATGCCCTGAATAACTTGATGCTTAAGGCAGGGGTCCAGTTCGGGGGTGATTTTCCCAAAACTGTGCAGTTCATCAACCCACAAGCGAATGCTGGCCTGGCTTTCTGCCTTCAAATCACGTGCCAGGCGCCAGCACACACCAATGTCCCCATAGTTGTCAATCACCTTGCAGAAAATATCAATGCTTTGGGGAGGACGTTTAATGGAACTGTTCACTGGAAATATCTATATCATCAAAATCATCAGGAGCGCTAATGTAAGTTAGTTCTCCGGCGGGATTGGGGAAAAGCGGTTCGTCGGTTTCTTCATGCAGGCCAGGTTTGAGCATGTCATTAATACAAATGATATGCTTAATGCCATTGGCTTGCAGCTGCTCGACGATATAAAGGACTTGTGCCGATTCAGTAATGGTTTCCGGTATGGTCTCTTCCTGTTCTTCACTGAACAGGGGCCACATGCAGCCATAAATAACCTGATGGGAATCCAGGAAAGTAAAGCCGATACGGTATTCCTTGACCTGCTCTTCGCCAATGCCGGCAATGGTAGCGCGAAAGGATTCAGCCGGAATGTTCAGGGTGTTTTGCAACCATTGAATGGAAGCGGTCAGGGCCGCATAACGGATACGTTTATCGGCTTCGCGATTGCCGATATAAAACGCATCGGGCAGTGGAAACTCCAGTCCGCAGGCGGGTAACAGTTCCCTGAACAGAGGCAGGGCTTCTTCCTGCCATGGCTGAAGGCAACGTTGGCGTTGTTCGGCAAAGTGTTCGCTGGCTTGCTGCCATTTGAAAATTGGCTGGTTTTGAGCGACACAAAAAGCGGCCATGATATAACGGGTATCCGCCAGCATGCTCAGGTCTTCGGTAAGGGGCTTGGGAGTGGAAAGCGGTGTGACGGGCAAGTTCAAGGCTTGCCGGGCCAGTGCATTGCACCACAGATGGGTTTGGTCAAAGGATTTTGGCATCTGCTCTACCGAGCATAGATGCGGGTGAATGGCTATTTCCACCGAAGAAGCACTGATATGTTTTTTTATCAGGTTGATAAGGGTTGCCTGTGTTTTCAGGGGCAGTGCCGGAGACGGAATCTGGAACCGGGTCCAGACCACGACGGGAATCACCACGAACAGGCAGTCGTAATGAATGCCGTCTTTTTGCAAGGTACAGGATTCGGACATGGTTTCTGCATGTTCCAGCAAAATATCATGGGTTTCGGTGTCGCTTAAAGCCAGGAAATCAAGCGCACGGTCTACCTGGTTTTTTTTATTGCTCGTGAAAACCTCGACCACTTTTTGATCAATCAGGGTTTCCCAATGCCGGTCTTCAATAATACAGCCGGATTGTTTTAGTGCTTTACAAATGTCAACAAGGTTCCGGCTTGCCTTGCTTAATTTTTCGAATACGGGTTTGCTCATATTTTGGACGGCCCCTTTCATGACAGATGATGAAAGGGGCCATGGTTATTTATGCTAAAAGTTGTCGAAGAACGAAGGGAAGAATACCGCTGTGCTGATAGTATTCAACTTCAACCGGTGTATCAATGCGCAGCAGCAAGGTAATGTCCTGTTTGCTGCCATCGGGGCGATGAACGGTGAGCACGATATCCTGTTGTGGCTTGATGCCATCTTCCAGACCGCTAATATCGTAGGTTTCGTCTCCGGTAATGCCCAGGGATTCTGCCGAGTCATTGCCCTTGAATTGCAGTGGCAAGACGCCCATGCCCACCAGATTGCTACGGTGAATGCGCTCGAAGCTACGGGCAATAACCGCTTTAACCCCCAGTAGCTGGGTGCCTTTGGCGGCCCAGTCGCGTGAAGAACCGGTGCCGTATTCTTCACCGCCAAATACGACGGTTGGTGTGCCACTGGCAATATATTTCATGGCGGCATCGTAAATGGGCAGTTGCTCTTGACTGGGTTTGTGAATGGTTTCACCCCCTTCAAAGCGGCTGCCATTGGGCAGGGCAGGAATCATGAGGTTCTTGATGCGAACGTTGGCAAAGGTGCCACGCATCATGATTTCATGATTGCCACGGCGCGAACCATAGCTGTTGAAATCGGGTTTCTTGACACCGTGGTCTAGCAGCCATTTGCCAGCGGGAGAGGTCTCTTTGATGGAACCGGCTGGTGAAATATGGTCGGTGGTAACCGAGTCACCAAAAATGCCCAGTGCGCGTGCCTGTTTGATGGGCGGCATGGCGGCAGGTGTCATGCTGAAATCATCAAAGAAAGGCGGTTCTGCAATATAGGTGGATTTGGGCCAGTTGTACACATCGCCTGAAACACCCTTGATTTTTTTCCATAGCTCGCCAGGATTGGTTTTGACCTGGGCATAATTGTTGCGGTATGCCTTTGGATTCATGGCCTTGCCCAGCAGTTTTTCAACCTCTTCATCGCTTGGCCAGATATCGCCCAGCCAGACGTCTCCTTTTTTGCCCTTGCCAACCGGTTGGGTCATTAAGTCTATATTCAGGGTGCCTGCCAATGCATAGGCGACAACCAGTGGTGGGGAAGCCAGGAAGTTGGCTTTGATATTGGGGTGAATGCGTGCCTCGAAGTTGCGGTTGCCAGAAAGCACAGCAGCACACACCAGATCGTTCTTGATAATGGCTTCATTGAATTCGGGTAGCAGGTCACCGGCGTTACCGATACAGGTGGTACACCCATAGGCGGCCACATCAAAGCCCAGCTGCTCAAGATAGGGCAGCAGGCCTGTTTTGCTTAGGTATTCGGTAACCACCCTGGAGCCCGGGGCCAATGAGGTTTTGATATGCTTTTGAACGGTAAGACCGGCTTTGACCGCTTTTTTAGCCAACAGGCCAGCCGCCAGCAAGACACTTGGGTTGGACGTGTTGGTGCAAGAGGTAATGGCGGCAATCAGGATGTCGCCGTTTTTAAGAGAAACGCCATTGGGGGTTTCATAAGCGACATTGAATTTTTCTGCTGGCTGGTTAAAGCCGTTTTTCTCGGGGGGCGCGGTAAACAATTCGGCAAAGTTTCTTTTAACATTGCCCAGCTCCACGCGGTCCTGAGGCCGCTTAGGGCCGGCTAAAGAGGGCGAAACGGTTTTTAGGTCCAGTTTGACGACCTTGGTGTAGTTGATGTCTTTGGCTTTGGGAATGCCAAACATTTTCTGGGCCTTGAAATAGGCCTCCAGGGCTTCAATTTCCTCTTCGGTGCGGCCGGTACCCTTGAAGTAGTCAAGGGTGTGCTCGTCTACCGGGAAAAAGCCCATGGTTGCACCGTATTCGGGTGCCATGTTGGAAATAGTGGCGCGGTCGGTCACGCTTAGGCTGGCGGTGCCAGGGCCACAGAATTCTACAAATTTGCCAACCACTTTTTCCTTGCGCAGCATTTCGGTAATGGTTAGTACCAGATCAGTTGCGGTAACACCGCCACGCAGCTCACCGGTAAGCTCAACACCAATCACATCGGGGGTCAGCATGTAATAGGGCTGGCCCAGCATGGCCGCTTCGGCTTCAATACCGCCTACTCCCCAGCCCACAACGCCAATGCCGTTAATCATGGTGGTGTGGCTATCGGTACCAACCAGGGTGTCAGGGTAGTACACATCGTTGGCGTCTTTGTGAACACCACGTGCCAGATATTCCAGGTTTACCTGGTGAACAATACCAAATCCGGGGGGAACAACACCAAAGGTGTCAAAGGCCTGCATACCCCATTTCATGAACTGGTAGCGCTCTTTGTTGCGCTGGAATTCAACCTTCATGTTCAGGTCAAGGGCCTCTTTGGTGCCGAAGTAGTCAATCATGACTGAGTGGTCAACCACCAGATCGACGGGCACCAGCGGTTCGATGGCTTTGGGATTTTGGCCCATTTTTCCGGCTACCGAACGCATGGCGGCTAAATCAGCCAATAAAGGAACGCCGGTAAAATCCTGCAATACTACGCGGGCCACTACAAAAGGGATTTCCTCTTCACGTTTGGCATTAGGTTGCCAGTTGGCCAGCTGGCGCACATGTTCTGGGGTAACTTTATTGCCATCACAGTTGCGTAATACTGACTCAAGTACGATCCGGATGGAAACGGGCAGCTTGTTGATTTTGATATCGAGTTTTTTACCCAGGGCAGGAAGGGAATAATATTTCCTGGTTTTATTATTGACCGAGAGTGTTTTTACAGTGCTGGAAAAAGGCATGCTAACCTCGCTGTTTGAATTAATGGGCAAAAGAATATAGCAATGGACTTCTGGGATTTTGATTGTTTAATTCCAATGATAGCACTAGGTGGCGGGAGTTTGCTTGCAGTATTTAGTCAAATTTGCAATACATTGGCGGTTTTTTTTCAGTAATGGCTGGTATAAAGTAAAAAACAGGCCTTTTTAAGGCCTGTTTTAATATTCAACCAAACCGTTTCAGGTTGAAACGGTTTTGACTTCAGTTAATTAGATACCAACAGAGTCGGCAACTTCCTTGAAGTCTTCGATTTGGTCGAAGTTCATGTAGCGATAGATGGAATCGCTGTTTTCGTCGATGATACCGATGTCGGCCATGTACTCTTCACGGGTAGGAATTTTACCCAGACGTGAGCAGATGGCAGCCAGTTCAGCAGAACCCAGGTAAACGTTGGTGTTTTTACCCAAACGGTTAGGGAAGTTGCGGGTACTGGTTGACATGACGGTTGCGCCTTCACGTACTTGTGCCTGGTTACCCATACACAAAGAGCAGCCTGGCATTTCCATCCGGGCACCTGCTACGCCCAGAACACCATAGTGGCCTTCTTCGGTCAGTTGCTTTTGGTCCATTTTGGTTGGCGGGGCCACCCACAGTTTGACCGGGATGTCGCGTTTGCCTTCCAGCAGTTTGGATGCGGCACGGAAGTGACCGATGTTGGTCATGCAGCTACCGATAAATACTTCGTCGATTTTTGCACCGGCAACGTCAGACAGGGTTTTAACGTCGTCTGGGTCGTTAGGGCAGGCCACGATTGGCTCGTGGATATCAGCCAGGTCAATTTCGATGATGCTGGTGTATTCGGCGTCTGCATCAGGCTCAAGCAGTTGAGGGTTGGCCAGCCAGGCTTCCATGGCTTTGATGCGGCGTGCCAGAGAGCGCTCGTCTTCGTAGCCGTTGGCAATCATCCATTTCAACAGGGTAATGTTGCTGGTGAGGTATTCGATGATAGGCTCTTTGTTCAGGCGCACGGTACAACCAGCGGCAGAACGTTCGGCAGAAGCGTCGGACAGTTCGAATGCCTGTTCTACCTTCAGGTTTGGCAAGCCTTCGATTTCAAGGATACGACCGGAGAAAACGTTTTTCTTGCCTTGTTTTGCAACGGTAAGCTCGCCGCTCTTGATGGCGTACAGCGGAATGGCGTTAACCAGGTCACGCAGGGTAACACCGGGTTGCATTTTGCCTTTGAAGCGAACCAGAACGGATTCTGGCATATCCAGGGGCATGACACCGGTTGCTGCTGCAAACGCAACCAGACCGGAACCGGCGGGGAAACTGATGCCAATTGGGAAGCGGGTGTGAGAGTCACCACCGGTACCAACGGTATCGGGCAGCAACATGCGGTTTAACCATGAGTGAATAACACCGTCACCAGGACGCAGGGAAATACCACCGCGAGTGCTGATGAAGTCTGGCAGTTCGTGGTGTGTTTTGACATCGACGGGTTTTGGATAGGCAGCGGTGTGGCAGAAAGACTGCATGACCAGGTCGGAAGAAAAGCCCAGGCAAGCCAGGTCTTTCAGTTCGTCGCGGGTCATTGGGCCGGTGGTGTCCTGGCTACCCACAGACGTCATTTTGGGTTCGCAGTAAGTACCAGGGCGAACGCCTTTGCCTTCTGGTAGCCCACAGGCACGGCCAACCATTTTTTGTGCCAGTGTGTAGCCTTTGCCTGAATCGACAGGTTCGACAGGCAGGCGGAACAGGGTGGAAGCGGGCAGACCCAGTACTTCACGGGCTTTGGCGGTTAAGCCGCGACCAATGATTAGGGGAATACGGCCACCGGCACGCACTTCGTCAAACAGGACGTCAGATTTAACCTTGAAGTCGGCAATGACTTCGCCGTTTTTCAGGGCCTTGCCTTCGTAGGGGCGCAGCTCTACAACATCGCCCATTTCCATTTGGGAAACGTCCAGTTCAATTGGCAATGCACCGGCGTCTTCCATGGTGTTATAAAAGATAGGCGCAATTTTGCTGCCCAGGCAAACACCACCAAAGCGTTTGTTGGGAACGAAAGGAATGTCTTCACCGGTAAACCACAAGACTGAGTTGGTGGCTGATTTGCGTGAAGAACCGGTACCCACAACGTCGCCAACATAGGCAACCAGATTACCTTTTTCTTTTAGTGATTCGATGAATTTTACAGGACCGCGTTTGCCATCTTCTTCGGGTTCGAATGCAGCACCTTCACGTTTGTTTTTCAACATGGCCAATGCGTGCATGGGAATGTCGGGACGGGTGGTGGCGTCTGGGGCGGGAGAAAGATCATCGGTATTGGTTTCGCCACCCACTTTGAAGACTGTGATAGTCAGGCTTTCAGGTACTTCAGGACGGCTGGTGAACCATTCAGCATCAGCCCAGCTTTGGACCACAGCCTTGGCGTTTTCATTGCCTTTTTCTGCTTTTTCCTGAACGTCATGGAAGGCATCAAACATGAGCAGGGTTTTTTTCAGGGCATCGGCAGCGATGGGGGCCAGTGTTGGGTTATCGAGCAGGTCGATAAGGGGGCCGATGTTGTAGCCACCCAGCATGGTGCCCAGCAATTCGGTGGCTTTTTCAGGGGAGATCAGGGGGCATTTTTCGGTGCCAAAAGCAATCGCAGCCAGGTAAGAAGCCTTGACTTTAGCCGCATCATCCACACCAGCAGGTACACGGTGGGTAATCAGATCCAGCAGATAGCTTTCTTCTCCGGCAGGAGGTGCTTTGAGTAATTCGATTAAATCAGCGGTTTGTTTGGCTGATAAAGGCAGAGGAGGGATGCCCAGCGCAGCGCGCTCGGCAACGTGTTGACGATATGATTCCAACATGACGTGACCTTAAAAAATATTAGAGACAACCTGTGTATTATAAGGCTTTTTCGTGAAAAAGTCTTATGTCTTATATAAGAGTTGGCCGTTTGCAGTAACATAAATTCCAAAATGGCAGTAATATTTTGTATCACGCGGGACTTACTTGCGGTTTTGGAAAATGAAGGTAATGCAGGCCAAGCTGGATTTTACACGGTTGCATAATCTTTTGTTTTTTTCTGTTGATTGGGTGCGCGGCAAACCTCACTGTTTTGCGGCACCTTCTTCAGGAAGGGGGCAATATCAAAGAAAGTTCTAATAATGATCTGGGTAGCTGCCGTTTTGGAGGGTGGATCAGGGTATAATTCGCCCATACAATTCATCTGTTTTTTACGAGTTTAAATCGTGACTTTTATAGTCAGTGATATTTTTACCGTAGTAGCATGATGTATATTTTTATGGTTACATTTTCAATCAATTAAAAGCAAAAGGAAACGTATGTCTTCTAAGAAGAAGCTTGCTATCGCAACGGCAGGCGTTCTCGTTGTTGCAGCCGGCGCAGCCTGGTTTGGTGGTAATAAACTGGCTCAAGGTAAGGTAGAGGAAGAGCTGAAGGCTTTTTTGGTACAAAACAATTTGCAGGATAATGTGTTCTGGGACAGCCTTAGTGCCAATGTTGGCGGCACAGGTTCCATGACCAATGTCAAAATTATAGACAAGCAAAATCCTGCCCATTATTTTACTTTTCGTAAAGTGATTTTAACGGATCTTGAAAACACCGAAAATCATCAGAAACTAGATATTGCCTTTGAGGGTTTTGCCGATGAAACCGGCCAAAGTCCAATTGGTAAAGTATCGGAAAGCAAGTTGGCTGAGCTGGGCTATACAAAGTTGCCCGAAGTGAATGGCAAGCTGAAAGTCAATGTTGATAGTGCGACAGACCGCTCATCTTACGAGATCAGCATTGATCAGCCTGAAGTTGCCAATTTTGGTGTCAAATTTGATGCTAATAAAATATCTGGCTTGCTGGAGCAAATACGTAACAATGCAGAACAGGTGCAGGATAATGCCATGGCATTGCTTCCGTTCCTGGCGCCAGTCAGCATTAACTCACTGTCCTTTGATATTCAGGACAAAGGCCTTGTGGAACGCGTTATTGCCAAAGAAAAAGGCGTCACCTGGGGTGAAAAGTCATCCCCGGCGCAAGATGCTGCCTATAACGCAAAAATGTTGCAGCAAAAAGAAGATTGCCTGAAGCAGGGCGCGGTCGTTTTTGGTGAAAGCAAGACAGAAGCGTCTTGTGATGCGGTTTACAAGTATGTGACTAACCAGAAAAACCGTATTTCATTTGCCATGAATCCCAATCCTCCTTTTGAAATCTTGACGGTTGTGCAATTATTATCTGGTCAGGGAGCCGGCAACCTGAACCAGCTTCTTCAGAGCCTGAATATAGAGCTGAAGAATTAATCACGCTAATAAAGCTTGCATGAAAAAGGCGTTCGGGTTTGAACGCCTTTTTCTTTAAGTCATTTAAATTTTTTCAAGCCACATTGGTATATTCGGGGTGCCGTTTCAGGTAGGTAACCGTATATGAACAAACGGGGTGAACTTTCCAGTGATGGCTACTGGCGGTTTCCAGGGCAAAACGGGTTAGTTCCGCAGCAATACCGCGTCCGCCAACTTCTTGCGGGACCAGGGTATGCAAAACATGCATAACATTATTTTCAAGCCGATAATCAATCAGGCAGGTGTGGCCATCAATAACCGCCTGGAAGCGGGACAGTTCGGGAAGGTGCTGGATAGATAAGCTCATGACTTGCCTTGGGTGAGGATAAGAACGCTACCATGATAATACTTTACGAAGCGGCAGGCTATGACAGGCTTACCGCTGAAAAGGTTTTAACGGCTAAGCAAAATACCCCAAACCACGAACATGCAAAGGATGCCAATAAAACAACAGCCCCACAGCCCAAGCAACGGCCATTTGATTTTAACGGGCACCTGTGAGGGAATGACATGAGGCAAAATACGGTTGGCATGGCCAATCAGCCAGAACTGTACGTTGGGAAAAAACAGCCTGAAAAAATAGTCCAGCAATATCGAGCTGCGAATGGGAAGGGAAAACCGGTTAAATGGCTGCATGCTCAAGTAAGGATGCTTAAGCAATTCATTGGTGGGTTTCAGGGAAAAGAAAATCAGGTAGAGGCCGGAAAACGATGCAATCAGGAAACAGGCCATCAAGATTGCAATGGCGTAGGTCAGTATCAATTCAATCATAAGGTAAAAGGCTAAGGACGTGGGTTGACTTGTAAAAAAAATTATAAAGAAAATATTTTAACCTAAGTTGGCCAACTTGTTTGTTACGTGATATTCATTCAGTATCGTGTGATTGTTAATTAATATTAGACAGCTATCGTGATAGATATTACTCTTTTATTTATTCAATTAATGTGGGTCAGTTATGAATAGCACTAAGCCTTCCTCTTCTGCTTTGCAAGGCATCAAGGTACTGGATTTGACTTCAATTGTATTTGGTCCTTACGCCTCGCAAATCCTGGCTGATTATGGGGCGGAAGTAATTAAAGTTGAATCGTTAACGGGTGATTCTACCCGCTATACCGGCCCCACCCTGGAAGAGGGATTGTCAGCTATTTTTCTGGGTGTTAATCGCAATAAGCAAAGTATTGCGCTAAATCTTAAGCAAGAACAGGCCAGGGATGTTTTGCTGGAACTGGTGGATCAGGCTGATGTATTCATGCATAGCATGCGGCCGCAAAAAATGAAAAAACTGGGGCTGGATCCTCAAACCCTGTGCCAGCGAAATCCTAAATTGGTTTACGCAGGCCTGTATGGGTTTGGTCATGCAGGCCGATACGCCGGCATGCCTGCCTATGACGATATCATTCAGGGTTTAAGTGGTATACCCGATGTGGTGCAGAAGCAATCTGGTACACCCAGGTATCTGCCTATTATTGCGGCGGATAAAACCTGTGGCCTAGTTGCTGCCCATGCTATCTTGGCGGCGCTGTTTCAGCGGGAACGGGATGGTCGCGGGCAGCAGGTTGAAGTACCCATGTTTGAAACAATGTCTTCTTACATGCTGGTAGAGCATTATTATGGCCGGCATTTGGCCGATCAGAACCAACATGCGGGATATGACCGGGTGCTTTCTGAGTGGCGCAAACCTTATAAAACGCTTGATGGTTATTTATGCATGATGCCTTATACCGACTTGCATTGGCAGAATTTTTTCTGGCACGCCGGTTTTGCCGAATTGACCGCTGATGAACGTTTCACCAATATTTCCCAACGTACCAAACATATTAACCAGTTATACGAAATAACCGGTCAAATTGTGGCGGAACAAACCACAGCGCATTGGCTTGGTTTTTGTAATCAGCATGAAATCCCGGCTTCACGGATTAATGCTCTTAATGAACTTGAACAGGATCCGCATTTGCAGGATGTTGGTTTTTTTGTAGAGCTTGAGGATACCGGTGGCAAGTATCGTTTCGTGCGTAACCCGGTTAGTTTGGAAAACTCGACAGTGCCGGTGAAAATGCCGCCCCGGCTGGGTGAACACACGACCCCAATTATGGAAAATCTGGGTTATACACCGGAAGAAATCCAACAATTTTATGAACAGCAACTCATCAAATAAAGTCTTGATGAACTAAACAATACATTTCAGGAGATAGAAAATGACACAGGAAGCAAAATTATTGGGTGAAGGTTTTTACTGGCAGGATCTGGCAGTAGGGCAAAAATTCAAAACATTCAAACGCACGATTACCGAAACCGATATTGTCAATTTCATTAGTGCCACCGGCATGCTGGAAACCATTTTTATTGATAAAACCTTTAATGCCGGTGCCATTCAGGGGCGTCCGGTACCCGGTGCATTGACTTACAGCATTATTGAGGGTTTGTTGATGCAAACTATGGTGCAGGGTACCGGCTTGGCCTTGCTGGAGGTTCATAAAAAAATGCTGGCACCGGTCGTAGCCGGTGATACCGTCTGGGCTGAAGTAGAAGTGACTCAGGTTCGGCCAACGTCAAAACTGAACCGTGCAGTGGTCTCAACACGGGTGGATATCAAAAACCAGGATGGAGTGATGGTGATCACGTATGACGTTACCCGCATGCTGTCAGGACGTTAATTGGAAACCCAATCAATAATAATTTGAAGATTGAATCAAACAGGTTGTTAATTATGCTTGATGTTCTTGACCTGGCTTATCTTCCGCAAGAAGAAAACCAATTTCGACGTGAGCTGCGGGCTTTTATTAAAGAAGCCACGCAGGAAATGGATGCCTATGCACGGGCCCGTTCCTGGATGGGTTTTGATGCCGGGTTCAGCAAAAAACTGGCCGCCAAAGGCTGGTTGGGGCTTACTTTGCCCAAGCAGTACGGCGGTGCGGAAAAAGGCTATTTCTCCCGTTTTGTATTGTCTGAAGAACTGTTGGGGGCGGGGGCACCGGTATCCGCTCACTGGATTGCCGACCGCCAGAGTGGCCCTTTGATTCTGCGTTATGGCACCGAGGCACAAAAGCAGTTTTATTTGCCAAAAATTTGCCAGGGAGAGGCTTTTTTCTGTATTGGCATGAGCGAGCCCAACTCCGGTTCCGATCTGGCCAGCATTAAAACCAGGGCACAAAAAAATGACAAAGGCTGGCTGCTCAATGGCAGCAAGATATGGACAACCAATGCCCATCAATCACATTACATGATTGCCTTGGTGCGCACGTCAGGTGAGGCAGGAGACCGGCATAAAGGTTTGTCTCAGGTAATTGTTGATTTGAGCCTGCCGGGCGTCACCGTGCGTCCCATTGTTGATGTGGCGGGTGATGCGCATTTTTCAGAAGTGTTTTTTTCTGACGTACAGCTGGCCGATGACGCCCTGATTGGCAATGAAGGCGATGGTTGGGAGCAGGTAAATGCCGAGCTGGCCTTTGAGCGCAGTGGCCCTGAGCGTATTTATTCCAGTATGGCCCTGGTGGAGTGTTTCCTGAAAGAATGCCGGCAACAAGGCTGGCAGTCTGAGCGGGTGCAGGTAACGCTGGGTGGCATAGTTGCCCGGCTTGCCGTATTAAGAACCATGTCTTTGGCGATTACCAGCAAACTGGCCAAGGGTGAAAACCCTTCGGTAGAGGCATCGCTGGTTAAGGATTATGGTACCGGACTTGAACAGGATATTCCCAAGTTGATTGCCGATTGCATGGGTGAATATCCTGAGTGGACACCTTCGGTGGAATTGATCAAGACCCTGGCATTGGTGGATCAGGTTTGTCCTTCCTATTCCTTGCGTGGTGGTACTCGCGAGATATTGCGGGGGATTATTGCCCGGGGTTTGGGCTTACGTTAAGAAGAAATAAAAATGGACAATTTAAGTATGGATAAGCTTTTTGATGAGGCCGTGGCCCGTTTGTTTGCCGATATGTCAGAAAAATCTGACCACAGCCTGGATTTATCGTGTGCTGATTATGAAGCAGCCTGGTCGGAAATAGCGGCTTCCGGTTTTCTGGATGTGATGCTGCCTGAAGAAAAAGGAGGGGCAGGGCTGAGCCTGAAAGAAGCGGGAAACCTGTTTAAGTTGGAAGGATATTTTAACTTGCCCGTTCCTTTTGCCAGCACCCTGCTGGCCAGGCGTTGGCTGGATAGCAACGGCTTGACTGTACCCGATGAGTCTATTGTGATGGCCACTATGGGGGTGCAGGTATCCGAAGGGCAAGGGCAGATAGTGATTAATAAATTGCCTTTTGGTCACCGGGCAGGCCATTTTTTAGTGCTGGCCAGGCAGTCATGCTATTTGCTTTCCCAGGAAAAGGCAGTGGTTAATGAGATTTATCATACAGGCTTGTTTGCCAGTGTGAGCTGGAATCTTGAAGATGCTATCCGGCTGGATGTGTCTGCGCAGGCTGTGGAGAGTTTACGTAACCTGGCCGCATTGGCTGCCCTGGTGTCCAGTGTGGGCGCCATGGAAAAAATATTTGAGATGACGCTGGAATATGCCAACCAGCGCCAGCAGTTTGGCAGGCCTTTAAGCAAGTTCCAGGCAATCCAGCACCAAATTAGTGTACTGGCAGAACAGGTATGGGCCGCCCGCATGGCTGCGCAAATTGCGTGTAATAGCAATGGTTATTTGCCAGACCCCAATTTACTGGCTATTGCCAAATACCAGGTCAGTTTCGTGTCTGATCAGGTGGCGGATATTGCGCATGCGGTTCATGGCGCCATCGGGATTACCGAAGAATACGCATTACATTTTTATACCCGACGTGTGAGGGAGTTTAAAAGTGAGGCAGGAACCCAGTCTTATTGGGCACGTGAACTGGGCCGGTATGTGTTGAAACAGGAAGGAGAGTCGGTGCTTTCAATGTTAACCGGAGAGCTGTGCCCGGGATAATAATTTTTTTCAGGAGACAAAATAATGAATGGCAAGATGATTATAAAAACAGTTTCACTTGCAGTGGCAACATTTGCCTTACATACCGCAGCAATGGCGGCGCAAACCCAATGGCCCGAAAAACCGGTGACCATGGTTGTGCCTTTCCCACCCGGTGGTCCTACGGATATTGTAGCAAGATTGCTTGCCCAGCAATTAACGGAAAGGCTGGGGCAGACGGTTATTGTTGAAAATAAGGGAGGTGCCAATGCAACCATTGGTATGCAGGCAGTGGCTTCCGCCAAACCTGATGGCTATACCATCTTGTATAACACCTCTTCCATAGCCTTAAGTCCGGCACTGTATAAGTCGTTGAGTTACGATCCGAAGACAGCGTTTGACCCAGTTAGCAGTACCGCCAATATTCCGTTGGTTTTGCTGGTGAACCCGAAGGTGCCGGTTAAGACGGTAGAGGAGTTTAAGTCTTATGTTCAGGAAAATGGCGAAAAAATATCTTATGGTTCAGCAGGCGCTGGCAACATTACCCATTTAGGCGCATTTTTGATGAGTAAGGGGGTTGGTCTGAATGCCCAGCATGTGCCTTATAAAGGCAGTGCGCCTGCCATGATTGACTTGGTCGGTGGGCAGACCCAGTTCATGCTTAATACCTTGAATGACTCATTAAGCTTTATCAGGGACGGCAAGGTTAAGGCACTGGCATTGGCCAGCATTGAACGCAATAATGATGTATTGCCCAATGTGCCAACACTTTCAGAAACCGTATTGAAAGATTTTGAAATTGGTGCGTGGCAGGGTGTTGTAGTACCAAAAGGAACACCGGTTTCAGTCGTTCAAAAGTTGAACAAAACCATTCGTGATTCATTGGCTTCAGACAAAATGACACAACAGCTTAAAGGTCAGGGGGCTGAGATTCTGGGTTCTTCACCCGAAGAGTATGGCGCATTTATCATGGCGGAAATGGATCGCTGGAAAAAGGCAGTGGAAGAGGCTGGCGTTCAATCAAATTAAAAAAAACAGGAGACATAATAATGAGTAAATGGAAAATCAGGATCGGGTTGGGTTTGCTAACGTTGTCTGGAGCCTTGAATGTTGCGGTGGCTGCTTGGCCCGAGCAGCCCATCAGAATGATTGTTTCTTTTCCTCCAGGTAGTGGAACGGATAGTAATGCCCGTTTTGCGGCAAGGGAAATGTCGGAAAGATTGGGTGTACCGGTAATGGTAGAGAACAAACCGGGTGGTAATAGCTTTATTGCGGTAGATGCGGTGGTTAAGGCTAAACCCGATGGCTATACGTTGCTTTTGGCCAGTAATTCTCCGGTAGCCACTAATGTGGCCATGTTCAAAGAGCTGCCTTATGATCCGGTTAAGCAGCTTGCGCCCCTTGCCAAATTAAGCTTTGGCGCCATGGGTGTGGCGGTTCCGGTTGATTCTCCGTATTCCTCTATCGAGGATTTGGTTAAGGCGGGCAAAGCCAATCCACAAAAACTGAACTATGGTAGTGGTAGTGCTTCTTACCGGATTGCAACAGAGTTGTTCCTGTCGATGGCAGACATGAAAGCAAATCAAATTCCCTATAAGGGAGCCTCGTCTGCCCTGACTGATCTGGCCGGAGGACAGGTTGATTTTGTATTTGCCGATTATGGTGCGATTTTGCCTTTGTATTCAGCGGGTAAGTTAAAAGTACTTGCGGTAACGGGGAATGAACGGTTGTCCAGTGCGCCAGATGTTCCTACTTTGCAAGAGTCAGGCTATAAAGATTATTACATGGTTAATTGGACGGCTGGTTTTGCGCCAGCGGGTTTGCCTGTTGAAATTCAGGAAAAATTAAGTGCCACACTGGTTGATATATACCGTTCCGATAAGGCCAGGGAATTTTTATCGCAAACTAATTGGGACCCATTTCCGGGAGATGCGGTTGATTTGGCAAAATTTCAGTTAACTGAAATTGAGCGCTGGTCTAGCGCGGCAGAAAGAGCCAATATTCCAAAACAATAAATTCTTTTTTTGCTTTTTTATTGAAGCCGGACTCATGAATGGTCCGGTTTTTTAATAATGCATCTATCATGCCGTGTGGTGTGGCAGGCGGGGCAGTCCAGATGAACGGGCCCCTATGCGATAGGCTATATGAAGGATTGTGCTTATATATTAATTAATGTAATTTTGATATTCTTTAGATATCGTTGAAAATATAAAATTACAGGAATAAGCATGGACTTGCGCCGGATCCGCCATTTTGTAGTGTTGGCTGAAACCCTGAACTTTCACAAAGCCGCTGAAAAACTGCATATTGCCCAGCCCCCTTTATCGGTCTCCATTCAAAAGCTCGAGGCGGCGTTGGGGGTGCGTTTGTTTGAGCGAACGTCCAAAGGGGTTTCCTTGACGCCGGAAGGCATGCAACTGCGTTCAGATGCCATCCGCCTGCTTTATTTTGCAGAGCAATTGCAGCACACGGCAGATGAAATCAAGGAAGGGGCCAGAGGGGTGTTGCATCTTGGTTTTGTTGGTTCAGTCACCCAGGGATTGTTGCAAAGCCTGGTGCCATCTTTCAGGCAGAAGTATGAAAATATCGAATTGAATTTTACCGAGGGGATCTCCAGCCGGATTGTGCAGGATGTGGAAGCGGGCAAGCTGGATGTGGGCCTGATTCGTACGCCTGTGTTGGATGATACGACTGTGGATATGATTCAGCTGGAAAAGGACGGTTTTGTTTTGGCCGTGCCCAAGGGGCATGCGCTGGAAGGCCATTCGGTTTGTTTGAAGGAGCTGGCCGGCTATCCATTTATTATATATTCTCCAGACCATGCCAGGGGTCTGCATTATGCTGTTATGTCTGCCTGTCAGGAGGCTGGCTTTATCCCACGGGTAGCCCAAATAGCGATTCAGGTGGATACTGTACTGGCCCTGGTTGAAAGTGGCGTAGGTATCGCTTTGGTGCCATCTGTGGTCATGAAAACAAAAATCAAAAAAAACCTGGCTTATCTTCAGTTGCCAGATGAATCGGAAATTACCCGGATCGGCTTTGCCCTGGTATACAAAAAAAGCACGGCCTCTGTTGCTGCCATCAAATTTCGGGATTTGGCAATAAGCCTGTATTCGTAGTTTGAGCAGCCTGTTAACAGAGGGTTTGGTGAAATGTTGCACTTGCTGCAATAGATGATGTCATGGTTGCTCAGTTTGCTTTGTTTATATTTAATGTGGTTTTTCTTTTTGTATTGGTTTTGATGCAAGACAAGCTAACTGATAATATTAATTAATAATGCAAAATCTTAAAAAAAATAGCCACTTGACAGTGGCTATTTCTTAAACAGGAATTAATTGAGCAGATCGGCTACACCGTCACGCTCTTCAAGCAATTCATTGAGGGTGAAATCCATGCGCTCACGAGAGAATGCATCAATTTCAAGGCCTTCAACGCGTTTGTATTCACCATTTTCGGTGATGACCGGTACACCGTAGATGATGCCTTCAGGGATACCATAAGAACCATCGGATGGAATACCCATGGTGACCCATTTACCGTTTGAACCCAATACCCAGTCACGGATGTGATCAATGGCGGCGTTGGCTGCCGATGCAGCGGAAGACAGGCCGCGTGCTTCGATAATGGCAGCACCACGTTTGCCAACGGTAGGAATGAAGGTTTCACGATTCCAGGTTTCGTCGTTGATGAGTTTGTCCAGGGACTCGCCATTAACGGTAGCGAAACGGGTGTCAGGGTACATGGTTGGAGAGTGGTTACCCCAAACGATGAGGTTTTCGATGTCTTTGACCGCTTTGCCTGATTTCTGGGCCAGTTGGGTAAGGGCACGGTTGTGATCCAGGCGTAACATGGCGGTGAAGTTTTTGGCAGGTAGGTCGGGTGCTGACTTCATGGCAATATAAGCGTTGGTATTGGCAGGGTTGCCAACGACCAGTACTTTTACGTCGCGGCTTGCCACTGCGTTAAGCGCTTTACCCTGGGCTGTAAAAATTTGGGCATTAACCTGCAGCAGGTCTTTACGCTCCATGCCTGGGCCACGGGGGCGGGCACCAACCAGCAGGGCAACGTCAACGTCTTTGAATGCGGTCATTGGGTCGCTGTGAGCGGTCATTTCCTGCAGAAGAGGGAATGCACAATCGTCCAGTTCCATCATGACGCCTTTGAGCGCTTTCTGTGCTTTTTCGTCTGGGATTTCAAGCAATTGCAAAATAACCGGTTGGTCTTTGCCTAACATTTCGCCTGAGGCAATACGAAATAGCAATGCGTAACCGATTTGACCGGCAGCACCAGTAACAGCAACGCGCAGGGCAGGCTTGGACATAAGTGTTTCTCCAAAATAGGTATAAAAGTAAGAGGTAAGAGCCTTAAGAGCGTACGCGGCAGACCAATAATTGGCACCGGATTATTCAAGAAAACTCTTATTGATTAATGCGGATAATCTTAGAATAAAATCTGCTTTTCGTCAAATTGTCTTATAACTTATATCTTATATAAGAATAGACATAAACCCTTGGGTGTGAAATAATGTTGCACGTCAAATCTCGTTTTCATTATTCTGTAAAATATGTCATTTTCATCATCCTCAACCGGCAGGGGGGGCGCCATTGGTGGCGCTGCTTTCAGTCCTTTGTACAAGCAAATCAAAGCCTTGCTTGTACAAAGTCTGCACGCCGGTGAATGGAAGCCCGGCGAAAGCATCCCCAGTGAGCTTGATCTGGCTGCCCGTTTTCAGGTCAGCCAGGGAACCGTGCGAAAAGCTATTGATGAACTGGCAGCCGAAAATCTCTTGATCAGGCGTCAAGGAAAAGGTACTTTTGTTGCCACCCACCATGAAGCCCAGGTCCGTTACCGTTTTTTGCGGCTTACACCAGACAATCCCGAAAATACCCAGCGTGCACAAAGTACAATACTTGAATGCAGCCGTCAAAAGGCAACGCAGGAAATAGCCCGCTTGCTCGAGATTCGCACCGGAGATGCCCTTATATATATAAAGCGACTCATGAATTTGGGTAATCGCCCAAGTGTTATTGATGAGATCTGGTTGCCCGCAGATGTTTTTAAAGGGCTTACCAGCGAAGTACTCATTCATAACAAGGGGCCGCTTTATGGTTTATTTGAAACAAAATTTGGTGTAAGTATGATTCGTGCCGAAGAGAAGGTCAGGGCTATTGCAGCAAATGCGCAAGTGGCTGATTTTCTTAATGTTTCAGAGGGTTTTCCTTTGTTGCAGGTGGATCGGGTGTCGTATACTTACGGAGATCGCCCCATGGAAATTCGCCGGGGTTTATACCTGACCGATCAATATCATTACAGAAATAGTTTAAACTAGAGGCCGTTTTGATTAGTGCCGGTTCAAATGAAGTATTATTGGCCGGGTTTGTTTTTTTGTTATATATATCGTTTCATTTTTGAGGCCGTTATGTCAGACTCTACGTCAAAGCCGCGTCGGGAATTTCGCAATCTCGATTTAGAGCTTATTGCAGTTAAATACCGCCTGCCCACTGCCGGGAAAGTGTCAATTTTGCACCGTATCAGTGGCGCAATCCTGTTTTTAAGTCTTCCTATTATCCTTATTCCTCTTTTTGCTGCCAGTGTTGGGTCGCCGGAAAGCTTTGCGGCTTTGGGAAGCGGGTTTGGTGGCTTCTTGCTGAAACTTGTTTTGCTGGTGCTGTTGTGGGGCTTCATGCATCACCTGTGTGCCGGAATCAGGTTCCTCACCCTTGATTTGCATATTGGAATGGATAAAGAATCTTCCAGTAAAAGTGCAAAAATTGTTTTGGGTGCAAGTATTGCCCTTACCCTTATTTTTGCAATTAAACTGTTTGGAGCTATGTAATGGCAACTCATGAAAAAATCGGTACGAAACGCCTGGTTGTGGGTGCTCATTACGGCTCATTCGATTTTCTCGTCCAGCGCATGACAGCTATCATCCTGGCCGTTTATTCTGTTTTATTCCTGGTCTGTGCCCTGTTCACATCCATCAACTATGAGTCATGGAAAGGTTTCTTTACCTTCACCTTTTTTGGCTTGCCAATGGGTCAAATTTCAGCTTCGCTGGCGTTTTTCTCTTTAGCCTGGCATGCTTGGGTAGGTGTGCGTGACATTTGGATGGACTATGTGAAACCAGCGGGCCTTCGTGTAGCCCTGCATGTATTAACCGTATTGTGGTTAATTGGTTCAGTCTTGTTTTTCGCGAATATTGTTTGGAGTCTATAAGCCGTGGTCGCAATTAATTCTTCATTACCACGCCGCCAGTTTGATGCGGTGGTTGTGGGCGCCGGCGGTGCCGGTATGCGTTGTTCTCTGCAGCTTGCGCAGGCTGGTCTGAAAGTCGCTGTTTTGTCCAAAGTGTTTCCAACCCGTTCGCATACCGTTGCGGCACAGGGTGGCATTGGTGCATCATTGGGTAACATGAGCGAAGATAACTGGTACTGGCACATGTACGATACCATCAAGGGTTCCGACTGGCTCGGTGACCAGGATGCTATCGAATTCATGTGTCGCCAGGCTCCCGAAGCTGTTTACGAGCTTGAACATTTTGGTATGCCTTTCGATCGTAACGCTGACGGCACTATTTATCAGCGTCCATTTGGTGGCCATACCGCCAACTTTGGTGAAAAACCCGTTCAGCGTGCCTGTGCTGCAGCCGACCGTACCGGTCATGCTTTGTTGCACACCCTGTATCAGCGTAACGTTGCTGCCAAAACCCATTTCTTTGTCGAATGGATGGCGCTTGACTTGATCCGCAATGATGCGGGAGATGTCTTGGGTGTCACTGCCATGGAAATGGAAACCGGCGATATCTACATCCTTGAAGCCAAGCAAACAATTATGGCAACAGGTGGTGCAGGCCGTATCTGGGCGGCATCAACCAACGCATTCATCAACACGGGTGATGGTCTTGGTATGGCAGCACGTGCTGGTATTTGTCTGCAAGATATGGAATTCTGGCAATTCCACCCAACCGGTGTTGCCGGTGCGGGCGTGCTCATTACCGAAGGTGTTCGTGGTGAGGGTGGTATCCTGCTGAATAAAGATGGTGAGCGTTTCATGGAACGTTATGCACCAACCCTGAAAGATCTGGCGCCTCGTGACTTCGTGTCTCGTTCAATGGACCAGGAAATCAAGGAAGGTCGTGGCTGCGGCCCAGACGGCAACTATGTTGTCCTGAAACTGGACCACCTGGGTGCAGATGTCATTAACAAACGTTTGCCATCCATCCGTGAAATTGCGATCAAATTCGGTAACGTTGATCCAATCAAAGAACCTATTCCCGTTGTTCCAACCATTCACTATCAAATGGGTGGTATTCCTGCCAATTATCATGGTCAGGTTGTCAGCTGGGAAAATGGCGAAGAAAAAGTGGTTAATGGTCTCTATGCCATTGGCGAATGTGCGGCCGTATCTGTACACGGTGCCAACCGCCTGGGTACTAATTCGCTGCTTGATCTGGTTATTTTTGGTCGTGCGGCCGGTAACCATATTGTTGACTCTCACCCCGAGAAGCAGCGTGAGCATCAACCTTTGCCAAAAGAGTCTGTTGATTTCTCCATGGCTCGTGTTAATGCGCTTGAATCCCGCACTTCTGGCGAGAAAGTGCAAGATGTTGCCAATAGCATTCGTGTATCCATGCAACAGCATTGCGGTGTATTCCGTACCCTCGAGCTGCTGAACGAAGGTGTTGGTCAAATCGATGAGCTGGCAGAGCAGGTTAATAAAATCTACTTCAAAGATAAATCAAAAGTATTCAACACGGCTCGCGTAGAGGCTCTTGAAGTTGAGAACATGATTGAAGTTGCGCGTGCAACCATCAAGTCAGCGGCTAACCGCACTGAAAGTCGTGGCGCTCATGCATTGAATGATCATCCAGAGCGTGATGATGAGAACTGGCTGAAACACACCTTGTGGCATTCTTCTGATGGTCGTCTGGAATATAAGCCAGTTCATATGAAGCCGTTGACTGTTGAGTCATTCCCACCTAAAGCACGCACTTTCTAAGCAGGATATTATGAGTACTAAACGTATCGTCAAATTTGAAATTTACCGCTACGATCCTGATAAGGACGAGCGTCCATACATGCAAAAGCTGGATGTAGAGCTTGAGCCAACCGACAAAATGTTGCTTGACGCGATTGTTCGCATCAAGAATGATGTTGATGACAGCCTTGCTTTGCGCCGTTCTTGCCGTGAAGGTGTTTGTGGCTCAGACGCCATGAATATTAATGGTAAAAACGGTCTGGCATGCACCACTAACCTGCGTGACCTGAAAGAACCCATCGTTCTTCGTCCGCTGCCAGGTTTGCCGGTTATTCGTGACCTGATTGTAGATATGACACACTTCTTCAATCAGTATCACTCAATCCGTCCGTATCTTATCAACGATACACCGCCACCTGAAAAAGAGCGTCTGCAAACACCCGAGGCTCGTGAAGAGCTTGATGGTTTGTATGAGTGTATTCTTTGTGCGTGTTGCTCTACTTCCTGTCCGTCTTTCTGGTGGAATCCCGATAAATTCGTTGGTCCTGCAGGCTTGCTGAATGCCTATCGCTTTATTGCCGATAGTCGTGACGAAGCAACCGCAGAACGTCTGGATGATCTTGAAGATCCGTACCGTTTATTCCGTTGTCACACAATCATGAATTGTGTGGACGTTTGTCCAAAAGGATTGAACCCAACAAAAGCAATCGGCAAAATCAAAGAAATGCTGGTTCGCCGTTCAATCTAAACCGTTTATTATGGATAAATTAACGGAATTAGAACGTGCCCGCCTTCGTTGGCGGGCACGTCGGGGGCTTTTGGAAAACGATTTGATTATTACCAAATTTTTGGATCGTTATGAATCTTCATTAACCAATGAGGATGTAAAGTCCCTTACTCAACTTTTTGAGCTGGATGATAATAACTTGCTTGGCCTCTTGTTGGCGCGTTCTGAGCCAGAGGGTGACTATGATACGCCTAATATAAACCGTCTGATCGGTCTGATGCGTGCAGGATAGGCCGGGTAAAAAGTTATTGTTTTTGTATGAAATCAAGTAAGGAATATAGATGAAATTGTCCGAAAAAAAAGCTACGCTTAGCTTTTCCGATGGTAGCAACCCCGTTGAATTTCCAGTGTATCAGGGTTCAGTGGGTCCAGATGTTGTAGATATTCGCAAGTTGTATGGTCAGACAGGCATGTTTACCTATGATCCCGGGTTCATGTCTACCGCTTCATGTGAGTCTGCCATTACCTATATTGATGGTGATAAAGGTCAATTGTTGTATCGTGGTTATCCTATCGAGCAACTGGCTGTTAATTGCGACTTCATGGAAACCAGCTACCTGCTGTTGAATGGTGAATTGCCAAACGCAACACAAAAAGCTGATTTCAACCATCAGGTTACCTATCACACCATGGTTAACGAGCAAATGCAGTTTTTCCTGCGTGGCTTCCGCCGTGATGCACACCCTATGGCCATCATGACTGGTCTGGTGGGTGCAATGGCTGCGTTCTATCATGATTCTACCGATATCACCAATCCTGAGCATCGCCACATTTCAGCTATCAGGCTGATTGCCAAAATGCCAACACTGGTGGCAATGACTTATAAATACTCTCAAGGTCAACCTTTCATTTATCCGCAGAATGATTTGTCATACACTGGCAATTTCCTGCGCATGATGTTTGCAACACCTTGCGAAGATTATAAAGTTAATGATGTTGTAGAGCGTGCGCTTGATCGTATCTTCATCTTGCATGCCGATCACGAACAGAACGCTTCTACCTCTACTGTGCGTCTGTGTGGTTCTTCAGGTACCAACCCATTTGCGGCTATTGCTGCGGGTGTTGCTTGCCTGTGGGGTCCTGCTCACGGTGGTGCCAACGAAGCTTGCCTGAACATGCTTGAGCAAATTCAGGCTAACGGCGGCATTGCCAAAGTGGGTGAATTCATGGAGCAGGTCAAAGACAAGGAATCGGGTGTTCGTCTGATGGGCTTTGGTCACCGTGTATACAAAAACTATGATCCACGTGCCAAACTGATGCAGGAAACATGTAAAGAAGTCCTGACTGCATTGGGCCTTGAGAACGATCCTTTGTTCAAATTGGCCATGGAACTGGAGCGTATCGCGCTTGAAGATCCATACTTTGTAGAACGTAAGCTTTATCCTAACGTAGACTTCTACTCAGGTATCGTTCAGCGTGCGATTGGTATTCCAACTTCTCTGTTTACCGCAATTTTTGCGCTGGCCCGTACCGTAGGTTGGGTTGCCCAGTGGAACGAAATGATTTCTGATCCTGCCTACAAGATCGGTCGTCCCCGTCAGCTGTTTACAGGCGATGCTGCCCGTGATTTAGTGGAAATTTCCAAACGTTAATTTCCAGCATAACATCTGGTTGTCGTTCATAAAAAAACCCTTCAGGAATTATCTTGAAGGGTTTTTTTTGGGGAATGCTAAAAGGAAAAATTAATTGTTATAAGGACTGTTAAGGCAGTATTTGCCTGCGCCGCCCAGAAAAATAACCAGCGCCCCAACAAGAAAAAGGGCCGGTAATTCGGGTGCCCAGCCACCCGAGCGGGTGAATGAAGATAGTTGCCCCATATGCGCAAGGAAGAAGGCAAATAGCATATTGATAGCAATGACAAGTGCGGCAGGGCGTGTGTAAAGACCAATAATGATCATTATGGGTGCAACGACCTCGCCTGCATAAACGCCATAAGCGAAAAATGCAGGCAGGCCCTTGGCGGTTACCATGCCGATGACCGGATCTATCCCGTTCATGATTTTGGTTAAACCATGAAACAGAATCAGAAAGCCAATGGCTAGCCTGAGCAACAGTTTGGCAAGATCATCGTTTTTGAGCAAAATTTAATTTCCTTTTGCTTGCTGGGCATCAACAACGGCCAGCGTGGTCATGTTAACAATACGGCGTGCTGTTGCGCTAGTGGTAAGAATGTGAACCGGTTTTGCCGCGCCCAACAGGACAGGCCCCATCGCAATGCCGTTGCTACCCGTCATTTTCAGCATATTATAAGTAATATTGCCGGTATCCAGGTTTGGCATGATTAACAAGTTGGCGCGCCCTTTCAGGGGGGAGTCGGGGAAAGCATTCAGCCGGATTTTTTCTGATAAGGCAGAATCGGCATGCATTTCGCCATCTACTTCCAGCAAGGGTGCGCGTTCGGCAATAATTTCACGGGCAAGCGCCATTTTTCGGGATGATTCACTTGGGCGGCTGCCAAAATTGGAGTGTGACAGCAAGGCGATTTTGGGTGTAACGCCAAATCGAATCATTTCCTCGGCCGCCTGAATGGTGATGTCGGCAATTTGCTCGGCGCTGGGGTTTTCATTAACGTGGGTGTCACAAATGAACAGGGTTTCATCGGGTAGCATGAGTACGTTCATCGCGGCAAAAGTCTGGGCACCGGGTTTTAGGCCAATTACTTCCTGGACATATCGCAGCTGGTTATCAAACTTGCTTGAAACACCACAAATCATGGCATCGGCATCGCCCCGTTCCATAAGCATGACACTGATAAGCGTATTGTGTTTTCGAACCATCGCTTTGGCAATGCTGGGGGTGACGCCATCGCGCGCTTTGAGTTTATAGTAGGCTTGCCAGGTTTCATTGAAACGGCTGTCATCTTCGGGGTTGACGATTTCGATATTTTTACCGTTTATTAGGCGCAGGCCCAGCTTTTCAATGCGCATATTGATAACAGAAGGGCGTCCGACCAGGATCGGGTAAGCCAGTTTTTCATCAATAACGGTTTGGGCGGCGTGCAAGATGCGCTCATCTTCTCCGTCTGCAAATACGACTCGTTTAGGGTCTGATTTTGCCTGCTTGTACAGAGGGCGCATTAACTGGCCAGAGCGATAAATAAAGCTCATCAGCTGGCTGCGGTAAGCATCCATGTCCTCGATGGGGCGTGTGGCAACGCCAGAGTCCATGGCGGCCTGTGCAATGGCGGGAGCAATCTGGACAATAAGGCGGGGATCAAACGGTTTGGGAATAATGTATTCGGGACCGAAATTCAGATCCTGATCCTGATAAACCGAGGCGACCTCATCATTTTGTTCGGCCTGGGCCAATTCAGCAATGGCGTTCACGCAAGCCAGTTTCATCTCTTCGGTAATGCGGGTGGCGCCAACGTCAAGGGCGCCACGGAAAATAAACGGGAAACACAGTACGTTGTTGACCTGGTTGGGGTAATCGGAGCGGCCGGTAGCGATAATGCAATCGGGGCGTGCCTCTTTGGCGTCTTCAGGAAGGATTTCCGGGTCGGGGTTGGCAAGTGCTAAAATAAGAGGCTGGCTGCCCATGGATTTGACCATTTCCTTGGTAAGCACGCCAGAGGTGGAGCAGCCCAGGAAAACATCGGCATCCTTGATGACGTCGGCCAGGGTGCGGGTATCGGTGTCCTGGGCATAGCGGGCTTTATTTTCTTCCATGCTTTCATCGCGGCCTTTCCAGATAACGCCACGAGAGTCACAGACAAAAATGTTTTCCCTGCGGATACCGACTTTGGTCAGCAAGTCAAGGCAGGCAATGGCAGCAGCACCTGCACCAGAGCAGATCAGCTTGACGTCGGCTGGATTCTTGTTAACGATTTTAAGTCCGTTAAGGACGGCTGCCGAGGAAATAATGGCGGTGCCATGCTGGTCATCGTGAAATACGGGAATACGCATGCGTTCACGCAGTTTTTTTTCAATGTAGAAACATTCGGGGGCCTTGATGTCTTCCAGGTTTACCCCGCCCAAAGTGGGCTCCAGTGCGGCAATAATATCAACCAGTTTGTCAGGGTCACGTTCGGCAAGCTCAATATCAAAAACGTCTACGCCAGCAAATTTTTTGAACAGGCAGCCTTTGCCTTCCATAACCGGTTTGGCGGCCAGTGGGCCAATGTTGCCCAGACCCAACACAGCGGTGCCGTTGGTAATCACGCCAACCAGATTGGAGCGGGAGGTATATTTGGCTGCCGCTTCATCGCCATCATTGAAAATGGCCATGCATGCCGCTGCCACGCCGGGGGAATAGGCCAGGGAAAGATCGTCCTGGTTGGCCAGTGGCTTGGTGGGGGTTACTGATATCTTGCCGGGGGTGGGATGGGCATGATAGTCTAGCGCCAGCTTAGTGAAGTCGTGATTCATAGTAAAGAAGACCCTATTGTATTTTTAGTTTGATAAATTAAAACTAATCGTGTTTATAAAGCAACGAATTATACAAATATACCAATTTGCCTGAGAGTAAGCATTAACTATCTTTTGTTTTTGAAAACTTTATGGCGAAAAGCTTGTTAAATAGGGGTATACTTTTACGTTATTGGCTTTTAAGGCTAGTACGTGCCTTCTGCCCCGCTATCCGCAATTCGGTCTAGCCGTAACGCGGAAGGTATTCCTGCATCCAAAGGGTGAAACACTCATACCGGTGAAGCGTTTATGACTACGGAAATTGAAAAAAAATCCACATCTTATTTATTTGGCAGTAATGCCCCTTATGTCGAAGAGCTTTATGAAGCTTACTTAGACAACCCCGATTCAGCACCAGAAGAATGGCGTGCTTATTTTGATCAATTGCAAAATTTGCCGGCAACCGACGGTTCAACAGGAACCCGTGATCAAAATCACAGCTCTGTCGTTACTTCATTTGCCCAGCGAGCAAAAGCCAATGCTTTTGCCTTTCAGAGAATTGAATCACCCAGCCTTGAAGTGGCCAGCAAGCAGCTGCATGTACAGTCTCTGATTGCCGCCTACCGTTCGCTAGGTGTGCGTCTGGCAACCCTGGATCCTCTTAAACGTCGTGAACGCCCCGAAATACCGGAACTTGATCCCGCCTTTTATGGTTTGAGTGAATCAGATCTTGATGATGTGTATTCTGCAACGAATACCTATTTCACCAAGAAAACCACCATGACCTTGCGTGAAATCCTCAATGCACTGCGTGATACTTACTGCCGTAGCATTGGTGCCGAATTCATGCACATGTCCGATCCCACCGCAAAACGTTGGGTGCAAGAGCGTCTAGAGTCCATCCAAAGTAATCCCAACTTTGACGCCGGCCAAAAAACCCGAATTTTACAGCAACTTACCGAAGCTGAAGGTCTTGAGCGTTTCCTGCATACCAAGTATGTTGGCCAGAAACGCTTTTCCCTTGAGGGTGGTGAAAGCTTTATTGCTTCAATGGACGAAATCGTCAACCATTCAGCAGACCGTGGCGTGCATGAAATTGTAGTGGGCATGGCTCACCGTGGGCGCCTGAATATGCTGGTTAACATCATGGGCAAAATGCCTGGTGACCTGTTTGCCGAATTTGAAGGCAAGCACGCCGAAGGCCTGACCGATGGTGACGTGAAATATCACAATGGCTACTCCAGCGACCTCTCTACCCGTAGCGGCCCGGTTCACTTGTCCCTGGCCTTTAACCCGTCTCACCTTGAAATTGTCAACCCGGTTGTAGAGGGCAGTGTCCGTGCACGCCAGGAACGCCGTGAAAACGGCAAGCAACAGGTTCTGCCTGTGCTGGTCCACGGTGACTCGGCCTTTGCCGGTCAGGGCGTGGTTATGGAAACCCTTAACCTTGCACAAACCCGTGGTTATGGTACCGGTGGTACGGTTCATATTGTTATTAATAACCAAATCGGTTTTACCACTTCCGATCCACGCGACGTACGTTCAACCCTGTATTGTACCGACGTTGTCAAAATGATCGAGGCGCCCGTTTTCCACGTAAACGGTGATGACCCTGAAGCGGTTGCCTTTGTTTCACAGCTGGCGGTAGACTATCGCATGGAGTTCGGTCATGATGTCGTGGTCGATATCATCTGTTTCCGTAAGCTGGGTCACAACGAACAGGATACACCGGCATTAACACAGCCCTTAATGTACAAAAGCATCAGTGTTCACCCAGGTACACGTAAACTGTACGGTGAAAAACTGGTTGCCCAGGGTGTGCTCGAGGCAGACGGCCCAGACCAAATGGTCAAGGAATACCGCCAGTTAATGGAAGACGGCCAGAAAACCGTCGAGCCAGTCTTGACAGACTACAAAAACAAATACGCCATTGACTGGACCCCGTTCCTGGGTGCCAAGTGGACCGATCACGGTGACACCGCTGTTCCATTGGCAGAGCTCAAGCGTATCGGTGAAAAAATCACCACTGTCCCAGAAAATTTCACCCCCCATAACCTGGTGAAAAAACTGCTGAACGACCGTCGCAATATGGCGGCAGGAGAGCAAAACCTGGACTGGGGTATGGGAGAACACCTGGCATTCGCAACACTGGTTGCTTCGGGTTATTCCATTCGCATTACCGGCCAGGACTCCGGTCGTGGCACATTTACACACCGTCACGCCGTCTTGCACGATCAAAAGCGCGAGCGCTGGAACGACGGTACTTATATTCCATTGCAAAACGTTGCCGAGAATCAGGCACCCTTTACGGTGATTGACTCGGTGCTTTCTGAAGAAGCTGTATTGGGCTTTGAGTATGGTTATGCCTGCTCAGAACCGAATACCCTCACTATTTGGGAAGCCCAGTTTGGCGATTTCGTCAATGGTGCCCAGGTGGTGATTGACCAGTTCATTTCTTCCGGCGAGGCAAAGTGGGGCCGCCAATGCGGTTTGACCATGATGTTGCCACACGGTTACGAAGGCCAGGGCCCCGAGCACTCATCTGCCCGTATCGAGCGCTTCCTGCAGTTGTGTGCCGATAACAATATGCAAGTAGTGCAGCCTACCAATGCCGCACAAATTTTCCATTTGCTGCGTCGCCAGATGATTCGTCAGTTCCGCAAGCCTTTGGTTATATTTACACCTAAATCACTGCTGCGTAACAAAGACGCAACCTCTGCGCTAGCCGACCTGGCTTCCGGTGAGTTCCTGCCAGTCATCCCCGAAGTCAAAGCAGACATCAAGGCTGATCAAGTCAAGCGTATTTTGGTTTGTTCCGGTAAGGTTTATTACGATTTGGCTAACGCTCGCACAGAACGTGAAGCCAATGATGTGGTTATTATTCGTGTTGAACAGTTGTATCCGTTTGCCCATAAGGCGTTTGAAACGGAACTCAAGAAATATCCTAACGCCACAGATGTTATCTGGGTTCAGGATGAGCCTCAGAACCAGGGACCATGGTTCTATATTCAGCACCATCTGTATGAGAACATGACTGCCGGTCAGAAACTGTCTTATGCAGGCCGCAATGCGTCTTCCTCTCCGGCTGTTGGCTATCTGGCTAAACACGTGGAGCAGCAAAAAGCACTTATTGAGCAGGCATTTGTGCCGAAATTAAAAGGTTTTATCCTAACCAAGTAATTGGACCAACATATTTTACGGATTAAAAAAAATGGCTATTATTGACGTTATCGTTCCCCAATTATCAGAATCAATTTCTGAAGCGACCCTGCTTGAATGGAAAAAGAAAGTCGGTGAAGCGGTTACCCAAGACGAAACCCTGATCGAAGTTGAAACAGATAAAGTGGTTCTTGAAGTTCCTGCGCCAGCCTCGGGCGTGATTGTTGAAATTGCAGAAGGCGATGGCAGTACCGTAGTTGCAGAGCAGTTGCTGGCTAAAATCGACACCGAAGCAACCGTAGGTGTTGCCGCTGCCCCTGCTGCAGAAGCGGCCCCGGCTGCTGCTGCCGCACCGGTTGCAGCAGAAAGCAAAACGGTTAGTGGTGTTGCGTCTCCTGCCGCCAGCAAAATCCTGTCTGAAAAAGGCATTAGTGCTGGCGATGTAGCCGGTTCAGGCCGTGATGGTCGTGTTACCAAAGCCGACGCGGTTTCCGCTTCAGCACCTGCAAAATCAGTCGCTGCGCCTGCTGCACCCCTGTCTGTTTCCCTGGACGGACGTCCAGAACAGCGCGTTCCCATGACACGTTTGCGTGCCCGGGTTGCCGAGCGTCTGTTGCAGTCCCAGTCTGAAAATGCCATCCTGACTACTTTCAACGAAGTCAACATGAAAGCGGTTATCGACCTGCGTAACAAATACAAAGAAAAATTCGAGAAAGAGCACGGTATCAAACTGGGCTTCATGTCTTTCTTTGTCAAAGCAGCTGTTGCCGCCCTGAAAAAATATCCTATCCTTAACGCTTCTGTTGATGGCAAGGATATTATCTATCACGGTTATTTCGATATTGGTATCGCAGTTGGCAGCCCACGTGGCCTGGTTGTACCTATTCTGCGTAATGCCGATCAAATGTCAATTGCCGACATCGAGAAAAAAATTGCTGAATTCGGTGCCAAGGCACGTGATGGCAAGTTGACCCTTGACGAACTGACTGGCGGTACCTTCTCCATCTCTAACGGTGGTACTTTCGGTTCCATGCTATCTACCCCTATTATCAACCCACCTCAGGCTGCCATTCTGGGTATTCACGCCACTAAAGAACGTGCTGTGGTTGAAAACGGTCAAGTCGTTATCCGCCCAATCAACTTCTTTGCCATGTCTTATGACCACCGCATCATCGACGGTCGTGAAGCCGTGCTGGGCCTGGTTGCCATGAAAGAAGCCCTTGAAGACCCACAACGTCTGTTGCTTGAATTGTAATTAACACATGGTATGCACGCCCCCTTACGGGGCGTGATTCTTTATATGCACCCGGTGTGCATGCGAATGGATTAAATTAAAGAGAATTGTTATGTCTACTCAATTTGATGTAGTTGTTATTGGTGCCGGACCTGGCGGGTATATTGCCGCTATCCGTGCTGCGCAGTTGGGCAAAAAAGTGGCATGTATCGACGCCTGGACTGACGATGCTGGCAATCCAAAGCCCGGTGGTACATGTACCAATGTGGGTTGTATTCCTTCCAAAGCCCTGTTGCAGTCATCCGAGCATTTCGAACAGGCTAACCATCACTTTGCCGAGCACGGTATTGAAGTAGGCAATGTCAAGCTCAAACTCGACACCCTGATTGGTCGTAAAGATACCGTTGTCAAGCAAAACAACGACGGTATCCAGTTCTTGTTCAAAAAGAATAAAGTCACCTTCTTTTCTGGCAAAGGTGAATTTGCCGGTAAAGCCGAAGATGGCAGTTACAGCATTAAAGTAAGCGGTAAAAAAGAAGAAACCATTACCGCCGCACACGTCATTGTAGCTACCGGCTCAGCGCCTCGCGCATTGCCAGGCCTTGACTTTGACGAAAAACAGGTTCTGTCTAACGATGGTGCCCTTAGCATTCCAGCCGTTCCTAAAAAACTGGGCGTGATTGGTGCGGGTGTGATTGGTCTTGAGTTGGGTAGCGTATGGCGCCGTCTGGGTGCTGAAGTCGTAGTGCTTGAAGCTGCGCCTGATTTCCTGGCCGTGTGTGATACCCAGGTTGCCAAAGAAGCACAAAAAGCATTTGCCAAACAAGGTCTGCTCATTGAAACCGGCGTGAAAATTGGCGAAATCAAGCAAGCTGCCAAGGCAATTACCATTCCTTACACCACCGCTAAAGGTGAAGAGCAATCACTGGTGGTTGACAAACTGATTGTCTCTATTGGCCGGGTTCCTTATACCACTGGCCTGAATACCGAAGTGGTTGGCCTGCAACTGGATGAGCGCGGTTTCATCGTGGTTGACGACGATTGCAAAACCAATCTGCCAAACGTATGGGCAGTGGGTGATGTGGTACGTGGCCCCATGCTGGCGCACAAGGCCGAAGAAGAGGGTGTAGCGGTTGCCGAGCGTATTGCTGGCCAACACGGTCATGTTAACTTCGACACGATTCCTTCTGTTATTTACACCTCTCCTGAAATTGCCTGGGTTGGCAAAACAGAGCAGGCCCTGAAAGCAGAAAAACGTGATATCAAAGTGGGCAGTTTCCCATTCCTGGCCAATGGCCGCGCACGTGCGTTAGGCGACACAACCGGTTTTGTGAAAATCATTGCCGATGCCAAAAGTGATGAAGTCCTGGGCGTTCACATTGTAGGGCCAATGGCTTCCGAGCTGATCGCCGAAGCCGTTACCATCATGGAGTTCAAGGGTGCGGCCGAAGATATCGCCCGTATCTGCCATGCACACCCAACCTTGTCTGAAGCAATGAAAGAAGCAGCCCTTGCGGTTGATAAACGTGCATTGAACTTTTAATCAAGTTGGTACTGTTTTAAGTTTTGCTTGAAATAGCAGGCCTGCGGCTTGTGGTTGGTGTTCCCTGAACAGCCAGCCAGGCTGCAGGCCTTTTTAATATAATCAATATTTAAACTTGAATTTATCGTCATGAATGTTTTGCAGTATTATGAAAAGGCACTGGGTGAACGCGGTTACAAGGCCGATGCGGCACAGCAGCAGGCAATCCGTCGTTTGCAGAAGTACTATGATGATTGGGTGGCCTTCAAGCAGCAGCGTTCAAGCAGGCTTAAAAAAATCTTCAGCCGGCCCGATATTCCCAAAGGCGTGTATATGTGGGGCGGGGTCGGTCGTGGTAAAAGTTTCTTAATGGATTCCTTTTACCTGACAGTGCCGGTCAAGCGTAAAACCCGGATTCACTTCCATGAGTTCATGCGAGGCGTGCACTTGCAGCTGCAACAAATCAAAGGCACCCAGGATCCGCTTGATGAAGTGGCGCGCCGTATTGCCAAAAAATACCGCCTGATTTGCTTTGATGAATTCCATGTGTCGGACATTGCCGACGCAATGATTCTGTATCGTTTGTTGCTTAAACTGTTTGAGCATGGCACTTCTTTTGTGATGACGTCCAATTACGAGCCCTCTACACTGTACCCGGATGGCCTGCATCGTGACCGTATCCTGCCGGCTATCAAGCTTATCCAGACACGGATGGATGTGCTTAATGTAGATACCGGGGTGGATTACCGTTTGCGTACGCTGGAACAGGTCAACATGTACCATACTCCCTTAAGCGAAGAAACCCGCCTGGCGTTGCAGCAGGCGTTTGAGCAACTGTCAGACACGGCCAGCCAGAATCCGGTTTTGCATATCGAGAGTCGTGAAATCCGTGCCGAAGCCCTGAGTGGCTCTGTGGTGTGGTTTTCATTTGCCACCTTGTGTGGCGGCCCGCGTTCACAAAATGACTATCTGGAACTGGCCAGCCGTTTTCATACCATTATTTTATCGGACGTACCAAGAATGCGTCCTAAGCATGCTTCCGAAGCCCGCCGTTTTACCTGGCTGATTGATGTTTTATATGATCATAAAGTCAATCTGATTATGTCGGCCGAGTGCGGGCCCGATGAGTTATATACCGAAGGCACGTTGTCCAATGAATTCCATCGCACGGTTTCCCGTATTATGGAAATGCAATCAAAAGAATATCTTGAATCTGAACGACGGGAATCGGTCAGTCTGTAAATGGGGAATTGAAATTCATGAGTAAAAATACAAGAGTGCTAACCGGGATCACCACCTCTGGCACACCGCATCTGGGTAACTATGCCGGGGCCATCCGGCCTGCCATTAATGCCAGCCGTGAAGATAATGTTGATGCCTTCTTTTTTCTGGCCGACTATCACGCCCTGATTAAATGTGACGACCCAATGCGCGTGGCGCGCTCGCGGCTGGAAATTGCCGCCACCTGGCTGGCTGCCGGCCTTGATACCAGCAGGGTTACTTTTTACCGCCAGTCGGATATTCCTGAAATACCCGAGCTAAGCTGGATTCTTACTTGTCTTACCCCCAAGGGCTTAATGAACCGGGCGCATGCCTACAAGGCCTCGGTAGACCAGAATGTGGCCAAGAACGTAGAACCCGATGATGGCGTCAATATGGGCCTGTTCTCATATCCCATTTTAATGGCGGCTGATATTCTGATGTTTAATGCCCATAAAGTGCCGGTTGGTCGTGACCAGATCCAGCACCTGGAAATGGCCCGTGATATTGCCCAGCGTTTTAATCATCAGTATGGGGCAGGGCGAGAATATTTCACTTTGCCCGAAGTGCATATCGAAGAAGAAGTGGCAACCTTGCCAGGGCTTGATGGCCGCAAAATGTCCAAAAGCTATAACAACACCATTCCCCTGTTTGACGGCGGCAGCAAGCAGCTGAAAGCGGCGATTGCCCGTATCCAGACTGATTCACGCCTGCCGGGCGAGCCCAAAGATCCTGATGCGTCCCACTTGTTCACGATTTACCGGGCTTTTGCTGGCCAGGAAGAGGCGGCGGCTTTCAGGCAGCAACTTTTGGATGGTATGGGCTGGGGAGATGCCAAACAGGCGCTGGGTGACTTGCTTGAAAATACTTTGGCACCCATGCGTGAACGCTACAATGATTTAATAGCCAAGCCCGACCAAATAGAAGAAGTCTTGCAGGAAGGGGCGAAAAAAGCACGTCGTGAAGCGACGCCGTTTATTAACGAAATTCGCCAGGCGGTAGGCTTGCGTAATGCCGTTGCGGTAAAAGCCACGGGCAAAGAGCAGAAAAAATCAGCCAAGGCGGCTCGTTTTGTCAGCTTTCGGGATGAAGAGGGGCGTTTTCGTTTCCGCCTGATTGCGGTAAACGGGCAAGAATTGCTGTTATCCATTCCGTTTGACAACCCGAAAGAGGCCGGCTTGGTGAGCAAACGTCTGCAAACTGAAAACATCAATGAGCTGTTAATTAAAAACGAACAGGATTGCTGTTTTAACATTAAACTTGATGGACAGCTGGTGGCCAATGGTTTTCCTGCATCCAGCCTGGCTGAACTTGATGGTAATATCATTTTTTTGACTGAAGCCATTGAATCAATGAAAGCATAAAGAGGTAGACGTGGGCCAAACCGCATTAAATATTATTACGGAAGATGAGTTTGGCGTGGTCATAGGCCTGGTTTATGCCACGCCTAATAATCTGGCTGGTCAAGTGGTTTAAGGGATGAAAAGGGTTGTCATCTTGCCCGGCCCTTACGCCGCCTGAGTGCGGAGCAGGAAATAAGATGGGTCCGTTGTTACAAGAATATATATGAGAACTCAATCAGAGCAGTATCCACAGAAGTCGGCGTCTAAAAAAATCAGTTTTGGCGTTGTTTTATCCCTGTTACCTTACGTATGGCAATTCAAATGGCGCGTTGGCTTTGCCTTGTTTTGCCTGGTGTTGGCCAAAGTGGCCAGCGTCGTCCTGCCCATTTTTTTAAAAGATATTGTTGACCAGCTTAGTGTGCCACCCACTGCCCTGGTTTTACCTGTAGCCGCTTTGCTGGGCTATGGCCTTGCACGAGTTTCCAGTAGTCTTTTTGGTGAGCTCAGGGATGCCCTGTTTGCCAGGGTCACGCAGGGCTCCATACGTAAAATTGCCAAAACCATCTTTGAGCACCTGTTTGGCCTGTCTATGCGGTTTCACCTGCTGCGTCAAACCGGCGGCCTTAGCAGGGATATAGACCGGGGTACCAAAGGCATTGGCTTTGTATTGAACTTTACCCTGTTCAATATTTTGCCTACCTTGCTGGAATTGCTGATGGTGATGGGTATCTTGTTGTGGCGTTACGATGTCTGGTTTGCCGCGGTTACCATGCTAACCATTATTGCCTATATCCTGTTTACCTTTACCGTGACTGAAAAACGCATGGTCATGCGCCGGCGCATGAACAGTCTGGACAGCATGGCCAATACCCAGGCCATTGATGCCCTCATCAACTATGAAACCGTTAAATATTTCAATAACGAAGCTTATGAAATCAACCGCTATGATGAAAACTTGGGCAAATGGGTGGATTCCTCGGTCAAGAATCAGGTGTCGCTAAATATTCTTAATGCCGGCCAAGGGGTTATTATTACCACTGGCATTACTATTTTGCTGTGGATGTCGGCCGATCGGGTGGTGCAAGGCAGCATGACGGTGGGTGATGTGGTGCTGGTGTCGGCTTACTTGACGCAGTTGTATGCGCCCCTGAACTTTTTGGGATTCATCTATCGCGAAATCAAGAATTCCCTGTCTGACATGGAACGCATGTTCGGTCTCATGGACGAGCAGCAGGAAATCAAGGATGACAAAGGTGCCATTGCATTAAACACCCGCCATGCTGAGATCGTGTTTCAGGATGTCAGTTTCTCTTATGAAAAAGAACGGCAGATTTTGCATAATGTTTCTTTCAGGGTAGGGGCAGGCGAAACGGTGGCAGTGGTGGGCACCTCAGGGGCGGGCAAGTCTACCCTGTCACGATTGCTATTTCGTTTTTATGATGTCAGTTCAGGCAGTATCCTGATCAATGGCAGGGATATCCGTTCTTACACCCAGTTAAGCCTGCGCCAGCATATTGGCATTGTGCCCCAGGATACGGTGTTGTTCAATAATTCCATTTACTATAATATTGCCTATGGTCGCCCTTCGGCTACGCACGAAGAGGTCATAGAAGCGGCCAAGTCAGCCAGTATTCACCAGTTTGTAAGCAGCCTGCCCGAGGGGTATGAGTCACAGGTGGGTGAGCGGGGCCTGAAACTGTCGGGTGGAGAAAAGCAAAGGGTGGCCATTGCCCGCACCATTTTGAAAGACCCGCCCATTTTAGTGCTGGATGAAGCCACCAGTGCACTGGATACCCGAACCGAGCGCAAGATTCAGGATGAATTGTTCCAGATAGCCAAAAACCGTACCACATTGATTATTGCCCACCGGCTTTCCACCATTGTGGATGCCGACCGGATTATTGTAATGGATCAGGGCAAAATTATGGAGCAGGGTACCCATAGTGAATTGCTGGAAAAAAATGCCATTTATGCCCGCATGTGGGCCATGCAGTTTCAGGCCTCTGAAATAGTGGAAGCGTCTGAATCCTGATTATTTCCTTCAACTGTTTTTACTGTATTCCGATGAAAATGCCCCGAATTGCTTCGGGGCATTTTTTTGTGCTGCGTTTAGTGTGCCGATAAGAGCCGGAATACTTCCGGATTATCGTTTGAGCTTGGCAAAGGCAGCGGCCATGGCATTGTTGGCAGGCGGTTTGTTATCCGCCTGTTTTTGGCGGCCTTGAGCACGGGGGCGGTTGCCAGTCGGGGCGTTCGCGCTGTCATGGCTAACTGGCAGGCTATCGTCATTCAGCCGCATGGTTAAGGCAATCCGTTTGCGTTGCGCGTCTACTTCCTGAACCTTGACCTGTACCGTTTGCCCAACCCGAACCACATCGCGCGGGTCTTTGACGAACTTGTCAGCCAGGGCGGAAATATGCACCAGGCCATCCTGATGTACACCAATATCCACAAAGGCACCAAAGTTGGCCACGTTGGTTACAACCCCTTCCAGCACCATGCCGGGTAGCAGGTCGTTAATAGACTCAATGCCTTCCTTGAAGGTGGCGGTTTTGAATTCGGGGCGTGGATCCCGGCCGGGTTTTTCAAGTTCGCTGAAAATATCCCGAACTGTTGGCAAACCGAAACGTTCATCGGTAAAGTCGGCCGGAGAAATGCCTTTCAGGGCATCTTTTTGGCCGATAATGGCTTTGACATCGGCCTGGATTTTATCCAGGATACGGGCCACTACCGGGTAGGCTTCAGGGTGAACTGAAGAAGCATCCAGTGGATTGTCTCCGTTGGGAATACGCAGGAAACCGGCCGCCTGTTCAAAGGCTTTGGCGCCAAAGCGAGAGACGTTCATTAAGGCGGCACGATTGGGGAAGGCGCCATTCTGGTCACGCCATTCGACAATGTTTTTAGCCAAGGTCGTATTCAGGCCTGAAACGCGGGTTAGCAGGGGGGCAGAGGCGGTGTTAACGTCAACGCCTACTGCGTTCACGCAATCCTCAATAACGGCATCCAGCGAGCGGGCCAGTTCACGCTGGTTGACATCGTGCTGGTACTGGCCAACGCCAATGGCTTTGGGTTCAATTTTCACCAGTTCGGCCAGCGGATCTTGCAGGCGACGGGCAATAGAAACGGCACCGCGCAGGCTGACATCCAGCTCGGGAAATTCTTTGGCGGCCAGTTCAGACGCTGAATAAACCGAGGCACCCGCTTCGGACACCACGATTTTCTTGACATCGGGGTTGGGGAAAGCTTGCAGCATGTCAGCCACCAGTTTTTCGGTTTCGCGAGAAGCGGTACCGTTGCCAATCGCAATTAACTGGATTTTATGCCGGGCGATCAGGGCGGCCAGCGTACGAATAGAACCTTCGCGGTCGCGTCGCGGTTCAAAGGGATAGATGGTGGCGGTATCCAGCAACTTTCCGGTTGGGTCAATGGCTGCCGCCTTGACGCCG
>Ga0265295_1000760_pt1 | contig 61829 bp, 66 predicted proteins | sample Munlansysbiofilm_FD_192503 | JGI IMG/M metagenome (GOLD analysis project Ga0265295, IMG submission 192503) | Leachate microbial communities from a municipal landfill in Southern Ontario, Canada - Methane capture system biofilm | ecosystem: Engineered > Solid waste > Landfill > Unclassified ... | reverse complement strand
AGGCAGAAAGGTATCAACACACACTTGAGTAGATGAATTCAAATCGAAAATGAATTAGTTATGTCAAAGAACTAGTATTCTCAATGGCTTACGTTGTTATTATATTTTTCAACCGGACAGTAGTGAGGGCTGATATTAAACATCGGTAAATCTTTGGTGATTGTAGCAGCGCAGCAGCTATTCGCCAAGCACCAGCTGCGCTGCGTTTTTACTGCTGGTGTTGCTGTTGCATTTTGCCGCAAAATGAGCTAGCGTGCCAAGGTTAAATTGAAGCACAAATCTAGCGAAAATATAAAGGAAGAATAGAACCCTATGCGTTTAACCAATTTTTTGCTCCCTACCTTAAAAGAGTCCCCCGCTGATGCCGAGATTGCCAGCCATAAACTGATGCTGCGCGCGGGCATGATCCGCAAAGTTGCTGCCGGTATCTACACCTACCTGCCGTTGGGTTTACGCTCGGTGCGCAAAGTGGAACAGATTGTCCGTGAAGAGATGGAACGTGCTGGCGCGCTGGAACTGTTGATGCCTATGGTGCTGCCTGCTGAATTGTGGCAAGAGTCTGGCCGTTGGGAGCAGTATGGCAAAGAGTTGTTGCGTTTGGCTGATAGGAAAGATACGCAGTTTTGTCTGAGCCCGACCCATGAGGAGGTTATCACTGATGTGGTGCGCGGCACGGTGCGCTCGTATCGTCAGTTGCCCCTGAACTTGTATCAGATTCAGGGCAAGTTTCGCGATGAAATCCGCCCACGTTTTGGCTTGATGCGTGGGCGCGAATTTATCATGAAGGATGCCTACTCCTTTGATCTTGACGATACCGGTGCAGATAGCTCTTACAACAAGATGTATCAGGCGTACCAGAATATCTTCCGGCGCTGTGGTCTGCAGTTCCGCGCTGTAGAGGCAGATACCGGTAATATCGGTGGTTCATCATCGCATGAGTTTATGGTGCTGGCAGATTCTGGTGAGGACGCTATCGTCTCCTGTGACCAGTGCGATTATGCTGCCAATGTTGAAAAGGCGCAGATTCGTCTGGAGCAACCCGCCAGTTCTCAAGCGCAGGGGGAAGTTACGCAGGTGGCCACCCCCGGCATGAAGACTATTGCCGAGGTGGCAGAGTTTCTTCAGCTGGATGCCAGTCGCTTGATCAAAACTCTGCTGGTGCAGACAGATAGTGGAGAACGTTTAGCCGTATTGTTGCGCGGTGATCACGAGCTCAATGAGATTAAGCTGTGTCGTTTTCTCGACTGTATTGAGATCGCGATGGTGGACGAAGCGACGGTAGTGGAGATGACTGGTGCGCCTAGCGGATTCGCTGGGCCGGTTGGATTGCAGTGTCGTATTATTGCCGATCATGCGGTGCGCTCCATGGTTGATTGTGTGGTCGGTGCCAACGTGAAAGATAGTCACTGTGCTGGGGTAAATCCTGGGCGCGATTTTCAAGTAGAGCAATTTGTCGATTTGCGCCAAGCTCAAGCTGGCGATGGTTGTCCACGTTGCAATGGGACTCTGCAGGTTTGGCGCGGTATCGAGGTGGGGCATGTCTTTAAGCTCGGAACTAAATACTCTCTGGCTTTAGGGGCGACAGTGCTGGATCGTAACGGCAAAGATGTGCCGCTGGTCATGGGCTGCTACGGCATTGGCATCGGGCGTACCGTGGCTGCGGCTATTGAGCAGAACCACGACGATAATGGCATTGTCTTTCCTATGCCTATAGCGCCGTTTCAGGTGCTGATAACCTTGCTAAACCCCAATGATGAACAGGTAGTTAGTGCTGGCAATGAACTGTATGAGCAATTGCTGCAGGCGGGCATTGAGGTGCTGCTTGATGATCGCGATGAACGCCCCGGCAGCAAGTTTAAGGATGCTGACCTTATCGGTATTCCAATTCGGGTGACGGTAGGTAATCGCGCACTAAAGGATGGTCAGTTCGAAGTTCAGCTGCGCGCTGGTGGTGACCGGCAGATGATGGCGATAGCCGAGACCGCAACTTGGTTGATTGCCGAAGTGGAACGTCAATTGGCAGGATAATCAATGTATAAAGTGAACATAGATATTAGCGGTAGGGTGGATTTGCCGCACCGCGTTGTCTCTGCGCTAGATTCCCATGACTTGGCGATTACTTCGTCTTCGGCTCAGCACATATTGCTAGCTGTCGAGGGTGCTGGTGAACCGAGCATGACCGCCTCTCTGGGCAGTGTCGGTGTTGCTGACGTGCTGTCGTTTTTCAATATGTTTCGCAAGACGGGAATCCTCTATTTCGATCTGGCCGATGGCTCGCGGCGCGTCTATTTTCAGGACGGTGAAATTATCTTTGCCAGTAGTCAACGCTTTGTTGAAGATATCGGTGAAATTCTGTGTGAACAGGGCAAAATCAAAAGGTCTGATCTGACTGATGTGCGTGCTGAGATGGATCCGGGCTCAGTTTTGAGCCAGGTGCTGGTGCGCAAGAATATTATTGCTGCTCGTGACCTGTGGTTGGCAACGCGCAGTCAGGTGGAGGCAATTGTCTACAATTTGTTCTCCTATACTGACGGCGGCTGCCACTTTGTGTCTCAGGAGCTTAAGCGTGATGATATTGTGCGCCTGTCCATGAGTACGCAAAATCTTATCATGGAGGGGCTGCGCCGCATCGATGAGCGCTCCCTGTATATGCGCAAGTTGCGCTCTCTAGAGGCGGTAGTTTCATACAGCGGTCGTTCACCCTCTGGGTTGGATGCAGACGAGAAGATGGTAGTTGGTTTTATCTACTCGGTGCCGGCTACTGTTGGGCAGTTGGTTGCGCGCAGTGGTTTGTCCGAGTTTGATGGGTTGCGTGTTCTGTATCAGCTGGCGGATAAAAAAATGGTGGAAATCGCCGCTGCTGAGCCAACTGCGTTAGATCCATCATTTGAAGCGTTGCTCAAAATTTATAATGGGATTTTTAATCTCTTCTTTGAGTGTTTAGATGGTGAAATGCGTGGCTTTATTGAGGATGTGAATCGCTTTCTTCGCGAAATTCCTCATCCTATGATCTATGTGTTGCGCGGTATCAATCTGCAAAAAGATGGCACTGTTGATGGCGCTAAAATTGCTAAGAATCTCAGCGGCCTTGAGCTATCTGAACAGAAAAAATTGATGGTCGAAGCGTTAAACGAGTTGGTCTACATGGAGAGTACCATGGCACGACGTGCCTTAGGCGCGCAGAGGAGTGGCGAATTGATTGAGCGTGTGCAGGAGATTGTTACCCGTGCCAAGCGTTTGGTGGTTGAGGAGGGTTGATCCTATGAAAGAACGGCTTATTTTTGCGCTAGATGTAGACAGCTTTGAGCAGGCGCGTGATTGGGTGCGGGTGCTGCACGCTGAGGTTGGTCTCTTTAAAGTGGGTAAGCAGCTGTTTACTCGCTGTGGCCCCGATGTGGTGCGCATGATTCGTGATGAGGGTGGCGAAGTGTTCCTTGATCTGAAATATCACGATATCCCTAACACTGTAGCTAAGGCTGGGGTTGAAGCAGCACGCTTGGGGGTGAAGATGTTTAATGTTCATGCCTTAGGCGGTAAAAGTATGATGCAGCAAACAGTTGCTGAACTGCATCAGGCTGCGGCGAGTGAGGGGTTTGCCTTGCCGATAGTGCTCGGTGTTACCATATTGACCTCCAGCTCTGATGCTGATCTGCATGAGTTGGGTTTTAATAAACCTGTTCGTGAGATGGTGCCGTTGTTAGCTGGTCTGGCGCAGCGCTCTGGCTTAGATGGTGTAGTTGCTTCAGCGCAGGAGATGGATCTGATTCGCACCGCCTGTGGTAGCGATTTTGTTGTGGTTACGCCTGGGGTACGCCCGCCTAGCGCTAGTAAGGATGATCAGTGCCGGATAGTGACTCCAGAACAGGCGATTAAGGCGGGGGCGAACTATCTAGTTGTTGGTCGGCCTATTTCTCAAGCACAGGATCCTGCCGCCGCTGCACGTGATATTGTAGGGCAGATGGAGTCGGGAGCCAAGTCGCTAGCTAGTGGGAGCCTGTAGGTGGCTGAGTATATATATGGTCTAAATGCGGTGACCGAAGCGCTAATGCAACAGCGGGCAATTACCACTCTGTGGGTAGTTGCTGGTGAAGCTAAACCACGCATACAGGCAGTGTTGGAGTTGGCGCGACAGCATACTGTGGTAATTAAGCAGGTGCCGCGCACTGTGCTAGATCAGCTGGTTGGTGATGTCGGGCATCAGGGTGTGGTGATCAAATTGCAAACTCTGGAAAGCAGTGTGTCGCTGTCGTCCGTACTTAATTCAGTTCCCAGTGGCAGCAGATTTTTTTTGCTTCTTGATGGAGTGACAGATCCGCATAATTTTGGTGCTCTTATTCGCTCAGCGGCGGCGGCTGGTTGCGCAGCGGTGATAGTTGCTAAAGATCGTTCTTGCCCGGTAACTGCGGTGGTTGAAAAGGCTGCTGCTGGTGCGGTGGCGCATATAAAAATTTGTCGGGTAACCAATTTGGCGCGTGCGATGGAGGAGCTGAAGCGGGCTGGAGTGTGGATATATGGCCTAGCTGGTGAAGAGAGCAGCTCGATTTACTCGGTTGATTTAAGCGGTGATGTGGCTTTAGTAGCCGGTAGCGAGGGTAAGGGTTTGCGTCCGTTGGTGCGTAAGGGTTGCGATGGTATCGTCTCTATTTCTATGCCTGGAGCCATACAGTCCCTCAATGTGTCTGTCGCCAGTGGGGTGGCTCTGTTTGAAGTGGTACGCCAAAAGAGTTGTAAAGCGTAAGTGGCATAATGGCTAGCCTGCAATTAAAACTGCAAAAGCACTAAAAGGTTGTTGACAGGGACTGGGTAATCATTTATAAATCTCCTCGCTTGACGCATGTGGATCTTTTTTGTTGTAAATTAATGCTTGCAATGCCGTGGTCGGTGTTGTATAGATTGCGACTCTGTGCTGGCGTAGCTCAATAGGTAGAGCACCTCACTTGTAATGAGGATGTTGGGGGTTCAATTCCTCTCGCCAGCTCCATAAGAAAGTAATAGGCGCAAGCCTTTCAGAACGTCCCCTGGAGGGGTTCCCGAGTGGCCAAAGGGATCAGACTGTAAATCTGCCGTCGTAGACTTCGGAGGTTCGAATCCTCCCCCCTCCACCATAATTTCATATCGGACGAAAACGGTCTGGCTACTGCAGGAGCATATTGGATGCGATTACTGCTTGGTTGGGCTGGACTAGTCCTTGGTGTAAAAGTCTGAATTTTGGGCGGGAGTAGCTCAGTTGGCTAGAGCATCAGCCTTCCAAGCTGAGGGTCGCGGGTTCGAGTCCCGTTTCCCGCTCCATTTAAGGAATATATAACCTAGATCGGAAATGTGCCCACATAGCTCAGTAGGTAGAGCACTTCCTTGGTAAGGAAGAGGTCACCGGTTCAAATCCGGTTGTGGGCTCCACTGGTTGTGTGTTTCTAATTCAGATGGACTGTCAGAAAGAATCTTGTTGGCCGTAGTTTATTATCGTAAAAAGTATTTAGATCGAGAGGAATAAGTCATGGCAAAGCAAAAATTTGAAAGAAAAAAGCCACACGTCAATATTGGTACAATTGGCCACGTTGACCATGGCAAGACAACATTAACCGCAGCGATCACCAAGGTAATGGCAGGAAAAGGTCTCGCAGAGTCACGCGGCTTTGATCAAATTGACAATGCTCCAGAAGAGCGCGAGCGCGGTATTACTATCGCCACTTCTCACGTTGAATATGAGACCGAGACCCGTCACTACGCTCACGTTGACTGCCCAGGTCACGCTGACTATGTTAAAAACATGATTACCGGTGCTGCACAGATGGACGGCGCAATCTTGGTTGTGTCAGCAGCAGATGGCCCTATGCCACAGACTCGTGAGCACATCCTGCTTGCCCGTCAAGTAGGTGTTCCTGCCATTGTTGTTTTCCTAAACAAGGCAGACATGGTAGACGACGAAGAACTCATGGAACTGGTAGAGCTCGAAGTACGCGAACTACTCTCAGCCTATGACTTCCCTGGTGATGACCTACCTATCGTACCGGGTTCCGCCCTTAAAGCACTTCAATGCGCTGCCGGCGATCCAGACGAAGATCCAATCGTCGAACTCATGAAGCAAGTAGACGCCTATGTGCCAGAGCCAGAGCGTGCCGTAGACCTGCCCTTCCTGATGCCAGTAGAAGACGTCTTCTCAATCTCCGGTCGTGGCACCGTAGCAACCGGTCGTGTAGAGCGTGGCGTAATCAAAGTCGGCGAAGAAGTAGAGATCGTCGGCATGAAAGCCACTTCAAAAACAACCGTAACCGGCGTAGAGATGTTCCGTAAACTTCTCGATCAAGGTCAAGCAGGCGACAACGTTGGTCTCCTGTTGCGCGGTGTTAAACGCGAAGACATCGAGCGTGGGCAAGTACTGGCCAAGCCAGGCAGCATTACTCCCCACACCCGATTCAAAGCAGAAGCATATATCCTTACAAAAGAAGAAGGTGGTCGTCATACACCATTTTTCAAAGGCTACCGTCCACAATTTTACTTCCGTACAACAGACGTAACCGGAATCGTAGAATTGCCAGAAGGAGTCGAAATGGTAATGCCTGGCGATAACATCGCCATGATAGTCGACATGATCACCCCGATCGCCATGGACAAAGAGCTGCGCTTCGCTATCCGCGAAGGTGGTCGTACCGTTGGTGCCGGTGTTGTTAGTGAAATTATTGAGTAATTAAGTTCTAGCTTTTTGTGCTCCACGGTCTTAGCGGCTGTGGAGCACAAAAACGGAGATAAAATAATGAGTGACATTGTAACTCTTGCTTGCACTGAGTGTAAGCGCAAAAATTATACGACGACTAAGAATAAACGCAATCTTCCAGATCGTCTGGAGTTTAAAAAGTATTGCAGTTTTGATCGTCGGCATACAGTTCATCGCGAGACCAAGTAATCTCGCATTGAGTTAGTTGTTGATTGTTGCAGGCCAGTAGCTCTAATGGCTAGAGCACCGGTCTCCAAAACCGGGTGTTGGGGGTTCGAGTCCCTCCTGGCCTGCCAATTTAATTTGTTATCTTAGAGGTTTCTATCGTGATTGCTAATGTCTCAGGTTTTCTGAGGAACGTTAAAAGCGAACTGCTAAAAGTAACCTGGCCTACCAAAAAGGATACCTACGCTTCTACCTATGTAGTAATTGTGTTCGTAGTGTTGGTAGCAATTTATCTTTGGGGTATCGATAGCGTGTTGTCGGTATTGATTAAGAAATTGCTCAGTGGATAGGACGAGATAATTATGACAATGAAGTGGTATGGCGTACATACTTATTCTGGTTTTGAGTATAAGGTTAAACTCAATCTGGAAGAGCGTATACGGATGATGGGCGTTGAGGATCAGTTTGGTGAGATCCTTGTCCCTTCCGAGGCTGTGGTGGAACTAAAAAATGGCGAGCGGAAAACTTCTACACGTAAGTTTTTTCCTGGGTATATTTTAGTTCAACTAGAGCTGGATAACGAGACTTGGCATATTGTAAAAGATACTGCTAAAGTTACAGGTTTTGTAGGTGGCGGTACTTCTCCACCACCTATTCCAGATGCTGAAGTCGCCAAAATTATGGCACGTATGGAAGAGGGTGCTGAGAAGCCTAAGCCAAAAGTGCTTTATGAGGTTGGTGAGACAGTGCGGGTAGTTGACGGGCCATTCCTGAATTTTACTGGTGTGGTTGAAGATGTCAATTCCGACAAGGGTAAGCTGAAAGTAATGGTAAGTATTTTTGGTCGTGTTACCCCTGTTGAGTTGGATTTTATACAGGTAGAGAAGACCAGCTAGGCTGGAATAATAAGTCAAGGAGCTAGTAATGGCTAAAAAGGTAGTTAAACAGATTAAGTTGCAAATTCCAGCCGGTAAAGCGAACCCTTCGCCTCCAGTCGGTCCGGCACTCGGTCAGGCCGGTGTCAATATTATGGAATTTTGTAAGGCGTTTAATGCAAAAACTCAAGGTGATGACGGCATGATAACTCCTGTCGTAATTACGGTTTATGCAGATCGTTCTTTTAGTTTTGTAACCAAGACTCCTCCTGCTGCAGTATTGTTGCTTAAGGCTGCAAATATTAAGAGTGGTTCTGGAGTGCCAAATAAAACTAAAGTTGGCAAGGTGACTGTAGATCAGGTTCGAGAAATTGCACGTATTAAAATGCCTGATTTGAACGCTTTTGATGAAGATGCTGCATTTAGAACCATTTCGGGTACTGCGCGTAGCATGGGTCTTGAAGTCGAATAAAGTTGGAGTGATAGCAAATGGCAACAGCAAAAAAATACAACGCTGCAAAAGCGAAGATCAACAGAGACACTACATATCCTCTTAGCGAGGCTATCTCTCTGGTGCAAGAAGTTGCTTATGCCAACTTCGATGAGACCTTAGATGTTACTGTACGTTTGGGTGTTGACCCGCGTAAGGCAGATCAAATGGTACGTGGTGCCGTCGTTCTTCCTCATGGTCTGGGCAAGAAGGTTCGTGTTCTTGTTTTCGCCAAGGGTGAAAAAGCTCAAGAGGCTTTAGATGCAGGTGCCGATTTTGTTGGCGGTGATGATTTAGTAGAAAAGATTCAAGGCGGTTGGTTTGAATTTGATACTGCTATTGCAACACCAGATATGATGGGTACTGTCGGTAAGATTGGGCGGTTGCTCGGTCCCCGCAGCTTAATGCCTAACCCTAAGGTTGGGACAGTAACCTTTGATTTAGCTCGTGCAGTTTCTGAAGCTAAGTCAGGTAAGGTCGAGTATAGAGTTGAGAAAACCGGTATTATTCATGCTCCTGCCGGTAAGGTCTCTTTTGCTAAAGAGCAACTGCAAGAAAACGTGGTTGCCTTGGTTGATGCTTTGGCTAAAGCTAAGCCATCAACTGCTAAAGGCACCTATATGAAAAAAATTAGCATCTCCAGTACTATGGGGCCAGGCGTTCTTGTAGATATACCTGATATGCAGGCTCTTATTAAGTAGTAATATATTTTTTGGCAGATAGGCTTATCTGTCATTGAAGATGTTCCCTGTCTAAGACAGCAGGTACTTTAGTTTAAAGTTTATCGCCTGCCGAGACTGTATGAGGTCACACTGTGCCTCCCAGTTATTTCTAGATGCAGCGGGATATGTTCTAGAAATCTAGGAAAGGAGGAAGGTTGAATGGCTATAATGACGAAAGATCAAGTAGTTGAACTTTTTGCCACTAAACTAGCTACCGCGAAGGCAGCATTTTTGGCAGACTATCGTGGTTTGACTGTTGATGAAGTTAATGACCTGCGTAATAAATTACGTGATGCAGGTGTAGACTATCATGTTGTTAAGAATACTCTGCTACGCATAGCTTCAAAAGACACTCCGTTTACCTGCTGGGATGAATACCTAACAGGTCCAACAGCAATAGCAATAGCTCAGGATGACCCTGTTGCTCCGGCAAAAGTGTTATCTGAATATGCTAAAGCCAGTAAGGATTTTGAACTTAAAGCTTGCGTTCTTGAAGGCAAAATACTCAGTAGCGATGAAGTTAAAGCGCTATCCGAACTGCCAAGTCGCGAAGTTCTGTTGGCGAAGATTCTGGGTTCCATCAATGCTCCGACATCGAATTTTGTTGGCGTACTTGCTGCGGTTCCCCGTTCTTTGGTGCAGGTTTTGGGCGCAATCAGAGATCAAAAAGAAGCATAATTTATTAATTACTTTAAGCATAAAGCGTATGGAGATTACAAATGGCTGATATCACAAAAGAGCAAGTAGTTGAATTTATAGAAAATATGTCAGTTCTTGAGCTGTCTGTTTTGGTTAAAGAGCTGGAAGAAAAATTTGGCGTTTCTGCTGCTGCTCCTGTAGCTGCTGCTGGTCCAGCTGCTGCTGCAGATGGCCCTGCTGCTGAAGAAAAAACCGAATTTGATGTAGTTCTTACTGCTGTTGGTGACAAAAAGATCAACGTAATTAAAGTTGTTCGTTCAGTAACAGGTTTAGGTCTGAAAGAAGCTAAAGAACTTGTTGATGGCGCTCCTAGCACAGTTAAAGAAGGCGCTTCTAAAGATGAAGCAGCCGACATCCAGAAACAACTCGAGGAAGCTGGCGCTTCTATCGAGCTCAAGTAGTAAATACCTCGATACTTCTGCTATAAGCCAAGGTCGTGTTCACGGCCTTGGCTGTTCTTCGTTCTTTTCTTAATCTCAAGGAGTAGCCATGGCTTATTCGATTGCGAATAACCCGTTATTACGCAAACATTTTTCTGAAATTCAACGTGTTATCGATATGCCTAACCTTATCGATATTCAGAAAAATTCATATAAGCGATTTCTTCAAGCCGAGTTGCCCGCTAGCGCGCGGCAAGATATTGGTTTAGAGGCAGTCTTTCGGTCTGTCTTTCCCATTAAAGATTTTAGTGAGACCTGTTCGCTTGAATATGTTTCTTATGTGTTGGAGACTCCTAAGTACGATGTGGAGGAGTGTCATCAGCGCGGCATGACATTTGCGGCGCCGGTGAAAGTGCGGGTTCGTTTGGTGTCTTGGGATGTGGATAAAGATACCAATGGGCAGTCGATTCGTGACATTAAAGAGCAGGAAGTTTACTTTGGTGAAATCCCTCTTATGACCCAAAATGGTACCTTTGTTATCAATGGTACTGAACGGGTAATTGTCAGTCAGTTACATCGTTCTCCTGGTGTTTTTTACGATCACGATAAGGGGAAGACCCACTCTAGCGGTAAATTACTCTACAGTGCGCGGGTTATTCCATATCGCGGATCTTGGTTAGATTTTGATTTTGACCATAAAGATCTGCTTTATGTGCGGATAGATAGACGTCGCAAACTGCCGGCAACAGTTCTTCTGCAAGCTTTAGGCTACAGTGTGGAAGAGTTGCTGAAATATTTCTATGATGTAGAAGAGATTCAGATTGGTGCTGATGGCTGTACGAAGACAGTAAACCTTGATCTACTAGCAGGCCAGCGCTCGGTTTTGGATGTTGTTGCTCCTGACGGCGAAGTTCTGGTGAAGGCAAATCGCAAGTTTACTAAAGCTGCGATTCGTAAAATTGCTGATAGTGGGATGGAAACCATCCGTGTTGACGATTCTGAATTAATCGGCAAGATTGTAGCCTCTGATATCGTTGATATGGAGACTGGTGAGATTCTGGTTGGCTGCAATCAGGAGATTACCGAACCGACTCTGCAACTATTTCGTGAAAAAGGCATCTGTTCAGTAGAGACGTTGTTTATTGACAATGTTTTTGTTGGCCCTTACCTGCGTGATACCCTAGTGCAGGATTCTGTTTCTACTCCTGAAGAGGGGATGATTGAGATCTATCGTCGCTTGCGTCCTGGTGATCCACCAACGGTACGTAGTGCCACCTCCCTGTTTGAGGGTTTGTTCTTTAACGCTGAGCGCTATGACCTATCTGTAGTAGGTCGTTTGAAGTTAAATTATAAGCTTGGTTTGGACATTCCTCTAACAACTCGCACGCTTACTAAAGAAGATATCTTGGAAGTGGTGCGTTACCTGATTGAGTTGCGCAATGGTCGTGGCAGTATTGATGATATCGACCATCTGGGTAATCGTCGTGTACGTGCAGTTGGCGAGTTGCTCGAAAATCAATATCGTGTTGGTTTGGTGCGCATGGAGCGCGCGATTAAAGAGCGCATGAGTTTACAAGAGGTCGATAGCCTCATGCCGCACGATCTGATTAACTCAAAGCCAGTATCTGCTGTTGTAAAAGAGTTTTTTGGCTCTTCTCAGCTGTCGCAGTTTATGGATCAAACCAATCCGTTATCGGAAATTACTCATAAACGCCGTCTTTCAGCCCTCGGACCAGGTGGTTTGACCCGTGAGCGTGCAGGTTTTGAGGTGCGTGACGTTCATCCAACTCACTATGGTCGTGTATGTCCTATTGAAACACCAGAGGGCCCAAATATTGGGCTTATAGCGTCGTTGTCAACCTATGCGCGTATTAACGAGCACGGGTTTGTTGAAACTCCATATCGCCTAGTTAAGGATGGTAAGGTCTCAAACGAGATCAGATACTTTTCTGCTCTAGAAGAAGAGGGCCACTCAATAGCTCAGGCCAACGCAGTTCTTGACGCTGACGGTAGTTTCGTTAACGAAGTTATTAATGCTCGCCAACATGGTGAGTTTATGATGCTTAGACGTGAAGAGATTCAGTTGATGGATGTCTCGCCGAAGCAGTTGGTCTCTGTTGCCGCAGCTCTGATTCCTTTTCTGGAAAATGATGACGCGAACCGCGCATTGATGGGATCAAATATGCAGCGTCAGGCGGTTCCACTATTACGTGCTGATGCTCCATTGGTCGGAACTGGTATGGAACGCACGGTTGCTCACGATTCTGGTGCAGCAGTTGTTGCACGTCATGATGGTGTGGTCGAAGCCGTTGATGCTGGACGTATTGTTGTCCGTATTAATGAAGGGCAGGAAGATGAGACCGGTACCGGTGTTGATATCTATAATCTGATTAAGTTTATTCGTTCCAACCAAAACACCTGCCTAAATCAGAAACCAATCGTTGAAGTTGGTGATTGCATCAAGGGCGGTGAGATTATTGCTGACGGTCCTTCTACTCAATGGGGTGAGTTAGGGCTTGGTCAAAATGTCTTGGTGGCTTTTATGCCATGGGAAGGCTACAACTTTGAGGACTCCATACTTATTTCTGAGAAGTTGGTTAAGGAGGATCGTTACACCTCAATTCACGTTGAAGAGTTTGAATGTGTAGCGCGTGATACTAAGCTTGGCAAGGAAGAGATTACAGATGATATCCCTAATCTTGGCGATGATGCTTTAAGTGATCTCGATGAGAGTGGGATTATTCGTATCGGAGCTGAAGTTAAGCCTGGTGATATTTTGGTTGGTAAGATTACTCCTAAGGGGGAAACACAACTCTCTCCTGAAGAGAAGTTGTTACGCGCAATTTTTGGCGAAAAAGCTGGTGATGTACGTGATACCTCGCTGCGTGTCTCTCCCGGTGTTGAAGGTGTTGTTATCGGCGCGCGAGTATTTTCGCGTAAAGGTTCAGATAAAGACTCACGAACCGAGAAGATCGAACAGCACGAGATTGATAAATTAATTAAGGATCAGAATGACGAAATACGCATCATTCGTGAATCGGCACGCAATAAATTTGTTGATCTGTTGAAAGGTTACACATTGGCTGCCTCAGTCTCTGACGAGGGTAAGGTGGTGCTGAAAAAAAATACTGAACTTAATGCAGAGACCCTTGCGAGTGTACCAATGTCACGCTGGCATGAGTTGTCACTGGTTGATGGCGAGACTGTCGAAGATCGTATCGCCGAGTTGGCCAAACGGTTAAAAGAGCGCGAAGATGTAATTAAGAGTTTCTTTGCAGATAAAATTGATAAAATCAAACGTGGTGATGATCTACCTCCTGGCGTCATCAAAATGGTTAAGATCTATATCGCTATAAAACGTAAGCTGTCAGTAGGTGATAAGATGGCGGGGCGCCATGGTAACAAGGGTGTTTTGTCACGCATTTTACCTGAAGAAGATATGCCATATACTGAGGACGGAACTCCTGTAGAAATTGTTCTTAATCCACTTGGCGTTCCTTCGCGTATGAACATTGGTCAGATTCTCGAAATCCATCTAGGCTTGGCTGCGCGTGGTTTGGGTAACCAAATTCAAGAGGTATTGCAACGCCAGCACACAACCAACGAGTTGCGTGAAAAGATTAAAGAGGTGTATGAGGATGATGAACTGAATCCGTTCTTGAATGAACTGCCAGAAAAAGATGTGAATCAGTTGGCAAATCGCCTGTCTCGTGGGGTTCCAATGGCAACTCCGGTATTTGAAGGCGTTAGTGAGAAGGACATTAAAGAGCAGATTGCGCGCTCGGGATTCTCAACTTCAGGGCAGATGACACTCTATAATGGTAAAACTGGTGATGCATTTAAGGAGCAGGTAACTGTTGGTATTATGTATATGCTCAAGCTGCATCACCTTGTAGATGATAAAATTCATGCGCGGAGTATCGGTCCATATAGCCTAGTTACTCAGCAGCCATTGGGCGGTAAAGCTCAATTCGGTGGTCAGCGTCTGGGTGAGATGGAAGTTTGGGCGATGGAGGCCTATGGTGCATCTCATGCTTTGCAGGAGTTCTTAACTGTTAAGTCCGATGATGTAGCAGGGCGTACACGTATGTATGAGGCTATTGTCAAGGGACGGCATACCCTTGAAGCTGGTCTGCCCGAGTCGTTTAATGTTCTGATTAAGGAACTTCAAGCCCTGTGCTTAGATGTTGACCTGCAGGAAAACGATTAATCTGCCATCCCTCAAGGAGATGTGTTTTGGAAGATATTTTCAGTCTGTTTGAACGTCCGAAAGATCCGTTGAGTTTTGATAAGATTCGCCTGTCGCTTTCCTCTCCAGAAACGATTCGCGAGCGCTCTTTCGGCGAAGTTAAAAAGCCAGAAACAATAAATTACCGCACCTTTAAGCCGGAACGAGATGGCCTGTTTTGTGCGAAAATCTTTGGCCCTGTCAAAGATTATGAGTGCAATTGCGGTAAATATAAACGTATGAAACACCGCGGAATTGTCTGCGAAAAGTGCGGTGTTGAGGTTATTCCGAGTAAGGTACGTCGTGAGCGTATGGCGCACATAGATCTTGCCTGCCCGGTAGCGCACATTTGGTTTTTAAAATCACTTCCTTCACGTATTTCCACTCTGTTGGATATGACGTTAAAAGAGGTGGAAAAGGTTCTCTATTTTGAAGCCTATGTGGTTTTGGATAAGGGCGATACTCCTCTGGAAAATGGAGCAATTCTCACTGAGGATAACTATCGTGAATTGATGGATGAGTATGCTGGTCAGTTTACCGCCAGCATGGGCGCTGAAGCTGTGCGTGAGATGCTGGCTGCCCTCGATTTAGAAGCTATCGAGGAGACCCTGCGTATAGAGATGCGTGAATCAGCCAGTGATGCCAAACGTAAAAAAGTTGCCAAACGCTTGAAAGTGGTCAACGCATTTTTACGCAGTGGTAATCGTCCTGAATGGATGATTCTGGAAACCATCCCGGTACTACCTCCTGAGTTGCGCCCTTTGGTGCCCCTGGATGGTGGCCGTTTTGCTACCTCAGACTTGAATGACCTCTATCGGCGGGTAATTAACCGCAACAACCGTTTGAAGCGGTTGATGGAGTTGCACGCTCCTGATGTAATTATTCGCAATGAAAAGCGGATGTTGCAGGAGGCTGTTGATGCTTTATTTGATAATGGTCGTCGCGGTCGGGCTATAACTGGACCGAATAAACGTCCTCTTAAGTCTCTGTCGGATATGCTCAAGGGCAAAGGGGGTCGTTTCCGTCAGAACCTCTTAGGTAAGCGTGTCGATTATTCTGGCCGCTCAGTTATCGTTGTTGGACCTGAACTGAAACTGCATCAATGTGGGTTGCCGAAAAAAATGGCTTTGGAGCTGTTTAAACCATTTATTTACAACAAGCTCGAAGAGCACGGATTTTGTACCACGATTAAGAGTGCTAAAAAGTTAGTTGAAAAAGAGAAGCCGGAAGTATGGGATGTTCTGGAAGATGTAATCAAAGAACACCCTGTTATGTTGAACCGTGCACCGACTTTGCACCGCTTGGGAATTCAAGCGTTTGAACCGGTCTTGGTAGAAGGTAAAGCGATTCAATTGCATCCATTGGTATGTGCTGCATTTAACGCTGACTTTGACGGTGATCAGATGGCTGTGCATTTGCCGCTCTCCATTGAAAGTCAGATTGAAGCGCGGGTCCTGATGATGTCGACAAACAACATCTTGTCGCCAGCTAACGGTAAGCCTATTATCGTCCCATCTCAGGATATGATTTTAGGTATATACTATATGTCGCGTATACGCCCTTTTGCCGATGGCACAGGGAAAATCTTCTCCTCTCCAGATGAGGTTCATGTCGCTTATGATGCTGGCGCTATTGATCTTCAGGCCGGAATCAAGGTGCGCATGTCTTGTGTTGAGGGTGAAGCACCGCATATCGTTGAAACCTCAGTTGGGCGGGTGTTGCTGCGTGAAGTTGTTCCTGTAGGTATTCCCTTTGACTACATCAACAAAGTTATGACTAAAAAGCAAGTTGCTGAACTTATTGATGCTAGTTTCCGCTTAGTTGGCAATAAAGAGACCGTTATTCTCGCTGATAGGTTGAAACAAACAGGCTACCGCTTTTCTACAGTGGCTGGTATTTCGATCTGCCTAGATAACATGGTGGTCCCCGAGAGTAAGCCGGTAATAATTGATGCAGCGGTAAGTGAGGTAACGGAGATACAAAATCAATACACCGAAGGTCTGATTACCGATGGTGAACGTTACAATAAAGTTGTAGATATTTGGGCTAAATGTACTGAAGATATAGCATCTACAATGCTCGGAGATTTGTCGACTGACCAGTTTGTTTCGGCCAGTGGTGAAGTTGTTGAGGCGGCATCGTTCAACGCTATCCATATGATGGCTGACTCTGGTGCGCGTGGTAGTGCTCAGCAGATACGCCAATTAGCAGGTATGCGTGGTTTGATGGCCAAGCCATCAGGCGAGATTATTGAGACGCCGATTACCGCTAACTTCCGTGAAGGTCTGACGGTGCTGCAGTACTTCATCTCAACTCATGGTGCACGTAAAGGTTTGGCCGATACTGCGCTGAAAACCGCTAACTCTGGTTATCTAACTCGTCGGCTAGTTGACGTAGCGCAAGATGCCATTATTACTGAGCGTGATTGTCAAACGCTAGATGGAATAATGGTCAGTTCGTTAACTGAAGGTGGCGAAGTAATTCAGTCTCTTGGTGACCGTATTCTCGGACGTGCTGCTCTGGAAGATGTCTGTGACCCTGTTACTGGCGAGGTGATAGTTCCAGCAAATACGGAGATCAATGAGACCATTGTTGCTCAAATTGAAAAAGCTGGCATTGAGAGGCTCAAAATTCGTTCAGTGTTGACTTGCAAGAGCCGTCACGGTATCTGCGCAACATGCTATGGTCGTGATCTTGCTCGTGGGCATATGGTAAACCTAGGTGAGGCAGTTGGTGTAATTGCAGCACAGTCAATTGGTGAACCAGGTACACAGTTGACTATGCGTACATTCCATATTGGTGGTACTGCATCGCGGCGTGCTGAGCAGACCTCTCTCGAGGCTCGCTATGATGGTACTATGAAGTTTATCAATATGAAAACGGTCGTGGATAGAGATAATCACCACGTAGTTATGAGTCGCAATGGCGAGATAGTTGTTGTCGATGAGACTGGCCGTGAACGTGAACGGCATACCTTGGTTTATGGTGCGCGTGTCGCTGTCGGTGATGGTGACGTTGTCTCTGCCGGTATGTTGCTGGCAGAGTGGGATCCATACACTATGCCGATTCTTACTGAGGTCTCTGGTTTGGTCAACTTTGGTGATGTTGTTGCTGGCATGACCATGGATGAGAAGGTCGATGATGTTACTGGTTTGTCGCGTAAGGTAATTATCGAGTCTAAAAGTTCCGATAAGCGTCCGCGTATAACTCTTAAAGATGCTGACGGTAAGTCGGTCAAGCTTCCATCTGGTCTGCCCGCACGTTATATGCTGCCGGTAGGAGCTAATATTATTGTTCCAGATAATGAGCAAGTTTTGGCTGGTGATGTCTTAGCTAAGATTCCGCGTGAAACAACTAAAACTAAGGATATTACTGGTGGTTTGCCACGGGTAGCGGAACTGTTTGAGGCTCGCAAACCTAAAGAGTTTGCAGTACTGACTGAGATTGATGGCATAGTTACCTATGGTAAGGATTCAAAGGGTAAACGTAAGGTTATTGTTACCCCTGAGTTTGGCGAACCTATGGAGTATTTAATTCCTAAAGGCAAGCATATAGGTGTGCACGAAGGTGATGAGGTGCAAGCTGGTGAGCCATTGATGGATGGTCCGCGTAATCCACATGATATCCTGCGTGTGTTAGGCGAAAAAGAGCTGGCCAAATATCTCGTTGATGAAGTGCAGGAGGTTTATCGCCTGCAGGGTGTTGCCATAAACGATAAACATATTGAAACTATTGTGCGTCAGATGTTGCGTCGCGTGCGCATCATAGAGGTTGGTGATACCCACTTCTTAATTGATGATCAGGTATCACGGTTGGAATTTGAGTTGGAAAATGAGCGCGTCATGGAAAATGATGGGCAACCTGCCGTGGGCGAGCCCATTATGCTCGGTATTACCAAGGCCTCTTTGTCGACTGAATCATTTATCTCTGCAGCGTCATTCCAAGAGACAACTAAGGTGCTAACCCAGGCATCTATCGAAGGTAAAGTGGATCACTTACGTGGTCTTAAAGAGAACGTAATCATGGGGCGTCTGATCCCAGCTGGTACAGGCATTGTGAAATATCGCAGTGCTAAGTTGTTAGTTCCCGAGCCGGTGGAGCAAGCTAAAGCCATCGATCCACAAGTAGAAGAGGTGGAGGATGAGGTGGCCGCAGAGGTAGGTTTGGTGGACGAAGTCTAGCTAGTAAATAAAAAACAAATATTTATTATAACTGCCTTGACATTTATCAGGGCAGTTGATATTGTTCGCGGGTTTCCCCGAGGGGAGGCTTTGTTCTTTCAATTCTGTGAATAGTAATTTCGGGAGTAAGTAAATGCCGACAATCAATCAGCTGATCCGTAATGGACGCAATAAAAAAGAGAGGAAGTCGACCGCGCCTGCGCTTAAGTCAAATCCGCAGCGCCGTGGGGTATGTACCCGTGTATATACTACGACACCTAAAAAGCCTAACTCGGCTTTGAGGAAAGTAGCTCGTGTGCGTCTTACGAATGGAATCGTTGTTACTTCGTATATACCAGGCGTTGGGCATAACCTACAGGAGCACTCCGTAGTGTTGGTGCGTGGCGGTCGTGTAAAAGACTTGCCTGGTGTTCGTTATCATATCGTGCGTGGCACTTTGGATTTGGCTGGGGTTAATGGTCGAATGCAAGCTCGCTCTAAGTATGGTGCTAAGCGTCCTAAGTAAGATTATCGTTGAAGGTGGAGTGGTGCTGTTATGCCAAGAAGAAGAGAAGTAGCAAAGCGGATTGTTTTAGCTGATCCTAAATATAATGATAAGTTGGTAACGAAGTTCGTTAACAATCTTATGATTGGTGGAAAAAAGAGCGTTGCTGAAAAGATTGTTTACGGTGCGTTTGATTTAATTGTTGAGCGTAGTGGCGAAGATGCAGTCGAAGTCTTTAAAAAGGCGTTTGAGAATATTCGTCCCATGCTGGAAGTTAAATCGCGTCGTGTCGGTGGCTCTACTTACCAGGTGCCTATTGAAGTTCGTCCTGATCGTCGTAATGCTTTGGTTATCCGTTGGGTGCTGAGTGCGTCACGAGGCCGTGGAGAGAAAACCATGCGTGAACGTTTGGCTGCAGAGCTGCTTGATGCTGCCAACAACCGTGGGGCTTCGGTTAAGAAGAAGGAAGATACTCATCGTATGGCTGAGGCTAATAAGGCCTTTGCTCATTATCGCTGGTAATTTAAGCTGTTGTTTGGAGGGTTTTGAGCTGTGGCACGTACTGTATCTCTTTCTAAGACGCGTAATATTGGCATTATGGCCCATATTGATGCGGGTAAGACGACAACTACTGAGCGTATTCTGTATTATACTGGGATATCTCATAAAATCGGCGAAGTTCATGAAGGCGCAGCCACTATGGACTGGATGGCTCAGGAACAAGAGCGCGGAATTACTATTACCTCTGCTGCTACAACCTGTTTCTGGAAAGATTACCGCGTAAATATAATTGATACCCCTGGTCATGTTGACTTTACTATCGAAGTTGAGCGCTCTTTGCGTGTTCTTGATGGTGCTGTCGCTGTGTTTTGTTCCGTTGGTGGCGTTGAGCCCCAGTCGGAAACTGTTTGGCGTCAAGCTGATAAGTATGGGGTTCCACGTATAGCATTTGTTAATAAGATGGATCGTACTGGCGCTGATTTTAAGCGTGGCGTTGATATGATGCGCGACCGCTTGGGGGCTAATCCTCTTGCATTGCAGCTACCTATCGGCAAGGAAGACTATTTCACTGGTATCGTCGACTTGGTCGAGATGAAGGCCTTTGTTTGGGATGACGAAACATTGGGTGCTAAGTTTGATGAAGTCGAAATCCCTGCCGACATGGCTGATGATGTTGCTGCTGCACGTGAAGCGCTGCTCGATGAGTTGTCATCTTATGATGATGAATTAATGGAGCGCTATCTAGGCGGTGAAGAGCTTAGTGTTGCTGAGATTAAAGCCAGTATTCGCCGTTCTACAATTGCGCTGCATGTGAATCCAGTGCTCTGTGGTAGTGCATTTAAGAACAAGGGTGTTCAACATCTGCTTGATGCGGTAATTGATTACATGCCTTGCCCTACTGATGTTCCTGCAATAGAGGGTCTTGATCCTAAGGGTAATGAAATTACCCGCCCAGCAGATGATGATGGTCCTTTTGCTGCTTTGGCGTTTAAGATTATGACTGACCCATTTGTTGGTCAATTGACCTTTTTCCGCGTTTATTCTGGTGTTGCTGAGGCTGGGTCGACGGTGTTGAACTCTACCAAGGGTAAAAAAGAGCGTCTTGGTCGCCTGCTGAAAATGCATGCTAATAAGCGTGAAGAGATCAAACTTGTTTATTCTGGTGATATCGCGGCTGCTGTTGGTTTGAAATACAGCACAACTGGTGACACTCTGTGCTCTTTAGATGAAGAGTGCTTGCTGGAGGCGATGGAGTTTCCGGAGCCAGTTATCCATATAGCTGTTGAGCCAAAGACCAAAAGTGACCAGGAAAAGATGGGCGTTGCTCTGGGTAAATTGCTGTCTGAAGATCCATCTTTGCGCGTGCGCACGGATGAGGAGACTGGTCAGGTGATTTTGTCCGGTATGGGCGAGTTACATCTTGAGATCATTATCGATCGTATGCGTCGTGAGTTTAACGTTGAGGCTAATATCGGCGCTCCGCAGGTTGCTTATCGCGAATCTATTACTCGTTCTGTCGAAGTTCAGGGTAAGTTTGTTCGTCAATCGGGTGGTCGTGGTCAATATGGTGATTGTTGGTTGCGTATTGAGCCCCAAGAGCCTGGTGTCGGTTTTGAATTTGTGGACGCCATAAAAGGCGGGGTTATTCCTAGAGAATATATCCCTGCTGTAGGTAGGGGTGCTGAAGAAGCATCGCAAAATGGAGTACTTGCAGGCTTTCCTATCGTTGATGTCAAGGTTACCGTGTATGACGGTTCTTATCACGATGTTGACTCTAACGAGATGGCCTTTAAGATAGCTGGATCTATGGGTTTCAAGGAGGGGGCAGCCAAGGCGGCACCGGTACTGCTTGAGCCAATGATGGCAGTTGAGGTAGTTGTTCCTGAGGAGTATATGGGGGACGTCATTGGAGACTTGAATAGTCGTCGTGGTAAGGTTCAGTCTATGGACACCCGCGGTGGCGCTCAGGTTATTAGCGCACATGTACCTTTGTCCAGCATGTTCGGTTACGCGACTGATGTGCGGAGCGCAACTCAAGGTCGTGCAACGTATACGATGGTTTTTGATCATTATGATCAGGTGCCTAAGGCGATTTCCGAAGAGATTATCGCGAAAGTTAAGGGTTAAGGAGTAAAGTCATGGCAAAGCAAAAATTTGAAAGAAAAAAGCCACACGTCAATATTGGTACAATTGGCCACGTTGACCATGGCAAGACAACATTAACCGCAGCGATCACCAAGGTAATGGCAGGAAAAGGCCTTGCAGAGTCACGTGCATTTGATCAAATCGACAACGCTCCAGAAGAGCGCGAGCGTGGCATCACTATAGCAACAGCTCACGTCGAATATGAGACCGATACTCGTCACTATGCCCACGTCGACTGCCCAGGTCACGCCGACTACGTAAAAAACATGATCACTGGTGCCGCACAGATGGACGGCGCTATCCTTGTTGTGTCAGCAGCAGACGGCCCAATGCCACAAACCCGTGAGCACATCCTGCTTGCCCGTCAAGTAGGTGTTCCTGCCATTGTTGTTTTCCTAAACAAGGCAGACATGGTAGACGACGAAGAACTCATGGAACTGGTAGAGCTCGAAGTACGCGAACTACTCTCAGCCTATGACTTCCCTGGTGATGACCTACCTATCGTACCGGGTTCCGCCCTTAAAGCACTTCAATGCGCTGCCGGCGATCCAGACGAAGATCCAATCGTCGAACTCATGAAGCAAGTAGACGCCTATGTGCCAGAGCCAGAGCGTGCCGTAGACCTGCCCTTCCTGATGCCAGTAGAAGACGTCTTCTCAATCTCCGGTCGTGGCACCGTAGCAACCGGTCGTGTAGAGCGTGGCGTAATCAAAGTCGGCGAAGAAGTAGAGATCGTCGGCATGAAAGCCACTTCAAAAACAACCGTAACCGGCGTAGAGATGTTCCGTAAACTTCTCGATCAAGGTCAAGCAGGCGACAACGTTGGTCTCCTGTTGCGCGGTGTTAAACGCGAAGACATCGAGCGTGGGCAAGTACTGGCCAAGCCAGGCAGCATTACTCCCCACACCCGATTCAAAGCAGAAGCATATATCCTTACAAAAGAAGAAGGTGGTCGTCATACACCATTTTTCAAAGGCTACCGTCCACAATTTTACTTCCGTACAACAGACGTAACCGGAATCGTAGAATTGCCAGAAGGAGTCGAAATGGTAATGCCTGGCGATAACATCGCCATGATAGTCGACATGATCACCCCGATCGCCATGGACAAAGAGCTGCGCTTCGCTATCCGCGAAGGTGGTCGTACCGTTGGTGCCGGTGTTGTTAGTGAAATTATTGAGTAATCGAGGTTAGCAAATGTCCAGCCAGAAAATAAGAATTCGCCTTAAGGCGTATGACCATAAACTGCTAGATATGGCAGTGAATGAAATTGTCGATACGGTTAAGCGCACTGGGTCGCGCTTAGCGGGTCCAATTCCACTGCCCACAGTAATCAACAAGTACTGTGTATTGCGGGGACCACACGTTAATAAGACAAGTCGTGAGCAGTTTGAGATCCGTACGCATAAGCGGCTGGTTGATATACTGGATCCTACACAACAAACTGTTGATGCTCTGATGAAATTAGATCTATCAGCAGGGGTTTTCGTAGAGATTAAGCTGTAAGTTTAAGTAGCTTTTGATAAGGATAGTATGATGGTAAACGGAATTCTGGGAAAAAAACTGGGTATGACCCAGATATTTACCGAGAACGGCACGCGCATCCCGGTAACGGTGGTTGAAGCAGGGCCGTGTACGGTTGTCCAGAAGAAGATTGTTGAATCTGATGGTTACACTGCAGTTCAACTTGGCTTCGGGGCGCAAAAAGCGCAGCGCATTAACAAACCAGCTATGGGGCATTTTAACAAGGCCGCTAAAGGTGTTTTTGCTCATTTGCGTGAAATGGATGGCGATATTGAAGGCCTAGAGATTGGTGCAGAAATTGTTTGTTCTGATCTGTTTACTGCTGGAGATGTTGTCGATGTAGTTGGAACAAGCAAAGGTAAAGGCTTCCAAGGAGTAATCAAGCGTTGGAATTTCTCCGGCGGGCGATCAACTCACGGTTCTAAATTTCACCGTGCTCCTGGTTCCATTGGTTGCAGCGCTTGGCCTTCACATGTGTTTAAGGGCAAGAAAATGGCTGGCCAAATGGGTAATGAACGCGTAACGGTTCAGAATCTTGAAATTGTTGACGTTCGGGCAGACCAGAACTTGATTCTCATCAAGGGCGCTGTTCCAGGTCCTAAGAATGGTCTGGTCACAATCCGCAAAGCTGTCAAAGCTTAGTTCGGACCCAGTGGTGATACGGGAGAAGTAGCATGGCTAATGTAACAGTTTATGATATGCAAAAAAAACAAGTGTCTGAACGCGATATCTCTGATGCTGTGTTTAACACTGAAGTGAAGAAGTATCTGCTTCACGATATGGTGCGCTATCAGTTAGCGGCGCGTCGTCAGGGTACTGCGATGACAAAAAATCGCAGCGCAGTAGCTGGTGGCGGGAAAAAACCATTTAAGCAAAAAGGTACTGGTAATGCGCGTCAGGGGACAGTCTCTGCACCTAACCATGTTGGCGGTGGTACTGCTTTTGGACCAACTCCTCGCGATTATACCTTTAAACTAAATCGTAAGGTTAAGAAGGCTGCTCTTTGTTCAGCTCTGTCAGCGCGCTTTCAAGGCGATAATTTGACAGTGTTGTCAGGATTTAATCTCGAAGCCATTAGTACCAAAAGCTTTAAGCAGGTACTGGATACTTTTGAGATGAAGAGTGCGCTTGTAGTAATAGACGCTGCGAATCCAGAAGTGGAACTTTCAGCAAGAAATTTACGTCATGTCAAAGTTATGCGTGCAGATGGCGTGAATGTCTATGACGTTCTTAAGTATCCAAACTTGGTTCTTACTGAGGGTGCTATAGAGCAATTGGAAGGAGCGTTGGCATAATGAAGCCATTGCATCAGATCATTAAGAAGCCTTTGGTTACTGAAAAGACAGCTCTTCAAAAAGAGGAAGGGCGGGTAGTGGTCTTTGAAGTCGACAAGGCGGCTAATAAAATCGAGATTAAACAGGCGGTGGAAAAAGCTTTCGACGTAAAGGTTGACGATGTGAATACTATGGTATTGGCAGGTAAGGTCAAGCGTGTTGGAAAGCAGTTCGGCAAGCGGCCTAATCGTAAAAAAGCATATGTGACACTGGCTGAAGGAAGCAACATAGACTTCTTTGGCGTGTGATGTCAGTCTTAGGGATACGGAGTTAGAATAATGGCTATCAAAAAGTTCAAGCCGACCTCGCCGGGGCGTCGTCACATGACCGCCTCAGCTTTTGATGAGGTAACAACAGCGACACCGGAAAAGTCACTTTTGGCACCCCTGACAAAGTCCGGTGGACGGAACAATAACGGGCGCATTACCAAAAGACATACCGGTGGTGGGCATAAACGTAAGTATAGGATTATAGACTTTAAGCGTGAGAAAAAAGATATTGTTGCACGCGTTGTGTCTATTGAGTACGATCCTAATCGCTCATCTCGTATTGCTTTGTTGACATATGCTGATGGTGAGAAACGCTATATTCTCGCTCCTGTTGGTTTGTCTGTCGGTGCTGAGGTTGTTGCCAGCGAGAAGGCTGATATTCAACCGGGTAATGCTATGACAATCCGCTCAATTCCATTAGGTACCTGGGTACATAACGTTGAATTGAAAGCAGGTAAAGGTGGTCAGCTGGCACGTAGTGCTGGTGCTTATGCCTTGATCGCTGCTAAAGAGGGGCGTTATGCTCAGTTGCGTTTGCCATCTGGTGAAGTTCGTTTAGTGCTGCAAGAGTGCTGTGCAACTATTGGCCAAGTTGGTAATACTGACCATGAGAATATTAAAATCGGTAAGGCTGGTCGGAATCGCTGGTTAGGTAAGCGTCCGCAGTCTCGTGGTGTAGCCATGAACCCTGTCGATCACCCACATGGTGGTGGTGAAGGTAAGAGTTCTGGTGGTCGTCATCCTGTTACGCCTTGGGGTGTACCTACTAAAGGTTACAAAACTCGTACCAATAAGCGTACAGATAAATTTATTGTACGTCGCCGTAATAAGTAGAGGAGAATATCGTGGCTAGATCAATTAAAAAAGGACCTTACGTTCAGGAAAGCTTGCTGCGTCAGGTTGATTTGGAAGGTGGAGCAACGGCCAGTAAAGTTATTAAAACCTGGTCTCGCCGCAGCACGATTATTCCTGAGTTTGTTGGGCATACTTTTGCGGTGCATAATGGAAAAAAGTTTTTACCTGTTTATGTTTCAGAAAACATGGTAGGTCACAAGCTTGGTGAGTTTGCTCCCACCCGTACTTATTACGGTCACGGCGCAGATAAGAAATCCAAGAGAAAATAATCGCAACGGAGTTCCCGCATGGAAGCAAAAGCGAAATTAAGATATGTACGCATGTCGGCGCAGAAGGCACGTTTGGTTGTTGACATGATACGCGGCAAAAATGTTCAGGATGCGCTGAATATTTTACGGTTTTCACCCCAAAAGCCAGCAGGAATTGTATCTGAACTGGTTAAGTCTGCGGTTGCTAATGCAGAGCAAAAGGGTGTATCCGATGTTGACGCAATGTATGTAAAAGCCATTACTGTTGATCAGGGCCCCGCGCTAAAGCGTTTTATCCCTAGGGCTCAAGGTCGTGCCAGTAAAATACGTAAGCCGACAAGTCACGTTCAGGTTGTCCTGGACGAAAAATAGCCGATCAAGGAGGTGATAGTTTGGGCCAGAAAGTTCATCCAATAGGTTTTCGCCTGGGTGTTATTAGAACCTGGGAGTCGAAATGGTATGCAGATGGTGATTATGCACAATTTGTGCATGAGGATCTTAAACTGCGCAATTACTTAAAGAAACGTCTTTACCATGCCGGTATCGCTAAAATTGAGATAGAGCGTGCTGCAGGCAAGATGAAATTAAATATTTTTGCCGCACGGCCAGGTATTATTATTGGTAAGCGCGGTGCAGAAGTTGAAGCTCTCAAAGTTGAACTGGCCAAACTCACCGACAAAGAGATTTTTCTGAATATTCAGGAAGTTCGCAAGCCGGAAATGAATGCCCAGTTAGTAGCTGAAGGTGTAGCGTTGCAACTGGAGCGTCGTGTAGCTTTCCGTCGCGCTATGAAACGTAGTGTTGGTCAGGCACTTCGTTTTGGTGCTCAAGGCATTAAGATCACTTGTAGTGGTCGTCTTGGCGGTGCAGAGATGAGCCGTACTGAGTGGTATCGTGAGGGTCGTGTGCCTTTGCATACTATTCGTGCAGATATTGATTATGGTTTTGCTGAGGCAAATACTACCTACGGTATCATTGGTGTTAAGGTTCTCATCTTCAAAGGTGAAGTTCTTTCCAGAGATCTTTAGTTTTGTCGAATAGGAGTATGTAGTTATGTTGATGCCTAAGAAGGTTAAACATAGAAAACAGTTTAAAGGTCGTATGAAGGGCGCAGCAAAAGGTGCTACCGAGGTAAATTTCGGTGACTATGGTTTGCAGGCTACTAATCGTGGTTGGTTGTCTTCACGTCAAATAGAGGCTGCTCGTCGTGCGATGACTCGTTATATTAAACGTGGTGGTAAGATTTGGATTCGGTGTTTTCCTGACAAATCATTAACACGTAAAGCTGCCGAAACTCGTATGGGTAAAGGTAAGGGCGCGCCTGATAGTTGGGTGGCGGTAGTTCGCCCAGGTCAGGTACTTTATGAAATGCAAGGCGTTACTGAAGAGATCGCCCGTGACGCATTTCGGTTGGCTGCCCAAAAGTTGCCGATCTCCACAAAGTTTATCGCTAGAGAGGAGACTTCTAATGACGGCTAAGGAACTAATTGGCTTGAGTGTAGAAGAGCTAGAGGCAAAATCTCTAGAGTTGAGTCAGGAACTTTTTAATCTGAGATTTCAGTTGCACACTGGACATCTTGAGGATACCTCAAAGATTCCTCAGTTGCGCAAAGATATTGCCCGGGTTAAGACTGTTCTACAGCAAAAAGTTGCGTAATAGGGTGTCGAGGTGAGCGATATGGGTACAGAACATCGTAATAAGAAGAAGCTGGTAGGTACAGTTACCAGTGACAAAATGGATAAAACTGTCGTGGTCACGGTAGATACCTTGGTGCAACATCCAGTGTATAAAAAATACCTGAAGCGCAGTACAAAATATAAGGCACATGATGAGCAAAATAAGTGTGCGATTGGTGATAAGGTAGTTCTTACAGAAGCGCGACCTCTGTCTCGTGATAAACGCTGGCGTGTCAGTGAAATTATTGATAAAACGCTGTAGGCTGGGAGATCGATAATGATTCAAATGCAAACCGTACTTGATGTAGCAGATAATTCCGGTGCTCGGAAGTTATGCTGCGTTAAGGTTTTGGGTGGCTCGAAAAGAAAATATGCAGGACTTGGTGATATTATCATCTGCTCTGTCCGCGAGGCGATGCCCAATTCAAAAGTGAAAAAAGGTGATGTAATTCGTGCAGTCATCGTAAGGACTGCCAAAGAGGTTACTCGCCCTGATGGGTCGCGTATCCGCTTTGATAAGAATTCTGCTGTTGTTGTTAATGCTGCCGGAGAGCCAGTAGGTACACGTATCTTTGGCCCTGTTGCACGCGAGTTGCGTGCACGGCGTTTTATGAAAATCGTATCGCTGGCACCTGAGGTGCTTTGATACGGCCTGGAGATTATCAGAAATGGCTGTAAAAAAGTTTCATGTAAAAAAAGGCGATCTGGTGCAGGTGATGGCTGGTAAAGAAAAGGGTAAGCAGGGAAAAGTGCTTAGTGTTTTCTTTACTAAAAATCGCCTTACAGTTGAAAATCTAAATATTGTAAAACGTCACACGCGTCCTTCGCAGCAAAATCAAGAAGGCGGCATTGTCGAAAAAGAAGCTGCACTTTCAGCTTCTAATGTCATGCTCGTATGCAGTTCTTGCAATAAGCCAACTCGTACCGGAATCAGGGTGCTCGAAGACGGCAATAAAACTCGTTTCTGTAAAAAATGCAACGAGAACATTGACAGTTAATGGAGATTTAAATGGCCAGGTTAAAAGATAGATACAATAATGAACTGGCACCTAAGCTACTGAAGGACCTCCAACTAAGTAACGTTATGGAAGTTCCTCGGGTAGAGAAGGTGGTTGTCAATATGGGTATCGGTGAGGCTATCCAAAATATAAAGTTATTGGAATCAGCCGTTGAAGAGTTGACGAAGATCACCGGTCAAAAGCCAGTAATCACAAAAGCAAAGAAATCAATTGCAGGATTTAAACTGCGTGAAGAGATGCCCATTGGTTGCATGGTTACTTTGCGTCATGATCGTGCATATGAGTTCCTTGATCGCCTGATCAATATTGCTCTGCCCCGTGTGCGTGACTTTAAGGGTGTTTCCCCTAAAGCTTTTGATGGCCGCGGTAATTACACCTTGGGAGTTCGGGAACAGATTATTTTCCCCGAAATCGATTTGGAGAAGATTGCCAAGATCGGTGGTATGAACATTTCAATTGTAACTTCTGCAGCAACAGATGAGCAAGGCCGAGCACTGTTAACAGAATTTGGCATGCCGTTCAGGAAGTAAATAGGCAATATCGGAGGTAATTGTGGCAAAAAAATCAATGATAGCTAAAGCGGCTCGGACGCAGAAATTCAAGGTCAGACAGTATACCCGCTGCCCTCTGTGTGGACGTCCTCGCGCTTATTATCGAAAGTTTAATATGTGTCGGATTTGCTTGCGCAAATTAGCGCTAGAGGGTAAACTCCCTGGCGTTTTGAAATCTAGTTGGTAAAACGTACAAGGAGATGGTTCCATGGCAATGACCGATCCTATTTCGGACATGCTAACTCGCATTCGTAATGCGGGTCTGGCTAAGCACCAAAAAATGGAAATGCCTGCGAGTAAAATGAAGCTGGCTTTAGCAGAAGTGCTCAAAGAGCAAGGATATATTAAGAACTTTAAGTTCATCAATGAAGGTGTGCAAGGAGTTCTGCGTATTTACTTGAAATTTGACAATGAAAATATTCATGTTATCCACGAGATTAAACGTGAGTCAAAACCTGGGCGGCGCTTGTATGTAAATGCGGGCGAAATACCAAAAGTTAAAAATGGTTTAGGCTGTGCTATTGTGTCCACATCGCAAGGAGTTATGTCCGATGTTGCGGCTCGTGAAGCCAAGATCGGTGGCGAACTGGTCTGCACCGTTTGGTAATTAGAGTGAGGAGTGTAGACAATGTCTAGAATTGGTAAAAAGCCTATTCAAATACCTGGCGGTGTGACTGTTGTACTGAAAGATAGTCATATCAATGTCAAGGGTCCTAAGGGACAATTAGAGCGCACCATCCCAGATACTGTTCTGGTTTCAATGGAAGCTGAAACGATTAATGTTGCAGCAATTGAAAGTGCCCGCCGTAACACTGCAATGCAGGGACTTTACCGTTCACTGATTGCTAATATGGTCGATGGTGTTTCAACCGGTTTTTCTAAGATTCTTGAAATCAACGGTGTTGGTTACCGTGCCGATGTAAAAGGATCTGTGCTGAATTTAGCGCTCGGTTACTCACATCCTGTTGAATATCAACTGCCTGATGGAATAACAGTAGATGTCGAAAAACAGACGCGTCTAACTGTTAGTGGTGTTGATAAGGAGTTGGTTGGAGCAACTGCAGCTAAGATTCGTTCTTTCCGCGAGCCTGAGCCGTACAAGGGTAAAGGTATCAAGTATGCTGATGAGCGTATTCTGCGTAAAGCAGGTAAAACAGGTAAATAAATTACATACGGGAGAAATAAAGTGGCTGGCGTAATATCAAGAGCGGAAGCAAGAAAAAGACGGCAAACGCGCGTGCGTCGTAAAGTGGTAGGAACCTCAGAGCGTCCACGTCTTTGTGTCTTCCGTAGTTCAAAGCATATATATGCACAAATTATTGAGGATACTACTGGTACTTCGTTAGTGTCTGCATCGTCTCAATGTGACGGTATTGTTGGGGACGCAGACTATACAGGTAATATTTCTGCTGCGAAGGCTGTTGGTACCGCTGTTGCAAAAAAAGCTCTGGAGAAAAATATTAAAGGGGTAGTTTTTGATCGCAATGGTTTTATTTATCATGGCCGAGTTAAGGCCCTGGCTGATGCTGCGCGTGAAGCCGGACTTGAGTTTTAATTAGAATGGAGGGTCCTTTGCATCGCAATGAGCCAAATGAAACAGAAATGATTGATCGCGTCATCCATATTAACCGCTGTTCAAAAGTAGTTAAGGGTGGTCGTCGATTTAGCTTTTCCGCTCTAGTTGTTGTTGGAGACGGTAGCGGTAAAGTTGGTTATGGGCATGGTAAGGCAAAAGAGGTGCCTGAGGCAATTCGTAAGGGTGTTGAAAAAGCCAAAAAAAGTATGATCACGGTACCTCTTGATGATCGTACAATCCCTTATGACGTTCTTGGCCATTTTGGTGCTGGTAGTGTTTTGCTTAAGCCAGCGTCAAAAGGTACTGGAGTTATAGCTGGAGGTCCTGCACGTGCAGTACTCGAGGCGGCTGGGGTTGGCGATATTTTGTCAAAATGTCTGGGTTCAAACAATCCACACAATGTAGTTAAGGCTACTATTGATGCTCTCAGTCAGTTGCGCAGTGCCAGTGAAATTAAATCACGGCGTGGAATAACAGCATAATTTGCCGTAAAGCTGGAGATAATGATGGCTAAACAAATTAAAGTAACGCTTAAAAAAAGTGGTATAGGCCGCCCGGAGTATTTTACCAAGGTTATAAAGGGCTTGGGTCTTACTAAACTTAATAAGACTGTGTTGCTTCAAGATACTCCTGAGATTCGTGGCATGATCAATAAAGTTTGTCACATGGTAGTAGTTGAAGAAGCCTAAATAGGATTAAGATAATGGATCTGAGTAATTTGAGTCCCGCAGCGGGATCAGTAAGAAAAAATAAGCGCATTGGCCGTGGTCCTGGTTCTGGGACTGGAAAGACTGCAGCTCGTGGCCATAAAGGTCAAAATGCTCGTTCTGGTGGTGGTGTGAAGCCTGGATTCGAGGGCGGTCAAATGCCATTACAGCGGCGTTTGCCTAAGCGTGGTTTTACTTCGCTAAATAAAAAAGTTTATTCTCTGGTGAATCTACGTGATCTGGAAACTTTTGAAGATGGTTCAGTAATTGATCCTGAGATTCTGATTTCTGCTGGATTTGTTAAATGTGTTCAAGATGGTGTTAAGATACTTGCCGATGGTGAATTGACCAAAAAAATCACCGTTAAAGCTCATAAATTCAGCAAAGCGGCGACGGCACAAATTGAAGCTGCTGGCGGTAGCATCGAGGTTTTATAAAATTGTTTAAGAGCCTGCAAAATATATTTAATATCGCTGAGTTGCGTCAACGTATTTTGTTTACCATGTTGATGCTAGCTGTCTATCGTGTTGGCTGCCACATTCCTACTCCAGGGATCAATGGTCAGGTTCTGGCAAGTTTTTTTGAGGGCAGCCAGGGCAACCTTTTAGGGTTGGTTAGTGCTTTTACTGGTGGTGCTTTAGAACGTATGACAGTATTTGCGCTTGGCATTATGCCTTATATTAGCGCTTCGATTATTTTGCAGTTGCTTACCGTAGTGTTTGAACCGGTAGAGCGGTTATCTAAAGAGGGAGAGCAGGGGCGTAAGGTTATAACTCGCTGGACACGTTATGGCACTATCGCATTATCTATAGTTCAAGGCGCTGGTATTGCGGTTGGTTTGCAGGCAATGACTGGCCCCGCTGGTGATCCTGTTGTTCCTTACCCTGGACTAGGTTTTATTCTGTTGACTGTTCTAACTTTAACAGCTGGAACCGCATTTATTATGTGGATTGGTGAACAGGTTACTGAGCGTGGTGTAGGTAATGGTATTTCACTGATTATTTTTGCCGGGATTGTAGCTAATTTGCCCTCGGCAATATTGAATTCAGTGCGTTTGTTGCGTACCGGCGCGCTAGCCCCTGTTACTATGTTATTTTTGCTGGTTGTGATGATAATTGTTGTAATGGCAATAGTTTTTACCGAACGCGCGCAGCGCCGTGTTCCTATACACTATGCTAAGCGTGTGGTGGGAATGCGTAATCATGGCGGACAGTCTAGTCACTTGCCCCTTAAGATTAATATGAGTGGTGTTATTCCACCTATTTTCGCTAGCTCAATTATCATGTTTCCCGCTACAATTGCTAATTTTGTTGATGTGCCCTGGGTACAAAAAGTAGCAGGTTTGATGACACCGAGCCATTGGCTGTATAATGTCTTTTTTGTTGCTTTTATAGTTTTCTTCTGTTACTTCTACACAGCTGTGACATTTAATCCAGTTGATGTAGCAGAAAACGTCAAAAATCAAGGCGGTTATATCCCTGGGGTTCGGCCAGGAAAGCCAACTTCTGAATATTTAGATGTGGTTTTGAGTCGGCTTACTTTTGCCGGTGCGGTTTACGTGTCTATTGTCTGCGTTCTGCCCACACTGTTGATAGGGCAATTTAATGTTCCATTCTATTTCGGTGGTACATCATTGCTTATCGTTGTCGGCGTTGGGTTAGATACAGCTTCGCAAATTGAATCGCACTTGATTTCCCGTTCTTATGAAGGTTTTATGCGCGGTGTGACCATTAAGGGACGTCGCGGGTAGTAGAAAGAATATAAGTTATGAAATTGATTTTGCTTGGCCCTCCTGGGGCAGGAAAAGGTACTCAGGCTAAAATGCTTATTGAGCGCTACTCTGTACCGCAAATATCAACTGGGGACATTTTGCGTGGTGCCGTTAAGGAAGGCTCTCCTATGGGGGTTAAAGCCAAGGCCTTTATGGAGTCAGGTGCATTGGTTCCAGATGAAGTTGTTGTTGGTATTGTTGAAGAGCGTTTGCAAAAGTCTGATTGTGAAAATGGTTTTATTCTCGATGGTTTTCCGCGCACGCTACCCCAAGCCGACGCCTTAGCTGCTACGCTTGCAGCTCTCGGCAAAGACATTGATGCTGTTGTTTCACTTGAAGTTGATATTGAGGCGTTAGTTTCTCGTTTAGCTGGCCGTAGAACTTGTGAGGGTTGTGGCGCTGGGTATCATGTTGTCTATGATAAACCGGCACAAGATAATGTTTGTGATAAATGTGGTTCTGCTCTTATTCAGCGTGAAGATGATAAAGAGGCTACGATTAGAAATCGCATGGCAGTCTATAATGAGCAAACCGCACCACTGGTTGAATATTATCGTGCTGCCGGTTTGTTGAAAACTGTTGACGGTATGTTGCCCATTGATGAAGTCTGGACGGAAATTCTGTCAGTGCTCAAGAGCTTTGAGTGATACTTGTTAAGAGCCCTAAGGAAATTGCTCGCATGCGAGTCCCTTGTCGTATGGTTGCGGAGATACTTGCTGAGTTAAGCGCCGCGGTTATACCAGGGATTACAACTGTTGAATTAAATGAACAAGCCCTTGCCGCGTGTGAAAAACGTAAAGCAGTTGCTGCATTCAAGGGTTATTCGGGTTTTCCTTTTGCTATTTGTTCTTCACCTAATGACACTATTGTGCATGGTTTTGCAACAGATGTGCCTTTAGCTGATGGCGATATTCTTAGTATAGATTTTGGGGTTGTTTACGATGGGTTTTATGGCGATGCAGCAGTGACTGTTCCTGTTGGTATTGCTAGTGATGATCGTATGCAGTTGATGTCAGTAACAAAAGCTTCATTGTTCGCGGGCATTAACAAGATTGCTCCAGGCGTGCATTTATCTGACGTGTCACATGCAGTACAGAGTGTAGCAGAAGATGCAGGTTATAGTGTTGTTAGAGAGTTTGTAGGGCATGGTATTGGTCGTGCCTTGCATGAAGATCCACAGATACCAAATTACGGTAAGCCTGGTGTGGGGCCTATCCTGAAACCTGGTATGGTATTAGCTGTTGAACCTATGGTGAATGCAGGCAGTAACCAAGTTAGGGTGCTTGCCGATGGTTGGACTGCCGTGACAAAAGACGGTAGTTGCTCTGCACATTTCGAACATTCTGTTGCGGTAACTGAGGATGGCTTCGAAATTTTGACGAGTTTGTAGTCCTGAATATTTCTAGTATTTTATTGAGGTTGGTTATGAAAGTTCGTGCGTCAGTCAAAACGATTTGTGACAAATGCAAAGTTATTAAACGTAAGGGTGTTTTGCGCGTTATTTGTGAAAACCCTAAACATAAGCAGAGACAGGGTTAAAACTGGGAGGATATTAAGTTGGCTCGTATCGCTGGTATAGACTTACCGAAAAATAAACGTATTGAAGTTGCGCTGACCTATATTTATGGGGTTGGACGTTCTACAGCACAACGGATCCTGTCTCAAGCTGGTGTAGGTTTTGATACCCGCTCGGACGATCTTACCGAATCAGAAGTAGCGCAGATTCGTAAGGTTCTTGATGCTGATTGTAAAGTGGAAGGCGACTTGCGTCGTGAAATTTCCATGAATATTAAACGTATGATGGATCTTGGCTGTTATCGTGGTTTGCGCCATCGTCGTGGCTTGCCAGTCCGTGGGCAAAAAACAAAAACCAATGCTCGTACCCGTAAGGGACCACGTAAAACGGTTGCTGGTAAGAAGAAATAATTGGAGGAACGATGGCTAAGCCAGGAAAGAAAGTCGTAAGAAAAGCTAAAGCAAAGAAAAATATTGTTAATGGTGTTGCTCATATTCAAGCAACTTTTAATAATACGATAGTATCCATTGCTGATGTTAGTGGTAACGTTATTTCATGGGCTACATCTGGAGGATCTGGTTTCAAAGGGTCACGCAAAAGTACCCCTTTTGCGGCACAGGTAGCTGCAGAGACTGCTGCTAAAGCAGCTCAAGAGCATGGGTTACGTAACGTTGAAGTTTGTGTTAAGGGTCCAGGGTCAGGTCGTGAATCTGCGCTGCGGGCATTGCAATCTGCTGGCCTTAACGTGACAATGATTAAAGATGTTACCCCTATTCCCCACAATGGCTGTCGTCCACCCAAGCGCCGTCGCGTTTAAGGGTAGATTCCGACAGGTAGACGATAGACAGTAGAGGATATTAAGAAATGGCAAAAAATTTCACGCCTAAAGGTAAAATTGTAAGACGTCTTGGTGTTAATATTTATGGCAATCCCAAGTATGACCGTTTATTAGAGCGTCGTCCTACCCCTCCAGGGCAGCATGGTGCAGGTCGTCGTGGTAAGCCTTCAGATTATTCTCGACAATTGAACGAGAAACAAAAGGTACGTTTTTGCTACGGTTTGAGCGAAAAACAGTTTCGTCGTGTATTTGATAAAGCAAAAGGCATGAAGGGAGTTACTGGTAGCAACATGCTAGTACTTCTTGAGCGTCGCTTGGATAATATGGTTTTTCGTTTAGGGCTGGCATCTACCCGTACTGAAGCACGGTTGTTTGTGCGTCATGGTCATTTCTTAGTAAATGGTCGTAAGGTTGATATTCCATCATATTTAGTTCGTGCTGGTGATGTGATTACTGTACGTGAAAAAAGCCGTAAAATAGCTAAGATTTCTGAGGCTATGGACAGTGTTATGCGCCGTGGAATTCCAACCTGGTTGGAACTTGAGCGTGATGCATTTAAGGGAACTGTCAAGACGTTGCCGGCACGCGAGGAGCTTACCTCTCCGGTGTTCGAGGAACAGTTGATTGTTGAACTCTATTCTAAGTAATCACAATCATTTTGTAACCCTCAACATGGAGTAAATGCATGTATAAAAACTGGAGAGATCTAATCAAGCCAAAGCGGTTACAAGTTGAGACTAAAAGTCTGACTAGTAGCTATGGCAAGTTTTATGCTGAACCATTTGAACGTGGTTTTGGTACAACGATTGGTAACTCTTTACGGCGTATTTTACTTTCTTCACTACAGGGCGCCGCAATAACTTCTGTACGTATTAAAGGGGTTTTGCATGAGTTTTCAACAATCCCTGGGGTTACTGAGGACGTTACTGATATTATTCTCAACCTTAAGTCGGTGTTGTTACGTCTTGAAGGTCAAGAGAGCCGTAATGTTCGTATAGTAAAAAAAGGTGCAGGGGTTATAACTGCTGGTGACATTATTACAGATGCAAATGTTACGGTGTTGAATCCTGAGCTCTTTATTGCAACTTGCACTAAAGAGGCTGATGTCGAAATTGATATGGTTGTATCAATCGGTAAGGGCTATGTAACAGCAGAGCGCAACCGAGATGATAACGCGCCAGTGGGCACAATTCCCATAGATTCGATATTTGCGCCAATCAAGAAGGTTAACTACTCAGTTACCAATGCTCGTGTCGGTCAAATTACCGATTACGACAAACTTACTCTTGAAGTTTGGACTGATGAAAGTGTCACTCCCGAGGATTCAGTTGCTTATGCGGCTAAAATTCTTAAAGAGCATTTGCAAATGTTTATCAATTTTGACGAAGAGCAGATTCCTGTTGAGGAACCAGAGGAAGATGAGGTTCAGAAAATCAACGAGAATCTGTATCGCAGTGTTGAAGAACTCGAGTTGTCGGTACGTAGCGCGAATTGTCTAAAAAATGCTCGTATTGGCTTAATCGGCGACTTAGTACAACGTAGCGAAGCCGAAATGCTGAAAACTCAGAATTTTGGGCGTAAATCACTCAATGAGATTAAGGATATTCTGGCCGAGATGGGTTTAACTTTAGGGATGAAACTGGAGAGCTTTCCTGATCCAGAATACCTTAAGGTTTTGCAGAAAAGTCGCGAAGAGGCTTAATCTAAAATTTACGCATAGAAAGGAATATACATTATGCGTCATAATAAATCAGGTAGAACACTGGGGCGTAACTCCAGCCATCGCAAAGCAATGTTGCGCAATATGGTAACTTCGTTGATAGATAACGAGCGCATTACCACAACAGATGCTCGGGCTAAGGAAGTACGCAAAATTGCTGAGAAAATGATTACCTTAGGCAAGCGCGGAGATCTCCATGCTCGGCGTCAGGCTTTGAACGTTATTTTTGATAAAGATATTGTTGCCAAGTTGTTTGAACGTCTTGCTCCTCGTTATAGTGAGCGGGCTGGTGGTTATACGCGTATTATAAAGGTAGGAAATCGCCTTGGTGATAACGCTTCTGTCTCAATTATTGAATTTGTCGATCAAGAGCAGGCAGCTCAGTAGATATTAAGACATATATTGTTAGCAAAAAAGGCAAGGGGTTTTCCCTTGCCTTTTTTGCTAACTAAAGACTTTGATGAGCAACGATTATGCACATTCAACCGCTATATGACAACTTTGTTGAGTTAACTAAGGTTGGCAATCTTATTCCGATTTATGTAGAAATTCTGGCTGACATGGAGACCCCTGTCTCGGCTTTTAAAAAGATAGACAATGGATCGCTGTCTTTCTTGTTAGAGAGTATTGAGGGTGGTGAAAAGTGGGCGCGCTATAGCTTTCTAGGTTCCGGTTCTGGAACTTTGTTTCGTTCTCGCGGCGATGACTATGAGGTTTTGATAGACGGAGTCATTGTCGAAGCAGGTACTTGTGCCGATCCTCTTAATAAGCTACAACAACTAATGTCGCGCTTTACTCCAGTTGAATTGCCAGATTTACCGCGCTTTTGCGGTGGAGCTGTTGGATATCTCGGCTACGATATGGTGCGTTATGTCGAAAGCCTGCCGAATAGCAATCCTGCCACTGTCGGCAGTTATGACAGTTGTTTTTTCTTTTCTGATAGTTTGTTGATTTTTGATAATCGGTTGCAGAAAATAAAAGTAGTTTATAATGCTTACATAGAAGAGGGAAAGGATCCGCGTTCAGTATATGAGCTTGGGGTTAATAAGATAAAAGCCCTCATTGAACAATTACGTACTCCGTTACCGCGCCTGCCCCAAACAAAACTAATTGACCAACCGACTGTTTTAACCTCCAATTTTAGCCATGATGATTTTATCTCTGCAGTCGAAAAGTGTAAAGAGTATGTACGCAGTGGTGATGTAATTCAGGTGGTTTTGTCCCAGCGCTTTAGTGCACCATGCCAAGTAGATCCCTTTGATATCTATCGCTCGTTGCGTACTATTAATCCCTCTCCCTATATGTTTTTTCTACGCTTTTATGACTCTATTGTCGTTGGTGCCTCTCCTGAAGTCATGGTGCGTAAGGAGGATGATGTTGTTGAGGTGCGCCCCATAGCAGGAACGCGGCCGCGCGGTAATACTGCTAGGGATGATTTGCGTATGGAGCAGGAGTTGCTGGTTGATCCTAAAGAGGTGGCTGAACACGTTATGCTGGTAGATTTAGGCCGCAATGACCTAGGACGTATTTGCCAAACTGGAAGTGTAGAGGTAAGTGAATTTAAAATTATTGAGCGCTATTCTCATGTTATGCACATAGTGTCGAATGTGCGTGGATTGTTGCAACCTGGTCTCGACTCTTTTGATACCTTTCGTGCTACATTCCCTGCTGGAACCCTGTCAGGAGCTCCCAAGATAAGGGCCATGGAGATTATAGATGAATTAGAACCGGAGCGACGTGAAATCTATGGCGGCGCCGTCGGTTATTTCTCATATTCCGGTAATATGGATTTAGCGATAGCAATTCGTACTTTGGTGGTACATAAAAATACTATTCATTTACAGGCAGGTGCTGGCATAGTAGTAGATTCGGATCCACAAGCTGAATACCAAGAGACGTTAAATAAGGCTCGTGGAGTTCTCAAAGCAATTGAGATGGCAGAAAGAGGCCTAGATTAATGTTGTTGATGATAGATAATTATGACTCTTTTACCTATAATTTGGTGCAGTATTTTAGTGAATTAGGTGAAGAGGTTTTAGTGCGCCGCAACGATGCTATAACTCTGGAAGATATCTCGGCATTGCAGCCACGTAAGCTGGTTATTTCTCCTGGCCCATGTGATCCACAGCAGGCTGGAATCTCTGTCGCGGCAATTCAACACTTCGCTGGTAAAATTCCTATTTTTGGTGTCTGTCTCGGACATCAGGCTATTGGGGCAGCTTTTGGTGGTAAAGTTGTGCGCGCTGGTCAATTGATGCATGGCAAAACTAGTGATATCTATCATGACAATAGCGATGTTTTTCACGGCCTGCCCAACCCATTTGTTGCCACGCGCTATCACTCTTTAGTGGTGGAGCGTAGCTCGTTGCCAGAATCACTGGCTGTAACTGCATGGACAGATAATGAGATGATAATGGGTTTAGCACATACGAGCCTACCCGTATGGGGTGTGCAGTTTCATCCCGAATCAATACTCTCTTTATCGGGCAAGGAGTTAATGGGCAATTTTTTAACCTTGGCAGAAGATTTTTGGAGCTCCCATGATTAAAGAGGCAATTGCTCATGTTGTAGAGGGGCGCGATCTTGATGAGAAAGTCATGATTGATGTCATGAATATGATTATGGGTGGCGAAGCGACTCCAGCGCAGATTGCGGCATTCATAACTGCACTACGCATGAAAGGTGAAACGGTTGCTGAGATAACTGGTGCGGCTAAGGTTATGCGTCAACATGCTACACCTATCAGGGTTCAGCATGCTCTGGATATCGACCGCGAAGAGATCAATAGTGATCAGGAGACCATACTTGACACCTGTGGGACTGGCGGTAGCGGGACAAAAACTTTTAATATCTCTACTACCGTAGCTTTTATCGTAGCGGCATGCGGAGTAAAAGTTGCTAAACATGGCAATCGTAGCGTTTCATCTGCCTGTGGCAGTGCCGATGTATTGGAAGAGCTTGGGGTAAACCTGCAGGTTCCGGCTCCTGTTGTTGAACGCTGTATAGACGAAATCGGTGTTGGATTTTTATTTGCGCCAGCTCTGCACGGTGCCATGAAGTATGCTATTGGCCCTCGGCGTGAAGTTGGTATCAGGACTATCTTCAATCTCCTTGGACCATTAACCAATCCTGCTGGAGCAGACCGACAAGTAATGGGGGTCTATCGCGAAAGTTTAGTCGAACCCATTGCTCAGGTTTTAACGCGTTTGGGCTGTAAACGTGGCTTTGTCGTCCATGGTATGGATGGCATGGATGAAATAACTTTGACTAGTGAAACGCTTATAGCCTCTATAGAAAATAGCGAGGTGAAAGTTAGCCGTTTTCTCCCCGAGACGGTGGGGTTTAGCCGCTGTTCTCTTGCCGACTTGCAGGGGGGAGATTCCCAGCGCAATGCAGAGATTGTCCGCGCTATCCTTGCTGGAGATGTTGGACCTAAGCGCGATGTAGTAGTGCTGAACAGTGCCTATGCTTTGGTCGCTGCTGGTGTTGCCAGTGATGTGGTTGCGGGAATAAAACTGGCCGAGCAGGTCATTGATAACGGTGAGGCTAAACGTCGATTGGATGGATTGATTCGGATTACAAACCAATGATTCTGGATAAAATTATAGCTAAAAAAATTACCGAAGTAGCTGCCGCCAAGGAGCAAATTAGTCTCGCTGCGCTGCAAGATGAAGTTTCTCAGTGCCAGCCGACTCGTGGTTTTGAAGCGCGGCTGCGCGAGCGTAGTCGTATCGGTACTGCTATCATTGCCGAGGTAAAAAAAGCCTCACCATCTAAGGGTATTATCCGTGCAGATTTCGACCATCTTGCTATTGCTCGTGGGTACGCTAAGGCTAATGCCTGTTGTTTATCCGTGCTGACGGACGAATCCTTCTTTGGTGGTAATTTACGTTTTCTGCGCGAAATCTCTACCCAAGTTGCTATTCCGTTGCTGCGCAAAGATTTCATTATCGATCCATATCAAATATATGAAGCGCGTGTTAATGGCGCTGACGCTATTTTGCTGATTGCAGCAGCTCTTACGCTAGAGCAGTTGCAACAGTTTCATGCATTAGCTCAACAGTTAGGTTTAGATGTGTTGCTCGAAGTGCATAACGAACAGGAGTTGCAGCTGGCTTTGCATACCGAGTGTACGTTGTTAGGCATAAATAACCGCTGTCTGAAAACTTTTGTCACTGATTTGCAAGTCAGTGAACGCTTGTTACCTCTGGTTCCACCACAGCGCCTAGTGGTTTCCGAAAGTGGTATCTATAATCGTGCCGATATAGAGCGTTTACAGGATGCCGGAGCTGGCGCTTTTCTTGTCGGTGAAAGTCTGATGCGCGAACATGACTATGCTGCAAAATTGCACCAGCTGCTTGGGGACAGTTGTGGCGTTAACTGAGCAAACTGGAATAATCTCTACCTCCGCAATACGTGTCAAGGTGTGCGGTATTACCAATTTAGCTGATGCTCGCCACGCTATTGCCATGGGTGCTGATGCCTTAGGTTTTGTTTTTTATCCACCTAGTTCGCGTTATATAACCCCAGCAGCGGCGCAGCAGATCATCTCGCAGTTGCCACCCTTTGTCTCTATCGTCGGTTTATTTGTCAATGCCGAGCCGGATTTTATTCGCGCCGTAATTAGGCAATGCAATCTGGATACGGTACAATTACATGGAGATGAGACTCCGCAGCAGTGTACTTACGCCGAGGTGAGAGTTATCAAGGCTCTGCGCGTTAACAGTCAAGACTGTTTGCGCGAGATGTTTGACTATCCCGTTTCGGCACTGCTTCTTGATGCTTGGAGTGCTGATGCCTACGGTGGCACCGGAAAAACTGGACGCTGGGATTTAGCTGCTCAGGCGGCACGTCAACTTCCAGTTATTTTGGCCGGTGGTTTGAACAGAGATAATGTCGCCCAGGCGATAGCTGCTGTGCTACCCTATGCAGTTGACGTCTCCAGTGGCGTGGAGTTGACACCGGGGCGTAAAGACCCAGAGTTGTTGCGCGATTTTATTTACACAGCAAAAGGTTGGAGATAGATTAATGTATAAATATCCAGATTCTCGTGGTCACTATGGTCAATTTGGTGGGCGCTATGTGGCAGAAACTCTGATGCCAGCGTTACTTGAGTTAGAGGAGGCGTATGCCAGCGCACAGGCCGATCCAGCGTTTCAACAGGAGTTTGACTATTATCTTAAAAACTATGTCGGACGTCCCAATCCTCTCTATTTTGCTGAACGCTTAACCGCGCATCTAGGTGGGGCGAAGATATATCTAAAACGGGAAGACCTAAATCATACTGGGGCGCACAAGGTTAACAACACTGTTGGCCAGGTGTTGCTAGCGCGGCGCATGGGTAAGAAAAAGGTTATCGCTGAAACTGGCGCTGGGCAGCATGGAGTGGCTACTGCTACGGTGGCGGCGCGCTTTGGGCTGCAATGTGATGTGTTCATGGGCACTGAAGATATTCGCCGCCAATCGCTTAATGTGTTTCGTATGAAGCTGCTGGGCGCAACTGTGCATGGAGTTACTAGTGGCACTGCCACCCTCAAAGATGCGATGAACGATGCTCTGCGCTACTGGGTTACCAATGTTAGCGATACCTTTTATGTCATTGGCACCGTCGCAGGTCCCCATCCATATCCGCAACTTGTGCGGGACTTCCAAGCTATCATTGGTCGCGAGACGCGTGAGCAGATTTTAGCTATAGAAGGCAAACTGCCCGATGTTGCTATCGCCTGTATTGGCGGTGGCTCCAATGCCATGGGGATGTTTTATCCTTTTATTAATGATAAACAGGTGCGTTTGATCGGTGTTGAGGCTGCAGGGTTTGGGTTAGATAGTCAGAAACATGCGGCTAGCATTAGTGCCGGTCGCGTTGGTGTTCTGCATGGCAATAAAACCTTTTTATTGCAAGATGATGATGGGCAGATACAACATGCTCACTCCATTAGCGCCGGGCTAGATTATCCGGGGGTAGGCCCCGAACATGCGCTGTTGCATGAGATTGAGCGCGCCGAATATTGTGCTATTACTGATGCAGAAGCTTTAGATGGTTTTCAGCAGCTTACCTTATTAGAGGGGATTATTCCCGCTCTTGAGAGTGCCCACGCGATTGCCCAAGTGATCAAACTCGCGCCGACTATGCGTCCCGATCAGACTATTGTTGTCAACTTATCTGGGCGCGGTGATAAAGATATGCACTCTGTGGCTGAAGCCTTTAATGTAAAACTATAATGGAAGCTAAGCTTCCGGGAGCTACTATGCTTTTTACTGAATTAGATTTGCCGCAGCAGGTGCAGCAAGGAGTTAAAGCTCAGGGCTTTGAAGAGTTAACCCCAGTACAGCAGCAAGCCATACCTTTGGCGTTGGCTGGCAAAGATGTCGCCGCACAGGCTCAAACTGGTACCGGAAAAACCGCAGCATTTCTTATTGCGTTATTCACGCGTCTGCTCAACGATACTAAACCAACCAGCAATAATCCGCGTGCCCTGATCATGGCTCCTACCCGTGAGTTAGTGGTGCAGATATGCGCCGATGCTAACAATATCGGTGCCAATAGCGGACTTAAAATAGTCCCGATATTTGGAGGTATTGACTATGAACGTCAGCGTAAATCCCTCATTGATGGAGTAGATGTGATTGTGGCTACACCGGGACGTTTAATCGATTATGCCAAACAGCGGGTATTCTCGTTTAATAGTATTGAGGTGTTGGTCATAGATGAAGCAGATCGCATGTTTGATATGGGCTTTATTGCCGATTTGCGCTACATCCTGCGCAAGTTACCGTCGTTTAACAAGCGCCAGACTATGCTGTTTTCCGCCACGCTGTCACCTCGAGTCATGGAGTTGGCTTACGATTTTATGAACAACGCCGAAAAGGTGCAGATAGAGCCACAGCAGGTAACAGCTGAGCATGTGGAACAGATAGTTTACCATGTAGGCTGCAAAGAGAAGTTGCCTCTGCTCTTAGGGTTGCTCAATGATCGCATGGCTGGCGGTCGCGTTATGCTGTTTGCCAATACTAAGCGTGAAACCGAGTACGTAACCAGCGTGTTGCAAGCCAACAACTATTTGGCGGCGCAGATTTCCGGTGATATTTCGCAGTCGAAGCGCATGCGCATATTGCAAGAGTTTAAAGATGGCAAAATTAATATTCTGGTGGCAACAGATGTTGCTTCCCGCGGAATACATATTGATGATGTAACACATGTGGTCAATTACGATGTACCGCAGGATCCCGAAGATTATGTGCACCGGATAGGGCGCACAGCTCGCGCTGGAGCTACAGGGTTCGCTATTACTATGGCTGACGAGAACTTGGTTTTTCATCTACCGGCCATCGAAGAGTATATTGGTAGCAAAATTGCTAGCGAAGTGCCGGAAGAGAAGCTGTTCTGTTGGAAGTATCAACGACCACAATTGAAGAAGAAAACGCCTATACACCGCAAAGCTGGTGGTGCTAAGGGCGGAGCTAAGCCACTACATAAAGCGGGAGGCAATCCTAATGCTGCTCAGGCCGCCAAGCCAAAGCGTCGTCGCCCCCGGCGACGGAAACCCACCACTCCACCGAATAGTCAACAGTAATGGGCGCAGTTCCGACTGAGCGGACGCAATTGGAGTTGCCTGGTCTCGTTGGTTGCCAGCGCTGTCCACGCTTGGTGCGCTACCTTAGTCAGTTGCCTGCTAAGGGTGCCTATTCGCGCTGCGACTATTGGAATAAACCCGTACCTGGTTTTGGTGACATACAGGCACAGGTGTGGTTGATCGGCTTGGCTCCCGGAGCACATGGTGCCAATCGTAGCGGTCGCCCATTTACTGGCGATGGTGCTGGCGATTTCATGTATCCGTTGCTATATCAAGCGGGGTTTAGCAATCAGCCGCAGGCGTATGCCGTTGATGATGGTTTACAACTGCAAGATCTGTATATAAGCAATGCGGTAAAATGTGTGCCTCCAGGCAATAAACCTACTGCGGCAGAATTTGGCAACTGCCGCCCATTTCTTGAACTGGAATGGCAGCAGCTAACCAGAGTTCGAGTACTGTTTGCTTTGGGGCGTGACTCTTTTATCAGTATCTTGCGCCTGTTAAAAGATGCTGGAATCATTAAGCGCTTAGCCAATTATCCTTTTCAACACGATGCTGCCTACCCTTTGCCTAATGGCCAATGGTTATTGGCCAGCTATCACACCAGTCGCTATAATGTGCAGACGCGGCGGATAACTCCAGAGCTATTTCTTCAAGTTTTGCACCATGCTCGGGAGTTAATGCACACTGCCGCACCTATAGCTTAATTAGTTACTTCGTGTCAGAAAACGGTTGAAAGCGCAGTAGCTATTGCATTAAACTTACAAAATTGTGTAGTTAGGCATAATCATCAAGATTTGTAGTTAATAAAGGGGATAATGTGGGGCGGATAGAAGATACTTTTGCACAACTAAAACAACGCAACGAGAAAGCTTTAATCCCTTTTATCACTGCGGGAGATCCTTATCTGCAGGCGACCGAACAGATAATTGATGAGTTAATTGCGGCTGGCGCAGATATTATTGAACTAGGCATGCCTTTTTCTGATCCTATGGCTGATGGCCCGACCATTCAGGCAGCTTCTGAACGTGCTTTAGCGGCTGGTGTTACCTTGCGCAATGTTCTAGATCTTGTTGCCAAAGTGCGTACTCACAGCCAAATTCCCATCATCTTAATGGGTTACTATAATCCTATTTTTAACTACGGTGGCCAGCGTTTTGCCCAGCAGGCCCAGCAGGCGGGTGTCGATGGTTTGCTGTTGGTAGACTTGCCGCCCGAGGAGCGCGATGAGTTGGCAGTGTTTACCACACCACTGGGAATTAATCTAATAACTCTACTTACTCCAACCACCCCAACTCAACGCACTGCAGACCTGTTAGCGCAAGCGCAGGGGTTTGTCTACTATGTGTCTATGACTGGTGTTACCGGCACTGCTAAAGTAAATAGCGGCGCTATTGAGGCTAAAGTAAACCAGCTGCGTAGCCAGAGCCCAGTACCGGTTGCCGTTGGATTTGGGATAACAAGTGCAGCAGATGCTGGTGCAATTGCGTGTTTTTCCGATGCCGTTGTGGTTGGAAGCGCGCTCGTTAATGTCATTAAACAGTACTCTGATTCACCTTGCTTGCTGGAGAAGGTTCACGGCTTTATTAGTGAACTTAAGCAGGGGATTCTCGATGCGACTGATAATAAATAAAGTGAGGTAGCTCATGTCATGGTTTAGCAAAAAGCCTAAGGCGCCGATTTCGGCAGTAGTCGCCAAAACAGTTCACATGCCAGAAGGTGTGTGGACTAAATGTAAGAACTGTTCAGAAATTATTTACGCTAAAGAGATTGAGCGTAATCTGAATGTGTGTCCTAAGTGCGATTACCATTTTCGCATCAGCGCGCGGGCCCGCATTGATCTAGTCATTGACGAAGGTACCTTTGTCGAAATGGATGCTGGGTTAGAATCGACAGATTTCCTCGAGTTTAAAGATTCAAAAAGATATAAAGATCGCATTAAGGCTGCCGTTGCTAAGGCCGGTGGTGGCGATGCAATTATCTGTGGTAGCGGTGATATCGATGGATTACCCGTAGTTGTCTCAGTCTTTGATTTCAGCTTTATGGGTGGCAGCATGGGCTCTGTAGTTGGTGAAAAGATAACTCGCGCTATAGAAAAGGGTATCGAAACTCAGGCACCGGTAATTATTTTTTCCTGCTCTGGTGGGGCACGGATGCAGGAGAGCATTCTGTCTTTAATGCAGATGGCAAAGACCTGCGCAGCGCTAGCCAAGTTGAAAGAGGCCGGCTTGCCCTTTGTCTCTGTCCTGACCGATCCAACCACTGGAGGAGTTACCGCCAGCTTTGCCATGTTGGGGGATATTAACATGACTGAACCGCGCGCCTTAATCGGTTTTGCCGGTCCGCGGGTTATTGAACAGACTATTCGGCAAAAACTTCCGGAAGGGTTCCAACGCTCTGAATATTTACTTGAGCACGGCATGATCGATATGATTGTCCAGCGCCAAGAGATGAAAGAGCGCCTCTCGCAAGTGCTTCGTGTGTTTACAAATAACTAGCCATGGATAAAACCGCCATATTGGAGTTTTTGTATGGACTCCAGATGTTTGGCATTAAGCTTGGCCTAGATAACATCGTTACCCTGTTACACTCTGTGAACAATCCACACAAAAACTATGGGATTGTTCATGTGGCTGGCACTAACGGTAAGGGGTCGGTCTGTGCTTTTTTGCGCACCATGTTAATTCAGGCTGGATACCGTGTTGGCTGTTATACTTCGCCTCATCTGCATCAATTTAATGAACGTATTACCGTCGACAATCAGCCGATCGCTGATGATGATTTAGCGGCGTTGGTTGATGAACTGCGCACCGCTAATCCGCACTTGCCAGCCACCTTTTTTGAATTTACTACCGCGTTGGCTCTGCTCTATTTTGCCCGTCGTCAAGTTGATATAGTGCTTCTTGAGGTAGGTATGGGCGGGAGGCTGGATGCTACCAATGTGGTTACTCCACTGGTTTCGGTAATTACCCCAGTAAGTAATGACCATGGCTGCTACCTTGGCGATTCGCTGGCACATATCGGTGCGGAAAAAGGTGGCATAATTAAAGCGCATGTTCCTGTTGTTATCGCCAAGCAACAGCCTGATGTGCAGGCAGTGTTAGAAAATATAGCCGCAGATAAAATGGCACCAACTTGGTGCTATGGTCGCGACTTTCAATGTTGTGTAGGTGTGCATGGCATCGATGTTATCAGTGCGCAGCACAGTTGGTACGGCTTGCAACCACAGTTGCTGGGCGTCCATCAGCAACAAAATTTGGCTGCTGCGCTCATGGCGCTTAACTGCTTGAGCGCTAGTGGCTACCCTGTCAGTGATGCCGATGTCGCTCAGGCTGTGGCACAAACAACATGGCCGGGACGACTGGAGTGGATTGTCAAAGACACTGTCCCTTTTTTGCTTGATGGTGCTCATAATGAAGCCGGAGCAACAGCTCTGGCGGCCTATTTAAGCGACTACCTGCAGCAACATGGCGTTAATAAAGTGCGTTTGCTAGCTGGGTTTAAGGCGGATAAAGATGTAACAGCGATCTTGATGCAGTTACTACCGCTGACACAGCAAGTATACGCGGTAGCGCCACCAATAGAGCAAGCCTATCCCGTTGCTGATGTCGTTGCCCATGTTGTCGCTTATAGCGCTCATGAGCATATTGCTGTTAGCGGCTATCCCGATGTTGTTGCTGCGCTTCATGCGGCACAGCAAGATTGTCGTGCAGGAGAAATTGTCGTTGTTGCCGGTTCACTATTTTTGGTGGCAGCATGTCGTGAATATTTGATCAGCTAGGTAAATAACGTTATGCGCGATAATAGATATCTCACCCTTAAGATGCTTAGTGCCCTTGTTGGGGTAATTAGTTGTCTGATAACTGCTTCTGTAGCCGTGGCCAGTGATGTTCAAAAGAGGGACGCTCCGGTTGAAATTCAGGCCGATGAGTTGAATTTTGATAAACAGACTGGGATATATGCCGCTAGAGGGCAAGTTGATATACAGCAGGATCAGACCCGCTTGCAGGCCGACAAGGTTGATTACAACACCATAACTGGGGACGCCGACGCCGTAGGCAATGCGGTTCTCAATGATCCAGATGGTACTTTGGCTGGCTCCGAGTTAAATGTTAATATGAAGACTAATATTGGCGTCGCCAACAATGCCAAAGGATTTCTTGCCGCATATAATTTTCATATCGCTGGTGATGAGATCAGTAAATTGGGTGAATATACCTATCAGGTTAAAAACGGCTCTTTTACTACCTGTGATGCCGAACCGCCAGCATGGAAGTTCAGTGCCAGTAAGTTAGATGTCACACTCGGTGGGATGGCGCGTGCGCGTAACGTAAAATTTTATCTGCATGATATTCCGGTGCTCTATCTGCCATATATCGCCTATCCGGTAAATACAGAACGTCAATCGGGATTTTTATTGCCGATGTTTGGTTATTCAAGTGACCGCGGTACGCAGCTATCACTGGCTTACTATCAGGTTATAGCACGCAATATGGATGCGACATTGTATACCGATTATTTTTCCGATATGGGATTAGGTGTGGGCATGCAGTATCGGTATATCTTGGGCGATGACAATGCTGGTGAGGCTAATCTGTATTACCTGTCGAGCAATGGCAACTCCGATTACGCTGATTTAGATGACAGCTTTGCCTGGCGCTGGGACCATTTAGGCACCTTACCCTATGGTGTGCGTTTCAGTGCCGACAGTGAATATGTTAGCGACAATACCTATTTTGAAGAGTTCGGTGAAATTGCTGAAGAGTATAATAAGGATGAAGTTGAATCGACTATCGCCCTGAGTAAGAGTTGGGGCAACTTAGCCGCAACCCTGAGCGCTATCTACACCAAGGATCTGGATGAAACTGCTGATAATGATGACACTCTGCAGCGTTTGCCAGAATTTCAACTCGACTATATGCGGACACGCATCGGGCAAACTCCGCTCTATTTTAAATTTGATTCTACCTCCACCTATTTTTGGCGGCGCGAAGGGACTAAGGGGGAGCGCGTCGAGGCTCGTCCCGCCATGTCCGCATTTTTCTTGCCCGGTAACGTGTTAGAAATAGAGCCAGAAGTTGGTTATCGCCAGCGTTTTTATTGGACCTCTGGTGATGGTAGTGAGTATGAACACGCGGAAAACTACGATTTTTCTACCCGCTTTGCTACCCGCGTGTCGCGGATATTTGATCTGGGAAAAAGCTCTGGATTGACGAAGATCAAGCATAGTGTTGAGCCCGAAGTTACCTATCTCTACACCCCCAATAAAAATCAGGATGATCTGCCATATTTTGACTCTGCCGATATCGTCGACAACGAGAACGAAATTGAATATGCGGTGGTAAATCGCTTTATCGGTCGTTTTATTGAGGATAGCAGTCGGCCTAGTTACCGTGAGCTTGTCTATCTGCGTTTGTCGCAAACCTATGATATCTGGATGAGCCGCCGCGGTCGCGCTGATAAATTAGATTCTCACAGCTTTTCCGATATTCGCACTGAACTTATTGTGCGCCCCACTTCCAAGTGGACTGTGGATATCGATTTTAAATATGATCCGCATCGCAGTAAATTTTCTAAGTTTAGTGCTGAGACCGGCGCGCGCTATTCTGATGATTTAGGCTTTAACGCGGCATATCGTTATGTAGAGGATACCAGCGATGACGACACCGAGGATGGCTCTGAGTATATATCTGCGGGGATAGATTTAGACTGGATTAAACCGCTATATGTTAAATATGAATATCGTTATGATTGTGTAGACCAAGCACGTTTGGAAAATCTGGTTAGTCTAGAGTACCGTTCTCAATGTTGGAGTGTTTTTCTTAGTTATCGCGATCGTGTGGATGACAATGAGATCATGCTCACCTTTGCGCTGGGGGGCATAGGGGCCATTGGACATGTTGGCAGCAGTCTGAGCGCCGAATAGTTTACTGCTTTCCTGTTTAGCTTTTATCCATCACCATGCAGCGGATATAGGCTTACATCCAAGCCTCCGTTGCTGAACGAAAAGTCATCTTTGCTATTTGTTGCAATACCTTGTGGCAGTAGTGCCCAACCACTCCAATGGGGCGCATGCGTGCGCAGCTGCGTTTTTAAACTGCTCAACAACTGTGCGCAATTTCCAGAGATTTTTAAGCGCTCGCCATATGGTGGATTGCAGACGATCACTCCTGTGCTAGCTGGGGCAGGTCCCCCCATCGCATCTGCTTGATGAAACCTCACCAGCTCAGCGACTCCTGCCTGTTGAGCGTTACTGATTGCAGCCTGCAGCGCTGCGGCACTGATGTCGCTGCCGGTGATACTAACTCCAACTTCGCGGCGCACCTGCTGCGCTTCACTCTTCAATGTTTGCCATAATCCATCACGATATCCCGGCCACATTTGGTAGGCAAAACTACGCTGCAAACCTGGTGGTATGTTGGCGGCTATGAGTGCTGCTTCAATGGGCAGCGTTCCCGAGCCGCAGAAGGGGTCCCATAGCGGCAGTTTTCCGTCCCAGTTACACTGGAATAGACAGCCAGCAGCTAGCGTTTCACGCAACGGAGCTGCAGTGCTACTCTGGCGATATCCCCGTTTGTGCAATAGATCTCCACTGCTATCCACGGACACTGTACAGATGTCATTCTCAAAACGAACAAAAACTAGCTGAGGTTCCAGGTTTGTACTTGGTTCCGGTTTAGCATCCAGCGCTTTATAGATTGCCTGTTGTACCGTTTCAGCAACTCTATCGCTATGGTTCAAGCGCGAAGTGTGGCAGCTTACTCGCACGCTCACTGGGCGCTGAGGTTTGATGAACTTTCCCCAGGGTAAGCGCACAGCCTTGTTAAATAGCGCAGGAAAGTCGCGGCTTTTAAAGCTATCCAGGCGGACTAAAACCCTGCTCGCGCAGCGTAACCACAAATTTGACATATACAACTCGCGCAGCTTGCCGCTAAAACTAATCCCGCCGTGGCCAATGCTTAGTGGAGCGCTGGTGATGTGCTCCAATTCTGCGGCACATAAGCGTTCAAATCCCAGCGGTACAATTACAAAAAACTGCTCGGTCGTGTTTTTCATCAGCAGGTAGATCCTTTTATGTTTTGCTTCTTAAGAAGGTAGTGGCCAAGGTGGAAGGGTGGCTGCAGCACCTCGGTAGGCTAGCGCGGCAAAACTAGCGCATTTGTCAGAGAATGACAATTATTGTTTCTGTGCTGCCGCGCTGGTAGAGGCCGGATAGTTCCGCTCGCCTAGGCGGTAGATATTATCCCTAGCGTAACTATTGTTACTGTGGATAAAAATACATCAAAGGCATCGTTTATTTACTCTTGGTGGTAATGGCCGGTTGCGCATCTGCTCGGCTCAGAAAATATGGTTTAGATTTGATTATGCCATAATTTTTAGCGCAATATAGGGCACAATGTTTAGGACAATAGTGATGATTTTGTACTGTGTTAAATATTGAAAATAGGCTCTACGCAAATCCTGTTCTTCCAAGCTGAATAATTTAGCGTGAATTCGTGGAATGGTTGTGCGCATGGTGAGGAGGCAGATGGTTGATAGTAACAGGATGCTTATATTTATAACTGATGCCCAGCCGAGAAATTCTGTAACTGCTGCAATTGTCATCATCGTCTATCTCCTGATTTTGAGTGATGTTGAACATCAACTATATTTTGCGCTGTAAACCTGAGCATAAAAAATTATAACTAATGTCGATAGATATGCAAAATTTATAATAAAATCTGCAGCGCACGAAATCGCCAGCTCTTGCCCCATGCTCTATGATAAGCAGATAAAAAGCTTGCCGCGCATATTGTACTAACAGTAATGGCCTAACTCTTGGCAATATAACCAAACGCATATTTGGCTTTGCTATAGTCGTGGATTCTTGCGGATTCTTTATCCTGCAAATTGCGGCGGAAAAGATTATACTCTGCCCTCGTCTGCTTAGATTGTTGCTACTGTTTTCCATAGTTTGTTATAGGAGGTTGTACGGTCATATGTCACAGATCAGTTTTTTCGCCGGTTTATCAATCGCTATTTAATTGACGGCCTGAGTGGAATGGCACTCGGCCTGTTTTCGACGCTCATTGTCGGTCTCATCATCAAACAGATTGGAGCTGGGCTTGGCGGCTCTCTAGGTGCCATGTTGTTGCAGATCGGTAGCATCGCTCTGGTCACAACTGGAGCAGGCATTGGAGTCGGGGTTGCTCACAAACTTAAAGCCCCCAGTCTGATTGTCTACGCCTCGGCGGTGACTGGAATGTTTGGAGCCTATGCGGGCAAGATTATCAGTGGCAGCGTTCTGCTAGGGCCAGCTGTGCATCTGGTGGGACCTGGCGAGCCACTGGGGGCGTTTATCGCCACGCTGGTTGGCATCGAGATGGGGCGGTTGATCTTTGGCAGGACTCCCCTCGATATTGTCATTACGCCTATGGTAACTCTGGTCAGCGGTGGGCTGGTGGCTATCTATATTGGCCCAGCGATCGCAACTTTTATGACCTATCTGGGGGATATTATTCTGTTTGCCACCCAGCAACGCCCCTTTAGTATGGGGATTCTTATCTCGGTCTTTATGGGCATTTTTCTCACCCTGCCTATCAGTTCGGCTGCTATCTCCATTATTTTAGGGCTTAAAGGGCTTGCCGCTGGTGCCGCCACCGCTGGCTGTGCTGCGCAGATGGTGGGCTTTGCCGTAGCCAGTTACCGCGAAAACAAGCTCAATGGTCTCTTGGCTCAAGGGCTAGGAACCTCCATGCTGCAGATGCCTAATATCGTCAGAAACCCGCGCATATGGATCCCCGCCATAGTCGCTAGCGCTATCACTGGCCCCATAGCCACTGTGCTCTTTGGTATGGAAAACAACCCCAGCGGAGGCGGAATGGGCACCGCTGGCCTCGTAGGTCAAATTATGACCTGGAACACCATGATTAGCTCAGCGAGCCCAGAGATTCTTGTTGTCAAAATTGCCCTTATCCATTTTGTTTTTCCCGCCGTCATCGCTATCGGCGTCTCCGAGTGGTTACGCCGCATAGGCTGGATAAAGTATGGTGATATGAAGTTAGACCAGTGATAACGCACTGGTCAGCTCCTGCATATCCTCATATAGGCTGTGAGGGCAAGATGAGTGTTGAGTTCACTAGTATGCTCTGCTCAATCTCCTTATTATTTGCACATTTCAAGTACAGTCTCTGCACATTTGCCCTATAGAGTTTGATAAGCGTCATTGCACACCTAAAATTTTAGGAGCAACTTATCAAACTCTTGGAGGCATCTATGTTCAATCTATACCTGATTCGCAGTATGAAGCCGTTTACTCATGCGCTGCGCTATCCTGTCCTGCTCATAATATTCTGTTCGCTGGTGTTGCTCTGTGGATGCGGAAGTGGTGGCGGAAGCAGTGATAACGATAGCACCGTAGATGATGAAGTAACGACAACTGTTGAGACCGATGATAGTGATTTTGAGACCCCTGATTGGACCGATGCTACCCATAGCAAAGGAGCAGATCCCGATTTTGCGGAGGTATTTAACGTCGGTGTCGCTGCGGAAGATGTTGAGGTTAAGCGTTTAGATTTTGTCGTCACTGCAGCACGCTGGCAGAGCATGCTCGACGATATGACTGCAAAGTATGGAACCTTCGGCCAACACTCAACGAGTGTGCAGGATACGGATGAGGATCCGATTTTTGTTCCCGCTGATATCTATTATAACGATATCCAGTGGTATCGGGTGGGCATTCGCTTTAAGGGCAACTCTTCGCTGCAGACAAGCTGGCAACAGGGCATTCTTAAGCTGCCTTTCAAGCTGGATTTTGATGAATTTGAAGATGATTATCCCCAAATCGACAACCAACGTTTTTATGGCTTCAAAAAATTAAGCTTAAAAAACAACTATAATGACGAGTCTTTGATGCGCGAGCAGGTGGCTGCTGATGTATTCAGAGATGCCGGAGTCGCGGTGTCGCATACGGCCTTCTATGCTCTGTATATAGATCACGGCGATGGCCCCGAATATTTTGGTCTTTACACTCTAGTTGAAGAGGTGGACGACACCGTTATCGATACACAATTTACCAGTGACAAGGGTAATCTGTATAAACCTGAAGATGGCGCGGCAACCTTTGTCGAGGATGAGTACGACAGCATTGCCGAATATTTTGAGAAGAAAACTAACGAAGACGATGAGGACTGGTCTGACATCGAGGATATGTTTATCGCCTTGCATGACGATACTAGTTCTGCGATAACTTGGCGGGCCAATCTTGAAGCTACTTTCGATGTTGACGCTTTCCTCAAATATCTGGCGGTCAATGGCATCATTCAAAACTGGGATACCTATGGGTTGATGGCGCATAACTACTATCTCTACAACGATCCCGAAACAACTAAACTGGTCTGGATTCCTTGGGACAATAACGAAGCTCTGCAGGATGGCAATATGGGCGGGGCCCTGGATCTTGATTTCGCTAACCTTAACTCCGCTAATTGGCCGCTTATTGCAGAATTGTATGCGGATGATCTCTATAGAGAGCGCTACGACGAGTATCTGCAAGATGTCATTGATGATGCGTTTGCAACCGCTAAAATTCAAGCGACCTATGATTACTATGCTGAGCTGATAGAGGACTATGCAATTGCGGAACGGACTGGATATAGCTTTTTAGAGAGTACCAGTGATTTTTACAACGCTATTACCATACTCAAAGCGCATGCGCAAAGTCGGGCTAGTGCGGTTAGCGCTTATCTCGATTAGATACGGTAGCTATCCCTCGGTATTACCGGGGGATAGCTGCAGCTAAATATGGTGTCGAGAGCACTAGCTATTTTCTATTTTCGGCAGATCGTGCTGGCGCATAAACTCCTCAAACTCACCAGCTGGTAGCGGTTTACTGTAAAAATAGCCTTGAATATAGGTACAATTATTGTCACGCAACAACTGTACATGCTCTGCGGTCTCCACCCCTTCGGCGGTAACTTTTAAGTTCAAACTGCGTGCGAGGGCGAGAATTGACAACACGACATTGGTGCTATCACGAGAATGTGGTACCTCGAACATAAAGGAACGGTCAATTTTAAGAATATCCAGCGGTAAGCGGGTCAGATAACTTAGCGACGAATAGCCGGTACCGAAATCATCAATTGATATCTCAATGCCGAGTTCGCGTAACGATTGGAGTATGCGAATCGTATCCTCGATGTCATCCAGGATCATCCCCTCGGTAACTTCCAACTCCAAAGCATGGGCGGGCAACTGCTCTTCAGTAAGGACATCCGCGACCAACTGCGGCAGGTACTCTAGCGAAAACTGCACCGGAGACAGATTTACCCCTACGCGGAAATCGATATTCTCCAGTCGCCAGATGTGTGCTTGGCGGCAGGCCTGTCTGAGTACCCATTCACCAATAGGTATAATCAACCCCGTCTGCTCAGCAATTGGAATAAAGCGTTCCGGCGGCACCATGCCATCACGGCTGTGCCAGCGCAGCAACGCCTCAGCACCGACAACCATACCGTCTTTAATGCGCATTTTAGGCTGATAGTACAGCTCAAATTCTTCATTATCCACGGCCTCACGCAACATTTCGGCTAGCGTTATGCGCTCAAAAACTTTATCGCTCATGGCCTGTTGATAATAACTGAAACTGTTGCGGCGAATATCTTTGCCAGAGTAGAGGGCGATATTGGCGTTTTTCAACAGATCGCAAACCGTATCTCCATCCTCAGCAGCAACGGCAATGCCGATACCGGTGGTCAAACTGACGCGTTGGGCACCGATAACAAATGGTGCTTCAACCGATTCGAACAGCTGGTTCACCAAGGTCATCACCTGTTGTTTGTCCACAATAAAGGCGAATTCGTCACCACCTATGCGCGCCAGAAAGGTGTTCTCTGCACTGCACAGCGCCACGCGTTCGGCAAACATCTGCAGCAGTTTATCTCCTAACACTGGCCCCAAGGACTCGTTGATCATTTTGAACGCATTAAGATCCAGCACCATGACCGCCAAGTTGCAGGCGGCGTCACCGTGCTGTAGGCGTTGTTGAAGTTGCTGAGAAAAAGACTGACGGTTGGGTAGGCCGGTTAAGGCATCAAAATAGGCCAGTTGATGCAATTGCTGTTCTGCCTCTTTGATCTGGCTTATATCCGAGGAGATGGAGAAGAAGTTTTTAATGCAGCCGTCGTGATCATGGATGGTATCAATAGCAACGCGTGATATATAGTCTTCACTATTTTTCCGTCGACTCCACACTTCGCCTTCCCAGTGGCCTTTTTTAATCAGCTGTTTCCACATCTGGGTAAAAAAAGTGGCATCATGGTGGTTAGATTGTAATAGGCTGGGATACTGACCAAGCACTTCGTCACGCGTATAACCACTGGTGTCAACAAAAGCCTGATTTACCTCAACAATGCGCGTCTGGCAATCGGTTATAACAATGGATTCGGCGGTATTCTCAAACACCTTAGTAATCAATTTTAGCCGGCGCTCAGCTGCCATGGCTTCAGTAACATCGCGCGCAAAGCCGATAACATTATCGATCTGACCATGTTCATCGTAATCGAAAATAGCATCCCAGAGAAATTGTCGCACGGTGCCGTCACGCATAGTCAAATGGGCATGAAAATCGCCGGTAAATTCGCCTTGTGTCATGGCTTACGCAATATAAGCGCCAAGACTATCCGCTGTCTGGGTTGTGGTAAACAGGTCGAAGAAGTTTTCCTGCAGGACATCATCGCGCGAATAGCCGGTGGCTTTTTCTGCAGCATGGTTAAACAGCATAATGTTGCACTTATGATCAATGCCGATAACCACTAAGCCCGCATGTTCAATCATATCGGCAAAACGTTTTTCCTGCTGAAAGCGGACTAAGTCACCAACGCGTAGGCGTTCGAGCATGGCATTAATCGTATCTCCCATAGCGGCGACCTCATCAGCGCCATCTACTTCAACAGTCATCTGTAGTTCCAGATTCTGTTGGTGACCGATTTTTTCCAACTCATGGCCTAGACGAACCAGGCGAGATAACACCAGCACATCGAGAATTTTTTGGGTGATAAACACCATGACTACGCTGGCAAAAGCGAACAAACCCAAAAATGCGCTTAGGTTGCGGCGGGTGAAATCAGACATAAAGCGAAAACTACCCGAGTGGAGGACGAACGTCTCTTTACCATGTAGACCAGTAATGGACTTTTTTAAACATTTGTATGCCTCATCTGGGCAGGCGCTTAAAGCATCTGCAGCCAGTGTTAACCTAGCGTGAATCCGTAGTTCATTGTTGGCTTGATTCCAGAAGGCATCTCCTAGCAATAAGCCAACCACTAGAGCGCCTGCGTATGTATTGTCCTGCGGATTGACGATAGGCCGTGTCACCACTAACATGGGCTTGTTGTTAAATCGGACAAAACCGCGTTGTGCAGTCAGCGAGGTAAAGGGTGGCTCAGTGCCAAAAGCGTTGAGCAGATTCCCTTCATAGTCGCTCAGGGCATGAAAACTCTGCTGAAAAACTACCTGCTGCTGCGCATTGACGATCAAACAACAATCAATGGGCAGTGTGTCGAGAAAGTCCATAGAGAGGTGCTGGCGTTTCTCACCTGTGATCAACTCCCACAAAGGATCTAGCACCGCTATGGAGTTGGCAATATTGACCAGACTCTCTTCTTTTACGCGCAGCAGGTTTTCTACCCGTAGCAGCGCTTCGTTGCTGAACTTGCTCTCTACCTTGTCAATGTTGTTCTCATTGAACAGTTTAAGGCTGTAGGCAAAGACCCCGGTAAGAATTACCAGCGTTAGCAATAGCCCGAGAAACGTTTTTGCTCGAATTGACAACGTCATAAATTATCCATCCACTGTGACCATAAAACTGCGTTTACCATTGCGTAATTACTGCTGTGTATAATTGTTACCGCTTTTAGCCGATAGTGATGATTGTTTTGGCGCTGGTGCAAGAGAGTAGCTGCCGGTTTAGCACTTAGCGATAAGTAGAATAATTGCTGATAGATAGCGTAAAAAATTCGGCTATAATGATAGCTGCAAACATTTATTAGGACAAGCGTAATTGTTAAAAAATACTGTGCTTACAATTTTCTGCCATACTTCAAATAGTTCTTCTCGTTGTGGCAGGCTTCATCACGCATTAGCATGCTTGCCGTTTAGCGGTGCTGAGCAGGATATTGTTTGCCTAGCATGCAACACAGGGCAACTCTCGCCCCTATGTGTTGGTGGTTTTTGTCTTTAAATCCTTAAAATAGGAGCATAGACATGTCTCTAAAAACTCAATTAGCGGAAATGAATAGACAAAGTAAGTCGCGCTTGCCTGATGAAACGGTCGCCACTATGTTGGCGGCGACAAAGGCGTTGAGTGAGTCAGGTATTGTGGAGCGCGCACCAAAGATGGGTGAGACCTTGCAAAATTTCACCTTGCCCAATCAACTGGGCGCACAACGCAGTTTGGCCGAATTGAGAAAGAACGGCCCTGTGGTTATAACCTTTTACCGTGGTGGTTGGTGTCCATACTGCAATCTCGAACTCCACGCCTATCAACAGATTTTGCCGGAGATCAAGGCTACTGGAGCAACGCTTGTCGCAATTACTCCAGAACTTCCGGACGAATCTTTGACAACCGCTGAGAGACATAACTTACAGTTTGAAGTGCTTAGCGATATCAACTCTGAATATGCTAACCAGCTTGGTCTTGCCTTTACCTTCCCCGCCGAGTTGCGGCCTATCTACACAAGCTTTGGCATCAATATCGAGAAACATAACGGCACCGGACAATTCGATCTGCCTCTAAGTGCAACCTTTGTTGTTGATAGTGCGGGCACTATCATTTTTGCGGCGGTAGATGCAGATTATACTCTGCGCGCTGAACCCGCAGATGTGGTGCAGGTGCTTGAATCCTTACCAAAGTGAAATAGTTGCGCAAACAAGATTCACTATTCTGTTGTCCTCACTGAGGCTGTTGGCAATGCGGTCGACAGTCTCAGCCATGTTTAAGGTTATAGTCTTGTAGCTAAAGTTTAAATTCTTGTCTGTTTTTGAACATAGCTCAACCCTAGACTTGACCTCTTTATCTGTCCCCTGTACCTTCTCGTCTTACCCGGCACTCTAAGGGGTGAGGAGTTACAAAAATTGTCTGATAACCTTTTACATAGTTCGCCATTACGCCACAAGCCCTCCTGTTGGACCCCACGCCTGGGAGCCGTTGCAACAGTACTTTACATAGTTTTGATAGCGCTGATTGCCAAAATTACCGGCTTCTACTATGTTCTGTTTCCCGAGTTGGGGGCGCTCGCTCATGACATTCTGCAACGCCCGCACGGGGCATGGGCAAAAGCACCGCTATTGCTGGTGGTCACACCGCTTCTGACGGCAGTGGTAGGCACGCTTGTGACCCAGCATCTAGCTTACAGTATGATATCCGTGCTGCTTACCGTCGGCAGCTCTATCCTCATTATTAAACTTTTGCGCTCTCCCATTGCACCGTCAATCTCTGCGGGTTTGCTTCCCCTGTCGCTTGGTGAACCGAGTTGGTGGTATCCTCCCAGCTTACTTGTCGGATTGGTTCTGCTCGCGTTAATCTCCCTGGTCTGGGGCCGTATGCACCAGTTACCCGAATCCGCTGCGTCGGCCAGCGATTTTGTTGATGATATTGTCGAGCAAGCGCCGCGCAATTATTCGTGGCTCCCTTTCTTCGCGGTGTTTCTCGTTAGCGAAATAGTGCTGGTCGGTATTAGCGGGCGGCGGTTTCTGTTGTTCCCGCCCTTGGTCGTTATCGGCTTCGAAATGTTCGCCCACTCTGCAATTTGCCCCTGGGCTGGTCGCCCGTTCATTCTGCCTGTTGTCTGCACGCTTAGCGCAACGGCAGGCGTTATCTGGGTAACTTTGCTCGGTGTTGGGCCTGTGGCGGCGGGGTGCACTATCGTCTGTGGTATAGCGCTCCTGCGCATCTTCAATTTGCACGTTCCTCCGGTGCTGGCGATCGGCTTACTGCCATTTGTCATTCCACCGCCGCACTACGAATTTCCCCTTGTTGTCGCAGTTGGGACTATGCTTTTGACGATGATTTTTCGTGCCTGGCAGCGGCTAAATAATTAAGTAACGGCCTATGATCTGGCCTTGGCCGGCGCTTTTCTGTGCCGCTGAATCTGCAAAAGTCATTGCAGCATAATCAGTTGACAGTAAGAATTGATGCTGCGTAAAAATTCGCCAACTTTCCTGCCAACAACCGCTACTTAATAGCGCACACGACTGTCCTATTTCTGTTTTTTAGACGATGAGCACTCTGTAAATATGTTCGTTGCGTATATGGGCGGAATTAAAATTCAAACCAAGTAAATTTTATGTTGCGAAGTTAAAAATATCGGAGTAGAGGTGTTATCAGACTGTAGTTACCAATATATGTTCAACCGCTTAAAATGAATAAAGGTTTAGGGTTGTAGCGCATACTTAACCAGCGCTGTTTTTGGTCTACAGGCGTAAACTGTTAAAATGATTTCGACGGCGAATGGTGTTTTAACTCTGTCTGCCCCAAGTTCGCTCTCGAACAGGTCGCAGAATGTTTTTCAGGTCAATTTAGCTAAAGAGGCTATGTGCCATGCTAGAGACAATAACAATGTATCAATCCCATATGGCATACTTGTATAGCTGTAAAAAAACAGCAGGAAAGCTTCTTGACGCCCTAGGTTGATAACAAAAAATAGTAATGCTTTGAAAGGCCCGGTTTGCTTATGCGAACTGGGCCTTAATCGTTTGTTTTACTTTTTTCAACTTATCTCTTTTCAACGGGAGTTGAAAAACACAAATAACCACATGAAATATTGTCGTTTTGTAAATTGGCCGAGTTCGACCATTACCTATCTGGCGCAAAGATGTGGAGAAATTTTAAGCGGGAGGTGATTGTCCAATCGTAGGAAAATGCCAGAAACTTAAACGATTGTTATTGGAACTGAGGTCGAAACTTTCACAACAACCCTTAGGATATGCAACACATTAGCGGCTATGTCCTATAAAACACAACATTAGATGGAGAACTATAATCATGGTTGAACATGGTGCTGGGCAGATGCCCTTAATCATTTCCGGGGCT
>Ga0265295_1000759_pt1 | contig 61903 bp, 51 predicted proteins | sample Munlansysbiofilm_FD_192503 | JGI IMG/M metagenome (GOLD analysis project Ga0265295, IMG submission 192503) | Leachate microbial communities from a municipal landfill in Southern Ontario, Canada - Methane capture system biofilm | ecosystem: Engineered > Solid waste > Landfill > Unclassified ... | reverse complement strand
TTCAAACTCTTAAATTGTCTAACCATATGAGTGGCAACGACTTTAAAAAAGTTTTGTTCACTCAGGGCGCTAACGGCAATCATTAAACCAAACATAACGACTAAAACCTCTAACTTGAAATACCCCAAATACGATTGATTTGGTAAAACAAATAGCATCGAAATCAATGCCACAACAAATGAAATTAAAAAGACTTTATCCTTGGTAAAAAATGATTTAATTTTTGCTAACATAATATCCCCTATCAAGCTTTACTACACGCTCAAATATTGATTATAACCAGTTTAGAAAATAATGCAAGATAAATCATAACAAAGACAAAAAAAAGAGGAAATTTGTATTTCCTCTTCGTGAAATCAATTAGTTTTTATACTTTGTGATAATCGCATCAATTAAATGATGTGGTACTTCTTCGTATCTAGCAAATTCTCTTTGGAATGAACCACTGCCTTGTGTCATCGCTTTTAGATCAATCGTGTATTTAAGCACTTCAGATTCTGGTGCTTCTGCCTCAATAATTTGACCTTCATCGCCTTGTGCCATACCAAGCACACGACCTCGTCGCTTATTCATGTCCCCCATAACGTCACCAACAAATTGGTCTTTTACGGTGATATAAAGCTTCAAGATTGGTTCTAAAATCGTTGGTTGTGCTTGTTTACATGCTTCTTTAAACGCAAGTGATGCCGCTAACTTAAACGATAATTCATTTGAATCTACTGGGTGATAAGACCCGTCATATAACGTTGATTTAACAAAGATCACTGGAAAACCAGCCAACGGCCCATGTTCAAATGTTTCTAATAAACCTTTTTCAACGGCAGGAAAATAGTTCTTAGGCACAGCGCCTCCAAACACTTCCTCATTAAATTCAAACGTTTCTGTACTTGGTTCAAAGCGAATCCAAACGTGACCAAACTGTCCAGCACCACCAGATTGTTTCTTATGTTTACCTTCGGCTTCAACTTTCTTTTTGATCGTTTCTCGATAAACAACTTTTGGTTCTTCTTGTTGAACATCCACTTTAAAGACGGTTTTAATTCGGTCTAAAACAAAGTTAATGTGCGTCATACCCAAACCACCAAGTAATTGTTGGTTTGTTTCTTTATTTCTTACAATTTCAAAGGTAGGATCTTCGATATTAAGTCGTTGAAGTGCGTTTGAAATTTTATCTTCATCGGCCTTGTTCTTAGGATTGATTGAGACATAAATGGTTGGTTTTAAGACTTCTACGACTGGGTAGACAATTGGTGCTTTTGGATCTGAAATGGTATAACCTGTGTGTATATTATCCAGTTTTGAGACACAAACGATGTCACCAGCGTGTGCGAGTTCAACGGCAATTTGTGTTTTACCCATTAAACTGAATAATGCCCCAATTTTCTCTTGTTTACCTGTGTCGTGCACAGCAATTTCGATGCCAGTCTTTAACGTCCCTGAGTTAATTTTAACGAAATTGATTGCCCCAACAAATGGGTCGATGATGGTTTTGAATACATAACCTGAAAAAGGTTCGTTATCAACTGTATGTCTAATGACTTTTTCTTCTGTTTTAGGATTGATACCTTCAAGTGGTTTTAAAGCGTCAGGTTGTGGTAAAAACTCACTTAACATATTAAGCATTGTTTCTATACCAATATTCTTAGTGGCAGACCCGACGATTAATGGTGTCAATTCACCATTGTAAATGCCCTCTTTTAGTCCACTAGATATTTCATCTTGTGTGATTTCTTCACCACCAAAGAATTTTTCAAGTAACTCTTCACTGGTTTCAGCCACTGATTCCAAAATCAATTCTCTAATTTGCTCGATTTTCGGACGTTTTTCTTCCCAAATTTCAGCATCATTGCATTTATTGCCATCATAAATACGTGCTTTCATCTCGATGACATTGACGAACCCTTCGAAATCCGCTTCGCGTCCGATTGGCCAGCAGAAAGGCACTGCCTTCTTACCTAATTTCACACGAATATCTTCTAAAATGTCTTCAAATTTAACGTTTTCTTTATCCATTTTATTGACAAAAATAACGGCAGGAATGTGGTTTTTTCTTATTTCTTTCCATAGTCTTTCTGTCCCAACTTCAACCCCTTTAGAGGCATCAATCACTAGAACAGCGCCCTTAACTACCGATAATGTTTGTTTAATTTCCCCATCTAACTCTTCTGTCCCAGGAACGTCTAAGAAATTGAGTTTAATGCCCTTCCATTCAACTGGAATAAGTGAAGTTGATAAACTCCCAAGTTTTATCTTCTCTTCTTCCATATGATCTGATACCGTGTTTCTTGTTTCTATGCTACCTCGTTGACTAATTTGACCGCTTGCAAATAATAGCGACTCAACAATTGTTGTCTTTCCAGAGCCTAGATGTCCTAGGATGGCAATGTTTCTAATCTGGCTTGTTTCATAAACCTTCATAAATACTCCTCCTTGAAATCGTTTTCACTTCTAACTAAATTATAACATATTAATTAAGCAAACAACAAAACAATTTTACAGCTTTTATGTTATACTCATATTAAGGTGATTAAAATGGAAAAAAGATCAATTCGAATGATCAAATGGTATCAAAAAAATATATCCGCTAATACCCCGCCTAGGTGCCGACATACGCCGACCTGTTCAACGTATGCGATTGGCTGTTACGAGCGATTTAACTTCGTAAAAGCGACCTATTTAACCTCAAAAAGAGTATTAACTTGTAACCCATTATTTAAACCGAAATACGATCCAGTTCCAGAGAAAAAAACAAAGGTTCCACGTGCTAAATAGCCGGTGGAACCTTTTGTTATTTTATTTCTTTGTTTTAAGATAAGTCACCAACTTCAATAATTCATTGATGAGCACGGGTATTAACGCTAATGTAAATACATAGATGAAATCCGCAAATTCAAGCATCGTAACCCCAAATGCGTTTTGCAAGAATGGTACGCCAATAACGATTAATTGTAGCAGTACACCTATGACGAGTGAACCAACGAGTTTGGTATTTGAAAATATACCAACCGCTAGAATTGACTTTTTCTCATTTCTCATTGTAAAGGAATAAAACAATTGACTGACGGCTAAGACAACAAAGGCCATGGTTGATGCGTAGATGAAGGCTTCATCACCATGACTAACTGATGATATATTGGCAAATGTCACGCCTTGTTCTAAAAGACCAATAACAAACGCCACAAGCGTCGTTATACCGATCAATAGACCACCTGTGACTGCTCTAGAAGTTGCACCATGTGCAAAGAATGATTCTTTCTTTGAACGTGGTTTTTCAAGCATAACACCTTTATCACCTGGATCAATCCCTAGTGAAATCGCCGGTAATGTGTCTGTGATTAAGTTAATCCATAAAATTTGGGTTGCTAATAGCGGTACTGGCCATCCTAGAAGGACTGCAAGAAATATCGCAACAATTTCACCTAAATTACAACTTAATAAGAAGATAACGGCCTTTTTGATGTTATTGTAGATATTTCGGCCTTCTTCAATCGCTTCAACAATGGTTGAAAAATTATCATCCGTTAAAATCATATCAGATGCACCCTTTGATACATCGGTCCCTGTGATTCCCATCGCAACCCCAATGTCTGCTGCTTTTAATGATGGTGCGTCATTCACGCCATCACCTGTCATTGACACAATGTTATCATTGGCTTTAAATGCTTTTACAATCTCTACTTTATTATTTGGTGACACCCTTGCAAACACCGACAATTGATTGACTTTTTGAACACTCTCTTCTTCGGTCAATAAATCAAATTCTTGTCCAGTCATGCATTGATCTAAACTTTCTGCAATGCCAAGTTCTTTGGCAATTGCAAACGCGGTGTTCTTATGATCACCCGTAATCATGACAACTTTGATCCCGGCTTGTTTTGCTAGTTTGATCGAATCTTTCACTTCTAATCGTGGGGGATCGATCATCCCAACGAGCCCAATAAAGACTAAGTGTTGTTCCATTTCTTCGTTTGATAATATTTGATTTGACTCTTTATAGGCAACACCAAGTACTCTAAGTGCTTCGTTACTTAAGCTTAAAGTCATTTCAAGTACTTCATCTTTAATCGCTTTTGTCAATTCGATTTTTTTACCGTTAGACAAGACAAAATCACAGATAGATAAGAGTTGATCAACTGCCCCTTTGGTATACACATGATAACGATCGTTTATTTCTACGATGGTAGACATGCGTTTTCTCGTGGAATCGAATGGGTATTCAGCCATACGAGGCATTTGTTGTTCGAGTGTCTCTTTTTCCATTTGATAAGCTTTACCTAATTCAACTAATGCAACCTCCGTTGGATCACCTATTGGTTTATTTTCCTTAATCGAGGCATCACTTGAAAGGATAAATGCTTGTTGCATTAACTTTTCGTCATCTGACAATAGATCATCAGAAACACTTTGTCGCTTTTTCCCATAAGTATAAAACGTTGTCACGGTCATTTTATTTTGTGTCAAAGTTCCTGTTTTATCAGAACAAATGACGTTAACTGAACCAAGTGTTTCTACCGCTGGTAATTTCTTAACGATCGCATTCTTTTTTGACATACGTGTGACACCAAGTGCAAGAACAATAGCAACGATTGCAGCCAAACCTTCAGGAATTGCTGCTACGGCCAAGCTAATGGCTGTAACAAACATTTCCATTGGGTCATTGCCTTGGATTAAACCTAGACCAAAGATAATCACACAGACGGTAAGTGCGATGATTCCTAGTACCTTACCAAGTTCCTCAAGTCTCTTTTGAAGTGGTGTCAGTTCGTTGGTTGTTTCTTGTAATATTGAGGCAATCTTACCCATTTCAGTATTCATGCCGGTTGATATAACCACCCCAACGCCACGTCCATAAGTGACCAGTGTCGATTGAAACGCCATGTTAATTTGATCACCAAGCGGTGTTTTCTCGTCTGTTGAAACCCAAAATGCGTCTTTTTCAGAGGCGACTGACTCACCGGTTAGCGCGCTTTCTTCAATTTGTAGATTAGAAGATTCAATTAACCTGATGTCTGCAGGCACAAAGCGACCGGCATCCAAAATGACAATATCACCCACACAAACCTCTTTTGAATCAATTTCAATAACTGCACCATCTCTTTTGACTAACGCTTTTGGCGTACTCATGTTTTTAAGTGCTTCAACCGCTTTTTCAGCTTTGTGTTCCTGAAACACACCAATGGCTGCGTTAATCAGAACCACTAAGACAATAATAATGGTATCGGCGTATTCGCTTGCGATTAATGTTAGTATTGCAGCACCGAGTAATACATAGATCAAGACATCGTTTAATTGTTCGAAAAATAAACGAATAATTGATTTGTTCTTAACCGACACTAGCTCATTTTTGCCGTCTCTTTCTAGACGATCACGTGCTTCATCGGTAGAAAGGCCTGTCTTCTCATTTGATTTTACTTCATTTAAAACGTGTTCTTTTGATTGATTGTAATACATCATAACCACCTCTGTTGAATTTATTATAACAAAAAAGACCATATTTCGAACGAAATATGGTCTTGCATTTCCAAAAATGGAATTCATACCCGGGATTTCTCCGTCGTGACGAGTATGAAATAAAGCGTATGCTACTCCCCATAAATAATATGGATTAAATTGTACGATAATAAGTATAGCAAATTAGAAACCTTATTTCAAGTCGTTAAGTTCTAATTGTATTTTCTTTTTATCTTGTTGCATCTTGATGACCTTTTGCCTTGTGAATGCTTCTCTTTCCTTTTCTTCGAGCGATTCAGTAATAAACTTAATGTTCGCTTCAAATCTTGGAATCACCACATTTTCAAGTGCATTTGCTCTTTTTTGTGATTTTCTAATCGCATTAGCGAGCCGGTAGGTTGCGTTATCAATTTCAGCTAACTTCACCGTTAAGAGTCTTACCTTAATGAAACATTTATACGCATAGTCAAACTTTGTATTCGTATGTCCAATCCCGTAAGTGAGTCTAACGACTTCTTCATTGTAAGTAATTTTTGGAATTTCAACACCCATCACACTACGGTAACTGATTTCTAGCCCGGTAGTAATCGGAATTGACTTTGCAATATCAGAAACTATACCAAGTGTAATGTTTGCTTCTTGAAGTGCCCGATACGCTTCTTTATACGTGTCAGACAACTCTTCACGAACCAAACGAACGTCTGAAATCAATGTCATCATTTCTCTAATTAAAATATTACGTTTGCGGTCCATCAACTCGTAGCCTTTTTTGGCAAGTTGATGTGATTTTTGTAATTGCATCAAGTTTCCTTTGGTTGGAAATACTTGTTGGTTACTCATATCTTGCGTCTCCAGCTAAGGTTTTAATGATTGGTTTGTTGTGTATATGGAAACGTTCGACCGCGCGTTCGTGATTGTAATAAGCACTGATTAACTTGTCATCAATTCGGTTTAACTCTTCTTTTGGAAGCACGGATAAGAGATCCCATCCTAAATCGAGTGTATCGATGATGGAACGGTTGGTTTCAAACCCTTGTCCGATGAAATACTTTTCAAATAGTTTACCAAAATCCATGTACATTTTATCAACTGAAGATAATTCATCCTCACCAATGACCGACGCTAAGCTTCTGGCGTCTTGAACCATCGCATAAGAGGCAAACAATTGGTTTGCAACCGATTGATGGTCTTCTCTGGTGTAACCTGCCCCAATCCCGTCTTTCATCAAACGTGATAAGGAGGGTAGAATGCCCACTGGTGGGAAAATACCCACTTGATTTAAATCTCTTGATAAAACAATTTGTCCTTCTGTAATGTAACCTGTCAAGTCAGGGACTGGATGTGTGATGTCATCGTTTGGCATGGTTAAAATCGGTATTTGAGTCACCGACCCTCCATCTTTTTTAACAATACCAGCACGTTCATATAAAGAGGCTAAATCAGAGTATAAATACCCTGGGTAACCTTTTCTACCTGGAATCTCGCCTTTACTACTTGAAAACTCACGAAGTGCTTCGCAGTAAGCCGTAATGTCGGTTAAGATAACTAAAACGTGCATGTCGTGTTTGTAAGCCAAATATTCGGCTGCAGTTAATGCAAATCGTGGCGTTAAGATACGCTCAATGATTGGTTCGTTCGATAAGTTTAAGTACATAACTACCTTACTCATGACGCCTGCTTCTTCAAACGAACGTCTAAAGTAATCGGCAACGTCATTCTTAACACCCATGGCGGCAAATATCACGCAAAAGTCATCGCCTTTGGATTCGTGAATTTTTGCTTGTTTTACAATTTGAACGGCTAGTTCATTGTGAGGCATCCCTGAGCCTGAAAATATTGGTAATTTTTGACCACGAATCAACGTGGTTAATGAGTCAATTGAGCTTACACCTGTTTGGATGTAATCTCTAGGGTAGATACGAGATACTGGGTTAAGTGGAATCCCATTGATGTCTCTTTTTTCGTCAACAAAGACATCACCAAGTCCATCAATCGGATAACCTGAACCATTAAACGTGCGGCCTAAAATTTCTTTTGACAACATCGCTTCAACTGGGTGACCAGTAAATTTTGTTTTTGTATTGGTTAGTGATAAATCGTGTGTGCCTTCAAACACTTGAATCGCGACTTTTTCGCCTTCAATTTGAACGACTCTGCCATAACGCTTACCACCATTTTGTAAACGGATTTCAACCATTTCTTCAAAACCAACGCCTTTAACACCATCAAGGAATACTAAAGGACCGTTAATTTCATCTAAACCAATGTATTGTAGATTCATAAACACCTCTCCTTTTAATGTATTTGCTTGATTGTTTGATCGATGAGATCTTCGTAAGTATCAAGTTTATTTAAGTCGTTGTTTGCCACATCGTATTTCATTTTAATCACTTGTTCATATAAACCAGACTCAGTTAACATGTTTAACGATTTGCCGTCTTCGATGAATTTTTTAGACTGTTTATATAAATAGAGAATGACGTCCATCATTTTTAATTGTTTTTCAAGAGGGACATACGTATCTTCTTTATGAAATGCGTTTTGCTGTAAGAAACCTAAACGGATGACTTTTCCAATTTCGATAATCAATTTTTGATCATCCGGTAATACGTCACTACCGATTAATTTCACAATTTCTAATAATTTGTTTTCCTCAGAAAGCAAATGCATGATTTGTTGTCTGTTTTCTAAGAAACGTGGGCTGACGTTTTGGTCATACCACTTAGTCAAGTCACTGATGTAATCCGAATAACTTGTGTTCCAGTTGATGGCTGCGTAGTGTCTTTGATAAGCCAATTGTTTATCTAGTGCCCAAAAACTACGAACAAAGCGTTTCGTGTTTTGTGTCACCGGTTCAGAAAAATCCGCACCTTGTGGTGATACCGCGCCAATAATCGAAACAGAGCCTTTTAAATTTGATAAGGTTTCAACGTAGCCTGCGCGTTCATAGAATTGTGAGATACGGCTAGGTAAGTACGCCGGAAACCCTTCTTCTGCTGGCATTTCTTCTAAACGACCTGAGATTTCTCTTAATGCCTCAGCCCATCTTGAGGTTGAATCGGCCATGACAGCGACGTTGTAGCCCATGTCACGATAGTATTCTGCAATTACCACACCCGTATAAATGCTGGCCTCACGGGCAGCCACAGGCATATTTGATGTATTCGCAATCAACACGGTACGTTCTAATAATGGTTTGTTGGTTCTTGGGTCAATCAGTTCTGAGAATTCTTCTAATACTTGAGTCATCTCATTACCGCGTTCCCCACAACCAACGTAGACAATTAAATCCGCATCACACCATTTTGCAAATTGGTGTTGCATCATTGTTTTTCCAGTTCCAAACCCACCAGGTACAGCGGCAGCCCCACCTTTTGCGATTGGGAACAGTGTGTCGATTACGCGTTGTCCGCTGATGAGTGGTTCTGAGATAGGTAATCGTTTTGACACTGGTCTTGGTGTTTTAATTGGCCATTTTTGAACCAACGTTAACTCTTTGATTTCATCTTTATTGGTCTTAACTTTAACAACCACGTCATGGATTTTATATGAGCCATCTTGTTTGACTTCGATGACCGTACCTGAACAATCTTTTGGCACCATCAAGCGGTGCTCGATTGATAAGGTTTCATTAACAAGTCCGTAGATTTGGCCAAATGATACCTCATCGCCAACTTTAACAGTCAACTTAACGTTCCACTCAATGTTTCTGTCTAAGGCTTCGACATCACTGCCCGTTGGTATGTAGATACCTGAGGTTGCTGCGATTGTTTTTAACGGTCTTTCGATACCATCAAAAATATTTTTAATCAACCCTGGTCCTAAAAGTGCGGAAATAGGTTCGCCTGTTTGATACACAGGTTCTCCCACACACAACCCGGTGGTTGATTCGTAAACTTGAATTGTCGTCGTTGTTTTACTAATGGAAATAACCTCACCTAAAAGTTTGCTTTTTCCCACATAAACCATTTCAAGCATTTGAAAACTAACGGCGTTTTTAACGGTAACCACAGGCCCGTTAATTGAATAAATGACATTAGCCATTTGGGTCACCTACTTTCTAATGTATAAGTTTGAATTCTCAAAGAACCAAGTCATACGATCATTTAATTTTTGATCAATGGTTTCGTCAAATTCAAGCTTCTTATCTGCAATCGTTAAGATGTATCCACCAATTTTGATTTCATTTGAGTAAACGATTTTCCCATTGGTTTTGTAACGTCTTGTGATAAGTTCTTCTAATATTTTGTCTGAAGATTTAATATGAAAAATCAATGCTAGTTCTTCATATGAAGCAGTACTTGCTTGAAGTTTAGATAGCATTAAGTTCTCATAACTCTTCGTTTTTGTAAAAATAAGTAGTTTTGATGTAGCTTCTTCAAAAATGGAATCCACCATTTTTTTACGCTCAACAATTAAGCTTTCATCGTATCGAAAACCAATACTATTGATTTTGTCTTGATATTCGACTTGCACATCTTTTAGTGCTCGACTCATTTCTAATTGTTTTTTTATTTGCACGTCTTCTTTAATCTTTTTCATGCCTTTGTTGTAAATTTGATCAATCTCTTTTCTGAGTTGAGCTATTTTTTCATCGGCCTTTTGGTTAATTGATTTCTCTAAATACTTTTGTAACTGATCTTCATTAAAATATCCCAATTTTAGTCACCTCACAACTTAACGCCGATGGCTTCAGAAACATATTGGTCGATTGCTTGACCAATGTTTTCCGATCCATGACGATCCGGAATTTCGACAATGAGTTTACGACTTTGAGTGAGTTTTAACTCTGATATTTCATCAGGTGCGAGTTCCACCAGTTTTGTCGTGACTAAAATAACACCAATGGTATTATCCTCTAGTGCGGTTTCTAGTGCGTATAAAAACTCTTTTTTTTCGTGAACAACAACACCTTCGATGCCTACAAGTCTAAGCCCTACTTCTGTGTCTACATTGTCGCTTAATAAGAAAAATTTCATTCAAATCATCCTTCGTTATTATAGTTTGTTGATAATTAAAATTGATATAAGTAATCCGTAAATAGCTACCCCTTCACCAAGTGCAACGAAGATTAATGATTTACCAAAGTTCTTTTCATTTTCTGAGAAGGCACCAATCGCTGCTGGTGCTGCAGCTGCTACGGCAATACCCGCACCTAGTGCAGACATCCCGGTTGCTAAGGCAGCCGATAAGAACCCAAGCCCTTGAGCCATTGTACCTGTCATTAAGTCAACGGCTGTTTCTGTTTCAGCAGCCATTAATTGATTTTGGAATAACAATTGAAATCCAAAAATAAACGCAACAACGCCAAAGAAACCAAACACGTGTCCAAATAATCTTCTTTTTGCTGAGACAACGCTAACTCTACCTCTAAATACTTTGATTAAAGGTAGTGAGATTAATACGATTAAAACTAGTGGTAAAAACCATTCCATAAAATTTAACATTTTCTAATATCCTCCAAATTAATTATTTAATGCGTTAAACGCAATACCGTCACCTTTATAGTAACGTGAAAACATTTCATAAAACTGTAAACGTAACACTTGAATTCCAACAATCATGCCCTCAAGTGCCATAACAAATAAGTTACCAAAGATCATAACGATCCAACCAGCGTCACCCACCATTGACATTAAGCTCGTGACCACAAGCATCATACCGGCGTGCGATAGAATAAACCCACCCACACGTAAGAAACTCATTGTGTTTGTTACATAAGATAATGCGATTTCAAACAGTTCAAAGAACGCTTCAACGAAGAATCCTCCAAAGCCATTTGGAAACATTTTGTGGTGATGTACACGTCGTTCAATTGGTTCTTTTAAGAAAATAACCAAGAACGGAAGCCCCACAAATAATGATATCGTAATCGGATTTAACACTGGAATGCCTAGGCCAAATTGTAGCGCCACAGCAACAAGTACAAACCCATAAAATAGTAAACCTGCTAAGCCATTATGTGAACAGAAAAATTCAACAAAATCTTTCTTCTTATAAAGCGTTACTAAGTTTAATATCATTGAAATCACAATTAAAACTGCCCCAATGGCAATGGCACTAATGAGTAGTGTCATTGTAAAATCAGCATCCATAATGTGAATCGGCTTATGCGATAACCCTAAGACATCGGTGTATAGAGGCGTAAGCAATTCTTCATCGCCAAACACTGACCCGTATAAGAGCCCGAAAATAGCACTTGATAACCCAATGCGAATACCAATTGCCCCAAGACGCATACCTTTATATTTATAAGCTAAAAAGCCTAAAAGCATTAAGACAAGTCCTTGTCCTAAATCACCAAACATCATACCAAAGAGTAATGAATAAGTGATTGCAACAAATGGGGTTGGGTCTAATTCACCATACGATGGCAAACCATACATCTCAACAAACATGCCAAATGGTTTTGAAAACCATCCATTTTTTAGTTTCGTTGGTGGCGTAATCCGTTTATCACCATCAGCTTCTTGTACTTCAATTTCTAAATCTTCGATGCCGTCAAACGCTTGTTTGAATGCTTCAATGTGTTGTTCTTCAATGAATCCTGTAATTGTAAATTTATCACCTAAACCAACGACGTACTTCTTTGATTCAAATAGTCGGTTTAAGAATAACAGTTCCCCTTTGATGTAGGCTAATCGGTTTTGACAACCATCCGTAATTGAACAAATGTCATCTTTATAAGACGTGATTTGTTTTCTAGCCGAATCGATTTCCGATTCTAATGCTTCAATCGCTTCTTTTGGTGTGCCTTTAACAAAATCTGGGATAAAGATACGTTCGAAGAATAATGATGAGAAGATGTTGTCGACTTCTCTTTTGTATTCTTCGGTTGTAAAATACATACACCAACTGTAGTTTTGATCGTATGAGAACGATTTAAACACAAATGGTCTTGATTGGAAAAACTTTAATTTTTCAACGCTGTCGTTTGGTAGTCTACCCAAACGAATAAAAATGTATTCACATGCAAACAAATCATCTAGGGCAACATCTAAGCTAATCAAGTTCTTGACTTGAATGAGTGTATTTTCATACTCTCTGATGTGCTGTTCTAAGTCCTTGATGCGGTTCTTTTCACCCTCAAGTGACCGTCTGACGGTTTGCATGTACTCAAACATTTCATTTAAATTGTACTCGGCGTCTTTGATTTCATCGTTAGGTAAGTTTAAATCGTATTTAACTTCAATGTCTTTTAAATCCTGTAACATCGTTTGACATGGGTTTTCTGAGACAAACGAGGTAAGTCCACGAACCCGTTCAACGAATTCGGTAGCTAAGACAGGATGAAAATTCTTTGTGTCTATAAACTTGGTTAATACCCGATCTAAATTACTAACATTAGAGGTCATATCGACGAGTTTTACTTTTGCTATACTCATAATTCCTCCTAATAAATAAGCATTTGCTTGATTTCATTTTCATCCACTTTATAGCGAATACCTTCAATGATGTTGATAATATTTTCAATTTCAATCTCACTCAGGATCACAAATGCAACGTAAACCTTAGGTACTTCAGTCGAAAAATACATCATCTTTTTGGCCAAATCATACTTGATTTTACCAGCGTAATATTCGACATACACATAGTCTTTATCATTTGTAAATCGTTGGTATTCTGAGGTTGATAAGTATTTTAAAATGGTATCTGGATCTGACAACTGTATGATTTCATCCATTTTTCGTTCACTAATGCGTGAATATTCTTGGATTAAAACATTTTTTATTGTAATCGGATCTGCCTTATAAAACTTCTTCAAACGGTAAACCTTTATGATGTTACCTAGTTCAATTCTTGTTTCGTAAATGCTTTTAAGATCTTTTTTCAACTTACCGCTATAGTGCTGATTAATTCGTCTAAATGCTTCTTTGTAATAATAAACTTCTAATTCATGTTCAATGTCTAAATAGCGAATCATGTCTGGGTTTTTTGTATAGAAAGGTTTTAAAATCTTCTCAAAGTCAGACTTTTCAACCGCGACCATTAAATCATCAAACGAGGTGGACTTGATGATTTTCTCCAAATCGACGTCGGTATGCACATTAAAGAATAATGGCAACTTACCTCTGGTTTCATCGTTTTCCTTCGCGATCAGTGATCTTAACGCTGATAAAATAATCTCATTTTCTTGTTTAACGATATTTAATTGGTAAAACTCCGCATCTTTTGAATAGACGAGTTTCATTAACTTTAATACACGATCAAATGCGTTCTTACGAATAAGTGCTTCTAATTGACCACGGTGTATCGAGGTTTCTTGAACGTCTTTTAAGATTGTTTCGTAGTTTTTTTGTTTTTTCAAATACGAAACAAGATCTGGTAATGAATGGAGTTTTGTTAATCGGTCGTAATCGTCTTCTTTTAAAAAGTTTCCATACAAAGACTTTGCCTTAGCTATTATTGCATTATTAGCCCATGAGCTCATAATTAATCAATCCTCTCATGAAATCACTTCTCACAAAACGCTACGATTTCGTTGATCCATGTTTCTCTATTTTCTTCGTACGTACGAGTCATCTCATCAAGCACTTGCTTAAATTGAAGGCTTTCGGTACTTTGTCTTGTGTAAAGCTGAGCTTCGTATTTCGATCTGGCTTCTAAGACGGCTTGATCGACTTCAAGCTTCATTTGCTTGATTAATTCTTTTTGGTCCGATTTGATTCGTTCGTCAATGTTTGCTTTTTCTTCTTTAAGTTCTAACACACGATTTCTTGCTTTTTTGTCAAGTTCAATTGTGTTTTTTATGACGGATGTATGCATTGATTTCACCTTCTTCTTCTAAAAAAATAAAACAAGGGTCTATGATTAATAGGCCCTTGCAAATAAAACAGTTTGAGTTGCTTGTTTATTTGTAACAGGACACACAGTTGTGATTAATGGTTCATCGATTAAGATCACTCTTGCGGTAGCTGCTGTATCTTGTTTGATGATTAATTCAGCTTCTTCGCCTGAAATACTCATCTTGATATAGCCACCTTTTTCGATTAATGTTTTAAATTCCTCGTATGTGTTTGCCACATACGTATTATTTTCTACATGTTTTAATGCATTTTGATAGAGTGTCTCATGCATGTCTTTAAGGACATTTGGCATTTTCTCTACCAATTCATCAATCTTTATTTGGACTTTGTTTCTGTCATGTCTAGTGGTGATGGTCACGCTGTTGTTTTCTAAGTCTCTTGGACCGATTTCAACTCTGACTGGGACACCCTTCATTTCATATTCAGAAAACTTCCATCCTGGTGATTTATTCGAATCATCAACTTTTACTCTAAATCCAGCTTTCTTCAAGTCTTCATAGACTTGATTGGTAGCTGTTTGTACCACTTCTTTATTTGATTGGATTGGAATAATGATGATTTGTGTTGGAGCAACGTAAGGTGGTAATACTAACCCTTCATCGTCCCCGTGCACCATAATTACCGCACCAATCAAACGTGTCGACACTCCCCATGAGGTTTGATAGACGTGTTTGATTTTCGAGTCTTGATCTTGGAACTTAATGTCAAATGCTTGAGCGAATCCTTGCCCAAAGTAATGTGACGTTCCTGATTGAAGTGCCTTTCCATCGTGCATTAATGCTTCGATGGCGTAGGTTTCTTCTGCGCCTGCAAATTTTTCTTTCTCGGTCTTTCTTCCAGTTACAAATGGAATCGCGAGTAAATCCTTTCCTAGGTTTTCATAGATTTGAAGCATGTCAAGTGTTTCTTTTTTGGCTTCTTCTTCGGTTCTATGAATGGTATGGCCTTCTTGCCATAGGAATTCCTTACCTCTTAAAAATGGTCTGGTTGTTTTTTCCCATCGAACCACTGAACACCATTGATTGTATTTCTTTGGTAGGTCTCGATAAGAACTTACTATTTTTGCGTAGTGTTGACAAAACAACACTTCTGAGGTTGGTCTAATGATTAGTTTTTCTTCTTGTTCGTCTTGATTTTTTGTGGTCATGAATGCCGTTTCAGGTGCGAAACCATTCACATGGTCTTTTTCTTTTTGAAAGAGTGATTCAGAGATGACCATTGGCATGTAGACGTTCTCATGTCCAGTTTCTTTGAATCTCGTGTCTAAGAAGGATTGGATGTTTTCCCAAATTGCATAACCATAAGGGCGGTAAATGATAAACCCTTTGGCATCGGAATAGTCCATTAATTCAGCTTTTAAACATAGATCCGTATACCACTGAGCAAAGTCAACGTCTCTTGATGTAATTGTCTCAACTAATTTTTGTTTCATTACTCGTCACCTTCGACTAACACCGTGTAGTCACCTTCAAACATAATTTTTCTTTCGCTGTATAGTCTGCCAAGCGCACGTTTAAATGCTTTTTTTGACATACCAAACGTTTCTAAGATTTCCTTTGGATCGGAATCACTATTAAAACGTATCTTTTTATTTGCTTTGATGTATTTAAAAATCACTTCTGCGTCTTGATCCATGACTTTTTCTTTGGTTTCAATTAAAGATCCGTTGTAGTCAAATGGATTTACCCTTTGAATACGAACATTCACCTTTTGGCCCATACGTAGTGCTTCTCTAACTTGGGTTTGATGAACAAAGATTAAGTGGTTGCGGACAGAAAGCAGGTTATACCCTTCGTTACCCACGTGAATAACGTAAGCGTCGATACGATCGGTAGCGCTTAGTTTTTCTTCGGTATTGACGTCAACATCATATTTGTTTAACGGTTTTGCCGTCAAACGGTTTTTGTGTCTTAAAATACAGTAAAGCATATCGCCTTTTACTGGCCATTTATCAAAATCATAAGGAAGGAAATCTTTGGATACTAGCATATCTTTTGATATCCCGTTATCAACAAACACACCGAGGTCATGATTGATTTCTTTTACCATCACAAACCCTTTTTGTTTGACTGTAATTAAAGGCGTAGAAAGCGTTGCTGCAAGTCTTGCTTTGTTATCGAAATACAAAAAAGCATCGACGGTTTCGCCGTCTTTTAATTCTTTATGATTAGTTTCATTAAAGTGTAGAAACACATCTTCTTTACCGTCGGTTAACATATAACCGATGTCGGTTTTTCTTTTGACATCTAATTGATTGATATCACCAATATTTAACATAGTATCACATCCTATAATATTATATCACATTTCTAGTGGTTTTTGGCTTTCCTTGTAATTGATAAATCCAAGGCCGATTAAGGCAATAATACCAACAATTACGTAAAATGACTGATAGCCGTAAAAGTCAGTTACATAGCCACCAACTACTGTGATGATTGCTGTTAATAAACTTCGAAACGAGGAATACAGCAAAATTCCTAACGTCAGATTTTTCGAGCTGGTTATTTCAGTCATATATCGAATGGAAATATAGAGTATCCCACCCATTGAAATACTTCTAGAAGCAGATATGATGATCATCGCTACTAAGGGCAGTCCAAAACCGTATGAAAAGTATCTAATGGCATTCATTATAGCCATTAAAATCAATATGTTTTTGGTTTTAAATAAGTGACCAAATTTCGACAAAATGAATAATACTAATATCTCACCAATGATGAAATAAAATGTAATCCATCCAAACGCATCAGTTTCGACCCCTAAGGTTTCGAAATACACACCTAAAAACGCATCGGCACCAAAAATGGTTCCAAGTAGTATGATGTAATACATCGCAAAAAGCAAATAACGTTTATTTCTAACTAAAGATTTGAGATCGCTTTTTTCATTTAAATCAAGATCACTCGATAAATCAAGTGGTTTCATCCAGTGGATTAAAACACCTGTGATAACGAAGAAGAAACCTGCCAAATAGAATGTCGTCCCATAACCATAAAGTTTGATTAAATACCCAGCAGCTAACGTGCCTAAGGCGTAGCTAAGCGAGCCATAGAGCCGGATGTTACCGTATTGGAACCCATTGGCTTTTGAAAAGATTGATGTGAACCCATCCAACATAATGTAGAAAGGCTGTCCTGCAATCGCAATCATGATGGTTATAATCACAATTGCCTCAGTTGAAGTTCTGCCAATCAACAGCACAATCATTAAAGCTTCTATGATTGTCAAAATTCGTAAAAATAGCCGATTTGAATTCACATTTTTTGAAAAGTGACTCCACATCGGATTTACAAATATTGCGATTAAAGGAAGTATCATCATAATAACGCCTAGTTCTTTGTTTTCTACACCAATACTCGATAAATAAAGCGCAAAAAAAGGATAGAACATCGAATCCCCTATAAACCGTATAAAATAAGTCATTTGGTACTTATTTAATTCTTTCACGTTATCACCATAATTATTATACACAAAATTCTATTATTATATAGTCTTTTTTAAAAAAAGATTAATTTAAACGCTATCATGAAAATCTAATATGTAACTTACCTCAATAAGTACATATTTTATAACAACTTAATATCTCTTTTAATCCATCTCGGTATGATCTAACAGATGATCCCCAAACAAAAAAAGACACCTAATCATTCGGATTAGGCGTCTTAAATTAGTTATTTATGCATTTTCTATCGCTTGATTATATTCATTGTATCGCTTAATTAATAGGGATGTAATAAATTCTACCATCGGGTTCATATTCTTCGTCTCTTTGAATAAATCAAGTGCTTCGAAATATGCGTTCCGCTGGTCTGTAGAAATCGAAATCGGAAGATATTTATGCTTCATTAAATAGTAATTCATAACTAGTCGTGCTAATCGACCGTTACCATCAATAAATGGATGAATTTTTGATATGCCAAGGTGCGCATAGCAGGCTAATTCAATTGCATTGCCTTCAAAGTCATCGAGTCTTGCCATATACTTTTTCATTCGATCATAGACTTTAATGTGATCTGGTGGTTGATGTGTTTTACCGATCAATCCAACGTTAACTTGACGATATAAACCACCCGCCATAATGCCATCTAACAGGACTTGATGAATGTCTTTTAGTAATTCCTCAGTCATTGGTTTATCCTGATTTACTGCGTTTAACACTAGCTCATAAGCTTTTAGATGATTGAGTAGTTCTTTTTGTTCACATTCACTTCGATTGGTCAAAGTCTTGGCAAGATTAAGTGTGTAGGCCTCATCTAAAGTGATGCTGTTTTTACCTTCAATACTCACGGCATCGTGCGCATACTTAATACTAAAATCCTTGGAAATCTTTTGTTTTACTTCCTCTTTTACATCATCGATGATGTTCAAGAGGTGCTTTTTCTCTGTTTCAAGTAATCCTTTTTCCATAAATTTTCCACTCCCATTCTATATTGTCATTATACCAATAAAAGCGCTATCATTCAACACTAAAAAAAGAAAAATGAGAATATATAACTATACGCTCATTTTCAATTAGTGTGATAATATTCGCTTTAAAAATTGTTTTGTACGTTCTTCTTGTGGGTAGTTGAAGATTTCATCAGGTGTGCCAGATTCTAAAATAACGCCTTGGTCCATAAATAAAACGCGATCAGACACATCTTTAGCAAAACCCATTTCATGTGTAACGATGACCATTGTCATTCCTTCTTGAGCCAATGTTTTTATGACGTTTAGCACATCAATTACCATTTCTGGGTCGAGTGCTGAGGTTGGTTCATCAAATAACATGACCTTAGGTTCCATACAAAGCGCTCTTGCGATTGCTACTCTTTGTTTTTGTCCACCAGATAATGTTTTAGGGTTCGCACTTATAAAGTCTTTCATCCCTACTTTTTCTAAATACTTAACCGCTCTTTTTTTAGCTTCATCTGGCGATAAACCTAACACCTTGATTGGCGATAGTGTACAGTTATCTAAGACGCTTTTATTATTGAATAAATTAAAAGACTGAAAAACCATCCCCATACGTTCTCTTAGGTGATTGATGTCTGTATTCGGATCCATTAAGTCAGAATCTTCAAAGTAAATGTGACCTTGATCTGGTTCATTTAATAAATTTAGACATCGAAGTAGTGTCGTTTTACCGCTGCCAGAAGATCCAATTAAGGTGATCACTTCGCCTTCATTAACATCTAGATTAACGTCATTGAGAATGACTTTTGGACCAAAACTCTTTTTAAGGTTTTGAACACTTATTAATGTACTCATAGGTTCGCCTCCCCAGTTTGACTCATGCGTCTAGACAAATAGTTAATTAATTTAGAAGACAAGTATGTGAGAATCAAATACATAATTGCTGCAATCATGAAAGCTTCTAAGAAACGATATGATTCACTCGCAGATTGTCTAACCGCATAGAATAAATCGACCACGCTAATGACACTAAGAACCGCGGTATCTTTTAGATTAACTACAAACTCATTACCGATACCAGGTAGTGCATTCTTAATGGCTTGCGGCCACATCACGTGACGCATCGCTTGTGACTTTGTCATACCAACCGAACGCGCAGCTTCCATTTGACCGACGTCTAAGCTTTCTAAGCCCCCACGTAACACTTCTGAGATGTAGGCGGTTGTGTTTAGTGTGACAATAATTAGACCTGCAGGTAGTGGCGACCACCACGAAAAAAGATTGGCCTGTGCTACCCCATAAAAAATGATCATCGCTTGAACAATCATCGGTGTGCCTCTAAAGACTGTCACGTATAGAACGGCAAATTTTTGTCCGATCACTTTGAGTATTTTAATCACTAAGGTATCTCTTTTTTTATCCACTTCTAGTGTTCGAAAACCTGTAAGTCCTATGGCAAGGAAAAACCCGCCTACTGTCCCAACAACAGACAGTAAGACGGTAATGCCTAGCCCAAATAAAATGACTTTGTAGTAAGTAACAAAAAGATAAATTAATGTTTTGAAAAACTCACCTTGATCCGGTAACGACATTAATAAATCGTTCATCTTAGTTTTGTCTTTCTAGTGCAGCTGTCATCCAGCCATTTCTTGTTTCAACTGAAATGCCCGCTAAAACGGTGTTGATTGCTTCTAACAAATCCGTATCTCTTTTTCTTAAAGCAACCGCAGTCGTCACGTCTTCTTCTGCGACTTCAAATCCATTTTCACCTGTAAATGCCACGTAAGTTAAATCACTATTTGCTGCTGTGATTGATTGTGCCACTGGCAACTCAGCAATAAATAAGTCCGCTTGTCCACTTCTTAAGGCTTGTGTGATTGCCCCGTAAGACTCAAGCGCTGTTAATTTTGTCACGTTTGGAATTTGATCGATTAAATCGTTTTGTAAGGTACCTAATTGAGCCACCGCACGTTTACCTGAAAGATCATTTAGTGAGGTTGCATTAACCAAGCTTGACGTTTTTTGAACCACAATCACTTGTTCGCTACGGTAGTACTCATTAGAGAAGTTGACCGTTTTTGCGCGTTCTGAGGTTGGACTCATACCCGCAATAATTAAATCGATTTGATTGGCTTGTAAAGCTTGAATTAAGCCGTCCCACTCAATTGCTTTAATGACTAACTCTAAGTTGAGCTCTTCTGCAATTCTTCTAGCAACAACAACGTCATAACCATCGACATAAGCCCCTGGCTGACCATTTAGTGGTACTGTAAACGCATTTTGAGTTTGAGTCATCCAGTTGTAAGGTGCGTAAGCCGCTTCAAGTCCAACCGTTAACGTGTTACCTTCAGTTAGATCAAATTGTTCGCTAGAGCCACAAGCACTTAGCAAACCAAACGATAGTAAAACCGTGAATAATAAAAATACTTTTCTCATCTTTGTGAGACCTCCTAGTTAATTTTCAAACAAAAAAAGCGTCCATTGGACGCTTTATCACATGAAATAATTAAAAATTATAATCTCACGTTAGCGCCTCTACATGTTGATGTAGGAGTGTTATAAGTATTTCTTATAACCCCATGAATTAAATATGCCTATTTATTCATTCGGCGATGGTTACCTTTCAAACGTGTCGTCACATGCCTGCTCGACGTTTTACTCATTTGCATCGCTGCCTCTAAACTTTTTTTGTTTGAGACTATAATAGCTCACATGGAAAGAGATGTCAATAAATTAAAACGAATAACTCAATGAAAACGCTTATATTATTTCAAACAAACAAAAAAGGAACTTTTCAGTTCCTTAAATGTACCTTGTCAATTGAAAAATTATACTTTACGAACTGACGCAGCTTGTGGGCCACGGTCACCGTCTTTAACTTCAAATTCAACTTGGTCGCCTTCTGCTAATGACTTATAGCCATCTGCTTGGATAGCGCTGAAATGAACGAAAACGTCTTTACCTTCTGATGTAGAGATAAATCCGTAGCCTTTTTCAGCATCAAACCATTTTACTTTACCTGTCATGAAATGTGTACTCCTTACTTAAAAATTCAACATCGATTTTGATGTCTACTGGTATTATACACTATTAAAATATTTAAAACAAGGGCAATCCTAACTATTTTTAAAATATTTTTATTTCTGTTGTTCTCGTTCTTCAATTGTTGAAACTATTTTTCGATAAAACGGCTCATCAATCTTGTAAAATTTCACATAAATTAGAAAACTAAAAATAATGAGAATTAACGGAATGATCAACATCATGGTCTTAATGAGTAAAATTCCCTCTGTTCTAACCTCAGAGGCACTCGTTGCCTCATTGATACCGGATAAAATTGCCGTTACTAAAACGACCCCACTAGCGATTGCACCTGATAACTTATTAATGAATGGTTGAACCGAAAAGCTCACCGATTCATTTCTTCTTTTTAATTTGTAGTGACCATACTCAACCGTATCCGATAAAAAGACAAGTATCAATAATTGTAGATACCCTTGTCCAAAAAATAACAACAAGGCAGCTAGACCAACGTAGATGATGTTGGTTGGCAAGAAATAAAATAGTAAATAACCAATAATCACTAGAAACGTTGAATAACGATACAGCTGTTTTCTTGAAAAACGTTTAGAAAAATAGCTAAACGAACCTAGAGCAATGATTTGCGAGACCCCTAAGATGACGCCAAAGATTGAATATAGCCCCTCATTATTCATGACATATTTAAAATAGTGTAACCCAAAGGAGGTTGTAATCATATACCCTGTCATGAACATTGTCATTGCTAGCGCCGTTATCATCAATTGATCGTTTTTAAACAAAATATAAAACATCTCTTTGACTTTGGTTTTCTCTCGTATTTTGTAGGTATTCTTTTCTTTTACATAATATAAGGTAACCAATTGAAAGATAACCATCACCCAAACAACGAGTAACGCGAACATAAAATAACCTAAAATCAAATTATCATCAAATAAACGGCTAAACAAATTGGTTAATGGGACGATGCTTCCAACCACAAAGAACAAACCAATGTTGGCAAAAATCCTTGCGCTAGCCCCTATTTTTTCTTTTTCTTTAGATTCATTTGAAAGTGCTGGCATCATCGACCAGTAGGCAATGTCATTCATCGTATAGAATATTTCCCAAAACAAATACGCGACAAAAAAGCTGACATATAGTAATAATCCGTCTGGTTTGATTGGAAAAAAGATGAAGAGTGTTGCGATGGCTGAACCAATTAACCCAATTAAAATCCACGGTTTGAATTTCCCCCACCTTGTCTTTGTGTTATCGACAACAACCCCCATAAATGGGTCATTAAACGCATCAAACACCCTGACAACCACAATCAGTACGGTAAATACACCTAAACTTTGGTTGGTTAAATCGAGGACATCGGTTAAATAAAAAGTTAAATACATCGAGATTAGCGTATAAACCATATCTCTGCCTAAAGTACCAATACCGAAACTAAGGACGTTTTGATTTTTCATAGCCCACCACCAATGATTAAGGCTTGATAAGGCATCAGTTTGTGTTTTAAAACCGTCTCGTAATTATTAATCAAAATTTGACTACGGTGTAGCGCCATTTTTTTGACCTTATTGGTTAGGTTTATGACAACAAGTAGTTTTTTGTCTTGGTAAGTTCGTTCAAACCCAAGGACGCCTTTGGGTGTTTTGATAAACGAAATCGTCCCTTCAACCAATGGTTTATTCTCTTTTCTAACGTTGATCATCTTTTTATAATATTTCAAGACGGATTTTTCTTGTACCATTTGGCTTTTAACGTTAATGTCTTTTTGGTTTGGGTTGATTGCTAACCAAGGGACTGCTTGACTAAAGCCATCCGAGGTGTCCCATTGCATGGGTGTTCTTGCGTTATCTCTTGAGCTGGTTTTTATCATCTTGAATAGGTATTTCTTAGGAATTCTTAGTTTTCGACCAATTTCATAAATCCGTTTGGATTCGGTATCTTTGAACTGATCCATTTGAGTAAAATCGAAGTTGGTCATCCCGATTTCTTGACCTTGATAAATGAATGGGGTCCCTCTTAAAGAAAGTAGGAGTGTTGATAACATGGTTGCACTATAATAGTGATACCGTTTACTGCCGAACCGGTAGACACTTCTTGGTTGATCGTGGTTCTCAAAATAATTTGCGTTCCAATCAACTTGTGTTTGCCATTTCATGAGTGCTTTTATTAATCGTTCGGGTCTATGCTTGCGCTTAAACCACTTATTGTTGATTTGATCGGTTTCCATATGTTCAAATGAAAAAACCAAATCGAGTTCTTTTTCTGTACTTAATAAATCGTTAGCCATTTTAGGATTAATCATCACGGTCTCACCAACCATCATGAAATCATAGTCTTTATTGAAGGCTTGTTTAAGCTCTTGCAGTATTTCATGATTTCGTTTGGTTTGATGGTAGTGTTCTAAGCCTTTTAACACCAATCGAAACTTGCCATTTTCAAGGCTTTCTTTATAAAAAACGTTACAGACATCACAACGAAACCCAGCGACGCCGAGATCTAGCCAAAACGCCATGATTTTCTTAAACTCTTCTTTTACCTTTGGATTTTTAAAATTCAAATCAGGTTGTTTTGGTGAAAACAAATGAAGGTAGTAATCCCCTCGTTCTGTTTTTTGCCAAACGCTACCACCAAAAAAACCAGTCCAGTTATTTGGGACTTTTCCATTTTTACCTTCTTTATAGATATAGTAATCACGATATGCTGAGTCTGGATCTTTTGATTCAATAAACCATGGATGTTCATCAGACGTATGATTCATCACAAGATCCATGATGATCTTGATGTTTTTTTCTGTTGCTTTTTCGATTAACCGTTTCATGTCATCAAGCGTCCCATATTCTTGATTGATGTCGTAGTAATCGATGATGTCATAGCCAAAATCATCGTTTGCAGAGACATAAACAGGGCTAAGCCAAATCGCATTTACGCCCAACCATGATAAATAATCAAGTTTTTCAATAATGCCGTTTATGTCGCCAATCCCGTCATTGTTTGTGTCCTTAAAACTTCTTGGGTATACTTGATAACAGACCATTTGTTGCCACCACGTTAAATTCATGTCATCACCTTCTACGTTCATTATACTAAATAATCAACATTTAAGGGAATAAATCAAATATGATTTGTTCTATCTCACTCAATTGCCTTTTTAAATAACGCTGGTGCATATATGAAAAAAAGCAGTCACTCATTTAAAAGTGAACTGCTTAACGTTTATTCAAATTGTGCTTGATACAAGGCTTTATAAAAACCATTTTGATTTAATAATTCTGTGTGATTTCCTTTTTCAACGATGTTACCGTCTTTAACCACAAGGATTAAATCGGCGTTTTGAATGGTTGATAGGCGGTGAGCAATCACAAAGGTCGTTTTATTTTCCATTAGCGCTAGCATTGCTTTTTGGATTAATATTTCAGTATGTGTGTCAACGTTCGAGGTTGCCTCATCTAAAATCAACATTTTGGTTTTAGAGAGCATCGCACGTGCAATGACTAATAATTGTTTTTGACCCTTAGAAATATTTAAGCCTTCATCCGATAAAATCGTGTCATAGCCTTTAGGTAGTGCTAATATAAATGAATGAATTCTTGCTTTTTTAGCCGCTTCTTCTACTTCTAAGCGTGAGACTTCACCATTCCCATAACTGATGTTATCGTGAATACTGCCATGAAACAACCACGTGTCTTGTAAGACCATCGAAAATGCTTTTCTAAGTGATTTTCTTGTCAGTTCTTTAATGTTTTTGCCATCGGCTAAAATCTCACCTTGATCGACGTCGTAAAAACGCATCAATAAATTAATCAAGGTCGTTTTACCTGCGCCGGTTGGTCCTACAATCGCAACCACCCTACCAGGCGGTGCCTCGAAACTTAGATTTCTAATGACGGGTGTATTTGCTACATAAGAGAAATCGACGTTCTTAAATTCAATGTGTCCTTTGACATCTTCGTAATCAATGGCGCCTTCAATGTCTTCAACTTCGTTATGTTCTTCGAGTAAATCAAAGACACGCTCTGCGGCAGCAAGTGCACTTTGGATTTCTGCTAAAATGTTACTCATTTGATTAATTGGCCCTGAAAAACGTCTTGAATAAAGACTAAATGAGGTAAAGTTCCCCAGATCAATTTGTTTGTATAAATAGAGGATACCACCAAAAACACCAACGAGTGTCACAGATAAGTTTGAAATGAAGTTTACCGTTGGTCCAACGGTTGTCGAGTAATAGCCCGCTTCATAAGATGCTTTGGTTGCTTCGTCGTTAATCAAATCAAATTTCTCTAAGACCGAATCTTCTTGAACATAGGATTGAATGGTTCGTTGGCCTGTGATCATTTCTTCAACAAACCCGTTGAGTTCCCCAAGTTTCATGTTTCTAATGCGGTATTTCTTTTTAACAATACGTGATAACACACGAGTCACAATCACCGATAACGGAATCGTTACTAAAAACACTAAGACTAGAATTGGTGACATGATTACCATCATCACAAATGAAATCACTACCGTGATGATTGAGGTGAATATACTCATCACATCGGTGGCCAGTGACGTATTGATGGTATCAATGTCGTAAGTCATTTTTGAGATGATGTCACCCGTTTGGTTTGTATCATAATACCCAACTGGGACGCGTGCAAGCTTCGCAAACACGTCCTTACGCATTTTATAGACGACGCTTTGACTGATGCGAACCATTGAAATGGATAACACGTAAGTCATGATGGCTGAGGATAAATAGAACCCAACCATTAATATCGCAAAACGAAAGACTTTCTCAAAATCAACCCCATCGGTCATGGCTTGAATGATTCGTCCACTTAAGTAAGGCCCGACAAGTGAAAGTAAATTAGATACAATGGTGAAAATTAAGGCAATCAGAAGTTTAATCTTATAGAAGTACAAATAACTCCATAGTTTTTTTAAGGTTTTCTTAGTGTTTCTCGCTTTTTGAGAACCATCATTTTTGCCTCTGCCTTGTTTACCTGCGTACATCATTTGTCTTCACCCCCTAATTGATAGAAAGCGAGTTCTTGATAAATCTTTGAGGTCTTCATTAAGGATTCGTGTGTCCCCATATCGATGATTTTTCCATCATCAATCAATAAAATCAAGTTAGAATCTTTTAATGAACTGATTCGCTGTGCAATGATGATCATGGTCGTGTCACTTAATTCTTCTTTAAGTGAATTTCTCATTTTCATGTCGGTTTGGTAATCAAGTGCACTTGAGGCATCATCTAAGATTAAGATGTCTGGTTTGCCTGCGACGGCTCTAGCAATTAAGAGGCGTTGTTTTTGTCCACCAGACAAATTCGAACCTCGTTGAGACAACCGGTAGTTTAGTTCATCTTCTTTTTCTTTAATGAATTCGGCTTGAGCAACTTTGGTAGCAACCCTAACGTCCTCATCATTAATTTGATTACGGTTAAACTGAATATTCCCATAAATCGAATCGGCAAAGATTAAGTCGTTTTGTAGGACCAAACCGATGCGTTTTCTAAGTTCTTTTTGTTTTAAGGTTTTAATGTCTTTTCCATGAAGGTAAATTGTCCCCTCATCTGGGTCGTAAAAACGCATCAAGAGGTTAACTAGTGTGGTTTTCCCACTACCTGTTGAACCAATGATCCCGAGGGTTTGTCCCCGCTCTAACTTGAAATTAATGTTCTCAAGGTTTGCTTTTTGTTTGTTGTATGAAAAACTGACGTTTCTAAATTCCACGTGCGGATACGCCTCATCTAACACAACCTCATCAAACCCGTCTTTCATGTCTTTTGGTAAGTGTAATACTTCATCGATGCGGCTACCTGAGGCAGACGCTCTTGAAATCATGATAAAGACACGCGTGATACTCATCATGGCGTTAAGAATAATCGTGAAATACGTAATAAAGGCGATAATTTCCCCTTTTTTCGTTAATTCTGAATCGATACGAAAAGCACCAATCACTAAAACAACCACCAATCCGACGTTCATAATCGCGTGCATGGTTGGGTTAATCACAGCCATGGTATAATGCGCTTTTAATTCGGCATTGACGGTTTCTTGGTTATTTTTATCGAATCGTTCTTCTTCATGCTCGGTCATTGACAAAGCTTTAACCACACGAATACCCGTGATGTTTTCTCTTAGTGTTCTGGTTAATTTATCGAGTAAACTTTGAATTCTTTTATATAGTGGAATCCCTTTGGACGATGTAAAATAAACCAATAGCCCAATCAGTGGTAATAACGCAATCATCACAAGCGTTAAGACTGGATCAAGGAATAGTGCCATGACAATGCCACCAATCAATAAGACAGGTGCTCTGACACCTAGGCGTTGTAGACCGGCGGTTGCGTTATATAAATTATAGGTGTCTGTGGTCATTCTTGAAATCAAACTAGGTCTGGTTAAATCATCGACTTGATTGGCCGATAGCGATTCAATTTTCTCAAACAAGTCATGTCTTAAGCCTTGAACCGATAACGCCGCCACGAGTTCAGCTGAACGATTGGCAACGATATTCAAATAAAGACCGATAACTGCAATCAGTAACATTAAAATGCCTAAATAGACAATTAAGTCAATGTCGCCTTTTTCACTATTTGGTATGACGTCATCGATCATAACCGATATTAAGAAAGGTAACATTAAGTCGGCAAGTGACCCAATGGTTTTAAATGATAACGAAAGTGTTAACTTTTTCCAATGGGGTCTAACTAATCTTAAAATCATATTCATCTGTTTCTACCCCCTCAAAATATAATATCATATTTTGGTTGAATTTTGATTTCAAATTGTATATAATAAGTTTGTTGCCCTCGTAGTTCAATGGTATGACACAGCAATGGTAATGCTGAGATGCGAGTTCGATTCTCGCCGAGGGCACCAGTTAGATATACACAAACACTCTTGTCTGAGTGTTTTTTTATTTATAAGAAAAGAATCTCGCATTTAAGCGAGATTCCATGAATTAAGTTGTCTATTTGTAAAACGCATTTGATCATCTAAAGAAAGACTTGTGTCAATGCCTGGGGCAGTTAAATGTTCAATTGTAAAACCTTCAAATATCAAGTGAACAAACTCAGGATAATCAATAAATGGGTTTCGGTTCTTTTGGTATTGATAAATGACTTCGTTCCTGTTTTCTTCAAATTCATCGACAGGATCAAGTCTGTGCCATTCTAAAAGTAAGTCAAGTTTGCCCATGACCGCACCTGCCATCTCATAAGGAATATCTGGGATATTCTCATTTTCAAGACGTAAAAAGTCATACATCACGACCATGTAGAATAAGATTCTTGCCACATCCCCGCGATGATCATCACCTGGGTAGTAAGCATCACTACCGACAGTTCCAAACCCATTTTCTTTATAATCAAAATAGCGATTACTACGACTGCTATTAATGGATGGTACAATTGCTCTTAGGTTGTGCAGGTCTGAGGCTTGGTTTCGATTAGATTCGCCCACACGTGCCATACCTAAACGTGAGTTTGGCCACACGTGTTCTCTATGCCAACTTTTTGAATCCCATATGTTGTTAACCAGTGCACCGTTATAGATGGCATAAGAATAGTCTTTGTCCTCGACAGTCACACGGTCTGAGATCGCAAGTATTTGTTTTGCGTCACTGTAGCGTTGTAAGCTAACACCCGTATTAAGTCTGGTTCTCAAACTTAACTTTAATGCTTCCCCAACCAAATCAATCGCATCCTTATAATAAGAATCCGGTGTAATCGGTGAAACGTAATAATAGCCATTTGAGGACTGTCTTTCGCCTGTGTAGTCGCCAATTGGCGGCAAAATCACCGGGTCTTCTTCCTCAATTAATGTCATTTTCGCAATTAGCGTAAACGCGTAAGTCACTTCATAATCGGTGTCTTTATCAAATGGATCCGTAAATAAGGCGTCGTAATACCAACCTTCAAACACGTATTTATCGATTGCCGGATCTTCTGGTAACACAAGCGTGGTTCCCTCAAGTACTTCAACGGTTTCATAGGTCTGTCCATTAACCATAAAGGTGACCTCTAGAACCTTGGGAATTTTAAAACACGCACTCACTAATAAAGATAAAATCATTAGGTTCATCAGTACGAATATTTTTTTCATAATACCCCTTTCAATCCCCAACATAAGGGGGCGATTTCATAAGTAAATAAAACCTCAAAATTGAGGTTTTAAGTTTATTTGTGTAGTAATAAAACCATTTCTCTTAGTGTCTTAACTGCTACGGCAGTTGAGGCACCCGATGGGTCTAAGTATGGGGATAACTCAACGAAATCCGCACCAACGATGTGGTTTAAACGTTCGAATAAATCAAATGCCCCAAGCAGTTCTTTGTATTGCAGCCCACCTGGTTCAGGTGTTCCTGTGCCAGGAAAGACGCCTGGGTCTAGTACGTCTAAGTCAATGGTGATATAGACGGGTTTATCTTTTAACGACTCCACCACTTCTTCAAGCCCGACTAAATCGAACTTTCTTAAGTGGGTATTACCAGCTTTTGCCCATTCAAATTCGTGTTTATCACCGCTACGAATCCCAAATTGGAAAATACGACCTGGACCTACTTCATCAAAACAACGTCTAATGACGGTGGCGTGTGAGAGCTTACGTCCAAAAAACTCGTCTCTTAAATCCGTGTGCGCATCGATGTGTATCATGTGAACATCTTTGTATTTTTCACTAACCGCTTTAAAGACTGGGTAAGTCACTAAGTGTTCCCCACCAACCATCATTGGTTTTTTATGGTCATTTAAAATTTGTTTCGTGGTTTGATAAATCACATCAAGTGCCGCCTCAACGTCACCAATTGGTAAATCAAGATCACCAATGTCGGATGTTTTATAATCTTTTAAATCCATGTTGCGATAAGGTGAGTACCATTCGATGCCAATCGAATCCACACGAATTGCGTTACCTGCAAACCTTGTCCCTGGGCGGTATGAAGTCGTTGAATCCATTGGACATGAATAAATCACCACGTCGGATTCTTGATACTCACTGCCACAACTTTGAAACGATAAATCTACTTTTTTAAAGCTCATCTATGTATACCTCCAATTTGTCCCAATTTTCTTTGTCGATGACTTTGATTTTTCCGTTGTTTAATTCACTAAAAATGACGGACCCATTTTCTTCATAAAACGCTAAATCTTCTAAAAACTGCTCGGTAATGATTTCACCAGGGATCAACATGGGAATACCTGGTGGGTAAATCATGATTGATTCGGCACTGACTTCCCCAAGTGCGTCTGTTAACTCAATGATTTTATGCGGGGCGTGGTAAGCCACACGCGGTCTAACAAACGTTTCTGGAAACGTGTAGTTAAATTTAATCTTTTTCAGTTCGTCGTAGTGATCATAAACTTCATCTGATAACGTCTTTAATGCCACATAAAGCCGATCTAAATCTTCTTTAATGGTTGCCATCGTTAAAATAGCTAAGACGAGATACGTTTCAGCGAGTTCGAGCTGAATATTAAACCGGTCTTTGAGTGCTCGGTAAACGTCAAACCCGTTTAACCCGAGTTCAGAGACCTTGATTACTAGTTTGGTGTGATCAAACCCTAAGAAACCACGTTCGTTTGCGTAAGATTCATCAAGCACTTGAACGCCTCTAATGGAATTTAATTTTGGAACGGCCTCTTTTTTAAGTTCTAAGACACGTTTAATCTCTTCTTCTGCGCTAAAATACATTTGTTTTCTAGCCACATCCAGTGAAGCCATCAAAAGTGCCGACGGTGAGGTCGAATGGATCATATTTAGTGTGGACTGAATTTTATTTAAATCGATACGATCGCCTTTGGTGAGTAAAATACTACTTTGAGTAAAAGACACACCCGTTTTATGCATTGAGGTCGAAGCGATGTCGGCACCTGCCGTTATCGCACCCATCGGCAACAAATCAGAAAAATAGAGTTGAGCCCCATGCGCTTCATCCGCTAAGACCAACATGTCTTTTTCATGCGCATAGTCTACGATTTGAACCAAATCTGAAGTTAGACCAAAATACGTTGGATTAATGACCAAAATCGCAACCGCATCTGGGTTGTCATCAATCGCCTTTTTCATACTTTTAAAAGTTAAGCCATTCGCAATCCCAAGGTTATTATCAATATCCGGTTTGACAAAGACAGGCACAGCCCCACTAAAAATCAAAGCGTTGATAATACTCTTATGAACATTTCTTGGCAATATTATTTTTTCATTGGCACGGCAAGTCGCCATAATCATCGCGATGATGCCGCCGGTGGTTCCATTGGTCAGAAAAAAAGCATGGTCCGCACCAAACGCTTCTGCAGCAAGCGCTTGTGCTTCTTTAATTACACCGGTTGGTTTACTTAAGGTATCAAGACCTCTTGGTGCATTTGAATCCAGTAAATAGGTATTTAGCCCAATAAAATCAAGCAAGTCATTTGAGAGTCTTCCAAGCTTATGCCCAGGCACATCAAATGGCGTTGTATCCGATAACCCATATTCTTTTAATTTCGTAAAAAACGGTGTCTTTTTTTGTCTTTCATCTTTCAAAATAGATCCACAACCTTTCTATTCTTATTATATCTAGTTTCGATATAAATCCCAAGAAAAAAAGCCTAAACGGCTAAAAAATACGAATCATCAGTGGTAAAAGCATTAATATAAGCCCACCGATGTTCAAGTAAAACCCAATTTTCTCACAACGATTAAATACTTTTTTAACACTGATCAAGTAGGTCTCTAAACAAAGCATAAAAAACACAAGTACTAAGCCAATGTTTACGAGTACTAGATAGATCGATGTAAATTCCCCTAAAGTGAATTTGGATTCACGGTATAACTCGGTAAGTAACACCGTCGCACTGTAAATTAAAACGAACACAGACGCATTAAAATGAATGTGTCTTAAATGGTGATTTTTTTTCATCTTTTAGTCCCTCGTTTTTGATAATAACACAATTTACCACTTTTTCAAATACAAATTAATGATATAATAAACTTGGTGATATTGTAATGAAAAAATATAAATTAATTATCTTTTTAGCCTTTTGTTTCATCTTAGGTATCTTTAGCGTGCCTTTATTTAATAGCGGTTACTTAAGCACGCTTTTTGGTAGCTTTTTTAAGTTACCGTTTTATTATCATATCATGCTCCTGGTTGGGATGTTCTTTTTGACCTTGAGTCTTCACGAGTTTACTCATTTATTTGCCTTCTTGTTTAGAGGCATAAAGAGTAAGGCGATTTTCTTGTTATGCTTCGTATTTTATAAATCCGAACGCGGTTGGCGTCTTTCTTATAACCCCTCGTTATTTTTACTTGGTGGCGGTTTAGTCATTCCGGATGTCGGGCTAATCTTGAATGAAGACGATGAAAAAAGGTATCAACGTGCGTTTGCTTTTTCGTTAATCGCCGCACCAGTGATGACCGTGATTTCTTCTTTATTATTATTTATCCTAACGATTTTCTTCTTTTATGAAGAGCCTTGGGTGGTGGTCTCAAACACGTATGTGCTATTATTCTCAAGCTTATATACCTACGCTTCGACCTTTGAAACACAAACCATTTATGGCGATTTTAAAGCCTACAAGCACGTAAAAACAGACCCGGACTTCGCTTTACTGATTCTAAGTGAATACACCAGTGAACTATCCGCTTATCATGTGTCCTTATTAGAGGACTATTTGGATTCAAAACCACTTTATGGACAAACCTTTCACACCCTAACGTTTTTCCAATTACTGCTTGAACACCACGTCTTTAATAACGACACCTTTGATCAAAAAATCTTTAAGCGGGCGACATACTTTCAAACACACAAGCACGCTTACAAGCGTTTAATTACCAAACAAACGCATTTAGAACTTGCAAGCCTACTGATCTATTACTTTGATAAGTGCCATTTACAAAAAGAAAGAGATCAGCTCTATTTTTGGTATAAAGACGCACTTTCTGACTCAAAAATCAAAGAACCGGTTAAAGCGTACTTGGATAAACAAATCGCTCATCTCATCAAAGAAAGTGATGAAAGCACGTTCTTGAATGAAAAAGAAAACATCAAGTCTGGTCCGATGTACTGGGTATTTAAAGGCTTACCGAGTTATTATGAAACCGAACAAAAACGCAATGAGGGTTACCCTTACTTTGATTTAAGTTGCGAAATTGAATAAAGAAAAGTCGCTACACACGATGAACCATTGGTGTGTAACGACTTTTTTTCTACTTTTTAATGTCTAAGTTAATTCGTCCATCTTTAATCTCGATGATGCGATCGGCTTTTTCAGCGATGTGTCTATCGTGTGTAATGATGATGAATGTTGTTTTAAACTTTAGGTTGATTTCTCTTAGTAGTTCATAAACTTGTTCGGTGGTATCGGAATCTAGATTACCAGTTGGTTCATCCGCTAAGATGATTTTAGGGTTATTGATTAAACTTCGTGCGATGGCCACACGTTGTTGTTGCCCACCACTTAGGTTATTGGCTAAGTTGTTCTTCTTAGTTGATAACCCGACAATATCTAAGAGTTCATTAGCACGGTTTATGACGTCTTCTGTGATTGGTTTTTTCGATATCTTATAAGGCATCAAGACATTTTCAATGGCTGTGAATTCCGGTAGTAAGTAGTGGAATTGGAAAATGAATCCAATGCTTTCGTTTCTCAAGGTTGAAAGTTCATTGGCTTTCAAGTCTTGGGTCTTTTTACCGTTAATCACAACATCCCCAGAGGTCGCTTTATCAAGGGTACCTAAAATATTTAGAAGCGTTGATTTCCCACTGCCTGATTGACCAATGATTGAATTAAACGAGGATTCCTCAAAATTCAAGCTTAGATCAAACAAGACTTGGGTTGGGTTTGGTGTATTTTCACCATACACCTTATTAATGTTTTTTAGTTCTACCACGTTAGGCATTTCTAATCACCTCAATAACGGTCATCTTAGAAGAACGGATGGCCGGGAATAACGCCGATAATGTAGATGCGAAAAACGCAATAAAGGCGGATAAAACAATGAAACTTGGTTCTATATTAATTGGAACCACGGGTTGTCCGGTGGTTTGATCAACCGCGAAGGTTGTAAACGAATAGAGTAGGCCAAGACCTAATAAGACCCCAACAACGGCCCCAAAAACACCAAGGATCATCCCTTCAAATAAGAAAACAAGTGCGCTGTCTTTATTGGTTAACCCCATGGCTTTTAAAATCCCGATTTGTTTGGATTTTTGCATGACCGTAATCGCAAGCACTGAAGCAATCCCTAAAACAACCGAGATAATCACAAAGACTTGGATCATTAATGATGAAATGCTTTGTCCTTGAAGCCCTGAAAGAAGCGAGGCTTGTTCGATTTTCCAATTCGTGGTTACTAAATTACTACTTTCTAATACTTGATCAAGTTCAAGTGCGATGCTATCAGCTAAGAATTCATCTTTAACTTGCATTTCAACCGAACTAATCGATTGCGTGCCATTGATTAAAAAGACGGTTTCAAGCGGTGTGATTCCCCAAAGTTCATTGACTTGGTTGACTCCTAAGTCAAAGAAGCCAACAATGGTTAACTCAATACTATCTGATGGTGTGTATTCGTAAGTGATTGTGCTACCAAGTTCTAAGTTAATGTTATTTTTTTCATAGGCATTCTTAAATCCAATACCTAACATCACTTCGTTTGTTTGTTCTGGCAGACGCCCACTGATGAGTCTTTCTTTGTTTGTAAACTTATAAATGTTATTTGCCTCAGTAAGATCAAAACCTCTTAATAGGAGTTCTTTACGACTGCTATCTTTAATTAAGCTTCCCCCACCCCTTGTGGCAGTTGGTGTGACATAAATTAGTTCATCACTGGTATTTTTGATTTCGTTTATTACGACTTCATAGTTATCAATTAATAACTTGTCGTCTTTGTTTGTCACGGTAATTTGAGACGTAGAACCAATCGCTGTGTTAACTAAATCTTTTTGAAGCCCTGAAATTAAGGACCCAATAAACACTTGAACGGATACCCCGACGGCAATACCTAAGATAATGACGATGGTTTGTTTTTTTGCTGAAGATAAGAATCGTCTAGCAATTTGAAAGGCTAGTTTCATTTTCCTACCTTCTTTCTAAATTCAATTAAATCCTCATAAGATTGTAAAATTTGATCGTATTGAAGCGTCTTTATCGCGCTCTCATTTTTAAACGCTTGTCCACCAAGGATGATTTTAACTTCTGGGAAGAATCGTTTAATCTCATCGGTCACCTGTTTGGTAATGACAATATTATAAGGGTTTGTGACACTAAGGGCGATGTAATCTGGACTAAATGCTCTTAGTGCTGATAAGATATCTTGTTTTGGTGTGTTTGCCCCTATATAGGTTGCATCAAGCCCAACAAGTAACATCAAATTGGTGTTTAGAATTGCCCCAATCTCATGGTATTCAAACGCTGGTGTTAATACAACGATTTTTACCTGACTAATCTGAACCTCACTTCTTCTTCTAATGACGTATGGGTACGTACATTCAAGAATGGTTCTGATGATTGAAGTTCTGTAATGCTCTTTCCAAATACAAATATCTTCGTCCGCAATTTCACAATAGAAGTCTTGAAGTGACGGGACGAGTAATTCGATATAAAGTTGTTCGATTGTTAAGATGCCATCATCTAACAACTTTAGTGCAAATTTGACCGCTTCAGGTTTGTTTTCGTCTTTTAATAACTGAATAAATTGATTGTATAATTCATACGCCATATCTACTCACTCCTTTTTCTACTTAATTATATCATAACCATTTCAATTTAGAAATACTTTGCTCAATTAAATTTGATACAATTCAATTGTCTATTTTTTCTTATATCTAGTTGATTTCACATTTCTATTGTGCTATAATACGAATTGCTGGTCCGGTGGTGTAGTGGTTAACATGCCAGTCTGTCACACTGGAGATCGCGGGTTCAATTCCCGTCCGGACCGCCACTTAACTCATATTGGCGTCGTTAGCTCAATTGGATAGAGCATCTGACTTCGGATCAGAGGGTTGAGGGTTCAAATCCTTTACGACGCGCCATCTTTTTTTAACAATTACGGGAAGTAGCTTAGCTTGGTAGAGCGCCTGGTTTGGGACCAGGAGGTCGCAGGTTCAAATCCTGTCTTCCCGACCACTTTTTAAAAAAAACAAAAAAATGATTGACAAAGGATTTTCGCTTTGATATCATATTATTGCTGTGGGCGTAATATAATGGTTAATATACGTGCTTGCCAAGCATGAGATGGGGGTTCGATTCCCCTCGCCCGCTCCATTATGAACTTACAAACGACTTGAAAAGTCGTTTTTTTTTCGTATCATTAGAAAAAAAACATCCCGAAGGATGTTTTTCGAATTAAACTTTATTTGTTTTGACAATTTTAGTGAAGTGAATCACTGCTAAGACCAACAACAGCGTGGCAAGAATGGTTGTGAAAAAACCTTCTCCTGTGTACTTTTGATCATTGAACAACCCATAAACCATGTTAATTGGAAAGGCTGCCGTTGTGACGATCACACCAAGGGTTGAGACAAGTGGTGCGTACATCATTACCGCTAAGAGTGGAATCAAGATAAGTGACACACTTTCAGTAATTGAATTTGATAACGCAAAGAACACAAACAATAACGCAACAAGGCCTAAGGTCTTACTCCATTTGATTTCTAGTTTCACACCCGCAAGGATGAGTGAAACGATTTGTAAAATCAAATAAACCGAAATCACGACCATGATTAAGATTTGCCAACTAAACTCAAATTCATTTGAGCCAATGGTAAATACCCAATCAAAGAATGCGCGTACCGAATTGTCATAAAATGCAATTAACAAAATCAAATGCGCGAGTAATTGTTTACCCTTTACCGCACTAATTAAGATCATGGCTGAGAAAACAACCACGTAAATAATGCCGATTAAATAATCAATGAATTTTAAATCCGCACTTAAACCACGGTATAGTGCATAAGCCGTTAAGACAAACACCATCACCAAACTCACTGTTTTTCCAATCTTCTGATTGAAATGTTTTAAAAATGAAATCATGTAATCCCTCCTATTACTCTATCATATTACCATTATACCTTAGGAAAGGTCTGATGAAAAATGATTTTTTGATTGAGAAACGATTTTAGTTCTACAATCACCAAATACATATAGGCTCTTTGTTCAAACTCTTCCCTAGTTTTAGGTAGTTCTTTTTGACGATACGTTTGTTCTAATTGTCTTAGTTCTTCTAATAGAGGTGTCGCCTTATTTTCTAAGCCTATGTTTTGTTTTAGCTGAAGTAGAAAATGATCGATGGGTGCTTCTTTTGAATTCGCACCCAATCGAAGTCGTTCAATGGATTTTAAATGCTCGACTTGTGATAAGCGCATTTGAAGGTAGGCGATTTTATAATCCCCACGGCTAAAGAACTGATTTTCAATGTCGATGGTTAAGTCTTTTAATGCTTCTTCGATTGTTTTTTCGATCAGTTCAAAGGAAAGTGCCACATTATCAATCAAGTCGTTGATTAAAACACGAACCATCTCATCAATCGCTTTAATTTCCTTTTTAAGGCGCTCTTCATTGTTTGGCATAAAGAGATTAAGCACTAAGGCAACAAAGACCCCAATCAAAAGAATAAAGAGCGCATTGGTCTGATAGCTTAACGATTTTTCGACAAACGCGTGACTGATTAAGACAACTGAAACCACAATGCCTTCTCTTAGTTTGAAAAATAACCCAAATGAGACAATCAACACAATGGATAAGAACAAACTTACCCACTCATAATTAAACACCGCATACAAGATGCTTGAGACGATTAATCCAAATAGCGAAATAACGATTCGTTTATATGCCACCTCAAGTGACTTTTTCTTTGTTTGTTCAAGCGATAAGATTGAAACCACACCAGCTGTAATTGCGTAAGACAAATTAAAAAAGAGTGCGATGAGTATTGATAAAACAGACCCAAGACTCATCTTTATAAACCAAATGACTTGTTTATTCATCCTTGCCTCCCTCTAAAAATAAAAAGCCTAAGTTAGACTTTTTATACGTTTGTCAATTTCTTGTAGACGTCATAATTTCTTAGGATGTCTTCGTGTTTAAACGGTTCTTTGCCTTCTTTAATGTACTTTAAAAGGACTTTTAGCTCCGCTTCAACAATCGTTTTGACGTCCTGTGGGTAATCGTATTTGACTTGATGACGGTTGTATTCTTCTTGATCAAGAATCTTAAACTTACCATCGGCCGATACACGAACGTCTAAATCGTAGTCAATGTACTTGACTGCCTCACCATCATATAAATAAGGTGAGGATAAATTACAGTAATAATAAATACCATCTTTCTTTAACATCCCAATCACATTAAACCAAAGGTCTTTAAAGAAGTAACAAATCGCTGGTTCTTTGGTCATCCAATTTCTGCCATCTGATTCAATTACCCTTGTTTTATAGTTACCTAAAATCAAGACATCTTCAGTTTGTTTAATTACAACAGCGCTTCGCCAAATACGGTGAAGCGACCCATCGTGTTTATAACTATGAATTTGGACGGTTTTTCCAACATCTAATGGTTTGATAATAAACACCTCCAAGAATTGATACTATTATATCATAAAATAGAAAACTCTAAGAAACGTTTTTCTCAAAAATAGCAGCGGTTTGTGTATAATGAAAGTATGAATACGAAAACACTTAAATGGATTGCACTCATACTCATGACCATAGATCACATAGGTGTGCACCTAGTAAAAAGTCCATCCATGTACCTGACATTAAAAATCATTGGTAGAGGGGCGTATCCTCTATACGCTTTTATGCTTGTTAACGGGTTTATTCATACTAAAAATATGAAAAAGTATTTTTTTAGGCTTTTTATATTTGCCGCATTAATTGAACTATCTTATTTGATTTTATACCTTTATAACGGGACAAACTATCTGTTAAGAAACAACATCATGTTAACGCTTTTCGCTTCGTTGTTATCCTTATATCTAATAAGTCATCAAAAATGGTATATCAAAATATTAACCATACTTGTATTAGTAATCAGTTATTTACTGAAAATTGATGGATCAATCTATGCGATATTAATGGTCTTGTTCTTCTACTTATCGCCATCGGTTTGGTTTAATTTATTAGCACTTGCTGTACTGAATTTCGTCTTTATTTGGTTTGAAGCAATGCCTGTTTATCAATGGGCAAGCCTGTATGTGATGCCATTATTATTTTTCTATAATGGCCAATATGGTAAGATCAACCGATATTTCCATTACTTCTACTACCCGCTTCATATCCTAGTCATTCTATTAATTAAAGTGCTTTTTAAGCTTTAAAATGACAAAAGGAACTTAAGTTTAGCTAAACTTGAGTTCCTTTTTTTTATATATTAGAGTTGCTTAATGAATGAATCTATCGCATCAAAGCCTTGTTCGTCTAGTTTAAACACGCCACAGTCTTCTAATACTGCTTCAAATACGTATCCGACCGCTTGATATAGCTCATCTAGCGAATAGTGTTTTTTAGTTTTTTTCAATTGATCAAGCCATGCTTTATGCGCCATGATTGAATCATCAATGACATTTTCATTAACGTAGTCCAGTGCTTTTTTAAGACTTTGTTTAAGCCTAGCAGGTAGTACAGCTAAACCCATGGCTTCAATCAATCCGATATTCTCTTTCTTGATGTGCCATTTCTCTTCATGTGGGTGAAAAATCCCACCTGGGTAATCTTTAGTCGTTCGGTTATTTCTAAGAATTAAATCAAACTGGTAAAGATCGCCTACTTTTCTTGCGATTGGCGTGATGGTGTTATGTGCTTGATTTGTGCTTGAAATGATGTCAAGCGCTTCATTGTCATACGTTTGCCAAAGACTTAAAAGACTGCTTGCGACCGTTAATAACTGCGCTTTATCTAATGAGGTTAAACGGATCGTAGATAATGGCCAGTTCAAATGTTCAATTGAGACCTCTTTAAAAGGCTTATAGGTTTTTCTAACACTTGCCTTTTCAATTGGAAAGCTGTGTCTACCCGCTTGGTAGTGGTCATGATTAAGAATTGAACCACCAACAATCGGTAAGTCAGCGTTTGAACCGATGAAATAACTCGGCATGTAATCGAGAAAATCTAATAGATTGATAAAAGTCTCATCACTGATTTTCATGTTTTCATGAACGTCACTCAAGACAATGCTATGCTCATTAAAATACCCGTAAGGTGAGTACTGAAAATGCCACAACTTGTGATTAAGTTCTAGCGGAATGATTCGAAGGTTAGATCTTGCGTTTTTGTAGTTTCGTTCGTTTTCCTTACAAATCACGCATCTTGGTCCTTCGGTTTGAACTTTTTTCTCTTTTAATGCTTTTTCAATGTCTTTTGGATCTTTTTCAGGTTTGGATAGATTAATTGTAATTTCTAGATAACCATACTTGGAATCCGATAAAAAAGTCACGTTTTCTTTTAAACGTTTGGTTTTAATGTAGTTAATGTCTTTTGACAGTGTATATAGATAGTCAAACGCCTGTTCTTTGTCTTTTTTAAATAACTTGCTAAAGTGTGCTTTGACTTCCATTGGGCTTTCCATAATCAAATCAAACAAGTACGCCTCAAACGAATCACGCTCTTCGATGGTGTTTGGTTCAAATAACGATTTTTGATTTGCCCAGTTAAGTAAGTTTTCTAAGGTTACTTCAATCGGTTGATTAACTGCTTGATAATCAAACGAAGTCTCATACGTTTTTGATAAGTTTTCTTTGGCTTGGTCTAGATTTGTAACGATCTGTTTATTTAAGCCATAGGTTAGTAGTGCATTTAGATGTTCTTTCATTTGACCTCCCTATTCTTTAACTAGATATTTAATGTAGTGTTGATATTTCTTATCTTTTTCTAAAATACTTGAATTTAAGTTCTTATGGTGAATACCTGCTGGTTCAAACTGCGCTTCTAAACAAATCGAACTGTGGATGCCATTGGTATTGATTCCTTCAAGCGCGCAGTTTGATTTATAGTTATGTGTGTAGATCACGACACACGGATAACTGGTGTAGAGTTCAAGTTGTAGTTTGGATTCACTTGAGACAAGTCTACCCTTATAATCGGTTTCTGTTTGTGTCATAAAAGGCGTATCAAAGCCAAGTTTTTTGGATTTGATGAGCGGATTTAAGTTGTCTTTGATTTGTTTAACCTTTGTAAAGTCATAACACGTATAATGAGACTTCGACGTCTTTAAGTAGTGATATTGATCATCTAACTCCAAATACTCATGCGCGTTTAATTCTAAGTGGTGATCGTAAATGTAGTCTTTTTTAAGATCTAGATTAAAATACGCGTGATTGGTTAGATTACATAACGTGTCCTCATCACTGGTTGCTTCATAACTGATCTCAAGACCTTCGGCCGTTAGTCTATATGTGACATGTAAATCTAGGTTACCTGGGTAGCCTTCTTCCATGTCTTTAGACCGGTAATAAAATACGACTTCGTTTAATGTCTCATCAACCATTATGACCTCAAAATTCTGAAATGAAAAACCGTCTTTTCCCCCATGAAGTTTGACATGAGGATCCCCGTGACTTTCTAATTTATGGGTCTTACCATTAATCTCATAAGAAGGTAAGAACAAACGCCCCGAGGTTCTACCAACGGTTTTACCATAATATGAACGATTAAATAAGAAATCCTCGTAATCACTTGGATGTATTAGTAGATTTACCCAAGTCCCATTTCTTTTAAAGTAGTGATATTTGTAGATTGAAGCCCCGTAGGTCGATAAACTGACCTCGAATTTATCGTTACTAAGCACAAGTTCAGTCGTTTTTAATCCTTTATTTTCATGTTTAATCGCTTTTATCATAATTTGCTGACCCCGTCGGTAAACTCAACTAAGTAGAATTCGGCTTTGGTCTTTGTCTCTTCATAATAGGTTTTCTTTGTTTTTTCAATCATTTCATTGACGTCTTCGTTTTTAACTAGTGCTATTGCACACCCACCAAAGCCTGCCCCAGTCACACGTGCACCAATCGCCTTGTGTTTTCTTGCGGCATTAGTCAGTGAGTCTAAGTTAAATCCAGTGACTTCATAATCGTCTTTTAAGGATTGATGTGACTCATTTAAGAGACGACCAAACCAATTGGCGTCTTTGGTTGATAACGCTGTTTTACTATCTAGAACACGTTGTTGTTCATTAATGACGTGTCTGACACGTCTTAGGATGACGTCATCTTTAATCTCGTTTTTAACTTCATCAAACTCTGAAGGTGTTAAATCACACAAGTACTTACAAACCTTAGATTGTTGAATGATTCTTAAACCTTCTTTGGTTTCTTTGACGCGTTCATTGTATTTGGATTCGGTTGTTTTACGTTTGTAGTTAGAATTCATAATCACCCACGTATAACCTTCAAAAAACGCATCCACTGGGGTCGTCTCTAGGGTAGCCGTATTCATTAATAAGGCTTTGTTTTTAATCCCTTTAGCAATGATTAACTGATCCATAATCCCGCAGTGCATGCCCATGTAGTTGTTTTCAACGTGCTGGGCAATCAGTGCCATTTTTTCTCTTGTTAACCCTAACTCATAGAGATCATTACAAATATAGGCAACAAGCACTTGTAGTGAGGCACTTGATGATAGACCTGAGGCCGGTGGTAGTGTCCCGTTAACCTCTAAATCAAAACCAAAGGTGACGCCTTCGTAATTTTCATTGACGTATTTTAAGACACCCTTGACATAGTTTGTCCATTCGTGGCTGCTATCATAATCTAGTGAGTTAAGACTCACTTCAATGATGCCTACTTCCTTAAAGTTATCTGAATGAAATCTGAACACTTGGTCTTTTCTTACTTTTACCGCCCCATACGTACCAAGTGAGATGGCAGCAGGAAAAACAAGACCACCGTTATAATCAATATGTTCTCCAATTAAGTTCACACGACCTGGTGAGTAATAAGAAACATCCGGTTCGATACCATACACATCTAAAAATTCTTTTTTGATATCCATTTAAATCACACATCCTTTTTCTTTATTATAGACTATTTTGATTGGCTTTTTAATTGTCTTTCTCAAATAGTCATTTTTTATAGGTCTTTTATAGAAAAACACATCTTTCAATCCAGGCATTTTCACATAATTTCACCATTTATGCAAACATTTTAATTCAATTATTAGTAATTTTTAAAAAATGTGCTAATTTGATCTATTTTTATTTGATATTCAAAATAACTAGGGGTATAATGCTAATCAAATAGAATTTATCTATGAAGGAGGCCTACTCATGAAAACAACCAAATACGTTTTAATCGCATCTGTTTCTCTAATACTTATCGTTTCTTTAATCCTTGGGATACTCTCAGTTCGTTATTATAACCGCTTGGTTAGCTTAGATGAAAACATCAATGAATCCTACGCCCAAGTGTATAACCGTCTTGAACAACGACACGACACCATCACACAAATGGTTTCTACCGTCTCTGGTTTACAAGAACACGAACAGGCCATTTATGAGCTCATTGTTGAGGCTAGAACCAAATACTTAGCCGCAAGTGCCTCAAATGACGTTGATGCACTAGCAGAGGCTGATGCGCTTGAGTCACAGGCAATCACACAACTCTTAGTTGTGATTGAGGATAACCCAAACTTAACGGTTTCTTCTGCATTTAACGGCTTACTTGATACCATCTACGCCCTTGAATCTGCTTTGAGTGTTGCTAGAAGAGATTACAACAACGATGTTGCTTCCTACAACAGAACCGTTAGACGATTTCCTGGTAATATCTATAAAAACATTTACTCATTTGAATCTAATCTTTCTTACTGGCGTATTAATGAAGGCGTTGACGAGGTCCCAAACATTGATTTTGGCGACTAATCATGAAAAAGCTTTTATCGCTCGTGATCTTGACACTGACTTTAGTCTCTTGTCAGAAATCGAGTCTTCCAAAGCCTTATAACCAATTCTACGTAAATGACTACGCCGATGCCTTAATGACTTACACCGAAAGAGAAATTGTCTCTTACAACCGGTATTTATACGAAACCTATGGTGAAATACAAATCGTCTACGTTACGTTTTTAATTAATGATGAAAAAGACATTGATAAGTACGATAAAACCGAACTCTTCCGATCGTTTAAGATTGGTAAAAACGACATGGGTCTATTGGTTATCCTCTACTTTAGTAAGGATGACACCAGTGAGTATGAATCGAAACAATTAGAGGCTTACGCCATTGAAATCGGCTATAACTTAGAGCCTTACCTACCCATCCCAAGTTTATCTAACCTCATTGAAGAAAACCTTTATCACGAAGACAACTACGAGATTCCTGATTTAATGGTAATGAGACTAAACTACGAGCTACTCAATCACTTCTATGTCAATCTCTATGAAGAAACGCCCATTGTTTATGACATGGAAGTCTATTTTGATGAACTATTAGATGCACCTTATCTACCTGAGGATGAACAACAAAGCCAGTTTGTTTTGTTTTATCTTATTAGCTCACTATTTACAGGCTCATTTTCACCCTTTACATTCATACTAATCGCTATATTTGGTGGGCTATCGACCGTTGGGTTGATCAAACTTAAAGGTGGCGGTGGTTCTTCTGGTGGGATTGGTTTATTCAAACGCAGACGTTAAAAGCACAAAGTTGTGCTTTTTTTTCTTATTACATCAGAAAAAAGATCCAATAAAAGGATCTTCTTCAATCTTAAATGATAAACCCCAACAAAGCCGCACCTAAGACAATGAGTGGGGCTGGTATTTTCTTTGTTAGTAACAACAAAGCGCCTATAGCTAAAACCACATACTCAAGTGGATGCTCACTTAAGTTAATGGTTGCGTTAATCGCAGTCATTAAAATTAAGCTTGCTGCTGTTAGTGAAACCCCACTTAAGAAGGACGTCATTAGTGGCGTTCTTCTAAGTGTTTTCCATAATGGGAATATAAAGTATACCAGTAATATACCTGGTAGAAAGATACTAAGACCACCAATGATACCAAATAAAAAGGCGAACTGAGACGTTTGAAATGATCTGGCTGATACGAATGCAGCAAAGCTAAACAAAGGCCCTGGAACGGCTTGATCAATCGCATAGCCAGAAAGAAAATCAGAAAGTGAAATGAGTGACTGCGTTTGAACTAAATCTTGAATCATTAAAGGAATCACAATTTGACCCCCTCCAATAACAGAATACCCATAACGATAAAATGACGTAAATAACGTCACAAGAGGTTCTTTGAATTCATAAAACAAGACCTCGTTAATTAAGGCGATAAATACTATTAATCCAAGGATTGCCCATCTCGGTTTAAGTGCTACCTCACTCTTCGTTCTATCTTTAAGCTTTGGTAGTAATCGAACAAGACCGCCACTAACAAGTAATAATGGTACGACAAACACCGAATAAGGTACAAGCAGTAATCCAAGTAATAACATCACACCATAAAAAACTAAATCCTTACGGTTCTTTACCACACGAAAAGATAACTTGTAAGCCGCAAACACAATAAATGAAACCGCAATGGCTGGTAGATAACTAACAATGGGTTTCCAAGCATCGTTTTTGCTTACTTGTGAAAAAAACACACCAAAGAGTGCCATGATTAAAATGGCTGGCATTGCCCAAACCAAAAACGTTAAAAACGCAAGCTTTGCCCCGCCAACCTTATAACCAATCGCAGTAATCGTTTGAGTACTACTTGGTCCTGGCACTAAGGCGTATAAACCAATTAATTCAGTTAATTCATTTCCAGTCAAATACTGCTTTTTTTCAACCAATACCGATGAAAAGACCCCATAATGTGCCTCAGGCCCACCATAAGAGCCTAATGAACACATCAAAACGTCCCATAGAAATGTTTGATATCTGATTTTATTATTCATAGCCTCACCCCACTTAAACTAGTTATATAAATACTTTATCTATAAACATCTAACTGTTTTTTTGTTATTTTATCATAAAAATAGTACCAAGACCAAAGAAAACACTAACTTTTTACATTTAGTTATAACCATAAACAACTGATGAAAAAAAGGACCTGATTGAATATTCAATCAAATCCTTACTATGTAAATCATGTTATATACAACCTTGAGTGAATCAAACATTAACGAATGATTATTACTCTAATACGGTAATAATTAGAGTCCCTGAACTGAATATCTTGAGAACGAATTCTTCATTCTCATTTAAAACAAATATATTTTCAAACACAGATTCATGCGATCTGCTCCAATCAATGCCTTTAATAATTCCTAATTCGTTTTCTAGTGGTATAAACTGAACTTGAACTCTCGTTTCTTGGTCAAATGTCGTCTGAATGTGAACGCCATTTGGTGTGTCCTTAATTTCAATATTCGTCGTTCCCTCTTCAAAAGGTTGTGTGGTTAGATTCAAGTCTTCAATCTTTTTCACTCGGTACTCATAGTTTTTGGTTGCGCCTGAACGTATCATCAAGTAGAGTGGTTCACTGTCTTCTAATACCTCAAAAGCAAAGATATTTCCATCATTATCATACCTAGTCATTCGATCGGATAACCAAACACCGTTTGAATCATAAAGACCAGTAGAGCTCATGCCCTTACCTGTAAAATAGTAATAACCCACTTCTAAATCCAACTTCACGTAATTATTCCTATCATAGATAGACGTCTCATTAAAAAACTTATAGTCCACTTCATAAAGAAGTTCTAACTCCAGTGGAATCAATGCGGCTTCAATTGAAGCGGCATAAACCTGTTTCATTTCATCCATAATTGAATCACTGTCGTGTTCGTTTTGATAAACTGCGCTTAAGAATAAAACACCAGCTTGGTTAAAGAATGCCACATGAATGCTGTCATCTAAGACCTCAATTTTCAAGTACATATCCAAATTTAATTCAAAAGAAGAAATTGGTGCACGATAATAAATTGGAGGCATTTCTTGACTTGATCCAAATTTTTGATTGTTTACTTTGACATAATAATAATTCCCCACTTTAGAAAACTGGTAGTTTGAATTCATGTTAGAAAAAATATCGAACGCTGGCAAATCACTCGTATAACCTTTTGCATAATAGGTGCCTTGATATGGCTGTAAAACATAACCGTTTATATCATGGTGTTCTTCATTCGTCCATTCGTTAACCCTTACATGATTCCCTGTTTTATGATAGGAGGCTTCTAAGTGTGTACCTGAAACTTGATAACGATATTCAACACTTAGTTTATTTTCTGCTTGTTCAATCACAGGTCTAGTCAAACGAACAATTTCATCTTGAATCTGTTGGTCATATTGGTAATTGAGTTCAAGCACATTAGTCCCTGTTGATTCTTCTTTTTTTGAAAACTCAACAATGAACTCATCATCTGACTTTCCTATCTCTATTTTGTAATAGTGAAAGCAAAGTTTTTCATTAATTATTTGAAGGACAATAACTTCATCATTAGTCTCAATAATAACCGAATTTAAATAAACACGGTAATTACCTTCTTTAACATAGTTTAAATTGGGACTAATAATCTCAATTTTTACATTATCCTGATCAATAAATGAAATTTCAAAGGTTAAGAAAAATTCACTGGTTACTTTCATTAACTGATAGTATCCACTTGCCTTGCTAATCTCAAACGTTTTATTGGTATAGTCTGTTGAATCCAGTTTTATTTCATGACCAACCTTTTGAAAATACATCTTTAATTGGTATTTAGCCACTTCATCTGTACTAACCGTCTCGATGTAACTAAAGTCATTTGAATGGTAGTATGCCATACCTTCGTAGGTCTCAATGGTAAAATAGCCGTCTAATCGGATGATCTTTAAATCAATATTTTGTTCTGATTCATGTTCTTTTTGACTTGAAATTCGAATCGAATCACCGTTAATGGTTAATGAGTATTTCTCATAAGTCACAAGCGGTTGACTCACACTCAATTGATTGTACGGTAGATGGTAACTCATTAGTTCATAAATACCATCAAGCGTATCTTCAATTTTTCCATTCTTGTCTTTGGTCTCACAAGAGACTAAAAATAACATTGTAAAAACAATTAATGCTAACCGTATTTTTTTCATGAATGCTCCTTTATTTTGTATTACTCATTTCATACATTATAGAAAAATGATAACATTAATAAACAACAATAACAAGCAAAATCGAATTATTTCAAACATAAGCATTAATCAATTAACAATCTTTAGGACGAGTCTTAAAAAAAAGGACTTGTTTTTACACAAGTCCGAATATGTTATAAGTCATCTTTAATCATTGTTGCAAGCACGTAGTTAAATGTCAGTAATAATAGCCCCACGGTAAAATAATGCTCAAAACGTATCTCATCAAAACCTGTCATAAACGACATAACAATAAGTAGTGAAGAAGGTATCGCAAACCCTAAGGCAAGCTTTAGTGAATAAGAACGCTCGAAATAGCCTTGTTTATCATAACTTCTTGTAAAATAGGTCATGACGATCAGATAGAGAAACAATAAGGATATGCCATTATCGATCCACTCACCTAAGCGGCCAATAGTAAACCAAAAGTAGTTATTTAGCGTAACTAACATCAAGATACTTCCAATATAGCCTATTTTTGACAATTGTTTGATCATACGCATCTCCTCGTCTATTGTGTCATTTAATATAAATTCATCCAGTATACCACGATTAAATTATTAAAGAAGCCCTTCTACTTCTGATAAAGATAGTTAGGTTAAAATCCAACCTGAAAAATAGCTTATGCTACCAAAATACTATCATGAAGATTGTTAATTACGATGAGTAGAACATCAATGTTATCACTAAATTCTTCGATTACATCTAAATCACGAAAAGGTGATTTTTCCACTAAGTCTTGTTTAGTAATATCACCGTTTTGTCTAACATAATTTATAATATTCTTTACGAAATCTTGCTGTTTAGACGACAAAACATTCGAGTTTAAATATTGACTAAATTTATTATTAATTGCATCTTGGTCGATTCCTACGATGCTACGAATGAAAACGGCTAGATTTTCTTCTTTTGTTACGTTAAAATAGTCATTTTTCGTACCCAGTTCATGCCATAAAATACGCTCAAGTTCCTTTAAGTCATCCGAAGTAATTTTATCTAACATCTTTATTTTACATATGGTTTCATTGTAACTATTTGAAAGTAAATAATCCATGACTTTCTCTTCATATGTTTTGAAGTCAACCAGGTTGACGTTTTTATTACCTTGATCAATTAGTTCATCTTTAAAATCCGTTTCATATACTTCTATTTCATCCTTGATGTACTGTAAAAGATATCTAATTTCATTTCTCAGATGTTCGAGATTTTCTAGATTAACTGAATTCCAATAGGTTTGAGTTGTTATTTTCAAAAGTAATTCCTTCTTCTGTGCAACTTGTGGAATACTTAGTCGTTCAAGTAGTGCTTGAGAAATTCGAACCACTTGTTCAATTGCTTTTTTTGCCACCACAGTATCTGAAATCATAGAAAGCATGATATAAAGTACCTTCAAGTCAAATACTTTGGCCGATTCAATGTCCCTATCACTATCTACTAGCAGTGTTAAGTTATTTTTTATTTCTTGCAAATCATATTTTGAGAGATACGTCCATTTATTCTCTAACGAGTATTTATCTACAAGTGGCATCTGATTTCGAACTAAGATTCGGTCCCTGTTGAAGTTTGCTATCAATTGATGTAGTTCTGACTTAATTGTCTTGTAGTACTGTTTAGTAAAATCGTTGTTTTGATTGTCTAGTTTTTGCAGTTCAAACAAAAGGTCAAGTTTCATTTGAAATACTTTTTGAGTAATCGATAACCCTTGGTTAACTTTCTTTCCCTCTGGATTCATTTCAAAAAAACTGAAGTTATCACAAAAATCAAAAATATAGAACTGATTCTTATGTTCTGAATGTCCAAATATATGTTCTGATTTACGTGTGCCTCTTCCAATCATTTGTACAAACTTTATTTTCGAGTAGATACGCTTAAAAAATACCAAGTTTAGAATGTCTGGGACATCGATTCCGGTATCAAGCATATCCACAGATACAGCTATTTGAGGCATTTTTTCTCTTACACTAAATGTATCTATTATATTTTGAGCATACGAAACATAGTTATCAATTAACTTACAATACTCAGATCCAAGCTCAGGATACAATTTTTCAAAACGTTTCACAATTAACTCAGCATGGTGATGGTTGAATGCAAATAGAATTGTTTTACCAATTTTATCTCCACCATTAACTTTTAACCCCTCATTCATAAGTGTTTGAAGAACCAAATCGACCGTGTTGTCGTTGTATACTATCTTAAAGAAGTCAGATCCGCTAAGTTCATTAGGTAATTCCCCATCAGGTAGTAGAAATGTTTTTTCATAAATTTCTTTTTCTTCTTCTGATAACTCATTATATTTGATGCCTTGTTTTAAGAATTTTGTTGTTCTATCTAGCACGGTATATCCAACTAAATAATGATCATTAACGGCTTCTTCCATCTCATAATGGAACGTTGGCGACCCTTCTTCTAAGTCAAAAACAGAATAGGTCGACCGATCAATTTCATCCCTTGGAGTAGCCGTTAGACCAACCACTAATGAGTCAAAATACGTGAATATCGCCTTGTATTTATTAAAAATTGATCGGTGTGCTTCATCAATGATGATTAAATCAAATCGTCCAATACCAAAAGTTCTATCATCACCATCGATTAAATTAATCATGGTTTGATATGTGGAAAAAACCAGTCTAGCATTCAGGTCTGGTTGTTTATCTTTATCCGATAAAACAGTAATCGTGTAATTTGGTAACAACTTATTAAAGTTCCTCTTGGACTGCGTTATTAGGGCCGTACGATCTGCTAAGAATAAAACATTTTTTATCCAAGAATTTCTTGTTAGAATTTCTACTAGTGATATCGCTGTTCGTGTTTTTCCAGTACCTGTTGCCATCACAAGCAGTGCTTTTCTTCTATTGTTGTTGAATGATTCACATACATTTGTAATCGCCATCTTTTGATACGGTCTATCACTGATTAATTCATTAATTGTTAAATCACTAATCTGTCCTCGATGACGAAGCTTAATTAAATACTCAAGCTCTTTTAAGGTATGAAAACCAAAGATTTGTCTTGCAGGGTAACCAAGTTGATCAATAATCCAAAGTTGATACCCATTCGTGTAATAAACAACAGGTAGATATCCATATTCTTGTTGTAAACACTTTGCGTATAGCAATGCCTGTTCTTTTCCTTTGATTGGTGATACACTCGTTTTTTTCGCTTCTACAACCGCAATCGGTTTACCATCACTACCATATAAAACATAATCAACAAAGCCTATTCCTTGAGTATTTGGCATTCCTTGTACTTTTATCTCAATTCCTGCCTTTTCAGGAAGTCTCATATTCTCTTTATCAAGAACCATCCAACCAGCTTCTCTTAAATATAGATCAATGTAGAGTTTTCTCGTTTGTGCTTCACTGATGTTGATACCTACACCTAGTGTACTATGTTTATTTAGTTTCGGTTTTAACTCATTCACTAAAATCGAATTGACGTCAATCAGTTTATCTGCTACTTTAATTTTATCCGTCTTTATTAGTAGTGTCTCATCGAATACTGGATATTGTTTTATTAACTCCAGTTTTTTTAACAATTCACCTGTAAATATGTGAAGTTGTTTGAGAGACAAGAGTGCCTCTTTTTGACTTACTTCATCATTATGAATTGCAATATTACCAACTTTTCTAATGTAGTGAAGTGCGCTAAGCATCGTCGCATCATTAATAAAAGATGTAAAGTCTTCTGCCGAAACAAGCTCAAACAACGAACTACGAAGAGGTACCGTATCGTTTTTTATTTGATATACTAGTTTAACAAGATATTCTAGTGCTTTTCTCGATTGACCCGCACTTAAATCTGGTCGTGACAAAACAAACGCTTCTGCATCACTGCAAAATACATATAAGTCGCCTAACATGTCAATTTCTTTTATGTAGTCAAAGTTCATAAAATCACTCCTAAGTTAAAATATAGTGAAAATAAGTTAAATGTAAATAAACTATAATGGTATCTAGAATCCCCAAATTTCAATTTGTCGACTTGTTTAATAAAATCTGAAAATTTGGTCTGTTCTTCAAAAGGAGCATTGGGTATCTCAAAATTTAGAATGTCTTTGTCACTTACTGCTGGATAATTTGCCCCAGTAGTTAATGAAGCAAGATAGTCAGCAAATGACTGCATACTAACCAAAGCAAATAGAAAGTTTGGCTCAACCTTTGAAGCTCTTAACACACAAAATCCTGATGAAGCAACAATATTTGAATAATCATGTGTTACTTTTGCAACATTATTAAGATTTGGTCTTACAGTTGAAATGACAATGTCGTCTTTTCGAACGTGTTGCTGCGCTCTCGAAGGTGCGTCTTTCATTAAATAGTCCGTATATCCAATTATTATATTTTTTCTATTATCAACTGATGAAATATCTAAATATTTAATCTCATCATCAGCATTAAAATCCTTTTTTGCTCTTTCAATTTTAGGAACAACAGCTTCAGATATTTTAATTGTCGAATAATTGCTTTTACCATTAAATATGTCTCCAAACACCTCAACAAATCGGGATTTGATAAGTTGATCATATTCTTTTAGTTGTTGTTTTTTGTTATTAAGTATCTTTTCAATGTTTGATAAAGACTGTGCAATAATTAATTGTCTACTCTTATCAGGAATTGGAACTTCGAATCCTCTCAAAAGTGTCAAGTTTATATTATTTTGAGCTACACCTCTACCAATCGAGTTTACATGGTTTTTTAGTGATTTTAAAAAGTAATAAAGATAATCAATATAAACTTTGTCATCTTTTAATGTGATACCTGCAATCGCTTGATTAGTAGTCACATCAATATTGGTAATACAAACTTCGCCCAAAGTAGCAAATATTGTGTATAGAATGCTTCCTCTTTCAATCTTCTTTGCTGATGAGTTTTTCAATCCTTCGACTGTAATAAATTCAGATGTTTTATTTATATATTTTGATTCAATGTCGCCAATCTTGACCCAAGGAATTTCCCCATTATTCCAATATTCTTGTTTTGATCGCGATGGCGTACCACCCGCTTGTATTATACAAAGGTCACCAAGTTTTATATTCATATAATCGCCCTACAAATCTAAATTTGTTAGGGAGTCATTATCCGATGAACTTTTTGTGTGAATTTTTCACGTTATTTTGATTGACCATCGCGTATTTCATGGTTGTATCGATTTGTTGATGTCCAAGCAACTGCTGTACTTGCTCAATAGGCATTCCTTTATCAATTGCTCTTGTTGCCATCGTTCGTCTAAACTTATGAGGGTGTATGTTTTCATAGCCTAAGCTTCTACCTAGTTTTCTTATACTGATCTCTACACCACTAATTTGAAGTCTCTTATATGGCTTTTGTCTAGTAACAAACAATGCTTTTGATGAATCCGTTCGTTCATTTAGGTATTTTTTTAGGTGAAGCTTTGTTTTTGCATCAAAATAGACTCTTCTTTCTTTGTCACCCTTACCATATACTACACATTCTCGCTCATGAAAATTAATATCAGAAATATCAAGATTCACAAGCTCTCCTACTCGAATTCCTGTTGAATACAACATATCAATGATCGCTAAATCTCTACTATTATTGCAAGCATCTCGAATAACTTCTATTTTTTCATCAGATATTATCTCTTTAACTGTGACACCAACTTTAATCTTCCTAATTCTTCTAACCGGATTTTTTAAAATATGGTTTTCTTCTTCAAGCCAAGAAAAAAAGCTTGATAGATTTCTTCTTACGTTATCGACAGTCAACTTACTACAGTTGTTTATTGCTTGATAGTCCTTTAAATAGTCTCTAACTATTTCTGTTGTTATCTTTCGAACAGGTGTATCTATAATACTAAGCATCTTATCGATTGTTGACTGGTAGTAACTGATGGTTCTTTGAGAACAACCTTCAACTTGTTTTGCAGATAGGAACATTTCTAAATACTCATTGTTTTCAATGATTTTTTCTTCTTTTGTCTCATACTCTAGTCGTTTAACTAAAGATTCTTGTAGTTGTTTCATTTGAGTTATATTTAAATACGTACTCATATCGTTTAAAATCGTGCTAATTTGGTTTTGCATGTGACACACTCCGTTTTTAATAAAAAGTATATCAAATTTTACACGCTTCTAGCCAAAATATTCTTGCATTAAAGAGTCAAACAGTTTTTGTGTCTCATCAAGAGATTTTTGAACCCCAAATTTCAATTTGTCGACTTGTTCAACGAATAGTCCAAAATCATCTTGTAGTGATTTTGGAGGTAACATTAAATCAAAATTCTTAATCATATCAACTGATGCTCTTGGCATTTTTGCTCCATAAGAGGTCCCATTTGCAAAATCAACAAATGAATTCATCATGAGTAAATTTGATAAGAAGTAATTGTTTATATTATCAGTTTTCATCGAAATCATTTCAGAAGTTGCATACCCGGACTTAGATGGAACAACTACTTTATTGAGATATGGACGCAACTTTGAATATAGGACACAATTAGTATCAAACTTAATTGTTGAAGAAGCTATTTTGTTCTCATCTTCGTAAACATAATCTATAATTTTCCCTGTATTTGATTCAATCATATCAAGATTAAGAAGCCATACTTTACCACTTATGTTTTCTACTTCACCCTTGTATTTGTTCACTGGACATACACTTTGTAGCTTTTCTAAATTCCAACCTTTTTGATTCAAAATCGGATCTCCAAACATCTCAACAAATCGGGATTTGATAAGATGATCATATTCTGATAAAAGTCTTTTTTTAACTTCAATAACTTTATGAATACTTTCCATTTTTTCAGCAATTGCTTTTTGAATATCAATTGTCGGTAACAGTATTGAGATTTTCTTTAAATCGGTAACAGAAAAACTCGCTTGATTAACGGATTTTTTAGTTACCCTTGCTAGCTCAGTTCTGAATTTTTTTCCGTAAAAATACAAGTTTATATAGTGAGGATTAATTAAATCAAAGTTCGGTTTTAATCTCAATAAATTCATACCATGAATGATAGCTTCATCACCGTTTTTTTTATATACAATGCTTCTCCCTAAAAATTGAACACTATTAATATGAGACATTAACAAATCTCCATCATTTAGAATATAATCATAGTACTTCTCTAAATCAGTAATTCCAGCATAACCCATTCTATCTCTATTAAATTTATTATTTGATAGTGATTCAATCCTCGTTATTGGATAACCGCCGTCAATAACTCCTTGTTTTATATTTGCTCCATTCTTTATCTCAATGAAACATTTTTCAATCGTAGTATTTGCCATATAAATCATCCCTACAAATCTAAATTTAGGAGTGTTTTTAGTTCACTCTTCAATAATTCAATTTCTTTATCAATTGCATCAATACGATTCATAATAACCGAAGGAGCATCGTATTCAACTTTCTCATACTTAGTTTCGATGTATTTGTTAATCGACAAATCATAATCATTATCTATAATCGATTTTTTATCTACGAAAAATGATTTATCAAGTCTTGTGCGACTAACTTCATTATCTAGATTATGAAATCGATTAATGATATCATCAATATCGTTATTATCTACCGGACTTCGTTTGTCATCTAACGTATACCCGTCAGCTTCCATATTATAGAACCAAACGTTGTCAGTTCCACCAGTATTTGTTTTGATAAAAATAACTATTGCTGTTGAAACACCGGCATAAGGCTTAAAAACCCCACTTGGCATTGAGATAACAGCAACTAATTTGTGATTGTCAACAAGTTCTTTTCTAATCGCTTTATGTGCATTACTTGAACCAAAGAGAACGCCATCGGGAACGACTGTAGCAGCACGTCCTCCAACTTTCAACATTCTAAGCATTACAGCCAAAAACAATAACTCAGTTTTCTTTGTTTTAGAAACTGCTAAAAGATCCTTCGATACTGCTTCATAATCTAAACTACCTTTAAATGGTGGATTTGCTAAAATCAATGAAAACTTATTTGCTGTTACATTTTCTTCAGACAAGGAGTCTTGGTACTTAATATCCGGCTGATCTACGCCATGAAGCATCATATTCATTGCTCCGATTCGAAGCATCGTCTGATCGGTGTCATACCCACTAAACATAGTAGTCGTATATTTTTCTTGGTTTTCAGCTTTCAATAACTCATTTGAATAATGCTCATGGATATACCGGGCCGATTCAACAATGAAACCCGCACTTCCCATTGCAGGATCTGCTATGACATCGTTCAATGTTGGTTTCATCAACTCTACCATCATTCTTATAATGTGTCTTGGCGTTCTAAATTGTCCGTTTGTTCCACTAGAAGCTATTTTTGCTAGTAAATATTCGTAGACATCTCCCATAATATCCTTATTGTTCAAATCGAGAGCATCTAGACCATCAACAACCTTTAAGAGTACTCTAGGCGTCGGAACCATAAATACGGCATCTTTCATATATCTAGAAAAGGCAGTGTCTTTTCCGTTATTGATTTGTTTGATAAAAGGAAACACTTTATCCTTTACGGTATTAAATAATTCTTGTGGTTCGAAGTTCTTAAAATGACTCCATCGTAAATTAATATATGGTTCATTAATATTTTCTTTTTCATCGATGTAATTCCCAGTCTTAAATAATAAATTCTTGGGTTCAACACCTAAGATTGTTGCGTTACGCTCTTTCTTGATTTGATTGTCATCGATTAGTTTTATGAATAATAAATAGGTCACTTGTTCAATGACAGATAGAGGGTTCGATAAACCACCGGTCCAAAACGTCTCCCATATATTATCTATTTTGTTTTTTAATTCTCCTGTAATCATAATTTCCTCCTATTTTTGATGTTATTCATACTAAAAAAACATATCATATAAACAAGTAAAAATATCTAAGATTATCATACATTTGCTAACGAAATAATCGAAAAATTATTATGTAATTTACAAATCATTATGTATTATTTTGTTTAAAAGAAAGATTGTTGAAAGTTTTTTTTCAAGTGCCCATAGAAAGCGCTTTATAACACCTTAATATTCTAATTGTAACATATTTTAGAAATATAATGAATACAACTTATTTAATTATATTTTGTCCTTAGTGCTTTACAAATTACGAATAGCCATACTAATGAGCTAGCCTGACCGCATTTTTATACTTAAATTATGAATCTTATAAACAACTGTATGTGAAATTAAGATACTCCATCAAAGAAGTCTCTATTGAATCTCTAGTTTCAACAATAAATCTCGTATTAGTCGAATCTATTTCACTAATAAATTTATACGTTTCCTCATCAGTGATGAACATTTCACTTACAGCTTCAAAGTTATATTCCTAGAATAAAAAAAGTTCGACCTAAGATCGAACCATTCGTTATTATATTTGGTGCCTTATAAGAATAAATAAACACGACTTTTTGATAGAAACACTTAAAAGTGTCCCATTGTCCTTTAACATACCCTATTTAAGACATGGTGAGAAAGCATAGCCTACTTCAGATTTTTTCAAATAAGAAAGAACTTGATAATAATAGTAATTTCTTACGACTCGTTACTCGGTTTAGGTAAAAGAATAATGTCAGAGCCTTTTCTATGTTGAATGTTACCAACATAGAAATCTACCTCTAGTACAATTAAATCATTTTCTACTTTAACGTTGTCTGCTAAACTGAAAACAATATTATAAGTTGCTTGCTCTGTTGAAACTTGTTGTTCATAATAGCTATAGTCCTTGTACGCTTTAGTGGTTTGAAAACTAGTTGAACTCATAACACCATTTTTATCATCGATATGTAAATCTATAGCATCCCACCCCATTGCTCCCATAATTGAATTTAATGGAATATATACTCCAGTATGATCTTTGATTTTAAAGTCATTTACTGATATATAATATGGTTTTAGCTCACTAATCAAACTTTTAGATAACGTAATGTTAACAATAATAAGATTCCCCTCTATACTTTCTATTACTCCATCTTTGTTAACGATTGAATACTCAGTTGAAGAAAAAGCATAATTAACAATGAATTCATAATTATTGTCATGTAAAGGCACCTTATCTCCTATAAAATAATTTTCTTCAACAATGCTATTTTGTGGATTTATCCATTTTGATATCGACCCAATTACACCGAGAATTACAAGAATACTGGTGCTAGTAGTAAAGATTTTACCCAATGTTGAATGAATATCAAATAACTTTACAAAAAATTCTTTCATATAAATCAAACTCCTAACAAATAAAAAGACTAAATAAAATCTTAATCTTTATAAATTCAATAGTGACCAATTGTCCTTGTCATCATCTTTTTTTATTCAAAGTATACTTTTATGTATCACTTTTTCTTCTGTTACAATCGCGGCATAACATTTTACAGTTCTCTGCACACGTCATTTGGAATATTCCTTTTAACATCTCACTAACACTATTGTAACATTTTTAAAAAGATTATGAAGAGAACTTTGATAAATTAATTGAATTTTTAATATTTTTAGCAAACACTACTCAGTTCGTAACCGAATTGTCACAATGTCTTACGCATATTTTGAAGTTCTACACGCATCAACCATAATGAAAAAGACCCATCATCTTTCGATAATGAGTCTGTCGATATACTATTTCTATTACCAATAACTATTGTGAACGCCAACGGCAAAATACCTTTTAATGGCCACCGCTGAAAATTATACCACTTTAACAATTACAAATATTTTTGGTGTGGACGATGAGACTTGAACTCACACAGCCTTTAAGCCACATGCCCCTCAAACATGCGCGTCTACCATTCCGCCACGCCCACATAAAAAGGGTATAAATTAATATACCCAAGGGTTTTAATTCTTTATTTATTATTCAACTGCGATGATGTAGGCATAAATGTCTTGCTTGCCGTTGATCATTTCAATTTCTAAATCTTCATTTAATTCTTGAATGTAGCCTTTAACTAACTTCGCTTCATTTTCAGAAACGTCTTTACCAAAGAATACCGTGACGATTTCTGAATTATCATCAATTGTTTTAGCTAGCAATTCTTTGATTGCTGAAATACGGTCTGGTAAGGAAACTAAGATGTTTTTACCTTGAATACCGATGAAATCACCGTTCTTAATCTTAACGCCATTCATTTCAGTGTCTCTAACCGCATAAGTTAATTCAGCGGTTTTCATGTTTGAAATGATTTCGCTCATTGATTCTAAGTTATCGTCTAATTCTCTGGTTGAATCAAAGACCATTAATGACGCATAGCCTTGACCAATGCTCTTTGTTTTTAACACGCGAACGTTTGTGCCTTCACAAAGGTTAACGGTTTGTTCTGCGGATAAAATAACGTTTGAGTTGTTTGGTAAGATAATGACGTTTTCAGCATTAACTGCTTCAACGGCTTTTACGAACTCTTCGGTCGGTGGGTTCATTGTTTGTCCACCATCGATGATGTAATCAACGCCAAGCTCTTTAAATGCTTGTTTAATGCCATCACCAAAGCATACAGCAATCACGCCATACGTTGTTTTTTCTTTTTTAACAGGTTGAAAGTCTGGTTTCGCTTCTGCTTCATGATTGTGATCATGACCAAGTGATTGCACCACGCCTTCGTGTTGAATGCGCATGTTTTCGACTTTCATGGTTTGTAAATCCCCATATTTTTGACCCAGTGTGATTGCCACACCTGGTTGGTTCGTGTGTACGTGTACTTTTACTAGTTCTTCATCTTGTACTAAGACAAGTGAATCACCCATTGATAATAAGATGTTTCTTAAGTTGTCTTGATCAAAGTCTTCTTGGTTGTGCAGTTTGACAATAAACTCTGTGCAATAACCAAATTGAATATCAACGTTTTCAATGTTTCTACCTTGGAAACCTTCTTCGTGATGATGTTCAACGACTTGTTCTTGTTCGAGCGCTAATAATTGACCTTGTGCGGCAAGTAACATGCCTTCGATAATCTTAATAAAGCCAGCCCCACCTGAATCGACCACGCCTGCTTGTTTTAAGACAGGTAGTAAGTCTGGTGTACGGTCTAAACTCACTTTTGCTTGTGTTAAATAGCATTGTAAAACATCCTCGATTGAACGAAGATTTTTTCTTTCTCTTAACACTTGTTCTGCTGCTTCTCTAACAACCGTTAGAATTGTTCCCTCAACTGGTGTCATTACCGCACGGTAAGCCATTTGATAGCCACCCACAAGTGCTGTGATGAATTCGTCTACGGTTGCAGAACCATTTTTAATTTTTGCAATCTCGCTATAGACCCCACGGAAGAACTGCGATAAGATAACACCACTGTTACCTCTTGCGCCCATAAGTAGGCCTCTTGATAGTATTTTTGATACATCTACGATGGATTTCGAATTTAAGTTGTTTACTTCTTTAATTCCCGCCATCATGGTCATTTGCATATTGGTTCCTGTATCCCCATCGGGTACTGGAAACACGTTTAAGTGATTGATTTCTTGATGATTATTCTTAAGGTTAATTGCGCCGTTTGTTACCATTTTTTTAAACAGTGATCCACTGAGTGTATTTGCCATTTCTAAGATCCTCCTAAATGATTTCAAAATGAGCATTAGATATTTAATTGTCGGTATAAGTTTAGATACTCAAGTTACTTGAGTTTAATGTTCACTAATCATGTTTTGTTATTGGCTTTTTATAGTATATCACGTGTGCAAGTCATTTGCAACAGTTGGATATACGACATTATTATATCACATTTTTCTAAAAAGCAAATATTATTCTTTCAATTACGTTTCAGAGCTTTTTCTTTGAATCACGCATTTTAATCTTTTTTACAAACTTTTATGACTTACTAGTTGCTTTTTAAAATTTATTATGTTATAGTTTTATATGCGTAAAGTAGAGGAGTGAAACTATGGCAAAATGTTATGTAACAGGTAAGAGTACGTCTTTTGGTAATTCTAGAAGCCACGCCTTAAATGCAAATCGTCGCACTTGGAAAGCTAACTTACAAAGCGTTCGTATCGTTGATGAAAACGGGAACGTGAAAAGAGTTAAGGTTTCTGCACGTGCACTTAAAAAAGGTACACTTACAAGAGCTTAAAAAAAATAAGGCCGAAGCCTTTTTTTTTTCATTTTTTTGACCTGATGACGATCACATGACCTTGTTTTACAGTTAGTGTTAACGTGTCTTCTATCTCGTTTGATAACCCCAGCGGATCGTTTGGTTTCATCCAATAATCCGTTAAATTGTATTTAC
>Ga0265295_1000758_pt1 | contig 61913 bp, 47 predicted proteins | sample Munlansysbiofilm_FD_192503 | JGI IMG/M metagenome (GOLD analysis project Ga0265295, IMG submission 192503) | Leachate microbial communities from a municipal landfill in Southern Ontario, Canada - Methane capture system biofilm | ecosystem: Engineered > Solid waste > Landfill > Unclassified ... | reverse complement strand
ATAGTGCAGGGCGTGGGTGAGCACGTGAACCTGAGCCTGATCCCAGGGAACCATTTTGCCATCAACCCAGATGTACTTCATCTTTTGCATGCTGTCCTCCGCAAGCCTCTTTGTAGGGCGGTCCCATTGGCGGCGCACGTGGCTGCCTGAGGCCGCAAGAGCAAAAATTTACTGTAAAGCGCCGCGTATGGCAAGCAGTAGGCCAGGGGATCAGAGGCGGTAAGGAAGCACTGATTAAAGCACCTCCTGGAAACGCGCAGTTACTTCGTTTGGCAAGGCGCGCTCTTTGTTTGAAGCAGGAATGGACTCTTCCGTCCTCGACTGTATCAAAAAAAGTAAAGCAAAACCGCCAAACGGAATACATCAGCGTTTCCATAAAACCGTCCGCAGGGGCACAGGGGAAAGCTCTGGCCCTGCGGCAAGGCATGTCGTATGCTGGCTCCGGCCTTTTGGCACTAAAGGGGCGACATGAAATGAAGCAGAAGCATGGCGCAAACGCGCCCGCAGGGCAGATTTTTTTGCTGGGCATAGATGCCGGAGGAACCAACACCGACGCGGTTCTTCTTGTGCAGGATGAGGACGTGTCTGAAGGCCCCTCGACATCATTTTCGGAGCGGACGCCAACTGCCCCGGCGGCGCTGCCGAGCGTGCGCCTGCTGGCTGCGGCCAAAACGCGCACAAAGCACGATGATCTGCCCGCTTCGGTACGCGAGGTGCTGCACGCCCTGGCCCGCGCCCTGGACGACGATGCCGCCGCCCGCGCCCTTGGTGGGGCAAGCCTTTTGGGCCGCGTCAGCCGCGTCACCCTGGGGGCCACGCTGGCGGTCAACGCGCTTGTGCAGGACAAGGCCGATGCCGTGGCCCTTGCCCTTTCCGCCGGGCCGGGGCTTGATCCCCGGCGTTTTGCCATGGGGCGGCATGTGTTTGTTGTCCCCGGCGGGTTGGATCACAGAGGCACGGAGGTCAGCCCGCTCGATGTCGGCGGTCTTGAAGTCCAGGCTGCCCGCTGGCGTGCGGAAGGCATTGCCGCCGTGGCCTGCGTGGGCAAATTCTCGCCGCGCAATCCCGCCCACGAGCAGCACATGGCGCGGGCCCTGAGCCGTGGGAGCGCCGCGTCAGCCACAAACAGCCCCACTGCCGGGCCAAGTGTCGCGTCCACTGCCGCGCCAGCGGAAGGGCCAGCTATAGCGCCAGATGTAAAGCCTGGCGCATCCTTTTGCATCACCCTGGGGCACAAGCTTTCGGGGCGGCTCAATTTTCCCCGCCGCATCGCCACAGCCTACTTTAACGCAGCCGTGCAGCGCCTGCACTCCAACTTTCTGGACGCTGTGGAGAGCGCACTGGCAGAGTCCGGAGTTCGCGCCGCCGTGCGCCTGCTCAAGGCTGACGGCGGGGCCGTGCCCCTGAGCCTTTCGCGGCGTGAACCGGTGCAGTCGGTTCTTTCCGGCCCGGCCGCCAGCGTTATGGGCGTGCTGGCCCTGTGCCCGGCTGCCCGTCAGGGCTGCGCCCTGCTGCTGGATATAGGCGGCACCACCACAGACATGGCCCTGGCTGTGGACGGCTCCCCCGTGGTGGACAGGGAGGGCATGACCCTTCAGGGGCGGCGAACCCTGGTGCGCGCCCTTGCTTCGGTTTCCATCGGCGTGGGCGGCGACTCCCTTGTGTCTGTTGATGGTCACGGGGCCGGAGCCTCGGTACGGGTGGGGCCGCTGCGTCAGGGGCCGGCCATGGCTTTTGGCGGCACGAGTCCGACCCTGCTGGACGCGCTCAATACCCTGCACAGCATCCCGCAGGCGCACGAGGCCGGAACAGGCTCGTCAATGGGGGAGGCTCAGGCCAGATATGCCGTTCACGAGCCGAGTTATGTGCTGGCCCCTAATATGCTGGAGGATATGGCGGGCGAACTGGCCGGAAACGTGGCCGCCTCCCTGTGCGGCATGGAGGCGCTGGCGCAACAGTGCGGCCTTGATCCTCGTGTTCTGGCCCGCAAGGCTGTGGACAATGCCCTTAATCAGATCCGCCGCGCCGCCGATGCTCTGACGGAGGCCGTCAACGCCCGCCCCATCTATACGCTGGCGGGCCTGCGGGCCTTGCAGGAGGCGCGTCCTGCGCGCGCATGGCTGGTGGGCGGCCCGGCGGCCTGCATGAAGGCGCATCTGACCGCCGCCCTTGGGCTGCCCGTGGATTGCCCGCCCCATACGGCTGTGGCCAATGCCGTGGGCGCGGCCCTTACCCTGCCCACCGACGCCGTTGAAGTCTACGCCGACACGGGCTCCGGCCTTTTGCGCGCCCCTGCGCTGGATCTGACGGAAAACATCCGTAAGGGATGCAGCCTTGACGCCCTTGGCGAGCGGGCCAGGGAGCTTTTGCTCCAGAGGCTGGAGCAGGCCGGTGCGGAAGGGGCCGCCGTGGAAATCACCGAGGCCGAGAGCTTTGCCACGCTGGACGACAACGGCTTCGGCAGCAGGGACATGCGCGTCGTGTGTCAGGCTGTGCCTGGTCTGGCGGGGCTCGTGGCTGACTAGACAGTGCCGTCACGAGCGCCTTTCCAGGTATTTCTGCGTCGAACGTTGAGATTTGAAGTTTGAAACGCTTTGTGGGGGAGGGACCCTTTTGAAAAAGGGTCTCCTCCCCCACGCCCCCACCCCCTAAAACTTTTATGTTGTCAGGCTCTGGCGGCGGGCTTGCGCCAAGGGCTTGGGGCAGGCTTGCGGCAGGGGTGGAGCATGTCAGTTACAGCCTAATCCTTCTGCAACCGTCGCAGCCGCTACGGGCAGTCGCCCCTTGAAAAGCATCCACATACGCCATACTATCGCCCTCCAACAAAATTTGTCCGTGGGCCATGCCCTGCGGGCGCGCGAGTGCGAGTACAATGCAGATAGTTCTTTATGAGCCGGAAATTCCCCCCAATACGGGCAATGTCGCCCGGCTCTGCGCCGCCACCGGCGTGACGCTCAACCTGATTGAACCCCTGGGTTTCAAGCTTGAAGACCGCTACCTCAAGCGCGCGGGCCTGGACTACTGGCCCAATGTGCGCCTGAACGTCTGGCCCCACTGGCGGGCCTTTGTGGAAACATCCGGCGCGGGCGGCGCGGGCGGGCGGCTGGTGTTCACCTCGGCCAAGGCTTCTGAAAAGAGCGCGGCTGTGCACCATTTTGCCTTCGAGCCTGACGATTTTCTGGTTTTCGGGCCTGAAACACGCGGGCTGCCGCAGGATATTCTGGCCCTGTCGCCACACCGCGTGCGTATTCCTATGCTGGAAGGGCGCGTGCGCAGCATCAACCTGTCCACATCGGCGGGCATTGTGCTGTACGCGGCTCTGGCCAGAGCCAATCTTATGGAGACCTGGACGTGAGTCTGACCCACGGGCTGGCCCTTGTTTTCCCCTGGTCCGTGTGGGAGTGCTGGTGGCTGGCCCCTGTGGCCCTTGTTCTGGATTTATGGTTCGGCGATCCCGCCTTGCCCTGGCGGCATCCTGTCTGCCTTGTGGGCAAGGCGCTCGACTGGCTGGAGCGCCCCGCGCGGCGCTTTATGCTGGCGGCAGGGGCCACGCACGAGCGGTGCCGGGGCAGACTGTCAGGAGCGCTGGCCCTGCTGGCTCTGGTCGCCTGCTCGGGATTCGCCGTCTGGGCAGTTGTGTCTTTGCCCCTGGTGGGCCTGCTGGCGGCCGTCTATCTGGCCTGGGCCGGACTTGCCATGGGCAGCCTGCTGCAAACGGGCGAGCTTGTGCTGGAAAGGGTGGAGCAGGCCCCGGAAGCCGAGGCCCGTGAAGCGCTGTCATGGCTGGTAAGCCGCGACACCAGCGCCATGGATCGCCCCCTCATGCGCAAGACCCTGGCCGACACGCTTTCCGAAAATCTCACGGATGCCTTTACCGCGCCGTTTTTCTGGCTGCTGGTGGGCGGGCCGGTGGCCCTCTGGTGCTACAAGGCCGTGAGCACCACGGATTCCATGTGGGGCTATAAGACGGAAAAGTGGCGCTGGCTCGGCTGGGCCGGAGCGCGGGCCGACGATGGGCTGGCCTTTGTACCCGCGCGTCTGGCTGCCTTGAGCGCGGCGCTGGTTCACGCTCTTTTTTTGCTGCGGCAAAGGCTTGAAGCGGTGTGCTGCGATGGTAGCCGTGATGCTGCCCGTGACGGTGGCCGTGCCCGTGATGGTGGCCGTGATGCTGCCCGTGAGGGTGGCTGTGGCGGTGATGGCGGCTGTGATGCTGCCCGCGATGGCGGCTGTGATGGTGCCCGTGAGGGTGGCTGTGATGCTGCCCGTGACGGCGGCTGTGGCGGTGATGGCCCGCGGTTCAGATACTTCCCCGGCGGCTGGCCCGGTCGCTGGCCCGGTCTGGCCGTGGTGGCCCGTCAGGCTTCGGGCATGCCCAGCCCCAATTCGGGTTGGCCCATGACGGCCTGCGCCTGGCTGTGCGGAGCGCGTATGGCCGGGCCTTCAGTCTATTTCGGTGAACTGGTTGACAAACCGTGGCTCGGGCCGCCCCCGGACAAGGGGCTGCCCGGCGCGTCTTCCGCCGTGTGGGACGCCCCCCGCCTGCTGATCTTGTGTGACCTCCTGCGGCAAAGTGCTCTTTACGGCGGTCTGGCCTTGTGGGCCCTGGCCCTTGTGTGTTTTTTTATTTTCTGAGGCTCTGTGCATGGTTATAATCGTTCTGTCTCTGGTGTCGTTGCTGGTGGGCTTTCTGGTGGGTATAACCGGGGTCGGGGGCATACTTATTCCTCCTGCTCTAATCCTGTTCAGCGGACAGGAAACCCACATGGCCATAGGCACGGCCCTGGCTTCATTTTTGCCCGTGGCTGCAGTGGGTACGGTCATGTACCGCCGCCTGGGGCATATCAACTGGTACAAGGCCCTGCCCTACATGGCGGGCAGCCTGGCAGCCTGGCCCGGAGCCTTGGTTAACACCCTGATGCCCGCTGCCCCACTGGTGGTCATGCTGGCCTGCATCGTCATGTTTGCCGGGCTGTGCGCCCTGCGGCCCCCCAAGCCGGGAAGAGGCAGCGCTTTCTGGCAGAGCGGCAAGGGCTTTTTCTGCATCGGAGCCATAACGGCACTGCTGGCTGGCCTCACAGGCGCTGGCGGGCCAGTGGTGTCCATCCCCTGGATGATCATCGCCGGGGTCTCGCCCATGACGGCGGTGGGACTTGCCATGCCCTATCAGGTGACCACGGCCCTTTTTGGCACCATTGGCAACGTGGCCGACGGCCATGTGGACTTTACCATGCTGCCGTATATCTGCCTTATGGCCTTCATAGGACTCTTTGCGGGCATAGCCGTGACAAAACGCATTCCCACGGAAGTGCTGCGCAAGCTCATTGGCGGTCTGTGCTGCGGACTTGGGCTGTTTTTGCTCTTGCGCCAGCTGCTCAGTTGACGTAGGAAAAATTATGAATATCGCCGCCATATTCATTCGCCGCCCCGTAGCCACGGTGCTGCTTATGCTCGGCATGCTTTTCTTCGGCATGACGGGCTACAAAAATTTGCCCGTCAACCATCTGCCCAATGTGGATTTTCCTACCATTCAGGTCATGGCAGACCTGGCAGGAGCTGACCCGGAAACCATGGCGGCGTCCGTGGCCACTCCGCTGGAAAAGGAATTTTTCACCATTGCGGGCATTGATTCCATTTCTTCGGTCAACTCCACGGGCCGCACCCGCGTTACCATACAGTTTGCCCTTGACCGCAATATCGACGCGGCGGCACTGGACGTGCAGTCGGCCATAGGCCTCGCCCAGCGGCGCATGCCCACCAGCATGACCACGCCCCCCAGCTTTCGCAAGGTCAACCCGGCGGACATGCCCATACTGTACCTGCGGGTTTCGTCTTCAACCCTGCCTCTGTACGCCCTCAACGAATACGCCGATACCCTCATAGGGCAAAGGCTCTCCATGGTGGAAGGCGTGGCCCAGGTGGTGGTCTACGGGCAGAAAAAGTACGCCGTGCGCGTGCAGCTTGATCCGGACGAGATGGCCTCGCGCGGGCTTGGCATTGACGAAGTGGCCGACGCCGTGGCCGCCGCCAACAGCATGCTGCCCACGGGCGCGCTGGAGGGCGAGCAGAGGGCCAGCGCCATCAAGTCCTCCGGGCAGTTGCTCAACGCCCGCGCCTTTCAGGATACGGTGGTGGCCTACCGCAACGGCGCGCCCGTGCGTCTGAGCGACATCGGGCAGGTGGTGGACAGCGTCAAGCAGGACAAGCAGATCACCTGGGGCAACGGCGGCGCGCCGGGCATTACCCTGGCCGTGGAACGCCAGCCCGGCACAAACACCGTGCAGGTGGTGGACGCCATCCGCGCGTTGATGCCGGGGCTGGAGCGCCAGTTGCCGCCTTCCGTATCGCTGGAGATTTTTTACGACCGTTCGGAATCCATCCGCCATTCCGTGGCAGATGTTAAGTTTACGCTGGTGCTCACCGTTTTTCTGGTTGTGCTCGTCATCTTTGTTTTTCTGCGCAACCTGCCCGCCACGGTCATTCCCAGTCTTGCCCTGCCCATGTCGGTCATATCCACCTTTGCGGTCATGGCGGTGCTTGGCTACAGCCTGGACAACCTCTCGCTCATGGCGCTCACCCTGGCCGTGGGCTTTGTGGTGGACGACGCCATCGTCATGCTCGAAAACATCGTGCGCCACCAGGAGATGGGCAAGGATCCGCTCACCGCAGCCTACGACGGTTCGGCGGAAATCGGCTTCACCATCGTGTCCATGACGGTTTCCCTGGCCGCGGTCTTCATCCCCGTGCTCTTTATGGGCGGCATTGTGGGGCGTTTGTTCAGGGAATTCGCCGTGGTCATCATCGCGGCCATTCTGGCTTCGGGCGTGGTGTCGCTTACCCTGACGCCCATGCTCTGCGCCTACTTTCTCAAGGCGCAAGGGGCGCACAAGGCTGGCCGCAGCGCGGGGCAGGGCCTGTACGGCTGGCTTGAGCGCGGCTTTGACCGCCTCAACGCTCTGTATGCCCGCTCGCTGGACGTTGTGCTGCACCACCGTCTGAAAACGCTGATGGCCTCGCTGATTTTGCTGGCGCTCACGGTCTGGATCGGCATGGCCATGCCCAAGGGCTTTCTGCCCGTGGAAGATATGGGCATGCTGGTGGCCAGCACCGAGGCGGAGCAGGGCGTATCCTACGAGGGCATGGTCAGCGCGCAGCGCAGCCTTGACCCCCTGCTGGAAAAAAATCCCCATCTGTCCATGTACAACTCCATTGTGGGCATTGTGGGCGGCAGCCCCAGCATGAACAACGGCATTTTGCTCATGCCGCTCAAACCCCACGCACAGCGGCCCGGCATCGATCAGGTGGCGGAGCAGCTGCGGCGCGAACTCAATATCTCGCCCTCCATGCGGGTCTTTGTGCGGGTGCCCCCGGCCATCAACCTGGGCGGGCGCTCGTCCAAGGCGCTGTATCAGTACACGCTTTCTGGCCCGGACATGGAAGACCTCTATGACAGCGCCCAGAAGATAGAGATTGCCCTGCGCGCCCTGCCGCAAATACAGGACGTGAACAGCGACCTGCAACTGAAAAACCCCGAACTGCGCGTTTCCATTGATCGTAACCGCGCGGGGGCCCTGGGCGTCAGCCCGCACCAGATAGACCTGGCGCTCCAGTCTGCCTACGGCTCGCGTGAAATATCCACCATCTACGCGCCCACCAACGACTACACGGTTTTTGTGGAATTGCAGAAAAAATTTCAGCAGGACAGTTCGGCCCTGTCGCGCCTCTATGTGCGCGCCGCCAACGGCAACCTTGTGCCCCTGGACACCCTGGTCAAAATGGAGCCTGGGGTGGGGCCCATTGCCGTGAACCACAACGGCCAGTTCCCCTCTGTGACCATTTCGTACAACCTGCGCCCCGGCGTGTCGCTGGGGCAGGGCGTTGCCGCCGTGGAGGCCGCCGCGCAGCCGCTGCTGCCAGACACCGTGACCGCCGAATCCCAGGGCACGGCCCAGGCTTTTCAAAGTTCGCTCACGGGCATGGGCTGGCTGCTGGTGCTGGCCATCGTGGTCATCTATCTGGTGCTGGGCATTTTGTACGAAAGTTTCATCCATCCCCTGACCATCCTTTCCGGCCTGCCCTCGGCGGGCTTCGGCGCGCTTGGCACGCTCTGGCTGTTCGGCATGGACCTGAACCTCTATGGCTTTGTGGGCGTGATCATGCTGCTTGGCATCGTGAAGAAGAACGCCATCATGATGCTGGACTTCGCCCTTGAGGCGCAGCGCCATAACCCGGCCCTGGAACCGCTGGAGGCCATCAGGCAGGGCTGTCATGTGCGTTTCAGGCCCATCATGATGACCACGGTGGCGGCGCTGATGGGCGCTCTGCCCATTGCCATCGGCGTGGGAGCGGGGGCCGAGGCCCGGCGGCCTCTTGGCATGGCCGTGGTGGGGGGGCTGTGTTTTTCGCAGATAGTGACGCTCTACATTACGCCCGTTTACTATTACTATATGGAAAAGCTCTCGCGCGCTCTGGGCAAACGCTGGGGCGGACGGTTCCATAAGGACGCGCCGACTGTCGAGACTGGCGAGACTGGGGCGAATGCCGCTGCCAGAGCAGAGGCGGGCGGCACTGCCGCATAGGCCGGGTCTGCGCATAAGTCGGGTCTGGCACATGGCCGGAACTGCGCATAGGCTGGGTTTGGCACATGGCCGGAACTGGGGCATAGGTCGTGTCTGGCGTTCTTCATAAAGCCTGTTCTGTCGGTGGGTTACCACACAATCCCGGGCTGAGGGCTCTACGCTGTTGGCGCAAAGCACGCATACGTGTATCTATAGCTGTACGGCACGTCGTTTTGACGATTCGCGACTGACGCATGTGGCTGACGCATGTGGCTGACGCATATGGCTGGCGCATATGGCTGACGCATATGGCTGACGCATGTAGCCGCGAAGGCCTGCCCGCGAGGTGCACAGTGCGCCACAAGTAGCGCGGGTTCTGCCCAGGCGCGTATTTTTCGGCTGAATGAAAACTTGGAAATGTGAAGCATTTCAAAGTTAATCTGATTTAGTCACCGGCATGTGCCAGGGTTTCGAGCCCGGCGGGCATGCCGGTTTCGGAGGCTTCATGATTTCACAGGATATGTCTTCGCCCCTTGAGGCCCCCGTTTGCCGCCGCTGCGGCATGTGCTGTCTGCGCGGCGGCCCCACCCTCATGGTGGACGACGCCTCGCGGCTGGTGAACGGCGCTCTGACCCTGGACAGCCTGGTCTGCCTGAGAAAGGGGGAGTGGGCGCGCGATGACGTGCGTGGCGGCCTGCGGCCTCTGGAACAGGAGCATATCAAGGTGGCCGGTCTTGGCGGGCAGGCGCATCCCTGGCGTTGCCGCTATTACCGCGACGGCTCTGGCTGCGCCATCTATGCCCAGCGGCCGGTGCAGTGCTCCGCGCTGTTCTGCATGGACACGTCCCCTCTGGTAGACCTTTTGTCCGGCACGCCTCTGATGGACAGGGCCGAAGCCTTCAGGATTCTGTCCGACGAGGCGCATCTGCCCGGTTTTCCCTCTCTGGACGCAGGCACCCGCGCGCTTTTGCCAGATCTTATGGCCGCGCATGAAGAGCAGAGCCCCGCAGCCCCTGTGCTGGAAACCGCCGCCAGGCTGGGCTTTGCCCCGCAGGGCGTACAGGTTCACGACGCTGGCGTGATGGACACAGAAGAACGCCAGGCGGTGCTTGCCCACCTGGGCGAGGCCGTGCGCACCGAGGCCGCGTTCCGCCAGTTGTGCGTGGAACGCGCGGGCGTGCCCGAGGCCATTTTGCCCTTTCTTCTGGGGCGTGCCTTGCGCGACCTGCTGGTCGAAGTCGGCCTGAGGCCCACTGCCGCTGACGAGGTTTGAGCAGCCCGCGCGGTTGACAGAAAGGCGAGCCAGCCATAGTTATTTAAGGAAACGCTGATTTATTCCGTTTGGCGGCGTTGCTTCGCTTTTTTTGAAACAGTCGAGGACAGAAGAGTCCACTCCTGCTTCAAAAAAAGCTCGCGCCTTGCCAAACGAAATAACTGCGCGTTTCCAGGAGGCTCTTTAATCAGTGCTTCCCCAATTATATATTCACAGCCCGTATGAGGGCCAAACGAAGGAAGCATCATGCCACTGTGCAGCATTGAGGAAGCCGTTGCCGATATCAGGCAGGGCAAGATGGTCATTCTTGTGGACGACGAGGGTAGGGAAAATGAAGGCGACCTGACCATGGCCGCCGAATTTGTCACTCCGGAGGCCATCAACTTCATGGCCAAGTACGGGCGGGGACTGATCTGCCTGCCTATGGCTCCGGAACTTATCGACCGCCTTGACCTGCCCCTTATGACGCAGCGCAACGGTTCACGCTTCGGCACCAATTTCACCATATCCATCGAAGCCCGCGAGGGCGTCACCACCGGCATTTCCGCCGCTGACCGCGCCACGACCATTCTGGCGGCAGTGGCCGACAACGTGCGCCCCGAAGACCTCGTGACGCCGGGGCACGTTTTTCCCCTGCGCGCCAAGGCGGGCGGGGTGCTTTCACGCGCCGGGCAGACCGAAGGCGGCGTGGATCTTTCAAAGCTGGCAGGGCTCAAGCCTGCCTCGGTCATCTGCGAGATCATGCGCGATGACGGCACCATGGCGCGCATGCCCGATCTGGAAGTCTTTGCCGAAGAACACGGCCTCAAGATAGCGGCTGTCAAGGATATCATCCGTCACCGCCTGAATCGCGGCCAGGTCTCTGTGCGCAGTGTGGACAAGGCCCACCTGCCCACCAGATTCGGCGATTTCACCGTCTACGCCTATGAGAGCGAAACCGATCAGGGCACGCATCTGGCCCTGGTCAAGGGCGACCTCAGCGGGCCGGAATCCGTGCTCACGCGCGTGCACAGCGAGTGCCTCACGGGCGACGCCCTGGGCTCCCTGCGCTGCGACTGCGGCGGCCAGCTTGGCGCGGCCCTGCGCCAGATTGAAAAAGAAGGGCGCGGCGCGCTGCTGTACATGCGTCAGGAAGGGCGCGGCATCGGCCTTGCCAACAAGATTCGCGCCTACGCCTTGCAGGATCAGGGCTATGACACGGTGGAGGCCAACCGCAAGCTGGGCTTTCCCCCGGACTTGCGCGACTATGGTACCGGCGCGCAGATACTCGTTGATCTCGGCATCCACAAAATACGGCTTTTGACCAACAATCCCAAGAAGATCGTGGGCCTTTCAGGCTACGGCATCGAAATTGTCGAGCGTGTGCCCATCGAAATGGAAGCCTGCCCCGAAAACGAATACTACCTGCGCACCAAGAAAGAAAAGATGGAACACATGCTGCACTGCTCGTGCAGCCATTAGCGCCGCTTTACGCGAGGCTGTCCCGACCCCGGGGCAGCCTCGCGGCGCGTTCTGGGTGTTCCTGAAAATGAATATTGCCCCCGGCGGGGTGAAAATTCCGCCGGGAGCGTGTTTTCATGGCGTCATAATGGAGGATTGCCTTTTACTAATCTGGCCCGGATTTTCTTGCGACACGCTAGTCATGCCGCGATTGGAAACAACGGGCTGGCAGCGGCATGAATCCGGGCCCGGAATTCAGGAGCGACTGCATGACCGTGAAAGAAAAAGTTCTGGCCCAGGGCGCATTGCTGTGGAAATTTTTGGGCTTTTTTCAGCCACCCTTGCTGCGCTGTATTCATGCCAGCGTCATAACGCTGGTATTACTGCAAATCTTGCTCAGCTTCGGCATGGTTGTACTGCCATCCGGCCTCTCGCCCTTAGTCTGGATACATATCATCCTGGGCATGTTCCTGTGCGTTTTCGGCGTGACCCTTGTGGTTCTCAGCGTCAAAAAGCGCGGCCTGCGCAATTTCTTTCCCTATCTCTGGGGCGATAACGACCAGCTGATCAAGGACCTGCGCGCGGCGGCGCAGTTCAAGGTTGTCGGCCCCCGGCCCAAGGGCCTGCCCGCCTGTGTGCAGGGGCTTGGCATGTGCGCCTTGCTGCTGACGGTTGCGTCCGGCCTGTGGTGGTTTGACAACTGGAGCAACCACCGCTCATTGCTGACGGCCTACAGCGTGCACAAGTTTTTTGCCTGGTCCCTGGCCCTGTATCTGGTTGGCCACGGCGGTATGGCTCTGGCCCATTTTGCCATATGGCAAAAAAAGGTTGCGCCCAAAAAATAGCGCGCCTTCGTTACGGCTGTTGATTTACAAGCCCGGCATGTTCAAAGACATGCCGGGCTTGCTGCATTTGTACGGCATGCCCGGGAGGTGTTATTTTGCAGTAATAGCCTTGAATAAAATGTTTTTTTTGCTTTTTACACAGGTAAAAATATTTATAACACAGCTATTTTGCAGGATTTGTTTTTTCATTTTTACACCAGTTGGCCCCTCTGATTTTATAAAACCCGCGCCAGCCGGGCGTTGGGCATGACTGAACCAGTTCAGTCTTACAGAAATCCTCGCCCGCGCTATGCTCTCCTCAAACTACGCAGTTTCATAGCTGCGCAAACAGGAGGGCATATGGCAACTACCGGCAAAAGCAATGGACATCTGGGCATCAGCCATCCATTCGGGGCCAGACACGGTACGCCTGTGGTGGGCCAGGGGAACGAACGGACGCAGCAGTCGCTGGCGGACAGAATGTACGGGCCGAAAAAAGACCCGCTGACACAGCCCTTGCCCGTGTCGCCGGACGCGCCGCTGCAAGAGCGCATGTACGCTGAAAGCGTGTCCGACGTGGTGGCGCGGCATGCCGCGAAAACGCATGACCTGAAGCCCTTTCGCTTAAACCCCGAAGCGGAGGTTCCCTATTATCAGATGGGGGTCAGACCGTTGGATTTGTGGTGGTGGGGTAAGAAAAAATATGGAAAAGAGCTATCCTGGAATAATCAGCAACATTACGAGCATATGCAGTTTGTGGGCAGTGATGGAAGCAATTTCGGTTTGTCCTATGGCGAAGGCTTGCTTGTGGAAGACATGAAAACGCTTTTCACCTATGAAGTCGAAGCGCCCAAATACAGAAAAGAATATGTTGATCGTGCCAAACAAGATCTTGATGGCAAGTGGGACAGGCAATTGACAGAAGCATATCAGGATATGGACTTCGAGATACAACGATACGATGCAAGAAAATATAACTGCCAGCATTATTTCGCTGAAATTCTGCAAAAAGTACAACGATACGAAACCGCTGATAAGCCCCTGGTGCTTCCGTAGCTGATCTGCTGAAGGGTGGACATTCTTTCGCCCTTCAGCAGGCTTCGCCTCACATGCCGAAAATGGCGATTAACAAAATTAAAATGGTGGGATCGAGGACAAGTACCAGAAAAAAGACGCAGAGGGGAATCTTCAGCAAAGCGACATAGCCGCCCATGCGGTCGAAAAAAAACAGGGAAAAGGGCAGGGCCATCAGCGCCGACTTGAAGGCTGTTACGAGTTCTTCTAGGTAGTTACGGTCCATATGCTCAAGGTGCAGCATACTCTGTAGCTGTGCTATTTCATTATCGACTGGGAATGCAGTAAGAAGGGCCGCAAGGGTAAGGCCATATATGGGGCAGAAGGTGGCAAGGCCGAAGCCGCGCACAAAAATCAGGCAGCCTGCAAAGCCGTACAGGATGGAAAAGATCATGTATGGGTTGCAGATGAAGGGCATAAACAGCAAGCTGAGCATGGCAATAAGGCACAGGGGCCATGCGCCGCGTATGAAGGCCCTCGCGGATGCGTCCACACCTTCCAGCGTCATAATCCCCCCTTATTGCGGTAGTTCGCTTTGATGCGGTACTTTTATGGCAACCTTGTTTCCTTGCCACAATTGTGAGCATTACTGTGCTGTAATTCTACAAAAAACACAAGAATGCGAAACCGCCAGCAAACCCCTGTTGCTTCCGTAGTGGATCTGCTGAAGGGTGGACATTCTTTCGCCCTTCAGCAGGCTTCGCCTCACATGCCGAAAATGGCAATTAACAGAATTAAAATGGTGGGATCGAGAACAAGTACCAGAAAAAAGACGCAAAGGGGAACCTTCAGCAAAGCGACATAGCCATCCCTGCCGCAGCTACCGGCCTTTGGCGGCGGGCGTCAGCAACGAATCCAGTTTGTATGTTTCCTCATGCTCGGGTTTGCCCTCCTGAAGCAGGCGCACATAGACCTCGGTTTCACCAGACGCAGGCTGGGACACGGCGAATACGGCCACGGTTCGCGTGGCGGTGGGTGTAGAACCCGTGCGCATGATGCTGTCGTCCGGCCCGTCAGCGTGATCGCGGGTGAAAGCCAGCAGGCTGTCAAAGGTGTAGGGTTTGGGGCTGGTTTGCAGCAGATGGGCAATGCGCGCGTAGCGGGCGTGGCTGCTTTCGCCGAGTTTTCTGTTGAAGCGTTGCAGGGCCGGTTCAAGATAGTGGTTCGTATGGTACAACACACCGTTGGTCTGCGTGCGCCAGACCACCATTCCTTCCAGCCCGATTTCAACAAGCGCAATTTTTTCCCTGTCCGCAAGCATCAAAAACAGCGGGCCGCGAAACCGGGACGGATCCAGGGCCATGACCTCATCCACTGAGGCGCAGAGGGTGAGTATCTGGGCCATAAGCTTGCGGTTGGCCGTGGATGCCTGCCTGTCCCTTCGTGGCAGGCTGCTCGCCGCCGCGCTGACGACCGTAAGTCCCTTTTCATTGACCCCCGCCACCGGGCGATCAATCTCCACTTGCACTCCCGTGCTTTTTTGGGCCTCGCGTGTGGCCATGAGCGCCACGTAGGTATGCCCGCCCGCTGGCCTGAAAATCTCGATGCGCTGGCTTTCGCCCGGCGTCCAGTCCCTGTTTTTTACGATGATGGTGCCGCCACCCTGGACGGCGTCTCCGGCTGCGGCCCACAGGGTGCAGGCCCGCGCAGTGGGGGCGGCAAGCAGAAAAATCATCAGGGCTGACATCAGGGGCGGGAGGATGATCCGTAAAAGGCTGCGGGGCATGATGGGCATTCTCCTGTGGCTAGTCGTAGTGCCTCGGATTGTTTTTCCTGGGGGGAACGGCGGCATGGCGGAAAAGGGGGCCATAAGAGTTTTAGGGGGTGGGGGTGTGGGGGAGGCGACCCTTTTGCAAAAGGGTCCCTCCCCCACAAAACACCGCAAGACGCTACAAACCCCCACAACCCCCCGCAAAACACTAAAAAATACCAGCGAAAAACGCATGCTCCAACTACTCTGCGCTAATGCGGGTAGGGCGTCAAACGCGCGAGGGCCGCCCGGATGGGCGGCCCTCGCGTAGCAGCAATCAGGAAATCCTGAACTAGAGCATTTTAACTTTGAAAAAGTGTAAATGCTCTAGAAGTCTTCATCTTCCTTGATTTCCGGCGGCACGGCCACAACCGAGGTGATAATGCGGCGGCGGGCCGGGGCGGCCGGGGCGGCCTCGACTGCGGCGCGGCGTTGCGGCGGTTCGGGCAGGGCATTGTACAGGGCCCAGAAGGCCGGGTACAGGCCCGTCATGACGCCGGGGTTACCCAGCTTCTGGTGCGGCTTGGCGCAGGCCGCCAGGGCAAGGGCCATGGCCCAGACAGGGGAGGGGGCATTCCAGCCAGCCTTGACGCCAGATTGTTCATTTTTGCACAATCTGCCCTCACTGTTCTGTTCCAGCCCAAGGGCATGAAGGAAACTTTCCACTTCATGCACGTCCATATCCTGCGGGAGCGTGGGCAGGCTGACCTGCGCGCCGCGCAGCGCGGCACAGGCGGCCAGGCCAACGGCCAGCGGGGCCCAGTCCGAGGGCAGGTTTTCGGGCAGGGCGGCAAGGGTGAAGTTGTTGAGGGAGCCCTTGTTACTGGCGGTCACTTCGTCGCCCTCTGCGCCTTTTTGCTGGCGCAGATCAAGGCCCAGGGCGCGCAGGAGATCCCAGCCGGCTTCGGCTGCTGGCCACTGGGGCCAGTGCCCGGCAAGGCGGGTTTCACCGCCCATGGCCAGGGGCAGGGACAGCAAGAAGAGCGCCAGTTCAGGCTCCATGGGCAGGTCGGGCAAGGCGGGAATTTCCAGCTTGGTCGGATGAATGCGCACCACGCCGTTGTCCACGCTCACGTCGGCCCCTGCTGCCCGCAGGATTGGCAGGGTGCGGGCAAAGATGGTCTTTTGGGCGGGGTGGCCCGTCAAGTCCATCATGAGGCTGTGTTCGTAGCCAGGCGCGGCCAGAAGTATGCCTTCGGCCAGTTCTGCAGGCGTATCGGCAGGCATGACCACCGCATCGGGGATAATGCCGGAACACTCCAGGCGGGCGGGCAGTCCGTCGCTCTTGGGCACCACGTGTACAAGGCGCGCGCCCATGGCGGGCAGAAAATGGCGCACTGCGGAAAGGTCGGCCAGCTTCAGGCTTGTTTCGCCCATAAATTTGGCGCGTGAGGGGCGGCCCAGATAGTGCCCCAGCAGCAAAAAGAAGTTCCATGCGCTGTCGCCCACGTACAGCACCTTGTCGGGCGCGCTCACGGGCACGGAGGGCCGCGCCGTGACGCCGTCGTCCTCGCGGGTAAGGGATGCGCCGATCTGGATGAGCATCTTCACGCAGTCCACAATGGGATCGTTCATGAGGCAGGGACTCACACGCGTGGGCTGACCCGTGGCCGCAGCCAGCATGAGCCAGGCGCGGGTGGAGCGGCAGGCCAGGGGCGCTGGCATGCGCAGGCGGACGGGCTTTGCTGGCGGAGCGAGGTTAAAGGCGGTGCGTTTGTCCGGCCCTTCCTGAGCGGCGGGGCCTTCACCCGCGCGGCCTTCGGCAGAGTCCTGGCCTTCGGCGTTTTCAGTGGGGCGCTCGCCTGCGGGGCGGGGCAGAAATTCCACTTCCTGCATCAAGGAAAAAAAATGACCCGAAAGGCGAGCGTCGCGGCTGATGCGGGCCACTGCGCCTTCCCACGATTCACGCAGCAATTTTTCTTCGGCGGAGTCGAGATGCGACTTTTCGCCGCGCATACGCGCCAGAATGTTATGGCGGCGCAGCAAAAGACGCAAAATGTCGCGGTCAATCTCGCAAACGGTTTCGCGCAGGGGGCGGCGCACAGGCGCGTCATCACGGCCACGTGCGTCACGGGCATCCCGGGGGGGGCGTGGCCCGCGTGAATCGCGTGAATCGCGTGAATCGCGCGCGTCACGAGGGGTGCGGGGGCCGCGTGAATCGCGCGCGTCGCGGGCGTCTCGAAATGGGCGGGAGCCGCGTGAATCGTTGGAATGGTCAGTCATGCTCTTTCCTGTGGGAAAAATGGAAGGGATATGCAAATGCTTATACGTTGTATGGAATAACAGAGGGTTGGCAGAAATATGTAACAAATCAGTGTCACAGTCTTCCTTTCTCTGCGCATGCGTGTTAGCTTGAAATGGCTTCTCTTGCAAGGGTCGGCTCGCGAGGACTCTGCGGGGGATGGTTTAAAACGGGGATTAGTTTTTTTTTCACAAGATGATTAACCGGTTTGAATTTAAGAAGAATTGATGTTTGGCGCTGTAGACTTTCCACGAATTTTTACAGGGGGGGCTTGACTCGGACGCTAAGTGCTTGTTACTAATTGCGCAAGCCATTCGCCCAACAATTGTTGCGAAAGCGCTCGGCTAACCCCGGCGTGTCGGAATCTGCCGCCACGCCACGCCGAACCCGGTGGGTTTTCAAACACTTTTAAAGAGTTGGAGGATACGTATGCCGACTTATGTCGATCCGTCCAAATGTGACGGCTGCAAGGGTGGCGAAAAGACGGCCTGCATGTACATTTGCCCCAACGACCTCATGATCCTCGATGCAGAGGAAATGAAGGCCTACAACCAGGAACCCGATGCCTGCTGGGAATGTTATTCCTGCGTGAAGATCTGCCCCCAGGGCGCCATTACGGCCCGCCCCTACGCCGACTTCGCTCCCATGGGCGGAACCTGTATCCCCATGCGCTCGGCCGACTCGATCATGTGGACGGTTCAGTTCCGGAACGGCAATGTCAAGCGTTTCAAGTTCCCCATTCGCACCACGCCGGAAGGTTCCATCAAGCCTTTTGAAGGTCACCCCGAAGGCGCCAACATCGAAGACGAACTGCTCTTCACCGAAACTGCCCTGGTTGCCCCCAAGGAAGCTCTCGGCAAGAAGTTCGAAATGTTGGAAGCCGATAAGGCTCTTACTTGCATGGAACTCGGCCGCTAGGCTTTTGCAACCGCTAGTGCGATAAGGAGATACCATTATGCCTATGATTCCCGTCAAGGAAGCGACCAAGGGCGTAGCCATTGCCGAACCCGAAGTGAAAGAACATGCGGTTGACCTGCTCATCGTGGGCGGCGGCATGGGTTCCTGCGGCACCGCTTTTGAAGCAGTGCGCTGGGGTGACAAGCATGGCCTGAAAATTATGCTTTGCGACAAGGCTTCCCTCGAGCGTTCCGGCGCCGTGGCCCAGGGCCTTTCCGCCATCAACACCTACCTGGGTGAAAACAGCGCCGACGATTACGTGCGCATGGTCCGCACCGACCTTATGGGTCTGGTTCGCGAAGACCTTATCTTCGACTGCGGCCGTCACGTTGACGACTCCGTGCATCTGTTCGAAGACTGGGGCCTGCCCTGCTGGATCAAGGGTGAAGACGGCCACAACATGAACGGCGCTGCCGCCAAGGCCGCTGGCAAGAGCCTGCGTAAGGGCGACGCCCCCGTGCGTTCCGGCCGCTGGCAGATCATGATCAACGGTGAATCCTACAAGTGCATCGTGGCCGAAGCTGCCAAGAATGCCCTGGGTGAAGACCGCATCATGGAACGCATCTTCATCGTGAAGCTGCTGCTCGACAAAAATACCCCCAACCGCATCGCCGGCGCCGTGGGCTTCAACCTGCGCGCCAACGAAGTGCACATCTTTAAAGCCAACACCATCATGGTGGCCGCTGGCGGCGCGGTGAACGTGTACCGCCCCCGCTCCACCGGTGAAGGCATGGGTCGCGCCTGGTATCCCGTATGGAACTCCGGCTCCACCTACACCATGTGCGCTCAGGTTGGCGCTGAAATGACCATGATGGAAAACCGCTTCGTGCCCGCCCGCTTCAAGGACGGTTACGGCCCCGTGGGCGCGTGGTTCCTTCTGTTCAAGGCCAAAGCCACCAACAGCAAGGGCGAAGACTACTGCGTGACCAACCGTGCCATGCTGAAGCCCTACGAAGACCGCGGCTACGCCAAGGGCCATGTCATCCCGACCTGCCTGCGTAACCACATGATGCTTCGCGAAATGCGCGAAGGTCGCGGCCCCATCTACATGGACACCAAGACTGCCCTGCAGACCACCTTCGCCACTCTGAATGAAGAGCAGCAGAAGGAACTTGAGTCCGAAGCTTGGGAAGACTTCCTCGACATGTGCGTTGGCCAGGCCAACCTGTGGGCCTGCACCAATACCGCTCCTGAAGAACGCGGTTCCGAAATCATGCCCACCGAACCCTACCTGCTCGGCTCCCACTCCGGTTGCTGCGGCATCTGGGTGTCCGGTCCCGACGAAGCCTGGGTGCCCGAAGACTACAAAGTTCGCGCTGCCAACGGCAAAGTCTACAACCGCATGACCACCGTTGAAGGTCTGTTCACCTGCGCCGACGGCGTGGGCGCTTCCGGCCACAAGTTCTCTTCCGGTTCCCATGCTGAAGGCCGCATCGCCGGCAAGCAGATGGTGCGCTGGTGCCTTGACCACAAGGACTTCAAGCCCGAGGTCAAGGAAACCGCCGACGAACTGAAGAAGCTGATCTACCGTCCTTACTACAACTTCCTCGCTGGCAAGGACGCCTCCACCGACCCCGTGGTCAACCCCAACTACATCACGCCCAAGAACTTCATGATGCGTCTTGTGAAGTGCACCGACGAATACGGCGGCGGCGTGAGCACCTACTACACCACCTCCAAGGCTCTGCTCGACACGGGCTTCAACCTGCTTGCCATGATGGAAGAAGACTCCCTCAAGCTGGCCTCCCGTGACCTGCACGAACTGCTGCGCTGCTGGGAAAACTACCATCGCCTGTGGACGGTGCGCCTGCACATGCAGCACATCTCCTTCCGCGAAGAATCCCGTTATCCCGGCTTCTACTATCGTGCGGACTTCATGGCCCTGGACGACACCAAGTGGAAGTGCTTCGTGAACTCCAAGTACGATCCCGCCACTGGCGAGACCAAGATCTTCAAGAAGCCCTATTACCAGATCATCCCCGACTAGTCGGCGGCATTACAGCACTAAAGGGGCGGCCGTAAGGCCGCCCCCTTGGCTGTACGTATGTTCAGTCAAGGGGCGTGCGAAGAAACACAGAGAGCGTGAAAAAAAGAGCAGCCGCCGCACAGCGCGGAGGCTGTCAGGCCAAGGCATGCAGCCCGGATGCCAGACCAACAGCTTTATGGCATGTTTGGCCCTCACGCTCCCCGCTGGACGGCAAGACCGTCGGCGGGAATTTTGCCGGTTATGGGGAGGCAGTGTCTTGAGGGCGCGTGGACGGCTCAGGATCATCGCACTCAGGCAGGGCGATTGATTGTCGGCAGCCGGTTAGAGCCGGAGCCCGTAAAGACAGGCCGGATGCGGCCACCCTTTTTTCTGCGGCGGAAGCCCTTTGGCGCTTCTTCAGCCGCTATGCAACAACGCAGGAGGATATCCAGGATGTCCAATGCCATTCTCGTCGTGGGCGGCGGCTTTGCAGGCCTTACAGCCGCCATTGAAGCGGCGGAACTGGGCCACGACGTCTATATCGTCGAAAAGTCGCCCTGGCTCGGGGGCCGCGTGGCTCAGCTCAACAAATATTTCCCAAAACTCTGTCCTCCCTCCTGCGGCCTGGAAATCCAGTTCCAGCGTATCAGGAAAAATCCCCGTGTGAAGTTTTTTACCCAGGCTGAAGTCGTCGGCTTTCGCGGGGTAAAGGGCGACTACACCGTGAAGGTGCGCATCGAACCGCGCCACACGGCGCCCCACAATGTGGATTTCGGCCTGCTGGCTTCCAGTCTGGACGGTGAAACCCCCAGCGAATTTGACCTCGGCCTTTCCAAGCGCAAGGCCCTTTTCAAGGCCATGCCCTTTGCCTTCCCCAGCCGTTACACGCTGGACATGAAGGGGCTTTCCAAGGCCGACGCTGCCCGTGTTGCGGGCAACCAGTTTCTGGACGTGAATGAAGAGCCTCGCGAAATCGAGCTCAGCGTTGGCGCGGTGGTCGTTGCCACCGGCTGGAAGCCCTACGACGTGACCCGCCTCTCCAACCTTGGCGCCGGCGCTGTGAAAAACTGCATTACCAACATGCAGCTTGAGCGCCTTGCCGCGCCCAGCGGGCCCACCGGCGGGCGCATCGTGCGTCCCACTGACGGGCGCAGGCCTCACCATGTGGCCTTTGTGCAGTGTGCGGGTTCTCGCGACCAGAACCACCTGAACTACTGCTCCTATATCTGCTGTATGGCCACGCTCAAGCATTGCCAGTATCTGGCCGAGCAGAGCCCTGAAACGCAGATCACGGTGTACTACATCGACCTGCGCGCCCCTGGCCGCTACGTGAAGGTGCTTGAAAAGGTCAAGGCCATGCCCAATGTGCATTTTGTCAAGGGCAAAGTGGCTGACGCCGTGCAGGCCGAAGGCGACAAGGTTCGCCTGACCGCCGAAGACGCCGTGAGCGGTGAAAAACTCACCCTTGATTATGACCTTGTTGTACTGGCCACGGGCATGCAGCCCTCGCTGGCCGGTGAAGACGCGCCTCTGCCCCTGCCTCTTGATGAAGAAGGCTTTGTGGCGGGCGGTGAAGAGGCCGGTATTTTTGCAGCCGGTTGCGCTCGCATGCCCCTTGATGTGATGCGCTCGGCTCAGTCCGGCACAGCCGCCGCCCTGAAGGCGGTACAAACGGTGAAAGGGAGGTAGGCGGCATGGCCGGTAAGATTGGCGTCTATTTTGACCAGCAGAACATCGGCGGCGGCCTCGACGTAGAGGCGCTTGCCGCCCAAACCGCGGAAAAGTGGGGCGACCTCACTGCCGTGGTTAAGGTAGTTCCCGTGCTGGCATTGGCCTTGGATGAAATCAAGGCTGACATCGAGGCCCAGGGCCTTGACGGCGTGCTGCTCTGCGGCGCTTCCCCGCGCGTGGACGGCGAGCTCTATCGCCTGCCCGTGCTGATCGAACACGTGAACCTGCGCGAACAATGCGTGCAGGCGTACAAAAACCCCGACAGAAGCCCTGTGGATACAGCCAAGGGCGCGCCGGAGCTGCTGCAGCTCATGGCCCGTGACTATGTGAACATGGGCGTGGTGAAACTGCAGAAGAGCGAGGCTCCCGAAGCCGCTACGGTGCAGGGCGTGCAGCGCATTCTGGTTATTGGCGGCGGCTGGACCGGCCTTACGGCGGCCCTTGAAGCTGCGGCCACCGGCTATGAAGTGGTGCTGGTGGAAAAGAGCGACAAGCTCGGCGGCGCTGCCAACAATATCCCCATGGCCTCGCCTCTGGCTTCGCCCTGGGAAAACAAGCAGCCCACCAACCTTGTGGCCAAGGTCAGCGAGGCCATGGGCAGCCCCAAGATCAAGATTTACACAAGCGCCCGGATGCAGAAGCTGGAAGGCCAGCCGGGTGAATTCAAGGCCGCCATCGACACAGCCTCCGGCACGGTGGACGTGGAAGTGGGCGCGGTCGTGCTGGCCACGGGCTGGGTGGCGCTGGATCAAAAATACCTCGCTCCCATGGGCCTCGGCAAAAGCCCCATGGTGGTGGACGCCGCCTCCTTTGGCAAGATGCTGGTCGCTGACCAGGTCAAGGCCAACCGCATAGCCTTTGTGCTTGATACCACCATGGCCGAAAAGGCCGTGACCGAGGCTGTGGAAGGCTGCCCCCTTGACGGCGACGCCGCTGCCGCAGCCCCTGCCGCAGCCCCTGCCGCCGAAGGCGAAGACGTCTTTGTGAAAGAAGACCTCGAAAGCATCCGCCACCTGGCGTACTCCAACGCCGTCAACAGCGTGGGCATGCTGCGTCTGGCCAATACCGTCTGTGAAAAGACCGACGATGCCTGTCAGACCTTCATCCTTTACAAGGACATGACCGTTCCCGGCATTCTGGAGCGCTTCTACAAGAAGATGCAGGAACGCCTGGGCGTCATGATGACCAAGGCCGACGTCACGGACATCCGCGAAGCGGGCAACCACATGGTCGTGGAGTGCAAAAACACCCTGCTGGGCATGGATTTTGACCTTGATGTGGACATGGTTGTTCTGCCTACGGGCCTTGTGCCCACCACGGCCAAGGACGTGACCATCCACTTCGATTATCGTCAGGGCCCGGATTTTCCCGATCTGGCGCTGTTTGACGGCTTTGCCGACTCCAACTACATCTGCTTCCCCTACGAAACGCGCCGCACCGGCGTGTACGCGGCGGGTTGCGTGCGTCAGCCCCTGACCATGGACGCCTGCGAAGAAGACGCCAAGGGCGCGGTGCTCAAAGCCGTGCAGTGCATTGAAGCGGCAAGCCACGGCGTGGCCGTGCATCCGCGTTCGGGCGACCTGTCCTACCCGCTGTTCAACATGGTTCGCTGCACCCAGTGCAAGCGCTGCACCGAGGAATGTCCCTTTGGCGCGCTGGACGATGACGAAAAGGGTACGCCCAGGCTCAACCCCACGCGCTGCCGCCGTTGCGGTACCTGTTTCGGGGCCTGCCCCGAGCGCGTCATCTCCTTTGCGAACTACAACATTGACCAGATCGGCTCAATGATTCGTGAAGTGCAGGTGCCCAAGGACTTCAAGAAAGACGGCCCCCGCGTGCTGATCCTGGCTTGCGAAAACGACGCCTACCCCGCCCTGGATATGGCCGGTGAGCGCCACAAGCCCTGGAGCCCGTATTGCCGCATCATTCCCGTGCGCTGCCTTGGTTCGGTCAACGCCATCTGGGTGTCCGACGCCATGAGCAAGGGCTATGACGGCGTGATGCTGCTGGGCTGCAAGTATGGCGACGACTACCAGTGCCACTTTGTGAAAGGCTCCGAAATCTGCGCCAAGCGCAAGGACAACATAGCCGAGACCCTCAACCGCCTGGGCGTGCAGCCTGAACGGGTGGAACTGCTTGAAGTGGCCATTGACGAGTACGACAAGGTCCCCAACCTCATCGACGGCTTTGTGGACCGCATCATGGCAATGGGCCCCAACCCGTTCAAGGGCATGTAGGAGGAAGGCAGCAATGGCACAAATTACAATCAAACCTGACCTGGAGTTCGCCAGGGCGCTGGAAGAAGCGGGGGGCGAGTCCCTCAAGAAGTGCTACCAGTGCGCCACGTGTTCCGTGGCCTGCCCCCTGGCACCTGCCAACGCGCCCTATCCGCGCAAGGAAATGGTATGGGCCTCCTGGGGCCTCAAGGACAAGCTGCGCGCTGATATCGACCTGTGGCTCTGCCACAACTGCGGCAACTGCTCCGACCTGTGCCCCCGTGGCGCCAAGCCTGCCGACCTCATGGGCGCGGCACGCAATGTCATCTATAAAGATCTGACCGAGCCCTCCATCGTGGGCAAGTGGATGAGCAAGCCCGCCGGCCTGCCCATTCTCTTCGCCATCCCCGCGGTGCTCTGGCTTGTGGTGTGGTGGATCCGCGCCGGATTCAACGGCGGCCAGTGGTTCCCCCGCGCCGCCGACGGCCGTATCGTCTTCGGCCAGATATTCTACGGCGACTACACCATTGACCCCATCTTCATGCTGACCTTCTTCACCGCGCTGTTCATCTTGGCGCGGGGGGCCATGAAGCTGTGGGCGCAATTCAAGCCTGAAGGCTCGATGGCCGTTATCGGCAAGACAAAATGCTGGGTATGGCATCTGTGGGACGTGCTGTGGGATGAAATCATCACCCACCGCAAGTTCGACGATTGCGAAGACGGCCCCGACACCGGCAAGGAAACGCCCAGCCGCAAAAACGGCCACTTCCTTCTGGTGTGGAGCTTCGCCATCCTGGCCTTTGTGACGGCTGTAGTGGCAATGGGACACTGGGGCGGCAAGGTCATTCCGCTCATCAAGATTGAAACGCCCATGCCGCTGACCTTCCCGGTGAAGATTCTGGCCAACATCGGCGCGTTCATGCTGCTGCTGGGCCTGGGCCTGCTGACGGTTCGCCGTCTGCGTCTGAATCCCAAGTTCCAGGGCTCAAGCTGGTACGACTGGTACCTGCTGGGCATCATATGGGTAATCGCGCTCACGGGCGTGATGGCTCAGGGCTTCCGCCTGGCGGACGCCATTGTGCCTGCCTTTGTCGTGTATTACCTGCACCTGGTATGTGTGTGGATGCTTTTCGCCTATCTGCCCTGGTCCAAGCTCGGGCATATCTTATACCGCACAGTGGCGTTGCTGTACGCCCGCATGTACGGCAGAAGCTAGCTGACGGGCCCCGGCTGGCTCTCATGCCGGTCGGGGCGACGCCAGAGTCTGGACTGTTGGAACCGAGTTTTCATGAATAAAAATACGATCTCCGAGGAGGAGGCCGCCATGTCCGATACATCTCGCAAAGTTTTTCCTGTGGAGTCCGTGCTTGCCCTGGTGGTGGGCAAGGATGGCGTGGACGTAAAGGAAATCGCCGGTTTTGTGGCCGGGCGCACCGTTGTCTGTGACACCTGCGCCAAGGCCGTGGGCCCCTTCGCCGCTACCTGGCTGGCCCGTTGCTTCCCCAAGTTTCTGGAACTGGAATGGAAAGAAGGCCAGTCCTGGGACGCCTTTGTAAGCAACGGCAGAAGCCTGCTTGGCGACAATGTTTCCCTCCCCGCCATGGACGGTCACACCAAGGCCATGGTTGACAAGGTGCTGGACTTCCTTGGCGAAGTCTATGACAGCATGGTTGCCCAGACTTCCGCCGCCACGGCTCTTGAAGAACGCGTACGCGCCCTTGAACCCACGGAAGCCCGCGCCGAAGCGCTGTCCAAAAAAGTTGACGAGCTGGAAGCCAAGATCAAGACCCTGAACGCCGATATCGGCGGCCTGCGCCGTCAGACGGCCGAATACCAGGGCAAGATCGCCGTCAACCACGACGATTTGCTCATGAATATCAAGGACGCCATCAAGGACGGCCTTAAAGGCATGGTCATGGCTGGCGGCGCTGGCGCGGCCCTGGCCGCCTCCGGCGACGAAGCCGTGGCTGAAGCTCTTGACGAAAACGCCGTGCCCGACGATTTCGGCTTCGGAGCTTCCGGCGCGAGTTCTGACGGCTTTGGCTTCTAGATCTGAGTTTTTGGGGAAACGCTGATTTATTCCGCTTGGCGGCGTTGCTTCACTTTTTTTGAAACAGTCGAGGACGAAAGAGTCCACTCCTGCTTCAAAAAAAGAGCGCGCCTTGCCAAACGAAACAACTGCGCGTTTCCAAGAGCCTCTTTAATCAGTGCTTCTTTGGGAGTTGGGGATTTCTGTGGGGGAGGGACCCTTTTGAAAAAGGGTCCCTCCCCCACACCCCACCCCTAGACAGTGCCGTCACGAACGCCTTTCCAGTTATTTCTGCGTCGAACTTCGCCTTTTATTCCGGTCGAGTACCATCAGAGTACACTCCCTGCATAAAAGGCTCGTTCTCCTTGATATAACTGAAAATTCATCTCGCGCCGACCCTGTCTAGAGCATTCTCGCATTGAGAATATTCACTCTTCTGACCTGACTGAGGCTGTCGCAATTGCAGCCCGCTTTTATGAATAAATAGGCCCGCACTTCTGTGAAGTGCGGGCCTATCGCTGTTGCGTCAGGCAACAGCGCCGAAAACGGCGAACAGGTCGCGGCTTTGCCGCGCCGTGAGTGAGCCATTTTCGTGCCTTTCCGCCCGGCGGCTTTGCCGCCGAAGGCGGCGCACCAAGCGATTTAAAAAGCGCCGGTGTCATCAAAATGGTCGCCCGCACTTCTGTGAAGTGCGGGCCTCTCGCTGTTGCGTCAGGCAACAGCGCCGAAAACGGCGAACAGGTCGCGGGATTTCAGATATACGTCGCCTGTTTTTGTTCAGGTCAATTTTTTTTGAAAGAAAACGCGGCTAAATCCTTCGTCCGTACGGCGATCAACTTCAACGTAACCCAGGCGAGGGTAGATGGAAAGATTGGCGGTCATTTTTTCATTGGTATAAAGGTGCACCGCGTCAAGACCCAAACGTCTGGTTTCATCTTCGCAGAACGTTATCATCTGTTTGCCGATGCCGCGCCCGGCTGCTGCGGGAAGCACGGCCACGGTGTCGAGATGCATGTGGCCGTCCTGCACAAAGAAAATAATGTAACCCAGCAAGACGCCGTTATCGTTCACAGCAACATGGATATGACCCGACGCAATCTGCACCGCGAAATCGGCAGTCATAGGGGCGGGTTCGCGGCCTATCAGGGCGATGTAGCCTGAAAAGGCATTTTTTGCACAGTCCCGGATGGCCGCCTCGTCACATGCCTCGGCTTTTCTGAGAGTGATGGCTTCCGTCATTTGGTGATCCGCCATTTGATGGTCGTTGCGGGTTTGCAGGCAGTCCTGTTTATGCCGATACAACTTCACCCTGCGCAAAGGGCGCTCGGTTTTACCAGCGCTCGGGCATAAAGTGCGGCGGCAGGCCGTTTTCCGGCTGCTCGGCCATCTTGTCGCGCAGGGCGCGAATGACCGTGCGGGCGCTGGCCAGTTCCTGCTCCACGGCGTCCAATTGGTTTTGCTGGGCCATAAGGGCCGCGTCGAGTTTTTCTATGCGCTCTTCCTGAAAAAAAGTCAGTTCTTCCAGCCGGGTGAGGCGGTCTTCAATGCTGTGCGACATGGGGTCTCCTGCTGTCAGGCGCGGCGTCCGGGTGCCGGAAGCCTGCGGCTGTCCGAGCCGTGTTCTTTCTGACGGTTGCCGTGCCTGCCGGATTTCTGGTCCGTCTTTTCCTGGGGTCTGGTCTGGGCCGCGTCCGCGTCGCGCCGATTGTCACGCCTGGCATCGGGCCGGGCGTCATGTCGGGTATCATGCCTGGCATCGGGCCGGGCGTCATGCCGGGCATCACGCCGGGTATCGGGCCGGGCGTCATGTCGGGCGTCATGTCGGGCATCGGGCCGGGTATCGGGCCGGGTATCGGGCCGATCATCACGACCTTGCCTGCCGCCGGAAGGTTGGCGTCGGGCCTTGGCGTCATTGTTGCGGGCGTGGCCTTCGTTGCCGCGCCGTGGACGGTTGCCGTCCTCGTCGCCCGGTTTTCTGTCTGGCATGAGCAGACCGTGCTGTCGCAGGCGCTGTGCATCGGTACGGGCCACATAGATGTCTTCCCCTGCTTCGTTTTTGCCGCAGTAAAACATGGCCGTGGCAATGGTGCCGGGTGTGGGGATAAAGCACTGGGTCTGGCGGGGATTCCAGTTGCGCTGGCGCAGCCAGTGGGCGAGGGTGCGCATGTCGTCATCCGTACAGCCGGGGAATCCGCTCATGAGGTAGGGAACAACGTACTGTTCGCGTCCTGCCGCCTTGCTCTGGCGCACAAAGCTGGCCAGAAAGGCCTCAAAGACTTCCAGGGGCGGCTTGCGCATGAGCGAGAGCACGCCGGTGGCGCAATGCTCGGGCGCGACCTTGAGTTGCCCGCCCGTGAACTCGCCCGTGTAGGCCGCCAGAGCGGCGGCGTCACGCAGGGCGAGGTCAGCGCGGACGCCGCTGGCAACACGCGCCTGCTTGACTTCGGGCAGGGCCGCAACCTTGCGCAGCAGGCCCACATGTTTGTTTTGCGGCGTTGTGAAAAACTTGCATACCGTGGGATAACAGCAGCTTGCCCGTCGGCAGCGGCTCTTGGCTGGCGCGTCTGCCGGGGCGTGCGCGGCGCTGTGTTGTTTGGGGCGTTGCTCCGTGGAGGTTTCAGCGGGTGGCGTATGATCTTCGCGGGTGATTTCCGCCCGATCAAGGGCGCAATAGCCCTGCCACATGTTGGCCGTGGGGCCGCCCACGTCTGAAATGGCCACCGGCCCCTTGCCACGATCCATGTTTTCCTGGCCAAGCTTGCGGGCTTCGTCCAGTACGGAAGATTCGGATCGTGAGCTGATGCGGCGACCCTGATGCAGGGCCAGGGAGCAGAAGGAGCAGCCGCCGCCGCAGCCGCGATGGCTGGTAATGCTGGTACGCATCATTTCCGCCGCCGGGATGGCTTCCTTGTAACTGGGGTGGGATCGCCGGGTAAAGGGGATTTCGTACAGGGCGTCCATTTCCTGGGTGGTCAGGGGCGGAGCCGGGCGGGCCAGCACCACGGCGCGGTCGCCCACGGGCTGAAAGGCCCAGGCGTCCAGCCTGTGTACCTGGCGTTCCAGTTCTTGCGTCATGGTCAGCAGTTTGACGGGATCAGCCAAAATTTCATCGTGTGCGGGCAGGGGCACGCAGGGGGCCTGGGCCATTTCCGGCGGCAGATTGGCCGGGCGCGGGCCGTCGGGGGCCTGCGCCAGCTTGTCCAGCCACGCTGTGCCGGGTATGCCGCGCAGATTTTCACCGGCGTCCAGCCGCTGAGCGCATTCCAGGGTGGCGCGTTCGCCCATGCCCCAGATGAGCAGGTCGGCCTTGGCGTCTAAAAGAATGGGCTTGCGCAGCGAGTCTGTCCAGAAGTCATAATGGCTCACGCGCCGCAGGCTGCCCTCAATGCCGCCAAGCACAAGGGGCAGGCCGGGAAAGGCCCGGCGGGCCAGATTGGCGTATACCAGGCAGGCCCTGTTGGGGCGCGCGCCCGCCTGACCGCCAGGGGTGTAGGCGTCATCATGGCGCTTTTTGCGAAAGGCCGTGTAGTGGGCCAGCAGGGAATCCAGCGCTCCGGCGCTGACGCCAGCGAACAGGCGTGGTCTGCCCATGGCCAGCAGGTCGTCGGGGTTTTCCCAGCGCGGCTGGGCCACAATGCCCGCACGGTAGCCGTGGTGGATCAGCCAGCGCGCCAGCAGCACGCTGCCGAAGGAGGGATGATCCACATAGGCGTCGCCGGTGATGAAGAGCACGTCCAGACTGTCCCAGCCGAGCGCGTGCATTTCAGCTGCGCTCATGGGTACAAAGAGGGGCTGTTCCCTGTCGGGCAGCGGCCCGGACTGCGTCACGGACTGTGACCTGGACTGCGCCCCGGCCAAAGACCTGGACTGCGCCCCAGGCTGATGACCATGCTTTGGCCTGTGTTGAGCCTTGGGTTGTGCGCCGTCCTGTGACCGCGACTCAGGCCTCGACTCAGACCTTGACTCAGACCTTGACTCAGACCGGGACTGGGGCCCGGAAACAGAAGCGGCCCCGGCATTCGCAGTGGAACGCCGGGGCTCGGAAAAGGCCGGTCCAGAGCGCTTAGTTGCCATTGGGCGGTGTGACCAGCGGCAGTTCGGGGCTGCCGGGATTGGGCATCATCGGATTGCCGGGAACAGAGGGCATGGGGCCGTTAGTCATTGTGTTGGGGCGCATGCCGGAAGAATGCTCCTTCATGAAGCCATTCCATTCGTCAACGGAAATGAAGCCGTCGCCGTCCTTGTCTATGGCCACAAAGGCTTCTTCCCTCATGTTGGGAAAGGCCGCCTTGAACTCTTCACGGCTGACCTTGCCGTCTTTATTGGTATCCATCTGGCTGAACTTGTCGCCCATGCCGCCGCCTTCGCCGCTGCCCATGCCGGGCATGGCGTGTGCGGGGGATGCCATAAGAACAAGGGCCGCCAGAAGGGGAAGCAGAGATATTTTCAGCATGGCCGTGATGTCGGGCAATTCTAGGGTGCGCGTCATGCGGTACTCCTTGAAGGTTCTGAAGCCGCGCGGCCCCATGCCGGGCGGGATTGTATGCTTGTTGCGCCGCCCTGCGGGCAGCGTGTAAATTTGAAATAAGTACACAAAGACCTTTGACAAGTGCTTTGTCGTCCACTCTTTTGCGCCCCCGGCGGGGCAGGTGTTCGCGCCAGCGTGACACGGGCGGCGAGCCACAGGCGGCGTGCGGGCGGTGCGCGGTGCCCCCGCAGGCTTTGGGGCCAGGGCTGAACCGGGTCTGCGCCTTTAAAAGAACGCCGGATAACGCGCCTGGGCGTTGCAAACGGCGAAGTCTAGTCGTGCAGGAAGCCTTCGCCCTGTTTTTCAATACGTCCGATGCACAGTATCAGGTTGTCTGGCTCGCCTTTTATGTGGTCGTCCGGGTAGAGCAGGGCGCCCATGTAGAAGATGGAATTGAGCCGTAGGGCCATACGGGCGCTGGAGGAAAACTTTTCCAGAGCCATGGCCAGATTGAAACGCAGTTCGCCGGGCAGAAATTCAAGCATGGGCTTGGCGTCCTCAGCCATGGTGGACAGCAGTTCGGCCTTCTGGCGCATGCAGGCATTGTGGCTGGTGGTGTCACCCTCGTCAAGGTAGTGCAGGGCTTTTGTTTCGGCCTGCAGCACCTGATCGTGGCGTTGGCGCAGCCATTGGGTAAGCTGGGACAGGGCGGGATTGGTGGCGTGTTCTTGGTTCATGTTTTCTCCGTGTGCGTTGCCATTGCCGAGGTACGGTGGGCGTTTCAGTGCACAGAAATGTCAGTTCAGATCAAAATAGCGTTGAAATGCTGTACCATTCAAGTTGTTATTCTGCCGAACGATGCGGATCTTAGAGTATTTTAACTTTTACATTGCTCAAATGGAAAAAAGCAGTAGAGCCAGCATACCCCTTTGTGTCGCCCCTGTATAGGAAGCCGTGGCTTCTTGTGGGGGCGGAGGGATGCTGGCTCCGCTTGGCTGTTGTTGCCGAAAATCCGCGAAAGGTAGGATGGAGTCCGGCAGTTGTTCCTGCAGTTACGCGCCCAGATAGGCCGCTTTTATTTCAGGGGTGTCGGCCAGTTCTGCCGCCGTGCCCTGGGCCACGATGGCGCCTGTGTCCAGCACATACCCCCGGTCTGCCACCTGAAGGGCCAGGCGGGCGTTCTGCTCAACAACGACAACGGTGAGTCCCTGGCTGTTGAGCTTTTTGAAGGTACGGAACATGTCGTACATGAGCAGGGGCGAAAGACCCATGGAGGGTTCGTCCAGAAGAATGACGGAGCAGTCCGTCATGAGTGCCCGGCCAATGGCCAGCATCTGCTGTTCGCCGCCGGAGAGGGTGTCGCTGCGCTGGTGCATGCGTTCCTGAAGGCGGGGGAACAGGTCAAAAACCCTATCCATGTCCTTTTCAATGCCGCTGCCCTTGCGTGTCCACGTGGCGAGCTTGAGGTTTTCATGCACGGTGAGGTTGCCGAAAATGTGCCTGCCTTCGGGCACGAGATCCATTTTCAGATGGGCCACCACGTTGTGCGCCTCGGTCTTGAGGATGGATTTGCCCTTGAAGCGGATGTCGCCGCTGAACACCGTGGGGGATTCCGGCGGTGTAAGGCGCATGATTGCCTTGAGCGTAGTGGACTTGCCCGCGCCGTTGGCCCCGATGAGCGTGACAATTTCGCCTTCGTTCACATGAAAGGAGATGCCGTGCAGGGCTTCAATCTTGCCGTATCCCGCGTAGAGATTTTCAACTTCCAGCAACATGTCGCCCCCTTACACGTTTTCGTCGCCCAGATATGCCTTGATGACATCCGGGTTGCTTTGGATTTCCTGTGGCGTGCCGCTGGCAATGATCTGGCCGAACTCCATCACGGTAATGTGCTGGCACAGCGACATGACCACCTTCATCTGGTGTTCGATCATCCAGATGGCAATTTTGAACTGGTCGTAAATCCAGCCGATGTGCTTGATCAGGCCGTCCACGTCCGAGGAGTTGAGCCCGGCCGCCGGTTCGTCCAGCAAGAGCAGCTTGGGGTCTGTGGAAAGGGCGCGGGCCAGCTCCACACGGCGTTGCAGGCCATAGGGCAGGTTCTTGGGCATTTCCTCCGCCACGTCGCTGAGTTCCATCACTTCCAGGATGTGGGCAGCCTTGTCTTTTACGCGCTTTTCTTCGCGGCCGTAGCGGCCCGTATTGAACCACGCGTCCAGCAGGCCATAGCCGAGGCGGCTGTATTGCGACACGCAGATATTGTCCAGAACCGACATGTCGCTCCACAGGCGGATATTCTGGAAGGTGCGGGCCATGCCCAGATTTGTGACCTCATGCGGCTCAAGTTTGGAGTCGTACTTGTAGCCGTCAAAGATAATGCTGCCCTCGCTGGCGTGATAAAATCCCGAAGCCAGGTTGAACACAGTAGTTTTGCCAGCGCCGTTGGGCCCGATAAGGCCCGTCAGGCTGTTTTCCTCAATCCGTATGTTGAAGCATGACAGCGCGATAAGTCCGCCGAAGCGTTGCGTCACGTCTTTCATTTCAAGCAGTGCCAAGGTTTGCCCCCAGTTTGTTGTCGGTCATCAGGGATTTTGTCCGTACAACCATGATTTGCCGCCGCCGGTTATTCCACGCGGGCGGTGGTGAGCAGTCTTTTCAGCCGGGGAAAGACCTGGGTAAGTTCGCGGTTGCCCAAAAGCCCTTCGGGGCGGAACTGCATGAGCAGGATAAGGATAAGGGGAATAAGCACCCACTTCCATTCCTGGCTGATCATGAAGCTGTCGGGCACAAAGGGCAGGGTGTGCATGAGGTCGCTCAGGGCGGGCAGCGCGAAGCGCAGCACTTCGATGAGCAGGGTAAAGAGGATGGCCGCCATGACGGAGCCTGAAAGCGAGCCCATGCCGCCCAGATAGACCATGACCATGGCTTCCGTGGACTTCATGATGCCGAAACTGTTGGCGTAAATGGAACTGAACATGTGGGCGTACACTGCGCCAGCCATGCCGGCGATGCCTGCCGAAACCATGAAGGCCACAAGTTTGACCTTCTTGGTGTTGACACTCATGATTTCCGCAGCGACCTCGTTCTGGCAAACCGCGGGTATGCCCTTGCCCAGGGTGCTGTTGACCAGCCTGAAGAGCATCATGACAGACACCATGACAAGCAGCACGACCCAGATCATCATCCAGGGCACGTTGGCCACGTTCTCCATGGCGCGTACGGTGGCGCGCATGCCCGAAAGGCCGCGCGGGCCGCCCACAACGTCGATATTGATGATCACGGCGATGATGATGTAGTTGGCCGCGATGGTGATGATGGCCAGGTAGTCGTCACGTGTCTTGAACGAGGGCAGGGCCACCAGCAGACCGAATATGGCCGCCGCGCAGCCCGCCACCAGAACAATCAGGGGAAAGAGCAGCGGAGCCATCTCGGGCGGCAGCAGCGGAGCGCCCAGCAGCTTGTTCTGCGTAAACAGGATAATGGAAATAAGACCGCCCACATAGGCTCCAACGCACATGAAGCCCGCATGACCACAGGAAAATTCGCCCATGTAGCCGTTGACCAGGTTGAGACTGGAGGCAAAGACGATGTTGATGCCCATAAATTTGAGTACAGAAAGCCAATAACCGTCCAGCCAGGAGAAATGCTCGGCACAGATGAGCGCCACGCCGAGGATCAGGAACAGCAGGCAATCAATTTTCTTCTGGCAGACGAACCTTTTTATGGCATAACCGAAGCAGAGCAGGGCGAGGATAGCGAGCAATATTTGCACAATGGTGAGCATCTCAGACTCCGGCTAGATTTTGGTCGTTTGGGGGGTTCCGAAAATGCCTGTGGGCCGCATCCACAGAATGAGCAGCAGGATGGTGAAGGAGAACAGGTCCATATAGGTAGAAGGCAGAAAAGCCACCACCATAATCTCCACAAACGCCAGCAAAAAGCCGCCCACAAATGCTCCACGTATGTCGCCAATGCCGCCCACCACGGCGGCGATAAAGGCTTTCCAGCCGATCATGGCCCCCATGTAGGGTTCAAGCGTGGGATAGCACATGGCAAAGAGCATGCCCCCCAGCCCGGCGATGCCTGAGCCGAGAATAAAAGTGACCACAATGACGCTGTCCAGGGGTATGCCCATAAGGGGCAGGGCAAAGCGGTCCCAGGACACGGCGCGCATGGCCATGCCCACCTTGGTGCGCGTGACAACGGTCTGCAAGGCTATGAAAACAAGAATGGCCGCCGCAATGACCCAGAGCTTCAGGTTGGTGATGACCAGAGGGCCGATGGAATAAACGGTCTTGTCGATGAGCTCGGGAAGTTTGCGCTTGGTGGCCCCCAAAAGGGCCAGGTTGCCATTTTCAAGAATAAGGCCGCACATGAGGGCCGTGATAACCACGTACAGGCGGTGCGCGCCCTTGCGGCGCAGAGGCCGGTAGGCCACGCGCTCGATGGTTACGCCCACAAAGGCCGTAAGAATCATGGTCAGGGGAATGGTGAGCCAAAGCACGGTGTGCTGCGGCAGTCCAAGGCCGTTACCGGAAATGAGCCAGGTTGAGACAAAAAACGCGATGTATGCGCCCACCATGAAAATATCGCCATGGGCAAAGTTGATGAGCCGAAGAACGCCGTAAACCAGGGTGTAACCCAAGGCTATAAGCGCGTAAAAACTTCCCCATTGCAGTGCGTTGAGCATCTGCTGCAAAAAAAAGTCCATAGGGCACCCGATTCGGTATCAGCAGTTGGGGTTTGTTTCGGCTTCAGGTCGCACAGAGGGGATGGGCCTCGGCCCATATGCGCGGCATGCGCCAAAAAAACCCTCGGGCAGTGTGCGCCGCGTGCGCCCGCCCCCCGCGGGCGCACACGGCCTGCCATCCCAGGCTTGTCAGCAGGTTTGGCTATTTCGGGCAGACGGATTCAACGAAGGCGAAGCTGCCACTCTCGGTAACGCGCACGATGACGGCGCATTTGATGGGGTCGTGGTTGGCGTCGAACTTCATGCTGCCGGTAATGCCGTCAAAGTTTGCAAGAGAAGCCATGTTGTCGCGGATAATTTTGCGTTCCTTCTTGAGGTCGGGATCAACCTTGCCGCCGTTCTGAATGGCCTTGAGCACGATGTTGATGGAGTCCCAGGTAAGGGCGGCGACGTCGTCGGGCACATAGCCGTACTTGGCCTTGTACTTGTCGATGAATTCCTTGGTCTTGCCCGTTGCGCCTTCGGCAGTGTAGTGGGTGGAGAAATACTGGCCCACGCAGTCCTTGCCGCAAAGGTTGAACAGTTCGGCGGAACCCCAGGCGTCGGAACCCATGAAGGGGCCCTTGTAGCCAAGGTCGCGCGCCTGGGGCACGATAAGTGCCGCAAAGCTGTAGTTTTCAGGCACAAAGATAAAGTCGGGTTTGGCCGCGATGATCTTGGTCAGCTGGGCTGAAAAGTCCTGATCCTTGGGGCCGTGGGATTCCATGGCGACCACGGAGCCCTTGCCGTGCACTTTTTCAAAAGCAGCCTTGAAGTTGTCGGCCAGGCCCTTGGAGTAGTCGTTGGACACTTCAAAGAGCACAGCGGCTTTTTTGGCCTTGAACTGCTTGGAGGCAAAGTCAACCGCTACAGGCGCCTGGAAGGGGTCAAGAAATGCGCCGCGGAACACCCAGGGGCGTCCGTTGGTGGCGTCGGGGTTGGTGGACCAGGGAGTGATCAGCGGCACTTCTTCGTCATTGGCCACGCCACCGGCGGGGACGGCCTGACGCGAAGACTGCGGGCCAACGATAGCGTGAACCTTGTCGCGCTCGATGAGCTTGAGGGTGACGTTGACTGCGGATTCCGGCTTGGATTCGTTATCTTCATAGATGAATTCAAGCGGATAGAGTTTGTCGCCCACTTTGAGGCCGCCCTTGGCGTTGATTTCTTCTTTCAACATTTCGGCCGCGAATTTTGAGCCTTCGCCTACCTTGGGGATTTCGCCAGTAAGGGGAATGGGGAAGCCTATCTTGATGGGCTGTTCCGCCGCAAGGGCCGCCTGCCCCATAAAGAGTGTGAGAGCACAAGCAGTCGCCAACTTGAACAATTTCATGAAAGCCTCCCAGTGGTTTACGTGCGGGATTGAAAAATCTCGACCCATGGTAGACATATAAGCAAGAAGAGTTCCATTATTGTAATAGGCTGTGTTTATAGAATAAATATATTGAGACAGCAAAATAAAGTTACGGAATCGTAGTTTGACCTGTTTTATTTCTACGCAAAGGTAGAAATAGTGCGGGTTTCAACGGAATTTGTCGCAGAAGGTCAGGGCGTGTTTTTACGGACATGCAGAAAAACATTGTGAAATAACAAACAAATACGTATAACATACTTATTTTATTATATAAAATAATCAAGACGAATATGGTATGGCTTGAGTAAAGGAACAGCGCCATTTTTAGGCTGTATGAGTATACAACCAGCTAAAATCATTAAGTGTTCACATTTATACGGACTTTGAAAGAGGAAGAAAAAATATTTACATTTATGTAGAAAATTTGGCGAAGAAAAAAATGTATTGCAGGTGTTTTGAAGGAAAACTTAGACAATTAAGTCTGTTATGTGTAAAATAGGGTTCCTACAGAAAGGTTGATTTTTAGGCGCAAAAAAAGTTTTCCCCCACCGGTGCCAACGATCAAGGCGGGGCAGGCATAAAGAACGGGGGGATGTTGCGCCGACATGGTTTTTATATCTCCTTATGGGGCGGCGGGTTGCCTGAAGCCTGGGGATGGGCGGAAATGCAACTGGGCCAGCAGCGTCTCGGCAATGATGGCCGCGTTGCAGCGAAGGCCTTGTCGGGAAGGGTTTTTGCAAGTGTTATGCCGAAAAAAAAGAAGAGCAGGGCGGTGACCCTGCGCTTCCAGCATTTGTACCGGTATCCCGGCACCGAAAAAAGGCGTCCTTCGCGGGCGCGCGCTATTTTTTTCTGGATCTGAATCCCTTGAACAGAAAGAAAATGGCGGCTGCGGCCAGCGGAATACCCAGATAGGTCAGCATGTTCCAGCTTTCCTGCACTTCAAAGTCCGACAGGTCGGCAAACATGCGTTCAAGCAGGTAAAGAAGAAAGAGCAGAAACAGACCCGTAAAGAGCGGATGGTACCAGAAAAATTTGAAATTGCGTCGTTTGAGCATCAGGTACACCCACACAAAAAGCAGGGCGATGCCAAAACCCACCAGCGCCCACATCACATGCGTACTCATGCCCCCTCCTTCATATATGTCGTCATACGTTGCCCTTGGAACGTCTTTGCAAGCCCCCCCATATAATCATGAAATTATGGTTAATGCCATATAAAAAACTGGCGGTCAGGGGCTGAGCGCCTTGGCAGGAAGATTTTTTACGAGCGCTAATGTTTTTTCGGTCTTTAACGATTTAAGTCCTTACCAACTGCATAGGTAAAAAATACATTCGGGTCGCGCACCCGGAAGGGAGCACGCAGGCTTCTGATTTTCTGGCAGTAATTCCGTATGCGGTTCGGCTGAACCCCGGCGGGAAGCGCTTATTACAAATGAAAAGCAGTTGCCAATGCCGTCAGCTTGGCATACATGCGAGATCCTGATTCACCTTAGCGTCTGGGGGCGCATCATGCGGCAGCTTCGCATAAATACCATTTGCACAGTTTCCATAACAGCATCCATTTTTATCATTATAGCGATTCTGATCGCATACGTGTCTTCATCATCCTACCGGATGGTGTCCGGGGTGCAGAGCGCCGCCCTGGACCAGACGGCCATGATCGTGGCCCAGTCCGCCGAGAACTATATTGAGCAGTCCGTCAGCGTGGCCCAGTCCCTGGCCGGGCAGGAAGTCATCCGTGATGCGCTGGAAGGTTCAACCCTGGCGAAGCAGGACGTACAGCAGCTTTTGCACACCTATGTAAAAGCCTTTCCGGCTTACTGGTCATTTTTTGTTTTTGACGTCAAAGGCCGCATCGTGGCCGGGCTTAACGCCGATCTCAAGGACATGACAGGCGGTGACCGTTTTGACCGCGACTACAGCAAGGCCATTTTCAGCGGCAAAAGTCTTGCCTTCAGCGGCAGCGTCATGCCAGCCACCACGGATGCGGGCATGCTCGTATACGTTGTGGTCAAGGCGGTATACGCCGCCGATGGCACCCTGATGGGTGCCGTGGCCGTGTGTCCGCGCTGGAGTGACTTTACCGCCAAAACCATTGACCCCATCCGGCTTGGAAAGCGGGGCTACGGCTTTGCCCTGGATGCCGCAGGGCGCATTATCGCCCACAGCGCCAATAAAAAGCTGCTGCTCACCGATCTTTCGGGGCAGGACTTTATCCAGAAAGCCTTGAAAGCCCAGAAGGGCATTATCGAATATCCCTGGGAAGGCGAGAAAAAATTTATGACCGTGGCGCCCATTGCGGCCACGGGCTGGCTCGTGTGCATGAGCGCCTATGACGCAGAACTGGCCGCCCCAGCCCTGACCCAGCGCATGGTGTTGTCCGGCGTGGGCCTTGTGGCCATCGTCTTACTGGCCGTGCTGCTGACCGTTATCAACCAGCGCCTGGTATTCAAGCCCCTGCGGGCCTTGTCGGACTTTACCGCCAGGGTTGCGGCCGGTGACCTCAAGGCTGCCATGCACGGCCAGTTCAGAGCCGAAATGGCTACATTTGCCGGCTACCTGAACACCATGGTGGAAGAACTCAAGAAACGCCTTGGCTTTTCACAGGGAGTGCTGGACGGCATCCCCACGCCCTGCGGCATTGTGGGGCCGGATTTCAACATGATCTGGGTCAATGCTGAAATATGTCAGATGCTTGAAAAAACAGGCCCGCGTGAATCCTATGTGGGGCAGCGTTCCGGCCTGTTCTTCCAGAATGACGCGACACGCGAGACCTTGTCCGATCAGGCCATCAGGGAGCGCAAGGCACTTTCGTTGGAATTCGACTATACTACGGTCTCTGGCCGCCAACTGCGCATCACCGCGCGTTCCACGCCTTTTTACAATCTTGACGGCACGCTTCTTGGCTCCATAGCCTTCTGGAATGATCTGACCGAGATATATAACCAGAAGAGCCGTATTGAAGCTCAGAACGCGGCCATTGCCCGAGCAGCCCATGAGGCTTCGCAGGTGGTCGAGCATATGGCCGACGCGTCGAAACAGCTTTCGGATCAGATCGCCCACTCCAGTGAGGGAGCGCGCGAGCAAAGCTCACGCGTCGCCCAGACCGCCACGGCCGTGGAAGAGATGAACGCCACCATTATGGAAGTGGCCCAGAATGCCGCCGCCACTTCGCAAACCGGAGACACGGCCAAGGTCGAAGCGCAGAACAGTGCGCACATGGTGGCCGAGGTGACGGCAGCGGTGCAATCCATCCACACGGAAGCCTCACGGCTGACCAGCATAATGGACAATCTCGGCGATCAGGCACGGGGCATCGGGGCCGTTATGGGCGTTATATCCGATATTGCCGACCAGACGAACCTGCTGGCCCTTAATGCCGCCATTGAAGCCGCCCGCGCGGGCGATGCCGGACGGGGCTTTGCCGTTGTGGCCGACGAGGTGCGCAAGCTGGCCGAAAAAACCGCTCAGGCCACCACGGAAGTGCGCCAGGCCGTCGGCGGCATACAGGAAGGCACCAGGGACGCCGTAACCCAGATGGAAGCGGCAGTGCAGCGCGTGGCCGAGGCCACCAGCCTGGCGCAACGCTCTGGCGAGGCCATTGCCCAGGTGGTGCGCATGGTGGAAACCTCCGGCGACCAGGTGCATTCCATCGCGGCTGCGGCTGAACAGCAGTCAGCAACGTCGGAAGAAATCAACAGGGCCATCAGTTCCATCAGCAATATTGCCGATGCCACGGATCAGGGCATGGCGCAGTGCACTGTCGCCATTGCCGACCTGTCCAAACAGGCCAATGAACTGGAAAGGCTCATCACGAGTTTGAGTGCGAATAGCTAAGGCTTGTATAGTTTAGACGGAACAATGCAAAAGGCCCCGCTGAATGGCGGGGCCTTTTGCGTTGAAAAGTGGTTTGAGTGCCCGCAGGGCACAGAAGCTATCTTTCAAAGGACAGACCCGGTTTTGCTTCTTTCTGGCTAGCGCAGCGTAAACGTCATCCGCAACGCAACCCCCTACGCAGACTTTTGGCGGGACTTTCTGAAACGCGCCACAAGCTCCCGCACATCCTGCCGCGAAAGTCCGAGCAGGGCGGGCATTGCCACGCAGACCACCCCGGCCCCAGCGCTGTACAGCACACCGGAAACAAGAAAGCGCGAAAAGGTGTTGAGGTCGCCCAGGCCGGCCATGATGGTTCCTTCACGGCACAGCCACGCCAGGGTAAGCAGCACGGCGAGGCTCCATATCTGGTGGGCGAAATTGCGCCAGAAACTCAGGGGCAGAAAACGCGAAGCCAGCCACAGATAGACGTTGACCGTGATGATCTGCACGGCCACGGTTTTGATGGCAAGGCCGACGGCTCCGAGATTCAGGCCCATATATTCCGGCGGGGCCAGCAGAAACCATGCTGTGGTGAAGCCGTAAACGCACTCAAGGGCTGCCATATTGCGCAGTACGCGCGTGCGCCCTGTGGCGTGAAAGACCGATCCGGCCAGCTGGCCGTAAGCCTGGTGCAGCGGATAGAGGGCCATGATCTGCACGGGCAGCGTGGCGGCGGCAAATTCCGCCCCGCCAAAAAAGTCCACCAGGGCAGAGCCTTCCACCAGCGTAAAGCAGGAAAAATAGGCCGCCACCACATAGAGCAGGGGAGCGAAGCGCGTGAGCAGCCGCCCCATGGCCTCGCGGTCATTGTGCCCCCAGGCTATGGAAAGCTCGCGCATGATCAGCGGCGTCATGGCCGAAACAAAAAGAAAACAGGCCATGCTGACTTTTTGCGACAGGGCAAAAAAGCCCTGTTGCACGCTGCCGTCAAACCACTGCAAGAGCCAGCGTTCGGCGGTGAGCAGCAGGAACGAGAGCAGGGCCTGCACAAAAAGCGGATGGCTGTAATTGAAAAATTCGCGCTGGTAGGCCTTGCTCTGCCCATCGGGCAGGCTGAACGCCAGGGCCACCTCGCGGCTGCGCCAGTGGCGGCGCGTCACCAGCCAGTAGCCAAGGGCCATAAGCCCCAGCATGAGGTACTGCTGTGCAAAAAGGGTGTGTATGTTCAGCCAGTCCTGCCAGAACATGAGGCCCAGCAGGGCCACCATGAACAGCGAAACTACCGTGCGCACCATTTCCGAGGCCACAGTGGCCCCCACGGCGTCGTTCATCGAGCGCAGCACCCGTCCCCACCAGGTAAGAAAGGCCCACAATGCCGCCAGGGGAGCCAGCCACAAGGGCACGTCCGGCATGAGCAGATCGCCCAGCGCGGGCGCTTGCAGGGCCAGCGCCGCCAGCAGGATGATGCCGAAGACCAGCACGGTCACACGGGCATAGAATCCCACAAGGCCTGTTTCGTTCTGTCTGCGGGACAGGGCGTTGTAAAAGCAGGTGGAGGTGCCCATATCCAGAAAGCCGGTAAGCTGCTGGAAAAGGTTGGTGGCAAAGCTGTAGTTACCGTACATGTGCGGGCCCAGGGCGCGTGGAAGGATCGCCTCCATGACCAGGTAGACGGGTACAGTGGCGATGTTTGCCAGAAGCTTGAAGATGTAGCGGCGCGCCAGCGTCGGGGTGGAGCTTTGCATGCCCGGAAACTACCCCACTTCCTTACGGCTCTCAATAGCGGGCAGCCCCCAGTTGCAAAAAAAGTGGGGCTGTGGCGTCGTGCGCCGTGAAGGCGCAACCGCCACCTGTCTGCATTGTTGCGCGCAGCAATGGTCGCGCGTAACATCAGGGGATAGTTTATTTTAAGGGGTATCTGCCTGCCATGGGGGCCGCCCTGGGGCCCGCACCCCGGCGGGCCGACAGGAACCGATATTGTTTACGAGCGTAATCTTTTGCCGTATGACTTGACGGTTGCCCGCACGCCGGATGTGGCGGCGGGAGAGTTTATTATCACAACGTAAGGATGCCGTCATGGATGAGAGCCGCAGTAAAAAGATGAAATCCGGCCTTGAAAAAGCCCCCCACCGTTCCCTGCTTTATGCTCTGGGTCTGACCAGAGAAGAAATGGACCGCCCGCTGGTCGGCGTGGTCAATGCTGCCAGTGAAGTGGTACCGGGGCACCTGCACCTAAACGCCCTGGCAGACGCAGTCAAGGCCGGTGTACGCATGGCTGGCGGCACGCCCTTGCAGTTTCCTGCCATTGCCGTGTGCGACGGCCTGGCCATGAACCACGAAGGCATGCGTTTTTCGCTGCCGTCACGCGAATTTATTGCGGATTCCATTGAAATCATGGCCCGTGGACATGCTTTTGACGCGCTGGTGTTCATACCCAACTGCGACAAGTGCGTGCCCGGCATGCTCATGGCCATGATGCGCCTGAATATTCCCTCCGTCATGGTTTCCGGCGGCCCCATGCTGCCCGGCAATATCGGCCCGAAAGAGCGCGGCGACCTCATCACCGTGTTTGAGGCCGTGGGCAAGGTGCGCAGCGGCGCCATCACCGAAGAGGAACTGGAATACATGGCCGAGCGCGCCTGTCCCGGCTGCGGAGCCTGTGCGGGCATGTTCACGGCCAACTCCATGAACTGCATGGCCGAAACCATCGGCGTGGCCCTGCCCGGCAACGGCACCATTCCCGCCGTGAGCGGCGCGCGCATCCGTCTGGCAAAAACGGCCGGTATGCGCGTTATGGACATGCTCGAGCGCGGCATCAAGCCCAGGGACATCGTGACCCCCAAGGCCGTGGCCAACGCCGTGGCCGTGGACATGGCGCTGGGCTGCTCCACCAATACGGTGCTGCACCTGCCTGCCGTGTTCGGCGAGGCCGGGCTTGACCTTGGCCTGGAAATTTTTGACGAGGTGAGCCGCAAGAGCCCCAACCTGTGCAAGCTTTCCCCGGCGGGCAAGCATTACATGGTGGATCTCGACAACGCGGGCGGCATCCCCGCCGTCATGACGGAACTGGACAAGCTGAACCTTATCAATAAGGACTGCATGACGGTCACCGGCAAGACCGTGGGCGAAAACCTGCGCGACGCCCGCGTGCTGGACAGCGACGTCATCCACAGTGTGGACAACCCCTATTCCAAACAGGGCGGCATCGCCATCCTGCGGGGCAGCCTTGCCCCGGGCGGCGCGGTGGTCAAGCAGTCCGCCGTTGCGCCGGAGATGATGTGCCGCGACGTGCGCGCACGGGTGTTCGAGTCTGAAGAAGACGCCATGAAGGCCATTCTTGACGGCAAGATCAAGCCCGGCGACGGCGTGGTCATCCGCTACGAAGGCCCGCGCGGCGGCCCCGGCATGCGTGAAATGCTTTCGCCCACAGCGGCCATCACGGGCATGGGCCTTGGCAAGGACGTGGCCCTGCTGACGGACGGGCGCTTCTCCGGCGGCACCAACGGCGCGGCCATCGGGCACATTTCGCCCGAAGCGGCGGACGGCGGCATTATCGGCCTGGTGCAGGAAGGGGATATGATCCATATCGACATTCCCAACCGCAAGCTTGACCTCATGGTTGACGCCGCCGAACTGGAACGCCGCAGCGCCGGACACAAGCCTGTGGAAAAACGCAGCCCCTATCCCGTACTGCGCCGTTACGCCCACCTTGTGAGTTCTGCGGCCAATGGTGCGAGATACCGGGATATCTAGGGAAACGCTGATGTATTCCGTTTGGCGGTGTTGCTTCACTTTTTTTGAAACAGTCGAGGACGGAAGAGTCCACTCCTGTTTCAAAAAAAGTTTGCGCCTTGCCAAACGAAATACCAGCGCGTTTCCAGGAGGCTCTTTAGAGCAGATTAACTTTGAGAATGTACATTCTCAAAGTTTAAGATACGCTCGCTTCGGTGCTTAACCGCGCAGATGAACTGCGCTTACACCTCTGCGGCGGGCGTCTGCTTCCGCATCCGCCAGAGCAATTTCAAAGTGAAATTGCTCCGGAGATTGCGTGAGCAATCGCCCGCAGCCTTATAATTGCTGACCCCACGGGCTGCCATGTCCGTGGGGTTTTATGACCGCGCTCCCCTGGAAGACCTCGAGGAGGACGGCCTGAAACGGCCCGGCGCATCTGCCGGGGTGTTTTACGTTGGGCGGATGCCCGCCCGAAAGTTCTTAACGGAGAGGCTCATGGCTTTTTTGCATGCAATGGGAGGCGTTTTCGGCCTCATTCTTATGGGAATGGTGGGCTACGTGCTGGCGGGCAAGGGGTGGTTTGGCCCCGAAACCCGTATTCTGCTGCCCCGTCTTATTACCTACGTGGCTTTGCCGCCCTATCTTATGTCCACCATCATGCGGGGCTTTCACCGGGACGGCCTGCTGGAATTTATGCAAGGGGCGCTGCTGCCCCTGGTCTCGGTGGCGCTGACCTTTGTGCTGGCCATCATTATTGGCAAGATCGCCAGGGTGAAACGGCAGCATTTTGGCCTTTTTTGCGCCAGCGTGGCCAATTCCAACACCATTTTTGTGGGCATTCCCGTCAATCTGGCCCTGTTTGGCGAAGAGGCCGTGCCCTATGTGCTGCTGTACTATTTCGCCAGCACCGTGTTTTTCTGGACAGTAGGGCAGTACGCCATCACGCGGGACATTGAGGGCGAAGCACGGCTGATTCCCCTGCGCACCCGCGTTATGCAGATATTTTCGCCGCCCCTGCTGGGTTTTCTCACAGGGGTGCTGCTGATACTCTGCAATGTGGAGCTGCCCTTCTTCATTCAGGACGCGGCCCGCTACCTCGGCAACATGACCACGCCCCTGGCGCTCATCTTCATAGGCATCACCATGTATGACATGGGCCTGCGCGGCGTCACGATCACACGCGACATGGGCCTGGCCCTCTCGGGCCGCATACTGCTCGGCCCGCTGGTCATGTACACGCTGCTGACCTTCTTTCCTGTGGGTGGACTCATGGGCAAGGTCTTCATCATGCAGTCCTCGCTGCCGGTAATGACCCAGGCGGCCATTCTGAGCGCCTATTACCATACGGACGCGGAGTTCGGCGCGCAGGCCGTGACCATGTCCACCTTGCTCTGTATTTTTACCGTGCCCCTGTACATGACCATTTTGTGATGTGCCTTTGAAAGGCTTGTGGGGGAGAAAGGTTTGTGGGGAAGAAAGGCTTGTGGGGGAGAGACCCTTTTGCAAAAGGGTCTCCTCCCCCACGCCCCCACCCCCTAAAACTTTTATTTTTAGCGCACGTTAATGAATGAAATGAGTTAATTGCCCTAGAGCAATTTTACATTGAAATTGCTCCGGCGACTGCGTGAGCAGGCGTCCGCCGCGAAGGCGTATGCGCAGTTTATCTGCGCGGTTAAACGCCGTAGTGAGCGTGCCTTAAACTTTGAGAATGTACATTCTCAAAGTTAATCTGCCCTAGGACAAAAGAAAAAGATCAAAGGCCCGCGCGGAACCCGCGCAAAAAAGCAGCCGTCTCCAAGGAGACGGCTGCTTTTTCAGATTGTACCGCTGGTTGCTTGCGCGATTAAGCGTCGAAGCGAGCGTAGTGTAAATTTTGAGAATGTATATTCTCAAAGCTGATGGCGCTATTGGGTGGCAAAGAACTCTTTATGTGGGCTACTTGGCGCTCTTGGCCAGCACGTCCAGCATGAGGGCGTCCGGCTGCTTGACGCAGGCGTCCAGAAATGCCTTGAGGGTGGCGTCGCTGCTAAGCACAGAGGCTTCGGTTTTGTTCTTGCCGCGATTATAGCCGTCCAGCCAGATCACAAAGCCGCTGCCGTTGTCGGGGTCGGCGTTGTAGTCGCTGCACTTGGTTTTGTCCGCCTGCCAGGTGTCGTCCTTGGGTATGTCCTGGGACTTGCGCGCCTTGGCCCAGATGTCGGCAACCTTGTCGGTGGGGTGGCTCTGACAGTACGTGTATACGCCGGTAAGCAGCGGGGCCAGAATGTCGGGGTGGGCAGCGGCGTCGCCCGCGCCAGCGCTGACGTAGCCGTCGATCTGAAGCGCCTCGAATATGGGCGGCTGGCCGCCGTCCGTCATGGGCATGGTCACAAGCTCGGCGCATATGAAGCTATTGGGCGAGATTTTGTCATTGGCGGCCTGAGCCGCCACAGGCAGGCTCAGCAGCAGGCAACAGAGAACAAGAACGTTCTTCATGGATACTCCCTTGGTGAAAGACTTGTTCTTCCATTACCCACAGGGGCGCGTCTGTCAACAGGCAATACCTTGCCTCAGGGGGTGGCGCTGGATCGGGCAGGCATGGGGCATACCCCGCTCACGGGCCAGGCGAGCGGGTTTGCCAGTTTGAGTTCATCTTTTTAAGCCGCTTAACCGATTGGGCTATCCTTTGTCGGTTATGCTCGAGCGTCGCCCAACAGATGCCGCCTGTGCAGGAGTGACGCCTATGCCGGAGTGCCGTCCGACAGCACGCGCCCTTCACGCATCTGGACGCAACGCCCGGCCAGCGCCGCATAGTCGGGATTATGAGTGACCATGACGATGGTCAAGCCTTCACCATTGAGTTCACGCAAAAGCTGCATGATGGAATCGCCTGTGGCCATGTCCAGGCTGCCCGTTGGCTCGTCGGCAAAAAGTATGCGCGGGTCGGATGCGAGGCCCCGCGCAATGGCCACACGCTGCTGTTCGCCGCCCGAAAGCTCGGAAGGCAGACTGTGTTTCTTGTGCCCCAGGCCCACGCGCTCAAGGCAGCTTACGGCCCTTTGACGCTGCTGCGCGCTGATGCCGCGAAAGCCGTTGGCCCCCGGCAACAGGACGTTTTCCAGCACCGACAGGTAGGGCATAAGGTGGTGGGCCTGAAAAATCATGGCAAAGGCGTTGTTGCGCAGGTGGTCGCGCTCCTGTTCGCGCATGGCGGCAAGGTCGGCCCCCTGAAACAGCACCTGACCGCTGTCCGGTTCCGTAAGGGTGGAGAGCACATTGAGCATGGTGGACTTTCCAGACCCGGAACGGCCCGTCACTGCCACAAACTCGCCTTCTTCAATGCGCAGGTTTACCCCGCGCAACACGGGCGCGGCCTGGCCGCCCGCGCGGTAGGATTTAACTATATCAATTGCTTCAAGCATATATGTATCCTTTTAGAGCATTTCAATTTTGAAATGCTGTGGCGGCTGCGGGCAGACGCCCGCCGTGGAGGCGTAAACGCAGTTTATCTGCGTGGTTAAACGCCGTAACGGGCGCGCCTAAAACGTTGAGAATGCCTATTCTCAACGTCATTCTGTTCCAAGGGCTACAGCGACGTAAGCGCTTCCGCCGGGTTGGCGCGCGCCGCCTTGTATGCGGGAAATGCGGCGGCCAGCACAGCCAGGGCGCTTGCCATCAGTCCGTAGCCGAACAGGGCCGCGAAGGAAAAGGCCGGATAGGCCGCAGCCTCTATCTGCATGGCCACAAGCACCTTGCTGCCCGCAAAGTATCCCGCCGCGTATCCCGCCACGCCTGCCAGAAAGCCGATAACAAGGGCTTCGGCGGCAAAGATGAAGAAGACCGCCCGCCGCGAAAAGCCCACAGCGCGCAGCAGGCCGATTTCCTTGCGGCGCTCGTTGACGGAAACCAGCATGGACATGACCACCATGACGCATGCGGAGAACAGGATGACCACCGTAACCACAAGGGCCATGTTCTGCGCAAAGGAAATGGAGTACATGCGCTGGGCCACCACCTGCCGCAAGGCCCGGATGTCCTGGCCGGGCAGGGCCGCGCCCAGTTCGCTGACAATATCCTCAATGGGGCAGCCGGAGCAGAGCGCGGCCACTTCAATAAAGCTGGCGGCGTCGGGCGCGTGAAAAAGTTTCTGCGCTTCAGGCAGATGGGCAAAAAGAACGCTGTCGTCATCGCTGCCCGTGGGTTGCAGCACGCCCTCCACAAGATATTGCGCACCATTGAGCCAGATTGCCTGCCCGGGGCTGAGCTTGAGGCGCTCCGCCACGGTTGCTCCGGCCAGCAGATGGCGCTCAGGTGTAAGCGTCTGATCCGGGTGCTGTGATGCGGTCTGCTGCGGCGCGGTATGCTGCTCACCGGGCACGGCGTGTTGTGCGCTGGGCGCGGTATGGTCGAGGCCCTGCCCGTCAGGCCGTGCGGCGTCCAGCATGGCGGTATGGCCCATGTCTGCCTGCGCGGGATTGAAATCCTGTGCAGCGTACCCTGCGTGTCCTGGTTGTCCCGCATGGAAGTCAGGGATGTCCATAATGCCCGCGCAGCAGTCGTCGTTCTCGTCTGTGGTGGAAACGGAGTTGGGGGCAATGGGCACGGGAGCCACGTCTGTGCCCGCCATGTTGGTGCCTGCTGTGTCTGCCATGCCCGTGCCTGCCGTGGCCGCTCCTTCCGTGTCTGGGCCGGGAGCGGAAGCGTCCACCATATTGGCGGCGGTCATGTTCGAGCCATGCGCGTTGGGGGCCGTCATGTTGGAGTCTGGCGCGGGCGTGCCCGCCGTGTCTTTGGGGGGCACATCAGTCTGGCTGGCGTGTTTGGCGTGCTGTTCTTCCATGCGCTGCATGAGCGGGTCTGGGGCCTGCATGGTTGCAACGCCGGGGATGGCTCCCCTTGCATGCCAGAACTGCTTCAACTCCACTTCAGAGTCGAAATTCACCCCCACCAGGGGCACAAGCACCGTGGTTTCGCCTGCCTCTGCGGCAAAGGCCACAAGGCCCGCGAGCTTGGGGGCCACCACGGATATCCTGTCCCGGAGCGGGATGCCCTCAATGGCGCGCTGGGTTTCGGCCAGGGGAATATAGCCGTTGTCCACCGTGGCGTTGCCAAGCGGGATGCCGCCATAGGAAATCTGGAGGGTTTCCCTCTTGGGGGTAATGGCGATGTTGGCACCGAAGGCGCTGAGTTTTTTTTCAAAGCCTTCGGCCACGGAGGAAGACACGTTGTTGAGGGCGGTAATGGCCGCCACGCCGAGCAGAAAGACGGACAGCAGCGCGGCGGAACGCCCCCATTTCTGCCGCAGGCAGCGTAAGGGAATGGTTATGATGTTCATGTGTTACCGGGCCCCGAAATACCTGACGCCAGCCTGTAGTTCCGTCACCGGAATGACAACGGCAGCGTCTGCAAGGCTGTAGGCCACGGGGTGCGGATTGCAGCCGCCCTTGCGGAGGCCGATGCGGTCGGCATGAAAAGCCTGGCCGCAGTTCTGGCAGACCATTGAATCGCCCTGCTGTTTGTATCCCTTGCCCGACTGCCAGCAGGAATCGCAGACATCGAGAGCCACGCGCACTTTTCCGGCGGAGTCCAGCAGGGCAAAAAAGATCACGTCGGTTCCGTCAATTTTCACTTTGTAGAAGGAAGCCTTGGCGCTCACGTCGGACACGGGCAGCGAAACGGCCCCGTCCTTGACCTCCAGCACGGTTTCCTTGCTGAAGAGGTTGCCGAAAGGCCCGGCATGGGCAGGGGCGGCAAAGAGCGCACAGCAAAGGGCAAGGGCCGTCAGTATCAGGGCGAGCATCTGCCGGTCAAAGGGGTGGGGTATGGCCTTGGCGGTGGAATATCCTGTGGTATGGGGGTGACGCATGTCTTCTCCGTGGCAATGTGTAGTGGGGGCGGGACGAGTCCGCGTGCATTCATAGTTTTTTAGTATGGGAACATATTTCAGGAATGATTTCCAGTGTTTTTCTCTTACGCCTGGGAAGAGAAAAATCACTGCTAGTTAGGGTAGTTTTATCATTGAGTGATGTGTGGCTCAGCCTGCTGCGAATCCTGTTGTGGGGCAGAAGGTTTTCTGCAAGAGGCTGAAACAGGAACAAAAGAAGACACTGATTAAAGGGCCTCTTGGAAACGCGCAGTTGTTTCGTTTGGCAAGGCGCGATCTTTTTTTGAAGCAGGAGTGGACTCTTCCGTCCTCGACTGTTTCAAAAAAAGTGAAGCAAGTCCGCCAAACGGAATAAATCAGCGTTTCCCTAAAATTAAAAGTTTTAGGGGGTGGGGGCGTGGGGGAGGAGACCCTTTTACAAAAGGGTCCCTCCCCCACAAAGCAGTACAACGCTCCACTTGCCCTTGCCCGCATGGCATATAAACAAACAAGGGGAGGGGCCTTTTTAAAGGCCCCTCCCCATAACTCATCTCACTCTCAACATCTGCTACATTTCAGGCGGCAGTTCCTGCAGTTCTTTCCAGGTAAACACCGGGCCGTCCACGCAGACGTAGCGCCCGCCGATGTTGCAGCGGCCACAGATGCCGATGCCGCACTTCATGCGCTTTTCAAGGGTGGTGACGATGTTTTCCGGGGCGAACTTGAGTTTTTCCAGAGCCTGCACCGTGAACTTGATCATGATGGGCGGCCCGCAGAGCACGGCCACGCAGTTTTTGGGGTCAGGGTTCAGTTCGGTAAGCACGTTGGGGATAAGGCCGACCTTGTGTTCCCAGCCTTCAAAGGGCGCGTCGATGCACAGGGTGCAGTCCAGATCGTCGCGGCGCAGCCAGTCTTCAGTTTCATAGCTGAAGGCCATGTCGCGGGGGGTGCGCGCGCCGTAGAGCAGGCTCACCTTGCCGTAATCCTTCCTGTTTTCCAGAATGTGCATCATGATGGTGCGGATGGGGGCCATGCCGATGCCGCCGCCCACGAAGAAGATGTCCTTGCCCTTCCAGTCATTGTAGGGAAAGAAGTTGCCCAGCGGCGCGCGCACGCCCACCTTGTCGCCGGGCGACAGGCGGTGGATGGCGGCGGTGACTTCCCCTGCCTGCATGACGGAGAACTGCAGATAGTTCTTCTGCGACGGCGGCGAGTTGATGACAAAGGTGGATTCGCCCGCGCCAAAGACGGAGAACTGCCCCACCTGGCCGGGTTCGTAGGTGAAGTTTTTCATGGCGTCGGCGTCGTCGAGCACCACGCGAAGGGTGCGGATGTTGCCTGTCTCCTGAATAACTTCAGCCACGGTGGCGGGCATGGGCAGGTACGGGTTGCCCGAAGGTTGCGGGCGGGGCGTTATTTCACGCAGCATGCCGCCCTTGGCCTGGGCTTTGGGCGCAGCCGCCTGCGCGGCTTCGGGCTTTGCCGCCTCGGTCTGGACTTCAGCGGCCTTGGCCGCAGCTGCGGGAGCGGCCGCCTGGGAGTCGTTTGTGGCTTTGGTAGTATTCTTCTTGGTTGCCATGTCTGCTCCTACTCGGCTTTGGGCTGCTTGGCTTCCAGCGCTGCCAGTACGATGGCGCGGATGTCCAGACAGACGGGGCAGTTGCTGATGCACCGGCCACAGCCGCTGCAGGAGAACGAACCCCAGTTTTCAGGATAGGTGGAGTACTTGTGCGAAACGCGGTTGCGCATGCGAAAGGCCTTTACGGTGCGGGGGTTATGCCCGCTGGCCTCACGCGTGAACAGCGACGACATGCAGTTGTCCCAGCTGCGCAGGCGGCGGCCGCCTTTTTCGCTCAGACCTTCACCTTCGTCGGTGATGTTGAAGCAATAGCAGGTGGGGCAGAAGTAGGTGCATGCGCCGCAGGACAGGCAACGGTCGGTCTGGTTTTGCCAGAACTCCACATCCGTGAACAGGGCCGCCAGTTTTTCCGGGGCTTCCTTGATATTGGGGGCGGGCACAAGGCTGGCCCAGGCCGCCTTGCGCACTTCCTCAACCTTGGAGAAGCGGTCAGCGCCGTCTTCCAGCGAAGAGGCGGCCAGCAGTTCCTCACCCTTGGGGGTGATGGCCTGCAGCACGTAGCCGCCCTCGATTTCGGTCATGAGGATGTCCGAACCTTCGGGAGAGGTGGGGCCGCCGCCAACCCAGTGGCAGAAGCAGGTATTGCAGCCGGAGTTGCAGGTCAGGCTGATGACGGTGAGCGCCTCGCGCCGGGCCTTGTAGTAGGGGTCGGCGAAGGGCCCCTTGAGATAGGGCCGGTCAAGGACGACGTAGCCGCGCGCGTCGCAGGGGCGGGTGGCGAAAACCACCGTGGCCTCTGCCTCGGGCTTGTCGTCAAGCTGCATGGAGACGCGGGCCGGATTTTCCGGATCTTTGCTTTTTTTATAGCGCACCAGGGTTTCGCTCTGGGGCAGCACGGCCTCCTTGGCGGGCACGGTGGCTTTTTCAAGGGTGAAGGCCATGCCTTCGCGCCAGGGTTCAAAGACCACCGAGCGCTTGGCCGCAGGCTTTTCCACGGGCACAAGCACGCGATTGCCTTGTTGCGAGAGAAAGGCCAGAAAGGCGGGCAAACCGTCGGGGGTTACAAATCGGGTCATGCTCATTTCCAGTCCCTCTCATGGATGTTCTTTTCTTCCACTTCATAGCCCAGCAGCGGCGGCACGTCTTCGGCATTGAGGCCGGACTTGTAGCCGTCAAAGAGCTGGCCCACGGCGCGGGCGATCTGCTGGCGCAGGGCAAGGATGGGAATGCCCACGGGGCAGGCCCGCTGGCATTCGCCGCAGCCCGTGCAGCGACCGGCAAGGTGCATGGCGTGTATGGTCTGGAAGAACAGTTTTTCCTTTACGCTGTCGTCCTGCGTCATCCAGTGCGGGTCGCGGCTGTCTGAAACGCAGAAGTCGCGGCAGACGCACATGGGGCAGGCGTTGCGGCAGGCGTAGCAGCGCAGGCAGCGATCCATCTGGCCGCGCCAGAAGGCCATGCGTTCTTCAAGACTCATGGAGTCCAGCAGGGCCAGTTCCGGCGGGGTGTACGGGCCTGCCTCCACCTTGACGGGCATGCCAAGGCGCGTGTCGGCCAGCACCGCCGAGGGCGTGGTACAGCCGTAGCATTTGCCCTGGGCGTAGTCGGTCATGCAGAAGCGGATGGGCTTGCCGTCAGCCGTGATGGTGACGCCGGCCTCGTCATATTCCACCTTGTCGATCTTTGTGTACCGGCCAAGACCCTGGTTGACGCGGGCCATATCCAGCGTGCCCTCGCAGGGCATGGCGAAGATGGTCACGTCCTCGCGGCGGATGAGCTTTTCCTGCAGCAGTTCCACCACGGAGCGGGAGTCGCAGCCCTTGACCACGATGCCGACCTTCTTGCCCTTGAAGGAGGGCAGGTACACGGCGAGGTTGTTGACGTTGAAGGGCCCCCACACGAGCTTGTCCACGTCTTCGGGCGTCTTCATGAAGATGGGCACGGTATGGGCGGCGTCATAGCCTTCGCCCCAGCCGAGCACCATGTCCAGTTCGGGCAGTTTGGCCTTGATGGCGTCCTTGAGTTCGCCAAGGGCCGAGGACTGCCCTGTGCCCAGAGGCCGCAGCGAGGTAAGCGCCATGTCGGCTATCTTGAGCAGCGGTTCGGGGTCTTCCAGGCTGGGCGCGGGGCCGAGCTTGTGGATGCGGTCGGTAAAGAGCGTCACCACTTGCTGCCAGCGCTGGCCTTCGGAAGCCGAAACCCAGGTGTATTCAAAGCGGCGGTCGTCAATGCCGAGTACGGGCAGGAACTGCTTGAGCACCTCAAGACGGCGGCGGGCGTAGAAGTTGCCGGCCGCGTAGTGGCAGTCGCGCGGATGGCAGCCGGAAACCAGCACGCCGTCCGCCCCGTTAAGCAGGGCCTTGACGATGAACAAGGGGTCGATGCGGCCCGAGCAGGGCACGCGTATGATACGCAGATCCGTGGGCTGTGTGGCGCGGGCCACACCAGCGGTGTCGGCGCCGCCATAGGAGCACCAGTTGCAGAGAAAACCCACAATCCGCAATTCTTTGCCTTCTAACACTGGCATAGCGCGTTAACCTCCGCAAGGATCTGGTTGTCTGTGGCGTGTGAAAGCTGGATGGCGCCCTGCGGGCAGGTGGCCGTGCAGAGGCCGCAGCCCTGGCAGACGGTTTCGATAACCTGCGCCTTGCCCTCGCCCCGGACTTCCACTTCCTTGATGGCCCCGAAGGGGCAGCACTGGATGCATTTGCCGCAGTTGACGCAGCGGCGCATGTCCACCTGGGCGATCTGCGGGTCACTCTCAAGCTTGTCCTTGGAGAAGAGGGCCAGCACCTTGGCGGCAGCGGCGGAACCCTGGGCCACGGAGGCGGGAATGTCCTTGGTGCCCTGGCATACGCCAGCCAGATAGACGCCAGCGGTGTTGGTTTCCACAGGCTTGAGCTTCACATGGCTTTCCATAAAGAAGCCGTAGCTGTCGTAAGAGATGCGCAGCTTTTCGGCCAGTTGGGGCGCGCCCTTGCTGGCTTCGATGCCCACGGCCAGCACCACGAGGTCGGCCTTGATTTCAATGGCCTGGCCCATGAGCGTATCCACGCCCATGACCACAAGCTGGCCCTGCCCGTCTGGATAGATCTGCGAGACGCGCCCGCGGATGTATTCCGTGCCGTATTCCTCCACCGTGCGGCGGGTGAATTCGTCATAGAGCTTGCCCGCTGCGCGGATGTCCATATAGAAGACGTAGGACTGGGAATCGGGGATGTGGTCCTTGGTCAGGATGGCCTGCTTGGCCGTGTACATGCAGCAGAAGCCGGAGCAGTAGGGTCGCCCGATGGATTTGTCGCGCGAGCCGACGCACTGCACGAACACGATGTTCTTGGGCTCCTTGCCGTCAGAGGGGCGCACGATGTGCCCGGAGGTGGGGCCGGAGGCATTGAGCAGGCGCTCGTACTGCAGGGACGTGATGACGTCGGGGTACGCGCCGCCGCCGTATTCCTGGTACACCGTCCAGTCCATGAGGTCATACCCGGTGGCGGCAATGATGCTGCCCACTTCCACGGTGATGATCTCGTCTTCCATGTCATACTTGATGGCCCCGGTGGGGCAGATCTTGGCGCACACGCCGCACTTGCCCTTGACGAACTGGCGGCAGTGGGCGGCGTTGATGACGGCCTTTTTGGGAATGGCCTGGGGAAAGGCAATGGTGATGGCCGTGGTGTCGCTCACAAGCTCGTTGAAAGCGTCGGGCGTTTTTTTGCTGGGGCACTTTTCGGTGCAGGCCCCGCAGCCCGTGCACAGGCTCCAGTCCACGTAAGTGGCGCGCTTGCGGATTTTGACCGTGAAGTTACCCACATAGCCCGAAATGTCTTCCACTTCGGAGTAGGCGTGGAGCGTGATGTTGGAGTGCTGGGCCACGTCCACCATCTTGGGGCCGAGAATGCAGGCAGAACAGTCCACAGTGGGAAAGGTCTTGTCCAGCTTGGCCATCTTGCCGCCGATGGTGGCGTCGCGCTCGACGAGCACCACGGGCACGCCGCCGTCGGCGCAGTCGAGAGCGGCCTGAATGCCCGCCACGCCGCCGCCGATGACCAGCACGCGCTTGTTCACGTCAAAGCTCTTGGCCAGGAGCGGCCTGTTGTTGCGCAGCTTTTCCACGGCCAGCAGCACGAGCTCCGCGGCCTTGTTGGTATTGGCGTTCATGTCGCGGCCGATCCACGAAACGTGTTCGCGGATGTTGGCCATTTCAAGCATGTAGCGGTTCAGACCCGCGCGTTCCACCGTGCGGCGGAAGGTGGGTTCGTGCATGCGGGGCGAACAGGAGGCGACCACGACGCCGTCAAGCTTGTGTTCGTGAATGGCTGCCTCAATGGCGGCCTGGCCGGGTTCGGCACAGGTGTACATGGGGTCGTCGGCATAGACAACGTCTGGGTAGGCGCGGGCAAGTTCCGCCACCTTGGCGCAGTCGACAGTGCCCGCGATATTGCTGCCGCAGTGGCAGACGAAAACACCTATTCTCATGACCTGCCTCCTTCAGCGGCCTTGGATCCGGCGGCGGATTCGCGCCGCAGTTCGTCCAGCTTGCGGATGAGGCCGTCGGCGCTGACGCGCAGCTTGCCGAGCCCCAGGTCCTTGTGGTCAAGGCCAAAGGCTATGCCCATCATCTGGGTGAAGTAGAGCACGGGCAGGTTGAAGGACGTGCCCATTTCCTTGGATGCCTGCGGCTGGCGCAGGTCAAGGTTCATCTGGCAGAGAGGACAGGCCACGATGACGGCGTCCACGCCAAGCTGGGTGGCAAGGTCAAGGATGCGGCCCGAATTACGGGCCGTCATGGGGCGCTCGGGTATGCCGAAGGACGCGCCGCAGCAGGCCGTCTTGAGGGGAAAGTCCACCATTTCGGCCCCACAGGCGGCCAGCATGCTTTCCATAAGGGTGGGATTTTCCGGGTCGCCGAAGTTCATGATCTCTGCCGGGCGGCTCATGAGGCAGCCGTAGTAGGCGGCCAGGCGCAGGCCCTTGAGGCTCTTGCGCACGCGGGCGGCGATGGCTTCCATGTCAAAGTTTTCGGCAATGCCCTGCATGACCGAGGTCACGGGCGGGAAGGTCTTGGCAGAAGGCCCGTCGAGCAGTTCGTCCACCCGTACGCGAAAGGCGGGGTCTTCCATACGTTTGGAGGCGAGCTTGAGATTGGACAAACAGCTTGGACAGGGCGTGAGCACAAGCTCGGCCTCCTGCTGGGCGGCTATGTCCAGGTTGCGTACGCAGAGCGCGGCGGAAAGCTCGGTGTCCACGGCGTGGGCCGGGGTGGAGCCACAGCAGTTCCAGTCGGGAATGTCCACAAGATTGATGTCCAGAGCCTTGCAGACGGCCTGGGTGGACAGTTCATAATCCTTGGAAGACCCCCTGGCCGAGCAGCCGGGGTAGTAGACAAAATTCATGGGCGAACCCCCTCGCGTTTGGCGCGTTCTTTATAGCGCTCGAAAATGCGTGAAACCGGGGCGGCTCCCTTGGGCAGCACATGGGGCTTGAGGCCGAGCTTGCCTTTTTTGAGGGCTTCGGGGGCCAGGTCCACGTCTGTAAAAACGCGCATGGAGCGCATCATGAACAGGGCCATAGTGCCTATTTCATAGGTGCGGCCAAAGGCGCGCACGGTGTCAAGAAAGGAAAACCAGAACTTTTCCACCTTGGGCACGGTCACGCGGCCTTCTTTGCGGGCCATGTGGCGTAAGGTCTCCATTATGCCCGCCACGTCGATATTGTTGGGGCAGCGGAGACTACAGGTGGAACAGGATAGGCACATCCAGATGGAGCGCGAATTGAGCACTTCATCTCTGAGGCCAAGCTGCACGGCCCGCATGATCTTGTTGACCTGAAGGTCGTAGGCGAGCCCTGCCGGGCAACCGGCTGTGCAGTTGCCGCATTGATAGCAGGTAGACACGTTTTGGCCGCTTAGCGCCTCCACTTCCGCCGTAAAGGCGGCATCGCGCATCCGGCTCAGATTGATGGCGTCGTTCATGAGAACTCTCTGGTTAGAGGCTGGGAGGGAAAACCCTCAGGACAAATAATAATGCCGTAACGAGTAACGCAGAAAATTGTAAAAAGCTAGTTCCAGTACAGAGGAATGTACTGGAACTAGCTTTGGTTTATTTATTCATATATATTACGGCATTGCGTGCCGCCCGCAGACCAAGAAGATAGCTGGCCGGGCCAAAGCCGCAGATGCTGCCGGTGCAGACGCTGGACAGCACGGAATCGTGCCTGAAGCTTTCACGGGCATGCACGTTGGACATGTGCACTTCCACCACGGGTATCTTCAGAATGGCCAGGGCCTCGGCAATGGCACGGCTGTAGTGCGTCCATGCTCCGGCGTTGATAACTATTGCCTGGATGTCTTCATCCAGAGTCTTGTGAATGCGATCCACCATTTCGCCTTCATGATTGGTCTGAAAACATTCCACCATGACGCCAAGTTCCGTGGCCAGCGTCTCAAGCGCCGAATCTATCTGGGCCAGGGTAATTGTGCCGTAATGGGTGGGATCACGCCTGCCAAACATGTTCAGATTGACGCCGTGCAAAACTAGTATGCGCATATGAACCTCGCTTGCGTCTGGCCGGCGACGGGGGGAACCCGGCGGCCCGGGCTTGCGCCCTGTATATACTCCACGGCGGCCGCAAGCGCGCCTGTGGAATGGTGTCGTGATGCAAACTTTGCGGCCAGGTCAGACCGGTTGCCCGTCAGGCTACCGTGCGCCTGAGACGCGCCGCGTAACAATATCCTGGAGCATTAACCACGTGAAATCCTTGCAGAGCAGTGAGCGCAGTTCATTCGAAAACGGATCTAGCTTGCTGTCAGGGCCGCTTCCAGGGCGCGCCGCGACTCCTGGGGCAGGCATTGGCCTGTCCAGAGGCGAAACTGGGTGTCGCCCTGGCCGAAAAACATGTCCATGCCAGAGAGACAGCGCCTGCCGTGGCGGGCGGCATCGCGCAGAAACAGTGTTTTCAGCGGGTTGTACACGATGTCATAGGCCAAAGTGGTTGTTTTGGCTGCATCTTTTTCACTTTTTTTATCCGCAAGCTCAAAAAGATAGGGCGTTTCGTTTTCGGCCTTGCCGCGCATGCCAAGGGGCGTGGTGTTGACCACAAGCCGGGCCGCAACATCGTGCCGCTGCGCCCAGGGCAGGGGCGTCAGGCCGAATTCTTCGGCCAGGGGCAGGTGCGAGGCGTCGGAGGGCGTGCAGATAAATACCGTGCCCGGCCTGCGCTCCCCGGCAAGGCTCGTGAGCCCGGCGGCAGCGGCTCTGGCCGCGCCGCCCGCGCCCAGCAAGAGCACGTTTGCGCCGTGCAGATCTTCCTGCGCCAGTGGGGCCATGAAACCGGCCACATCGGTATTTTCGCCGCAGAGTCGGTCTCCCTGCCAGTAGATGGTATTTACCGCGCCCACTTGCCGCGCCAGAGGACTGGCCTCGTCCAGCAAGGGCAGCAGTGCAACCTTGTGGGGAATGGTGACGGAGCAGCCGCCAATGCGCAAGGTGCGCACGCTGTCCACAAAAGCAGGCAGACGCTGGGGCGGAATTTCCCATCGCAGGTACAGGGCGCGCAGACCAAGCGTTGTAAAACCGGTATTGTGCAGAAGAGGGGAGAGGCTTTGCGCCAGAGGCCAGCCCGTGACGCCGTAAAGAACGGTTTCAGCGGCGCTCTGCGCTTCGGGCGGAAGATGTTTACTGCCCGAAGCAGGGATGTCTGAGGCGATGGAAGCATTCATGGCTTCGGCTTCTCCATGCTATTGCCGTGCCGCCACATAATTTGATGGCGGTCAGGGCCGCCGTCTGAAAAGAGTGAATGCGGCAGTATGACCCGTGGCGTAGCCCGGGAATTTGTTCAGGCCAGCAACCACGCGGCTTTGCGCGTGGTTCCGGCAGGCCCGCCGGAAAAAGGCAGACCCCGAAGACAGGACGTGCAACACACCCGAAGGCGAAAGCAAATCCGTATCAAAATTGACATTTTTGCACAACATGCCGCGTTTTGTGCATTCGGAGACACTAGTATACCATTTGTGAAAATAATAAAAAAGCCCCTTTGCAGGGGCAGTAAATACAGAATGTCGGGTTCGTTCATTAACAGGCTGGTTTATTGATAAAACTTTGTTCTGTGCGCCAGTTTTCCACTGCGTGCACGAACCTGTCCAGGCCTTTGCATAAATGGAAAATGCGAATTTTATTGGCAAATCTGTTGGCAAAAGGGCGGGCTCCTGCCAGGCCCGCAGCAGGGTCAACGCTGGCTAACGCTTCAGTTCCACGGCCTTCTGCAGCATCTGGTCTGCTGTTGTGACCACCTTGCTGTTGGACTGGAAGCCACGCTGGGTAATGATCATATTGGTCATTTCCGTGGCCATGTCCACGTTGGAATTTTCGGTGTTGTACGCGCGTATGGTTCCGTAGTTTTCAGTCCCGGCAACGCCCATTTCCATTTTTCCGGCCTCTGGCGTGGCGCTGAAGAGGTTGCTGCCTTCACGGCGCAAGCCGTCCTCGCTGGTAAACCGGCAGATGGGAATCTGCCACAGGTTGGCGCTCTGGTTGTTGGAATAGTTGCCCACCACCGTACCGTCACTGGCAATACTGATGTTGCTCAAGGTTCCGGAGGCATGTCCGTCCTGGGTGTTGCGCCGCGTGACCGGCGAAGTGCCGGTATAGTTGGTGGTGGCGTCAACGGCAACAGTTGCGCCTGTGCCCATACCTCCCAGGGCGGACTGGCTTGTGCCCACGGCCGCCGCGTTGGCGGGCGCGTTCTGCCAGCCGCCAGTGGAACTGATGCCCAGATCCACCGTGGTGGCCACCCCGTTTACGGTCATCTGGGGCAGGCCGCCTGCTGAAAGCTGCGAGGGCACCCAGTCCGCCAGATTGGTGCTGCCCGCCACCGCCGGGGTAAAGGCCGTCATGTCTTTCAGTTGCCCCTTGGAGTCAAAGGTCAGGGTGCCGGTCATGAGCGCGCCCGTGCCTGCCGTGGCCGTGCCGTCCTTGGCGGTGTCGCCGGAGGCGATGAGGTATTTCACCACGCTGTCCGGCTGGCTGCTGGAGGCGGCGTCAAAATAGATGGTGGCCTGCTGCGTGGAGCCGTCCGCGCCGTACATGGTGATGGACTGCGCGTAGCCATAGGCCGTGTTGGAAATGGGCGGCGAACCGGTGGCGTCATAGTTGCTGAGAAGGGTGAAATACGGGTTGGTCGCGTCAGTGGAGCTTGGCGTGCTCAGCCCGAGGTTGTAGCGCATGTCCACGGCAGTAGTCGTTTTGGCGGGCATCTGGGAGAACTTGTCAATGGTGACCTGTTGCAGGCTGCCCTTGGTGCCGTCGGCATTATACTTGTAGCCGTTGAGAGCCAGCCCCGAAGGCGTGCGCAGAACGCCCTGATCATCCGTGCGGAAGTCTCCGGCACGGGTATAGTAAAGATCCACGCCATCCGTGACCTGAAAAAAGCCCTTGCCGCTGATGGCCATGTCCGTGACGGTATTGCTGGAGTCAAAAGAGCCCTGCCCGAACATGGTGCGCACGGACTCCACCTGAAGGCCCATGCCGACCTGGCCCAGGGCCACGCGCGAGTTGTCCTGCGCGTTCCACCAGTCTCCTATGCCGCCTTGTTGGGCATAGAAAACGTCGGAAAACAGGATGCCCTGCTGCTTGAAGCCTATGGTGCTGATGTTGGCGATGTTATTGGTGGTAACATTCATGCCCTCAGCCAGGCCTTTCATGCCGGTGGCGCCTATATATAATGAAGAATTCACGCTTGCCTCCAAAAAAATAGGGGCGGCGGAGGAAAAAGATTCCTCCCCGCCCCTGAAGATGCAGAGAGCGTGCCAGCCTGTGAAAGACTACTTTTCCTGAGGCAGACCAAGCTGTTGCCACTTGGTGATGCCTTCGTTCATATGCAAAATATTCCCAATGCCCGCCTTGGTCATGACGTCATAGGCGCTGCCCGAACGGTTGCCCGTGCGGCAGTAGAGCAGAACAGGGGCGGTTTTGGGCAGGCTCTGGATCTGCGTTTCAAACGGCCCGCCGAAGTAGTCCATATTCACCGCGCCGGGCAGATGCCCCTCACGAAACTCCGCCGGAGTGCGCACATCCACGATGACCAGCCCTTGAGGCGGGTTTTGCAGCAGGGCGGCGGCGTCCTGCACGCTGATATCCCTGGCCAGGGCGGGAACCGCCAGCAGCACAAGCATGAGCAGAGCCAAAAGGCGGAACATATGGCGCGGTATGGAGTGATGGGTGTTTTTCATGATACTTCCCAAGGATCTGCTTTTCCGTATTTTGTCTGCGCTATTTTATTGTGGCGCGGGCCTTGGCAAAGCCTTCGGCCGCGTTGCGGATAACGCTTTCGTCCACGC
>Ga0265295_1000756_pt1 | contig 62052 bp, 62 predicted proteins | sample Munlansysbiofilm_FD_192503 | JGI IMG/M metagenome (GOLD analysis project Ga0265295, IMG submission 192503) | Leachate microbial communities from a municipal landfill in Southern Ontario, Canada - Methane capture system biofilm | ecosystem: Engineered > Solid waste > Landfill > Unclassified ... | reverse complement strand
CGCTTGCATCTGCATTTCAGCTTGCCGCTTGCATCTGCATTTCAGCTTGCCGCTTGCATCTGCATTTCAGCTTGCCGCTTGCATCTGCATTTCAGCTTGCCGCTTGCATCTGCATTTCAGCTTGCCGCTTGCATCTGCATTTCAGATTGCCGCGCTTGCATCTGCATTTCAGCTTGCCGCTTGCATCCGCATTTTTTTAGTACATCCGTTCGCTATCGCGAACGCGGGAACGGCTGCCTGCCGTTTGCAAAATGTTTTCAATAATATCCATAAAAAGTACCCATCGTTTTTCATTCATTTTCAAAAAAAAATCGCGGTTTTGCTGTTTGGCGGCGCTTATCTTTAATCGAATTTTTTTATTCATTCACACGTTTCTTTTTTATTTTGCCGGTTTTAAACGTTTAACGAATGTTTTTATAGAACGGCGCGCATTTATTCAAAAAAAACCATTTATTTTAAAATCATATGCGGCAAATGTTTGGACGGTGAATTTATGGGTGTGGCCATCGGCGATTTATTGGAAAGGGAGGAGATTTCCCGCTCGGAACTGAACGGAAAAATCGTTGCGTTTGATGCGTATAATGTGATTTACCAATTCATCACCACCGTTCGCGGCAGAGACGGGAGTCCGCTCACGGATTCGGGCGGCAATTTAACGTCCCATCTTTCCGGCCTTCTTTATCGGACGGCGAGTTTTATTGAAGACGGAATCAAGCCCGTTTTTGTTTTTGACGGAATCCCGCCGGAATTAAAAGCGGAAACGCTTGAGAAAAGGCGCGAAATTCGAGAAGCGGCTCATGAAAAATGGAAAATCGCGATGGAAAGCGGCGATGTCGCCGACATTTTAAAATATTCTCAATCCGCCGTTAAAATAGACCCGCAAATCATTGAAGAATCCAAATTCTTGCTCTCCCTGATGGGCATTCCCGTCATCGAAGCGCCGTCCGAAGGAGAAGCGCAGGCGTCTTACATGGCGGATAAGGGGGACGTCGATTTCGTTTCCTCTCAAGATTACGACGCTTTTGTTTTCGGCGCGAAAGACGTGATTCGAAACCTGACGGTTTCCGGAAAACGAAAACTTCCCGGAAAAAGCATTTACGTCGACGTTCTTCCCGAAAAAGTAGATTTAAACAAAAATTTAGAGCGCTTGGAATTGAGCAAAGACCAATTTATCGATTTAGCGCTTTGCGTCGGCACCGACTTTAACAAAGGAATCGATCGTGTCGGCGCGAAAACGGCGCTCAAGCTTGTCAAACAGCATGGGAATTACGAAGAAATCTTAAAATCAAAACATTTGGAAGATCAAATCCCAAGATACGCCGCCGCCAAAGAATTCTTTTCAAACCCGCCGGTAACGGACGATTATACAATCCGGTGGCAAAAGCCGAACAAAGAGCAAATGATTGAATTTTTGTGCTGCAAACGCGATTTCTCGGAAAGCCGAGTCACCTCCGCGTGGCAAAAAATAAACACGGCGTTTGAAACCAAAACAAAACAGCCGACATTGGATCAATGGTTCTAAACCGCCGGCGCATTTATTATCATTTTGAACGCCGCGGTTTTAGATTTACCGATTATAATTTTCCAATTATGAATTTACCAATTATAAGTCTGTCAATATAAGTTAATGAATTATGAACCTGTCAATTATGAATTTATGAATTATAGAACCTGTCATTTATAAATTTGCAGGTTATGAATTCTCCATTCTTTTCATTTATCCGTTTTATTTCAGAGGGAAAATATGTCAAAAATTTTTGAAATTATCGAAAAAGACGCCGCCGGAAGAATCGGGCGATTAAAAACGCCGCACGGTGTCGTTGAGACGCCGACGGTGATGCCGGTGATTAATCCGAATTTAAGAATCGTCGAGCCGGCCGAAATGCGCGACTTCGGCGCCGAAATTCTGATTACCAATTCTTACATTATTTACGGCAAGCCCGATCTCAGAGAAAAAGCGCTCAAAGACGGCCTTCATGATTTAATCGGATTTGACGGTCCGATTATGACGGATTCCGGCTCTTTTCAATTGTCCGTTTACGGCGATGTCAACGTGGATAATCCGGAAATCATCGCGTTTGAGCAGGCTATCGGAACCGATATCGGGGTGCCGCTGGACATTCCGACGGCGCCTGACGTTCGGTATTCCAAAGCCGAAGAAGATTTGAAAATCACAAACGAGCGTTTGGCAGAAGCGCGCCGGTTGGTGGACGAGCGCCGGCAAAAAGCGGCCGAAAATGAAGCAAACGGTCTTCCCAAAGAGCGCGGCGATGATATGCTTTTGGCGGGACCGATTCAAGGCTCGACCCATCTCGATTTAAGAAAAAAGAGCGCCGAATTCGTATCGGAAGTCGGATTCGATGTCTGCCCGATCGGCGCGGTCGTTCCGTTAATGGAATCTTACCGCTATGAAGATTTGGTTCACGTTGTTGCGGCGGCCAAAATGAATTTGGATCCGACCGTTCCCGTTCACCTGTTCGGCGCGGGGCATCCGATGATGTTCGCATTGGCCGTCGCTCTCGGATGCGATTTGTTCGATTCCGCCGCCTACGCGCTTTACGCAAAAGGAGGCCGCTATATCACCGTAAACGGAACCTATCAATCCGACCGGCTCAAATTTTTGCCCTGCTCGTGTCCGGTCTGTTCAAAACACACTGCAGAAAGCCTTCAAAAAGCGCCGAACAAAGAAGAACTTTTGGCGCGGCACAATTTGTACGTCACTTTTGAAGAAATCCGTTTGATTAAACAGGCGATTCATGACGGGAAATTATTGGAATTGGTCGAACTTCGCTGCCATTCCCACCCGCAAATGGTCGGCGCGCTGTCGGCTCTTTATTCTTATTCCGATTGGCTGGAGCAATGCGATCCCGCCGTGAAATCCACCTTCTTTGAGTCCGATTCCAAATCCGCGCACCGCCCGGAAGTTTTGCGTTATTCTAAACGGCTGAACCGTTTCTCCTTTTCCGGAAACGTTTTGATTCGCCCCGTACGCGGCAATAAAAGCGGTTTAAAAGACACGGATTTTGACCACGTTCTTTATTTCAAACCCCCGTTTGGCGCTTACCCTTCCGAGCTGGAAGAGAATTATCCGTTTAACGCCGAAGTTCAAAATCGGCCGTCTCCGGATTCACTCAAAACCGCCTTAAAAAATACGATTTCTTTGATTCAAAACAACCCCAAGGCGAAATTTACGTTTGTCAGAGGAAAAAGATTGAGCGAATTTGAGGATTCTTATTTTGAAGAACTCGAAAAAGTTTGCGCCGTCCAAAACACGTGGAATAACGAATCCGATGAAGAAATTGATGATTTGGAAGAAATTGAAGCGGAAGAATTGGAAGAAATTTGAAGAAATTGAAGAATTGGAAGAAATTTGAAGAAATAAAATTAATGGAAGAAATTGAAGAATTGGAAGAAATTTGAAGAAATAAAATTAATGGAAGAAATTGAAGAATTGGAAGAAATTTGAAAAAATAAAATTAATGGAAGAAACGGAAGAAAATTGAAGTTCAGATTGATTCAAATTAGATTCAAACCATTTCGATTTAATTTGCTTCGATTCAAATTCTCTTATATTTAATTTGCTTCGATTCAAATTCTCTTATATTTAATTTGCTTCAACTCAAATCCGATTCGATTCCTCATTCGATTTATTCAAATTTGTTTCCATGAATTCGTTCAAATGTTTGATTTTAATGCAAATAGTTTTAAATAATTCGGTGTTTACCTTGGCTATATATTATTCAATGGTTGACTTCCGATTTTTACAATTTTGAGTATGGTTTTTATAATTTTGTGAACTTTAAAATTTGTTTTGAAGGTTATTTATGAAATTTGAAGAGCCCTTTATGAATTGAAATTTGTCGGAATTTCCGGTCCGTTCATCTTTTCGGAAAATATTTGAATGCATACCGTTACAGAAAATGCCGTTTTTTGGTGATACTTTGTCGTTGACGAATAAAATTAAAGCTTATATTACATTACTCCGGCCGCCCATCATGTTTATGGATATCACGCTTCCTGCGGCAACGGTTATTCTTGCTTCCTATTTCGCAACCGGCGCGCTTCCCGAACTTTTGCCTTTTGTTTTGGCGACCATCGGCGGGTTTTGCGCAATTACGAGCGCTTATACTTTTAACGACGTTTTTGACGTGGACATCGACGCCATCAATTTGCCGAATCGGCCGCTTCCGTCTCATGAAATCAGCCAAAGGTCCGCGTTTTTTTATGCCGTTTTTCTCGGTTTGATTTCGGCGGCTTGCGCGCTTTATTTGAGCCTTGAAGCTTTTGTCATTTTAATCATCGCAACAGCGGTCATTTCGCTTTATACCGTTCTTCTTAAAAGAAAAACGCCGTTCAGTTTCGTTTCTGTCGGAATCGCTTACGGCTTGGTTCCCGTCGGCATTTGGCTGGCCATTGATCCGTCCGGCATTTTAATGCCCGCTGTCAGCCCGTATTTGTTGCCGCTTCCCGGTTTGCTTTTCGGTTTGATGATTTGTATGACGGATTGGGGATTTACATTGGCCGGCGTTTGCCGAGATGTGGAGGGCGACCGCGCCAAAGGCGCGCCGACATTTCCGGTCACTTACGGCATTCCGAAAACGGCCAAATTCATTTTGGTTATTTGGGTCATCGGTGTTCTTTTGTCCTTGGCCATCGGATTCACGGCGAACTTGGGGCCGATTTATTATATCATCGCGTCGGCTTCCGGCATTTGGATGCTTTGGAGATGCACGCTTTTTATCAAAAAACCGGAGCCTGAGCTGGGCGGCAAATTATTCGTCGAAGGTTCCAATTATCGCGGCGTTATGTTTACGGCGTTGATAATCGATGTTTTCCTATTGATTTACGTCAACGGGTACACCGGCTTGGCCGGCCTTTTCGGAGTTTAATTTTAAACTCCGCGAATTTTTTCATTTAAATTTTAATCAAAAAGAAAAAAGACTTTGAAATCGAGATAAACTTATTTAAATATCGAATCATAATTTTATTCGGCGTTTGATTTTTATTTTCATTATCATCTTTTTCAAACATTTCTTTCATAATGTTTATTTCATAATCATTTATTTCAAATTCATTTAAATTCTTTTAAGTTCATTTTATATTCTATCATTCATTTTACATTCTATTCATTCATTTTTTGAAATATATTTGGTGATTCTCAATGACGACTAAAACTGATATCGCTGTCATCGGCGCGTCTCCTGCCGGTTTAATGGCGGCGCGCTATGCGGCGCTCGGGGGCGCAAAAGTAACGCTGTTTGAAAAAAAAGAGGAAATCGGAAAAGATCCGCATCCGGCCAATTCCATTTATAAGGGAATGATGAACATCACCGGCGAAAAAATTGATTCGTCTTACGTGGTTCACGAGCTTAAAGGGATGAAACTGATTTCCCCGAGCGGGCATAAAATTAAAGTCAAAACGCCCGGCTATGCGTTGGATAAAGCCGCATTTGATCGATTTTATGAAAAGAAGGCCCTGTCCGCCGGCGTTGAAATCAAAACCGGGACGGAAGTCTTGAATTTGAACAACAAAGAGTCCGGCGTCACTTTAAAAACACGCCTTGGAAATTCCGAAGCGGAACGCGTCAAAGCAAAAGTTGTCATCATCGCAGACGGCATTTTATCCAAAAACGCGAAAGCGGCCGGTCTTTCCACCATGAAACATCCCGAAGACATCGCTTGGGGAACCGAATTAACGATTCGTGCTCCCGGAATCGGAGAGTCCGATTTTGCCGAATACTTTGTCGGCAGCCACGCGCCCGGCTGGAAATCCACTTATCTCCCGCGCGGCGGCGATGAAGCGGCCATCGGCGTTTACGTTCGCCATTTCGGAAAAGACGTCTCTTCTTTTTTGGATTCCTGGGTGGCGCGGTTTAAAGATTTAAAAAATATTTCCGACGACGAATTTGAAATCGTCCAAAGCCAAAGCGCGGGCGACCCGATTGTCACGATTCCGGCAAACACTTACACCGACAACATTATGGTTGCCGGCGGCGCGGCCGGTCAATCCGGAATCGGGTACGCCATGCACGCCGGACAAATCGCCGGCAAAGTCGGCGCAATGGCCATTGCCAAAGGGGATTGCTCTAAAAAGATGCTTTCCCAATACCGCTCCAACTGGAGAAACTCCCTTTACGCCGAGCATGTTTTTGGAAGAATCGGACTTGAAACCCTTCGTAAAATGGAAGACAACGAAATCGACGAGTTGTTTGAAGTTTTTGAAGACGAAGACATGTCCTCTCTTTTGAAAGGAAACACGATCAATCAGGGGGTATCGGTTCTCTCTCTGATGCTTCAGAAAAAGCCGTCTTCGATTTTAAAAGCCGGCGCCCTTTTCAGGAACAAATGAGTGAAACTTTTTGGAAAGATTGAATAAAAAATGGAAATGATTCCATGAAATATCCGATTTACAAAAATCCCGTCTTTCGCGTTGAAATCCAATCCGTCGCCGGTTTGACAAAAGTCAGCGCCGGCGGGGTTTTTGCGCCCCTCCTTCAAAAAACGGTTTTAAAAGAAATGGCGTTTTTTGACCGGCAAAAATACATCGCCGAGCTGAGCGAAAACGCGCCCGCCGCTTTCTCAAGCTATTTTGAAAAATACGGCGACGCTTTGATTTATTCCACTTGGATGCCGCCGATTCCGTCTCCCGCTTTTTCGAGAATGGTTCAAACGAGAATGGGCTCCGTCTTCGGCAAATACCGGCCGGAACAAGTCACCCTCTCCATCACGGAAGAATGCCCGAACAAGTGTTTACACTGCGCTCTTCCCAATAAAAACAATCATTCCAAATTAACAAAAGAGGAAATCAAATCCGCGATTGACCAAGCGCTTTCTGCCGGCGCGACCAACATCATTTTTGACGGCGGCGAGCCGCTTCTCTATTCCGGCTTGGAAGAATTGATTTCTTACGTCGACCCGCAAAAAGCCGTCGCCTGCATGTTCACATCCGGCGTCGGGCTAACGGAAGAGAAAGCCAAATCCTTAAAAAATGCCGGATTGTATTCTATCAGTGTCAGTATCGACATCCCTTTTGAAGAAAAACACGACCACATGCGCGGCGTTTCCGGCGTTTTTAAAAACGCGATTGACGGTATTCAAAACGCGCTTTTGGCCGGACTTTTGGTCAACATGTATGTGGTTTTAGCGCCGCACAACATTTATGATTTAGACGCGGTTTACGATTTGGCGAAAAAAACCGGCGTCCATGAATTATCGTTTTATGAAATCGTTCCGACCGGGCGGTGGCTGGAAAAAACGTCCGAAATCCTGACGCCCGACATGCATTCGATTTTCAAAGATTTCGTTCAAAAATGTTCCTCCGACCCCCTCGGCCCCAAACTCTTCTCAGGACCCCTCGTCATCAACGAATTCGGCTGCATGGCCGGCCGGCAATGGCTTCACATAACACCCGAAGGCAACATCTTGCCCTGCTCCTGCGTTCCGATTCCGTACGGCAACATCAAAACCGGAAACGACGCCGTCAAAAAAGCGTGGAAAAAAATCCGCGCAGACGCCGCTTACAACAAATGCGAAGGGTGTCTGATGCGCGATTCGGATTTCCGAGAAAAATACGGCGAGCGATTTCAATAATTTTGTTTGAAATTCGGGTGTGGTTTCACTGTTAATTATCAAAAAAATAATAAAGGAAAATTGAATCATTCAATTTCCTTTTTCAAATATGTTTTTCATTTATTTTTAATGAAATTTTGGAATTATGCTTCTTTTACTTATTGATTTCGAACATCGTATGTCGCAATCGCTCGTTTTCTGTCCGTTTCCTTTTGATTTTGAACGCCGTTTAAAGCCGTCAAATACGCGGGTGTTTTTGGGCACTTTCTAATGATTCCACTTTTTCCATTGATGTTATACCTTTAAGAGCAATGGTTGAATTTTCACCGGAAACAAGAATTGAGCCGTCAACGGATTGCGCATATCCGTAAAAAATGTACAAACCGCCGACTTTTAAAAGTTCGTCATTTTCAAATAATTTGTAATATTTTCCATCCTTGGAAATACCGCCTTCTTTTTGAACCGGAATGGGTTGATCTAAAACAAGTTCTCCTTTTAAATTTTCATAAACCGTCACGGAATAATCTGTATACGGATCCGCCACTTCTTTATAACCGCCTTTTCCGTCTTCCTTTTGAATAGGATGTTTGTAAGTTGTTCCAACCTGTTTGTCGACTTTCCCGATGAAAACATAATCGGCGTCTCCGGCAAGGGCGGCAGGATCTGAAACATCAATACTGTATGAAGCATGCATGTATTTTACTTGAGCATCATTGTCATCATTTAAAAAATCAGTATTTGAAATCGCAGCAAAAGCAAAAATTCCCACTGTTAATAATGCAACAAGTGAAAAGGCTAAAAAGAATTTATTATTTTTATATTTCATAATTTATCACCGCGGTGGAATTATTGTATATTTATCATAAATTGTTCAGACATCTTATTATTCGTTGATTCAGAAGTTGAATCGGCGCACACGGCAAATGATATTTCTGTATTCCGGCATTAAACCAAACAATAATATCTTTTTCTGTCCCTTCTTTAAATCAATAATTTTATACTATTTCAATATTTCAACAATGTTGTTTGCGGACTCCTTTGTTACCTAAAATCGTTTTCTAAATGATGAAACTCAATGCGTTTTGAGCCGCATGTTTATTTTGCGTTTCCTGTTTTGATAATAATTTTATATTTTTCAATAAATCGGTCAATTTATTTTTTGTCCCCCATTTGAATATAAATCTTTATTTTCGTTATTTCGGCGCGCATTGTTTAACGTCTTATCAATCACTTTTCATATCTCATACCTTTTTCATATTTCCTGTCTTTTTAATTCTATTTTTTTAATCTGTCACGGCGGTGAGATTGATATATCTTTAATTTCAATTCTGATATAATCGAATGAATTCGTTTCGGGATTAAAAACATGGAACCGTCGGAATTTTTAGACCTTTTGGGAAATGAAAACCGCCGCAAAATTTTGGCGTTGCTTGCGGATCGCCCCTACTTCGTCAGTGAAATCTCCGCGCGCCTTAACGTGGCTCCCAAAGCCGTCATCGGGCATTTGTCTCTTTTGGAAAAATCCGGATTGATTGAAAGCAGCGTCGATGATCAGCGCCGAAAATATTACAGCATTTCAAAAAGCATGATTTTAGAAGTTTCCGTCTCCCCTTATTCTTATTCCGTTCACGTCAACAACATTCAATTGGAAATTTCAGACGAGCCGGTTTATTCCCTTTCGGTTTCCTTTAATTCTCCCGACAAAAAAACAAACCGCCGAAAGAAAAAACGAAAAGATCGCACCATGCCGACCGGGCCTGTCATCCACTTGGCGTCTTCTTACGCCGATTCAAATTCCGCCGATTTCAGATTGGAATTAATCGGGCCGCTCCATCCTTATTTTAAACCGTTGGCGTTGCTTACCGGAATCGATTCTGAAAATCAAAAAAACTCCGGGTATTTAATCGACAATTCTCAAAAATCCGGCGAATCCTTTTTTGATTCCGAAAATTTGAGATATTACAACGAAGAGCTGAATGCCGTCTATGACGCCGGCTCCGACTCAAAAACAACAACAGAACCGGAATTAATTCTCCCAAAATCGGACGGCCGGCTGAAAAGCCGCGACGGATATTTCCTGTCTCAAATTTTTCAAGTCCGAGAGGAATTGGATGATTTATTCGAAAAACAAGAACAACTGATTCAATGGCAAAAGGAGTTGTCCGTTCGGCAAAACAATTTAATGCAATCCTTTATCCATTACGCCAAACAGCTTTCGGAAGACAAAGTCGACTTGGACATATTATTCCGTTTGCTTAAAACGGACATGAACACGGCGGAACTTTGCCACGAAACCGGATACGCGCCCGCAATTGTTTTACAGCGCTTAAAAAAATTTGAAAATAAAAAAATGGTGGAAAAAAGCTTCCGCGGGGACGATTTCATTTGGAGATTGAAATATGACCCCGATATCTGATTTCATTGATTTAACGGCTTTTTAAACGAACCGCCGGCATTTAAACAAATCACTATTTAAACGAATCATTGACATTTAAACAAACCACCGACATTTAAACGAATCAATGACTTTTAAACGAATCAATGACTTTTAAACGAATCAATGACTTTTAAACGAATCAATGACTTTTAAACGAATTAATGACTTTTTAAATGAATAAATGACTTTTAAATGAATACCTGACTTTTTAAATGAATCAACGACTTTTTACGGATATTTTAAATATTTTTCAAATGACTTTTAACCGCTTTAACATGGGTTTTTAAGTCATTTTCGGATAACATTTTAAACCGTTTTTAAATAATTCCTTAATAAATATTTCAATTATTTTTGTCGTTTTATTATTACGGTTTTTAAACATTTGTTACGGTTTTAAACTCATTTTTTCTTCAAACCGGCGTTTGTTTCTTTATTCCGCTTTTTTTTCTTTTGTCGGCGCGTTTGCAAATTTTCGATCAAAATCCGGGAAATTATCGTAATTTGAAGACAATTCTTCGTATATATTTTCATGCCGCGGGCTGATGATTATAATATGCGCCGGCGGATGAATCTTTTTCAAATTACTGATTGCCGCGCCCGGAGGCGTTTCCAGCCTGACCAATGAGGCCGAACAGCACTCCGTTTTCAACGTGACGTCCATGACGCTTGTCAATATCTGATCGGCGTATTTCGTTGCGATGTTTTTCGGATTTTCACTGAATTGCATATGTCCGTACGTTTCTAAGTCATGCAATGCAATTTTGACCTTGTCGGGGTCATCTGCTCTAATTAAAGCGAAAGATTTCATTTTTTTTCCACCATGTGCGTTGTTTTATTTTCAAATGAACTTTTTTTGGGTCGGGGCGTTTTTACCTTTTTCGTTTGCGTCCGTCTGAATCTAAATAATTTCCCTAAGCATTTCGTTTTTTTCGTTTTTTTTCTTCGTTTTGTTTGTTTATTTAAAACGGTGGTTTAATTAAATTAACATCTAAAATATTTTAAATATAATCGTTACTTATGCTATTATTATCCTTGGTTTAAATCTTTTCTGTCTTTTCCCTCTTAATACTCTTTACATTTTTTATTTTTTACCTGTTTTCTCTTTTTTATTCCCTCTTTTTTTTATTTTTTTATTCTTTTTCCTTTCTCTTTCTGTTCTCTTTCTATTTTCTTTTCTCTTTTTTTATTTTTTTATTCTTTTTCTTTTCTTTTTTTATTCTCTTTCTATTCTCTTTTCTGTTCTCTCCTTTTATGTTTTTCTTTTTAAAGCTTAACTTTTATGATATTTCTTTTTCTTTTTTTCTTTGTTGTTTTTAATTTATCCTCTTTTACCGTCTCGCCGGAAATCAAAAGGTATATCTATCGCTATTTGATTTTCTTAATTATTATTTTACGATTCTATCCGGTGATTTTTATGTTAAGCCCTATGCAAGAAAATGCATCCAAAGCCAAAGCCGCTTCCGTTCTCTTGGCAAATGTTTCGACTCAGGCGAAAGACTCCGCTTTAGAAGCGATGGCCGCAGCCCTTGAAGAAAATAAGCGGGCGATATTTGACGCCAATCAAAAAGATTTGGACGCCGCTTTGGAAATGATTGAGAAAAATGAAATGTCCGCCGCTCTTTATGATCGTTTGAAATTATCCGACGCCAAATTCAAAGACATGATTTCCGGAATTCGAGATGTCGCAAAACTGGAAGATCCGGTCGGCAAAACGATTTCCACGCTTCTTTTGGATGACGGCTTGACGCTTTATCAAATCAGCAGCCCGATTGGCGTAATCGGCGTTATTTTTGAAGCCCGCCCCGACGTCGTGCCCCAAGTGATGTCCTTGTGTTTAAAAAGCGGCAACGCGACGATTTTTAAAGGGGGAAGCGAAGCGAAAAATTCAAACCGCGCGCTTTTTGACATTCTCTTAAAAGCCATGACAACCGTTCCCGAAATTCCGGCAGACGCTTTTCATCTGGCCGAAAGCCGCGAAGACGTGGCGGAAATGTTAAAGTCCGACCAATACATCGATTTATTAATCCCGCGCGGCTCAAACGAATTTGTCAAATACATCCAAGACAACACCCGCATTTCCGTTCTCGGTCACACAAGCGGCATCTGTCACGCCTACGTCTCAGAAACCGCGGATTTGCCGATTGCGTACAAAGTGTGTTTGGACTCCAAAATCCAGTATCCCGCCGCCTGCAATGCCATTGAAACCCTTTTGGTCAACGAAAAAATCGCGGAAGCCTTCCTGCCCGAAATGTTTCAAATCTTTCAAGAAAACGGCGTTGAGCTCCGGTTGGATGAAAAATCCGCAAAAATTGCCGAAAAAACAGGGGCTCCTTTTAAAAAAGCGACCCAAGCGGATTGGGACGCCGAGTATAACGATTTGATTATCGCCGTTAAAATCGTTTCTTCCGTCAACGAGGCCGTCAACCACATCAACAAACACGGATCCCATCACACCGATGTCATTTTATCGACAAATCAAAATGAAATCGATTTGTTCGTAGGATTGGTGGATTCCGCCAGCGTTATGATTAACGCGTCTTCTCGATTCGCGGACGGATTCCGATACGGAAAAGGCGCCGAAGTCGGCATCAGCACCAACAAAATTCATTCCCGCGGACCGGTCGGCATGGAAGGCTTAATGATTTACAAATATATTCTCTCCGGCAGCGGGCATGTTGTCAAAGAATATACCGGCGAGAATGCAAAAGCCTACAAACACGAAAAACTTCAGGAGAAATATTGCAGGCTTCAATAAGCCGCCTGTCAATTATTCGGACGGAATCTTTATGCAAAAAAAATCTCCAGATCGGAAAACATTTTTAAAAGACGTTTCACGTATCGTTATTAAAATCGGAACAACCTCCCTTCTCAAAGAAGACACTTTTATCGACGTCGAATTTTTAGAAAGCGTCGCCGAACAGGTTTCCGTTTTATTAAAAGAAGGAAAAGAAGTCATTCTCGTGACATCCGGCGCTATCGGTGTCGGTTTAAACATTCTCGGCATCCCGACAAAACCGCGCGAATTTCCGATTCGGCAAGCCGCCGCCGCCGTCGGGCAAGGGGAATTAATGCGCTATTGGAGCGAAGCGTTTCAAAAATTTGATTTGATTTCGGCTCAAATTTTGCTTTCTTATGATTTTTATTCGGATCGCGTCAAATATCTGAATTTGAGAAACAGTATCGGGACGCTTCTAAGTTACGGCGTCGTTCCCATCATTAATGAAAACGACAGCACTTGCACAAATGAGTTGGACGCCGTTTTTGGAGACAACGACCGTTTGTCGGCGATGGTGGCCAGTAAAATCGAGGCGGATTTATTGATTCTTCTCTCCGACATCGACGGGCTTTATGATAAAAATCCGAAACTTCATGAGGACGCCGAATTGATTTCTTTCGTTGAAAAAATAACGCCGGAAATTGAGAAATACGGCGGCGACCCGACCAGTTCAAAAGGAGTCGGCGGTATGAGAACAAAAATAATCGCGGCAAAAATCGCGGAAAAATCCGGGTGTCACATGATTATTGCAAACAGCCAAATAGATCGTGTGATTACGCGTTTGGTTTTGGGAGAAGAAATCGGAACGCTTTTTTACGCAAATGAAATTCACATTTCCAAAAACAAGAGTCGTTGGATTTTACTCTCTAAATCTTCCGGAAGCATTTCGGTGGATCGCGGCGCAATGAACGCTTTGGCCAAAACAAACGGTTTGCTCCCCAAAGGAATCGTTTCCGTTTCCGGCGAATTCAAACGCGGAGATATCGTTGACATCGAATGCGGCGGCGCCGTTTTCGCAAAAGGCATTACGGATTATGACTCCGCCGATCTTTTAAAAATTAAAGGGGTTCATACAAACGAAATTGAGGAGATTTTGGGACATAAAAATTACGATGATGTGATTCGTAAAGAGAATTTGACGTTGTTGGATTAAATTCCATATTTTGTAATTTATATCTCATCTTTATATCTCACTTCTCACATTTTTAATTATTTATGTTTTTATTTTTCATTTCATCATTTTATCAAAAAGAGGTTTTATACAATGACATTAGAAAATAAAAAAATAGGATTTTTAGGGGCCGGCAAAATGGCGTCGGCGATTATTCGCGGTTTAATTAAATGCGGTGTACCGTCTGAAAATATTTCGGCCGGGGAACGTTGGGCGCCTGCGGCTGAAACGGCGCGCAAAGAATTCGGCATTTATGTCACGGAAGACAATTCCGATATCGTGAAACGTTCCGATATTTTAATTATCGCCGTCAAGCCAAAAGATATCGGTGAAGCTTTATCCACCGCGGGGGATACGAAAAACAAACTTTTCATTTCCATTGCCGCCGGCATGACGCTGGAGAATCTTGAAAAATTGGTCGGCATAAACGCGCGCATTATTCGCGTCATGCCCAATATTTGCGCAACCGTTTTACAAAGCGCAACCGGAATCAGCCGCGGGGAAAACGCGACCGATGAGGATACGGCAATTGCGCTTGAGATCTTTTCAGCCATCGGTATCGCTATGGAGACGCCCGAGAATTTGCTGGACGCCGTTACCGGTCTTTCCGGCAGCGGTCCCGCTTACATTTTCCAAATAATTGAAGCGTTAGCGGACGGCGGCGTTTACAAAGGGCTTGACCGCAAAACCGCTCAATTGTTGGCGGCGCAAACCGTTCTCGGCGCCGCGGCAATGGTTATTGAAACCGGGCAACATCCCGGCGAATTAAAAGACATGGTTTGCTCCCCCGGCGGAACGACAATCGAAGGGGTTTCGGTTTTGGAGCATCACGGCGTTCGCGCCGCGTTTATTGATGCCGTTATCGCCAGCGCGGAAAAATCCGAACAACTCGGAAAGAAAAAGTAACGCACAACAGCAATGCCGGCAACGCCGATAAAATGCCGGCAAAAAATTAAAAAAATTAAAGACAAATGAAAAAGAAGACTCGCTGCAAACAAATATATACAAACGCAAATCGGACGGCAAACGACAAAAAACGCGTCCGCACAGCGAAAGTCTCTTCTCTTTTTTTCAAAAAAAAGAGATCACGTTTTTGATATTTGCGCGTGTCCGTCCGTGAATGAAATACAAAAAAATAAAAAAAGAAGAAAATAATATGTTTTTATTTTGATTTTATTTCTTTTTCATAAAAGCGATATCCCCCAAGGTTGCGCCGCCGACGCTACGGGTTTTGAACGCTTCGCCGGTTTGGAGGGTTTCCGTCAATTTGATTTCCAATTCTTTTTCAAGTTTTTTGACAACGGTTTCTTCCGGATTGATTTCTTTTCTTTCGATTTTTTTAATCAGCGCCGCCTTTTCTTTAATTTTTAAAGCCAAGTCCTCTTGGCTGAGGCCTTTTGCTTCGCGCGCTTTTTTAATGACTTGATCAAAATCTTCGACAAGCTCGTTTTCAAGACCTGCGAAATAGTTTTTCGGTCTTGATTTTTGAACGCTTTTTGGAGCATATCGGCTCGGCGCGGGGGTTCCGTATGCTTTTCCTTCTCCGGACGGTCTTTTTTTCTCAATGACCGTTCCCAATTTTGAACAATCCCCGCAGGCTTTAAATTCCGCGCCTTCAATTTTTACGGCCGTTGTCGGAATTTTTGTAATTTTGCCGCAAACTTCACATTCATAAGATTCCATCGGATATCTCCATTCCTTTTTTAAAATTAAACACTTCTTTTGTGGGACTTTATTCATTATATATTTTTGTTTTTTAATGAATAAAATGTCATTTCATTATTAATTTTGTATTGCTTCTTCTATATTCATATACTTTTTCTGTCGGATAGGTTCCAATAGATTCGTAATTTCAGAAAAGTATATATTTCCATCAGTCCGATTTAATATTATTCAATTTAAATTTCAATATTTAACAGCATTTCATATCTGTTTTGTTTTAAGAACCGACTTATTCTTTTAACAAAAGCGAACGGCTGTTGACAGAGGACTAAAAATGGAAAAAATGGTTAAAGCTAAAAACAAATCTGCTTATTCAGATTCCGGTAAATATATTTCTACAAACGACAATGATTTGACCGACCCTTATTCGGAAATTGAACGTCTTTCCGCCGAATTAAAAAAAACCGAGACCCTTCTTAAAAGAACAAAAACCATCTCCGCTCAAAGGCTTGAAGAGATTAAGTCTTTAAAAGAGTCGACGGGGGTATCCGATCCGTCTTTAAAAAACGCAGCGTCGGAAATTTTTGTTTCCAAAATTGATTTTGACAAATCCTTGGAAGAAAAAAACGAAATTCAAAAAATGCTTGAAAAAGTGCAAAGAGATTATATCGCGGCGAAAGAAAGTTTAAATGACGCGCGCAGCGAGCTTGTCAAAACGCATAAGGATTTGCATGCCACGCGAGAAGAAGTCATCTTAACGCAAGGAATTGTCCATCAATTGGAGTCTCAAAAAAAATCGGTCGAGTATGACAAAATTCATTTTGAGCGCGAAACAAAACGTCTTCGTGTGGAATTGGATCGTATGAAAACAACGCCGCTTTTAATGGGAACGATTGTTAAAATGTTGGACCACGACCATGTCGTCATCCGAAGTTCGGCCGGTCCGCAATTGGTTGTCAGCGCGCCTTCGGATTTAACGGAAGAGGAGCTGGCGCCGGGCGTGAATGTGGCTTTAAATCAGCAAACTTTCTCCATTGCCGAAGTTCTGCCGGTTTTAGAGGAACCCGAGGTTTCCGCGCTTGAGTTAATCGAGTCCACGGGGGTTACGTATGATCAAATCGGAGGTCTTTGGGAGCAGCTTCAAGAGATTCGCGAAGTGGTTGAATTGCCGTTGATTAAACCGGAGATTTTTGAGAGAATCGGAATTGAGTCGCCGAAAGGCGCGCTTTTGCACGGTCCTCCCGGAACCGGCAAGACCATGATTGCCAAAGCGGTCGCAAACAAAACGAACGCGACTTTCATTCGTGTCGTCGGTTCGGAATTGGTTCAAAAATACATCGGCGACGGCGCGAAAATGGTTCACGATCTTTTTGAAATGGCTCAAAAGAAAGCGCCTTCAATCATTTTCATCGACGAGGTTGATTCCATCGCATCCCGCAGAACGGATGACACGACAAGCGCGGACCGTGAAATTCACCGAACGCTCATGCAATTGTTGGCGGAGATGGACGGTTTTAACCGCCGCTCCAATGTGAAAATTATTGCGGCGACCAACCGCTTGGACATTTTAGATCCGGCCATCTTAAGGCCCGGCCGCTTTGACCGTATGGTTTATGTGCCGCTTCCGGATGTCGACGGCCGTGAAACGATATTTAAAATCCATTCCGGCAAAATGACGCTTTCAAAAGAAATTGACTTTAAAGAGTTGGCGAAATTAACGGAAGGCGCAAGCGGCGCGGATATCAAAGCCATCGTGACGGAGGCCGGCATGTTTGCCGTTCGCTGCGAAAAATTGTCGATTGAAAAAATTGACTTTTTGTCCGCGATTGAAAAAGTGATGAAATCTAAAAAAGGAGAAGAACTTCCGGTTCCGGAAAACATGTTCTGCTGATTTTGTTGAAATCTTCGAAAAAGGGAACTTCTTTTCCCTTTTCTGTTTTTCCCCTTTCTTTTTGATTTTTCTGTTTTTCTATTTTCTTTTTTATTTTTCTGTTTTTCCCCTTTCTTTTTTATTTTTCTGTTTTTCCCATTCTTTTATTTTTCAGTTTTTTACCATTCTTTTATTTTTCAGTTTTTTACCATTCTTTTATTTTTCAGTTTTTTACCATTCTTTTATTTTTCAGTTTTTTACCATTCTTTTATTTTTCAGTTTTTTACCATTCTTTTATTTTTCTATTTTTTACCATTCTTTTATTTTTCAGTTTTTTACCATTCTTTTATTTTTCTATTTTTTACCATTCTTTTATTTTTCAGTTTTTTACCATTCTTTTATTTTTCAGTTTTTCCTCTTTCTTTTTTATTTTTCTGTTTTTTACCATTCTTTTATTTTTATCTTAATTTTCCTTTTTTATTTTTACTCTTTTTTTCCTTTCTTTATTTCTATTTTTATTTCCTTCTCGAATACGCTTTTTATTTATTGTGATTTTTGAATTATTATTTTTTATTTTTATTCGCGGATGTTTTCCTTTTTTTATTTGTTGACTTTTCTTTTTTTTATTTTTGTTATTGTCCTTTTTTATTTTTTTGACGGCAATTATTTTTAATAGGGAAGATTCTTTCTTTATCTCATAGGAATTATTAAATATTTCAGAAACTTATTGATTCCATTCACATTCAATGATTTGATATTTTTTGACTTTATCATTTCATTTCGTATTTGCATACGGTTCCGACAGCGTCACACGAGTCGGCTCCGAGTTTTTATTATCACACCAGAGGTTCACACATGAAATCCATAGTCGAAGAAGCATTGGCAAGAAGCGCTCGCGAGGACCGCGGCGATTCCACTCGTTATTCTCCAAATCTCACTCTTCAAGGGGAAGAAGTCGATGAAGAATTACGCGCCTTTTTGGAAGGTTTAAAGACAAATATTAAAGTCATCGGTTGCGGCGGCGGCGGTTCTAACAGCATTCAAAGAATGCTTGAAGAAGGTATTTCCGGCGCGGAATTATACGCCGTCAATACGGACGCTCAACACCTTTTAAAAATCGGCACCAATAAAAAAATATTAATCGGCAAGAAAAAAACGCGCGGTCTGGGCGCAGGAAGCCTTCCGCAAGTCGGCGAAGACGCCGCAATTGAAAACGTGGACGATATTCGCCGCGCGGTTGACGGCGCGGATATGGTTTTTATCACAACGGGTCTCGGCGGCGGTACCGGTACGGGCTCCGCTCCGGTCGTTGCGGAAGCTGCGCGCGCCGCGGGCGCATTAACGATTGCGGTCGTTACATTGCCGTTTGGCGTCGAAGGCATTGTCCGAAGAACGAACGCCGAAGCCGGTCTGGAAAGACTTCGAGATGTCGCGGATACCGTTATCGTTATCCCGAACGACAAACTCATTGAAATGGTTCCCAAACTTCCGCTCCAAGCCGCTTTTAAGGTGTGCGACGAAGTTTTAATGCGCGCCGTTAAAGGAATCACGGAATCCATCACAGAAGACGGTTTGGTAAACGTTGACTTTGCAGATATCCGCACCATTATGCAAAACGGCGGCGTTGCGATGATCGGCCTGGGGGAAGCTTCCGGTGAAAACAAAGCCATCGAATCTATTCAAAAAGCTCTCCGAAGCCCGCTTTTGGACGTCGATATTTCCGACGCCACCTCCGCGTTGGTTAACGTCATCGGCGGCCCCGATATGACGATTGAGGAAGCGCAATCCGTTGTCCAAGAAGTTCACAACCGCATTGACTCCGGTGCCCGCCTCATTTGGGGCGCGCGTATCGACCCCAAACTTGAAAACAAAATTCGCACAATGATTATCGTGACCGGCGTTAAGTCCTCTCAAATCTACGGACAAGGAAGCGGCACATTCATTACCGCCAAATACGGCATTGATTTCGTCGAATAATTTTGACGAATCAATTCTTATTTTTGTTTTCTTTTTATTATTTTATTTCTGTTTTCTTTCCATTTTTTTCTATTTCACACCCGTTTTTTCCTTTTTTCTTCCATATTTCCTATTTTTATTTCGAACTCATTTTTCCTTTTCTTTTTTTCTTCCATTTTTCCTATTTTTATTTCGAACTCATTTTTCCTTTTCTTTTTTTCTTCCATTTTTCCTATTTTTATTTCAAACCTCTTTTCCTTTTTTCTATTCTTTTCCTTTTCGATTTTATTTTTTCAACTTCTTCCTATTATTTCCTTCTTTTTCGTTTTTACTTTTTGTTGTTCCGTGATTTATTTTCCTTCCTCGCGTCGGTCTTATTTTTTCAAAAAGGATAAAGTATATTAAGAATGAATGTATTAGAATCGCTATCTTTTTTGTTTTTATAATTCTCGGTTATCTGCTGGATTCGAGAAATTATGATTTCAAATATTTATTCGTGAGCTTCTCGGAGCTTATTTTAATCTTAATATCGGATGTGAAATTTTGGCAGAAAATAATATTACAAATAAAGTGAAGGACGGCATTGCAAATATCGGCCCGACGCTTCGGTCTTATCTCAGAATTTTAAAATTGGCGCGCAAGCCGACACGCAAAGAGTTTATGACCATCGCAAAAGTAGCGGCGATCGGCATTCTCGCAATCGGCGTTATCGGTTTTATATTCTACGTTTTGGTAGACATTGTTCCGCAATACTTTATTCCGATCAGGTCATAAAATGTTTGAAGAAGAAAACAATGACGTCCGTATTTATGTTGTGAAAACGACGGTCAACCAAGAAAAATCCGTAGCCAAATCAATGGCTTTGGTCGCTAAAAAGGAACATTTAGATATCCATTCCGTTTTGGCTCCCGAAGAGCTGAGAGGATATGTTTTTGTTGAAACGCCGCATCCCGATTTAATCGATACTTTAATCCAAGCCATTCCGCACGCGAAATCCATGCTGAAAAAACCGGCGACAATCGGTGAAATCGAACATTTCTTAAAACCAAAACCCATCTCTTTGGGAATTACCGAAGGCTCGATTATCGAAATCACATCCGGCCCGTTCAAGGGCGAAAAAGCCAAAGTGAAACGTATCGGTTCCGGCCAGCATGATGAAATTACGGTTGAATTGTTTGACGCGGTTGTTCCGATTCCGATTACAATCCGAGGAGATACCGTTCGCGTTTTGAAAAAGGAAGAGGTCTGATTAAAACGCAATAAACGCAATCCGATTTGAAAAAATATTTTATATTTTTTATTATTTTAATATTTTTTTAAATTGAATCTTTTTAAATTCTAAATTTCATGAGAAAGCTTTAAATCAAAGAATTCGATTTATTAGAATCTCTTTCAGAATAAACTTTATTCATTTATCTGAATTATCAATCAAATTTATTTAATCCACGGTGATTTTAATGGCAAGTTCAGTAGAAGCATTGGTCCCCGGAGGAAAAGCCACTCCCGGTCCGCCGCTCGGTCCGGCATTGGGTCCTCTCGGTGTCAATATTAAAGACGTAATTGAGCAAATTAACGAAAAAACAAAAGACTTTAACGGCATGCAAGTCCCCGTTACGGTTAAAGTGGCAGACGACAAAAGCGTGACGATTGAAGTCGGCACACCCCCGACCTCCTCCCTCCTTCTTCAAGAAGCGGGCGTGACAAAAGGATCCGGTAAAGCCGGAACGGAAAAAGTCGGAAACATTACCGTCCAACAAGCCGCCAAAATCGCACGTATGAAAAAAGATGATATTCTTGCTTACGACTTAAAAGCCGCAATTAAAGAAGTCACAGGCGTCGGCGTTTCGATGGGCATTACCGTTGAAGGCATGGACGTTCGCGCATTCCAAAAAGGAATTGACGCCGGTCAATACGACGAAATTTTAAACAACGAAGAATGGTAATTCCACCGTTCTTTTATTCATATTTATCAAAAGTTTTCCAAAAAAGGTTTTGAGGGTCGATTGTTCGTCAATCCGCCGTTGACTCCTTTTGAAAGTTCATTTTGACATTTGAAAGTCGATTTTGACTTTGAAAGCTTTTGTATTCATTTAACATCCAAATAACCGTAGAAAGCTAAAAAATAAGCTGACGCAGATTTAAATATCGTTTCATCCGAATTTCGGATTTATTTTTGATATTTAAGTGGGCGGGACTACGGGGAGGCCTTAAAATGGCAGATGTCTCTATCGAAGAACATGTAAAAAAATTACTAGAGGAATCGCCCCAACGCAAATTCGCAGAAAGCGTTGACATTGCGATAAACCTTAAAAACATTGATTTAAACCAACCCAAAAACAGGGTTGACGAAGAAATCGTTCTTCCGAACGGTCTCGGAAAAGAGTTAAAAGTCGGTGTTTTTGCAAAAGGCGAAGTGGCAATGCAAGCGAAACAAGCGGGGGCAGCATATGTTTTTGACGATGCTGATATTCAAGAAATGAAGGACGACAAGTCGCGCGCAAAATCCGTTGCCGACGAATGTGACTTCTTCATCGCAGAAACCCAGTTCATGGCAACAATCGGTAAAACCCTCGGTACCGTTCTTGGTCCGAGAGGAAAAATGCCGGTTCCGCTTCTTCCGGGAAAAAGCATCGGTGAAATGATTCAAACAAAACAAAGCGCTGTTCGTATCCGATCTAAAGACAAGATGACGTTTCACGTGTCGGTCGGCCGCCGCGATATGCCGGCGGAACAATTGGCTCAAAACATTGAAACCATTATTTCTCGCGTTGAGCACGCTCTTGTCAAAGGAAAATACAACATAAAATCCATTTATGTCACAACGACAATGGGAAAATCCGAGAGGGTGATGTGATATGACAGAAACTCGAGGCGCAGAAATTATCCCGCAGTGGAAAATGGATGAAGTCGCAGATGTGAAAAACCTGATTCAAACCCACAGCATTTTTGGTGTCGTCAGTTTTAGCGGTATTTCTGCGGACCAACTTCAGAAAATGAGACGCAACTTAAGAGGCTCGGCCGTTTTGAAGGTTCTTCGAAACACGTTAAACGAGCGCGCCCTCACCGAGAGCGACGACGGCATTTCTGAAATGGTTCAATACATTGAAGGGCAAACAGCTTTGATTTTCACAAACGACAATCCTTTCAAATTATACAAAATGTTGGCTCAAACCAAGACGCCCGCGCCGATTAAAGCCGGCACGATCGCTCCTTTTGACATTTCCGTTACAAAAGGTCCGACCGGTTTTCCGCCGGGTCCGATGCTCAGTGAATTCCAAGGAGCAGGCATTCCGACAGCCGTTGAAGCCGGTAAAATCGCCATTAAAGAAACCAAAGTCGTCTGTAAAGCCGGCGAAAAAGTTTCTTTGAAACTATCTACCGCTTTAAATAAATTGGGAATCTACCCGATGGAAGTCGGTTTGATTTTAAAAGCCGTTTATGAAAACGGAACGGTTTATCTTCCGGAAGTCTTGCATGTGGATGAAACTGAAATATTCAACAGGTTCGTCACCGCCGCGCAAGAAGCGTTCAACTTGTCCGTAAACGCCGCGGTCGCAAACAACGATAACATTGAAGCCCTTCTCCAAAAAGCGCATTCCGAAGCTGTTAATTTGGGAGTCGAAGCCGTTATCTTTGAAACCGACGTCATGGACAAATTAATCGGTAAAGCCAACGCACAAGCAACCTCCGTTGCAAAAGCGAGCAACTATGAATTATAACTTAATTACATTATTTAGAAAACAAATCAAAGGTGAAATAATATGCAATACATTTACGCAGCACTTTTAATCTACAAGAGTGGAAAAGACATTACAGAAGACACAGTTAAAGCCGTTCTCACAGCAGCGGGCGCAGACGTTGACGATGCCCGTGTAAAAGCACTCATCTCCGCACTTGACGGCGTTGACATCGAAGAAGCCATCGCAAAAGCAGCCTTTGCAGCACCCGCCGCAGCAGCACCCGCCGCAGCAGCCGCAGACGCACCCGCAGCCGCGGAACCCGAGCCCGAGGAAGAAGACAACTCCGAAGAAGAAGGTATGGCCGGTCTTGGCGCGCTCTTTGGTTAATTTCAATACCCAAAAATTGTACAAGCTCGAGGATTTTTTCCTCGGGCTTTTTTTTGGCTTACAGGCGGCAATCCATTCGTCTTTCTCTCTATTTTTGTTTTTTATATTTCTAAAATCTATTTCTTTTTCATAAAAACGCAAATCGGGTCCGGCATAAAATCAAATCGGCGGTGGGGCAAGCCGCGCGCGGCAAAACAGCAAAAACGCCGGCAAGTTTTAAATTTAAACAAAAAACAAGCCGCGATTTTTTTGAGTTAATTATAAGTCTTTTCAATTTCTTTTCTTTCCCGTGTCAAAAATAGATCCCGTTTTTATGGCCCAAAGCGCGTGGCAAATGAAAATAAAAAAGCGGCCGGTTATTCTTTCCTATTCCGTGAACTCGGTTTGCAATTTGCGCTGTGTTTTTTGCGATGAATGGAAAAAAAATCAAATATCCGATTCAAATTCGAAATCTTTTCCAAAAGAACCGTCTTTGAAAGAAGTTTGTCAAATCATTGACCTGTCCGTTGATTTCGGTATCGGGTCTTACAACGCTTGGTCGACCGAACCGCTTTTAAGAAAAGATCTCCCTCAAATCATGAGTTACGCCAAATCCAAAGGCATGAAAACGTTTACGATTACAAACGGGCTTTTGCTCAAAAAACGCCTTTTTGAACTCAAAGATGTGGATTACATTTCCGTTTCCATGGACGGTCCGACAGCGACGCGCGAGATTCGCGGCGCGGATTATGACACGATTTTAGACGGCATCGTTTACGCTTCAAAAAGCGGATTATTAAATCAGCCGCTTTTAATGAATTGCGTTATCAGCGGCAAGAATTTAGACGAAGTTTCAAATTTGCTTCATTTGGCCAAAGAGCTCGGAAATGTGAAAATGGCGGTTGAGCCGCTTTATGTCTTTGAGAGAATGGATGAGACGAATTGGGATGATTTGGAAATCGGACCCGATAAAAAAGAGCGTTTCGTTTCTTTAATGAACGAATTAATCGACCTTAAGAAAAAAGGCTATCCGCTCATCAATTCCAAAACCTATCTCCAACGCGTTCGCGACGGCAAAGTCATTCAAAACTGCCGCGTCGATTGTGGTATTTTAGCGATTGACCATTTCGGCAACATGTATAATTGTCGGATTCACAACAAACCGCTCGGAAACGTTTTAGAAAATTCCGAATTCGCCGGCAACGGAAAAATTATCAAAAACGGAATCAAAGAAGTTTGGAACGATTCCAAAAAAGAACGCAAAAACATGATTCAAAATTGCAAAGGCTGCCCATTTTTCGGTTACGCCGAGCTGACATTGATGAATAATTATAATCTTGAATCTTTTTACGGTTATGAGTGGCTGTGATTTTTTTATCTTTTTATTTTTGAATGATTTTAATTTCGTTTTTTTCTTATTTTTTATTTTATTTTATTTTATTTTTATATCTTTTCTTTCACTTTTCGTTGTGTTCCGTTTTCACTCTCAAAAAACTGTGTTCAATTCCGTTTTTATTTTTTAAACATCAATCGTCCTTTGTTATTCTTTTTAATTTTTAATGTTTCAAAAGTGTTCAATTTATCTTGATTCCAACTCAATTTAATTTAATGTCTATTCATTTCAATCTCATGCGGCATTTTTTACAATTAAATTTGCTTTTTTGTCAATTTTATTTTTTGAATAAGTATATATCGAAATAATGTATTTTATTTTTAATTCGTGACGTGAGCATTTTGCTTATTGAATTTATTTGATTTTTCAATATGTCCGTTTATTAAACAAAGAGGTGTTTATATTGTCTATAGTATCAGATGCAAAAAAGGGTATTATTACCGAAGAAATGAAAATTGTCGCTCAAAAAGAGGAATTAGATCCTGAATTTATCCGAAGAGGCATTGCCGCCGGCCGTATTGTTATTCCGGTCAGCCCTTACAGAAAAGTGAAACTCGGCGGTATCGGTCAAGGGTGCCGCACAAAAATCAACGCTTCCATCGGGGCTTCTTCCGATATCGTTGACATGCAAATGGAAGTCGACAAAGCGATTGCCGCAGAAAAAGCGGGCGCGGACACATTAATGGAACTCGGAACGGGCGGCGATTTCCTCGGCATTCGAAAAGCCGTTTGTGACGCCATTTCCCTTCCGGTCGGTTCCGTTCCGCTTTACCAAGCCTTTATCCAAGCGGCTGAAAAACACGGCTCCATCGTTCACATGACGGAAGACGAACTCTTCAAAGCCACCGAAGACCAAGCCAAAGCCGGAACCTGTTTTATGGCGATTCACACCGGCATTAACCAAATTACGCTGGAGAGATTGAAAAAACACGGCCGATACGGCGGTCTTTGCTCCAGAGGCGGCGCTTTCATGAGCACCTGGATGCTTCACAATGAAAAAGAAAACCCGCTTTACGCGCAATTCGATTACCTTTGTGAAATCTTAAAAGAACACGAAGTTTGTTTATCCACCGGAAACGGTATGCGTGCCGGCGCCGTTCACGACGCGACCGACCGTGCGCAAGTCCAGGAATTGATCATCAACTCCGAATGTGCTGAAATCGCGCACGACAAATACGACCTTCAAGTCATTGTCGAAGGTCCGGGACATGTTCCGCTGGACCAAATCAAAACCAATGTTCAATTGATGAAAGTGATGAGCAACTACAAACCGTTTTACATGCTCGGCCCGCTTGTGACGGACATCGCGCCCGGATACGATCACATCACAACCGCAATCGGCGCGGCGGTCTCGGCTTCTTACGGTTGCGACTTCCTCTGTTACGTCACACCCGCCGAACACTTGGCTCTTCCCAACATCGAAGACGTTATCACCGGCGTTAAAACCTCTAAAATCGCCGCTCACATCGGCGACATGATTCGTCTCGGCAAAAGAGAAGAAGACTTGGCCATGGCTCGCGCCCGAAGAGATTTGGACTGGGAAAAGATGTATGAAATCGCCATTGACGGTGAACACGCAAGAGCCGTTCGCGACAGCCGCGCGCCCGGCGATGACGACGCCTGCACCATGTGCGGCGACTTCTGCGCTTTAAAAATCGTTAACCAACACTACGATCTCGCAAAATAAATTTAAAAAACGAATCGATTATTTTGAATAAATTGATTCGATTTCGAAAAACGAATTCCTCATTGGAGGGGATTTTTAAATCCTCTCCCCTCGCTCTTTAATTTTTATTTTCAAATCCGTTCATTTTTAAAAAAGAAAAAGCAAACGGCAAATTTAAATGCCGACCAAGTTGCAAACCAAAAATGCAGAACAAACCGTAAATTAAAAGCGCTGATTAAATTGCAAATGAAAATATCAAAAAACGGCAGCAATGACTTCGCAAAAAAACGCCGCGCCAAACAGCGAAAACGCCTTTTAAATTTTGAAAGAATTAAAATGGAAACTGTTGCGTTTTTCATTTGACAATTTTTATCTATGTCAATCGAAAATTAAAAAATAAAATTAAAATAAAAAGTTAAAATAAGAAAAAGGTCAGAATTGATCGTATTCCGTTTCTTGTTCTTTTTGCGCCTTTTGAACTTTTTTCAAAGTTTGAAGTGTTTTTCTGTGAAGGGTCGCGTTGATGTCCGCGACAAATCCAGCAATCAATAAGAGGACGGCTGTTCCCGTAAAGAAAAAGACGGCGGTTCCGAACATGGACGTGTGTCCGTGCCAGTTCATTACGACCGGGTGGATTCCGATTAATACCGCGGCGATTGCAAACAAAAGTCCGCTCCAAATTCCGAAGAAAAACAGCGGATTATAATATCGGGAATATTTGTAAACGGCCCGGCCGATTCGGTATCCGTCGCGAATCGGATGAAGTTTCGTTTCCACTTTTTCCGGGCGCGGGAGGTAGGTAATCGGAACTTCCATTATTTTTTGTTCTTTCATCAAACATTCGACGGTTAATTCGGTTTCAATGACAAAACCTTGTTGTTTTAAATCCAAAGCTTGAATGGATTCCCGTGTAAAAGCGCGGTAGCCGGTTAAAATATCTCTTAAGTTTGAATGAAAAGCGCGACGGAAAAACCAATTAATCATTCGATTCCCGAGAAGATTTAAAGCGGTAAACGCGCCTTTTGTTCTTCCGGCAATTCGATTTCCTGCGACATGGTCGGCTTTTCCTTCCAAAACCGGATATAAAAGGGTTTCAATTTCTTCGGGGAGCTCCGTTCCGTCGCCGTCAATCATGACGATGTATTTTTCCGGAATGGCGCCAAAGGCCTGAATCATGGCTTGGCCTTTTCCTTTCCCGCTTTGAATCACCACTTGCGCGCCGGCGGCAGCCGCGATTTCTCTTGTTTTGTCTTTGCTGTTCCCGTCATAGACTAAAATATTGTTGTAGCCGATGTTTTTAAATTCTTCGATAACGTTTTTGATTGCGCCTTCTTCGTTGAGAACCGGAATAAAAATACAAACGTCGTTTTTATCAAAGATTATTTTTTTTTCTTCCGCCATAAAAATCACATTTTATTTTTCACGCGTTTGCATGATCTATTTTTAAACAGGGTTTTTAATTGATTTTTATTCAAATTTGAATCAAACATAAAAGAATGTAAATATTAAATATTCCAATTTTTTTAAAATAAAATAGGTCGGAGAAAAGATTTCTCTTTTTCCGATAGTTTTTAAGGATTACAAAAGGCCCATGTTGTCCAATTGTTCCCGAACGACTTCAACGCCGCGGGCGCAATCTTCGGGCGTTTTTCCGCCGGTGACGACTAATTTTCCGGAACTGAAAATCAAGACGACGACTTTCGGGTCGCTGATTCTGTAAACAAGGCCGGGGAATTGTTCGGGCTCATATTCGATATTTTCAAGACCCAGGCCGATGGCAATCGCGTTTAAGTTTAAAACGGCTTTTAAGTCGGCGGAAGCCACGATATTTTGAACGGCGATGTCCGGCTTTTCAATGGTTTGAATGCCGATTTCATTTAATTTCTTTGCCATATTGCCGATGACGGTGTGGACGTCGGCCACGTTTTTCGCGCCGGTACAAACGACCTTGCCGGATGTGAAAACAAGAAAAGCGGCTTTCGGATCGGAAACTCTGTAAACGAGCCCCGGGAATTTTTGTTTATTGTATTCGGCGGTTTGAAACTTTTCAACAATTAAATTCAAATCAAATTCTTCCGCCAACTTTGTGGAAGCGACAACGTTTTCAATTTTAAGGTTTGCATCACTCATAATTAAGACCACCCATATTTATATAATTCTTATATATTTTGTAATTTTTATTACTTTAATTCTTTTGTAAATATCGTTTTATATTTATTGTTCGTCAATTCCAGAATTCATTTTTCTTGAATCAATGCGGATATTCTTAAACGTTTCTCATATATATAAAGGGTATATATACTATTTATAATAAAGTTCGATTTTCTTCTTTTTTAAAACAAGTAAAATGAAATCGTTTCGTTTTTTCCTTCTCAATCCGTTTTTATTATTGTTTTTAATGCATCGGCGCTTCACAAAAACCAATTAAACGATATCTCTTTTCATTTTTTATTTTTTCTTCCTTTTGCTCTTTTTCTTGTTCTTCTTTTTGTTCTTCTTCTTGCTCTTCTTTTTGTTCTTCTTCTTGCTCTTCTTTTTGTTCTTCTTCTTGCTCTTCTTTTTGTTCTTCTTGTTCTTCTTTTTGTTCTTCTTGCTCTTCTTTTTGTTCTTCTTCTTTTTCTCCGTCTTCTTCTTTTTGAAAAATAAGCGTTTTGACATATCTTTTGTTTTTGAAAAGATCAAAATAAACGATTGCGGCATTTTCAATTTTTATTTTTTCATCCTCAAGGATATTTCCTTCGTCAAATCCGGTTATTTCATTTTCCCGTCCGCTCTCATCCGCTTCGCCGCTCTCACCCGTTTCGCCGTTCTCATTTTCATTCCCATTCTCTTCAATATCCGGGAGTTCTTGTTCCCACTTTTCAATTTCTTCCTTATCGGCGTCGGTTGAAAAGGAAACACTCTTTAAGCTTTCTATCTTTATTTTTTTTGTTTCACATTTTTTTTTGTTTTCTTTTCTTCGTTTATCTTTGATTTCTTCCTTTTCTCTTTCATCTTCTTCATCATCGATTGAAATACGCCAAGTCATTTTGTCTTTTTCAAAAACGGTTTGAATTTCGTTTAAAGAGGAGAATGTTTCTTCAATTTCCATAGTTTTTCAATAATGCCTTCTTTCTATATAATAAAAAAGAACTCGATTTTGTTTCAATCTTATTTTCGACTTGAAAAAAAGCAAATACAATTTTGATTATAATTTCAAATTCAAAAATAAACGGCAAATAAAAATCAAAGAAACATAAACCAAATTGTGATCCGTTAACGTAAATCAAATTATAATCCGTTAATGTAAACCAAATTATAATCCTTTAACGTAAATCAAATTACAAATCATTCATATTACTCGAATTATAACCGTTTGTATAAAAAAGGCGGAGGATAAAAAATAAAAATATAATCCGCAAACATAATCTAAAATAAAAACGGCAAACAAAAACCAAAACTCAATTTTTAAACACGGGTCAAAATACAAACGGCAGACTCATTAAAAAAATGCCGCATCTATCCGTGAAAACACCGTCGTTTTTTCAAAAATGAAGTCAATGCCTGTCAACGATTTTAATCTGTTTTGGCCCGCCCGAAGTTTTTGATTTTTCAAACGTTTGTCGTTGTTTTAAATTGAAAATCGGAAGGCGTGTTTTGTGGGGGTTTTCAAATAAAAATGTGATATGTAAAACGTTTTTCAAATTAAATGAGAGACGAATTTCAAATAAAATGAGAAACGGGTTTTAAATAAAAATATGAGACATTTTTATGTGATATCGAAAAACAAAAAAGCGACGAGAGGGGGATTTGAACCCCCGAGTTGCAAAGCAACATAGGATTAGCAATCCTACGCCCTACCGAGCTAGGCTATCTCGTCAAAACGACATTCGTTTTGCTTTTCCCATAAACGAAAGGGAGATATTTAACGTTTACCGTCCGATGAATGATATTTTTGAAGCCTTGATTTCTTTGTTAAAAGAAAAGGTAGGCGCGCATTCGGCTCGTTGCACATTCCGTATGCAGTCTCCAAAACTCCTCCTCCGCCCCGCAACCCTGCAAGCGACTGTTGTCCGCAGTAAGTCTGCTCCCTTCCGGGCCTGGACCGGTTCCCACGACTAAGAAAGCCGAACCAAAACTCCTTTTGTCTCGGCAATCACCACATTCCCAGCAGGACGAGGCATCAACGTCAAAATTTCGGACTTGCATAAAGTCTGACGCATCTGACCAAAAGCTTCGTCACCCGCGTATCGGCGATTTCGGGTTACAAGCGACGCCTAGCTGCCCTGACTAGCCTACCGAATTATCATAAGCACAGGATGATTTATAAGGTTATCTATCCCGTTTATAAATCGGACTCCTCCGTTCGTTTTTTAATTTCGTTATTTCTTATATCTAACGCCTTTCTCGTCGGCTAATTTTTTCATGGCCGGCGGGAGTTCGGCATATCGCCATAAACCGTATTTGACCCACAACTCCGGGTTTTCAATTTCTTTTTCAACGCCGGCTTGAACCAATTTTTCTTCCCACATCTCCATTGATTCGGGATGCGTAATCTTTAAATTCTCAAAATCCGCCAAAGACGCGGCCGGGCAGAGCCAACAGCCGATTCGATCAAATCCCTTTTCGTATAACGGATTGTAATGCAAATCCTTATCAAAAATGTAAAGCCAAACATGCATTGCCGTCCATTCCTGAATCGGCGCCGTTCCGATTTGTCCGCTCACGGAAGGGCTTTTCCAAATCCTTTGGCTTTTGGCGCGCGCTTTGGATTCGTATTGGCGCTGCCCGATAAAAGTCAGACACCCGTCTTCTTTTGAATAATTCGTTTCAATAACGGTTGTAATCGGCTGCAATTTGCAAGATTGCGTGCACCAGCGGTTGTCCACGCTGGGCGGACCGTATATTTCATATTCTTCCCAAAACGTATTTCCGGCGCCGGCTTCTTTGAGCGGTTTATTATAAATCTCCACAATTTCTTTCACATTGTCAAGCGTTTCTTTAAATTCCAATCCGGTGTCGGAAAAAATAATATCGTACTCTTTTTCATTCCCGGAATTTTTTCCAAATGCGGTTTCCGTTAAGTGAAGCGTGACCAAACTGTCTTTGCCGCCCGAGTAGGAGCAGGTTAATTTTTTATTCATGTTTTTTGCGGCATTTTGCATAAATAAAACGCTGTCGGCTTCAAATTTATCAATCACATGGCGATTGGCGTCAATCACTTTTTTCCAAATTTCGCGCGGCGGCATTTCCTTTGCCTTTTCATTGTCTTTTGGAATTATTTCGGCCGCTTCATTTCGAGTCGTTTCATTTTTTTGATTCCACCGAATCTTAATCGCTTTTCCGCGTTCGGATGTTTTTATTTCTTCCGATGACATTTTGGCTCGACCGGCGGCGACGACTTCAAAATCGGGCGTGACAACGACAACTTCGTCTTCGCGTTTGATATTCGGCGCCGTCTTTAAAATTCCCGGAACCAAAACGCTGGAGCCTTCGGCAACGAACGGAATCGCACTTTCATGAATCATCACCCAATTTTTCAAATTTTGTTCGATATCGGGATCTTTTTCTTTTCCTTCTTTATTAAAAATGCGGCGCGCTCCCGAAAGCCTCGGCAAAAGGACCCATTTGATCTTGTCGATTTCAAAGCGAATTGTTCCGATAATCTCGCCGCCGCAAATGATTTCTTCCATCCGGTCATCATACGGCGCTTTGTTATAAACGGCGATTTCTCCGTCCGCAATCAGTTTTTTTCCGAATTGCTGTCTTGAAACGTCATTGATTCTGTCAATATCATACGGAAACGCCGGACGGATATCCGCAGGCGGCGTGACGTTTACAAACGTTGCCGGATTGCCGCAGGCGCATTTTTTATCCAAAACCGGCACATTGCAAGCAGGGCACCAATGCAATACTAATTTTCCTAAAAAAACAGGTTTAACCATGAATTTGAGACGCTTTCATATTATTAAAAACCATTTCTAAAAAGAGTTTAAATTGAATCCGCCTTGTTTTTTTAAAAATAAAGGCGAAGAGACCGTTTTCTCATTAATCTAAATACAAAAAATTATAAAAACTATAAAACTTGCAAAAATATATATATGATGTCTAATCATAAAATATCATATATGTTATATATGAACATAAAATATCATATATAGTTCGACAATTTATATAAAATATAACTTTTTATCAAAATTCATAAAAATTTATACTAATTATAAAAACTTATAACAAATTTTAAAAATTATAACGATCATTATCATTTATTTCGGCAGTTTATACAATTCATCCGATTTCGGGGCACGCAAAACACTCATCGTTTCCACTTCTTGCGCTTCGTTTTTATAAATCAAACGTTTTTGCGGATTCTCTGCGATTTCGCCGATAACGGCGGCCGGTATATTCTTTTCGGCCAATTTTTCTAACACGGATTTCGGATCCGACGTTGTCATGAGCATATTTCCGCTGGCAATCAAACGAAACGGATTCAAATTGAAATATTCGCAAATTTTTTTCGTTTCATTCGTTATCGGAATCTTGTCTTCATAAACGATAACGCCCGTATTCGAGGCTTCGGCAATTTCCCAAAGAGCGCCGTAAAGGCCGCCTTCGGTGACATCATGCATTGAGTGGACGATTTCGTTTCCAAAATTCCCCGCAACGATTCCTTCCTCAATCACGCTGATTTGAGACATTAAGGATTGCGCTTCTTTTACGAAATCCTCCCCGAATCTTTGGTTCAACTCTTCTTCTTTTTCAAAAGCGATGATGGCCGTTCCTTCCGGCGCAACGGTTTTTGTTAAAATGACTTTGTCGTTTGGCAAGGCGCCCGATGAACAAATCACTTTCTCTTTTGTTGACACGCCGATTGCTGTTGCGTGAATGATCACGCGATTGACGGCATCCGTCACCTCTGTGTGTCCGCCGATTATGCTGACGTTTAAAGAGGCCGCTGTTTTGGTCATATCCGCCATAATCACGTCCAAATCTTCTTCTTTTGAATTCGGCGGCAACATTATCGTTGTCAATATCCATTTCGGGGGGACGCCGCAAGACGCGATGTCATTGCATGAGACGTATACGGCAAGCTTCCCGATTTCTTTTGCCGTTCCCGTTATCGGGTCGCACGATAAAACAAAGAATTGTTCTCCGATGTTGAGAATTGAACAATCTTCTCCGATACCCGGCCATATTTCAACCTTTTCATCCGAATTCTTCAGTTTTTGAAAAACAAGTTTTTGCAAAAGGTCGTGGGGAATTTTTCCGATTTCCATGTTGTCTCTTAAAAATGGTTTATTTTATTTAAATTCGTTCTTTCCCAAACAGGATTGAAAAAATACTTTTCGCTTTGACATAACATTTGTCTTGATAGGCGCATTTCTTGCATAATCGAATATTTTTTTCTCTCGGCATTTCTCCTTCTTTGATTTTTTTGATTTTTCGAATTATCCGATATATTTTTTGTCGGTCCTGAGGCCGAATCTGAACACGTCGATAATCCCCCAAATAATCAACGACGGCTTTATCGGAAACGGATGTTTTTCCAAAACTCCCTTCAAGCAACATTAAATACGCGGTTGCCGCCAAGCGGTCGGCCTCCCAAACGCCGTTATCGGGCGGCGTTGAAATTCTTATCATGTAAGGAGACCATTTCTCCCCCGTTTCAATCACTTTTGCCGGCGTTCCGGCCAAATCGATTTTTAAATCCCAAAACGTTTTTTCAACAAAAACGGGCGAAGAAAGAATTTCAAAAAGAACGGCGTCTTCGGATGTTATATTTTTAAATACGTTTTGAATCAACCTGTCCATCTTCTTTTCCATTTGATTCCTCTTTAACCATTCTGACAACCCATCTGATTCCGTTTCGTTTTTCAGATTTATTGTTGTTTCTTTCCCGTCCTCCGACTCCCCTTCTCTTCCGTCTTCCGATTCCCGTTCTCTTCCGTCTTCCGATTCTCGTTCTCTTCCGTCTTCCGATTCCCGTTCTTTTCCGTCTTCCGATTCTCGTTCTCTACCGTCTTCCGATTCCCGTTCTCTTCCGATGTCAAGCGCCAACTTCATTATATCCGATTTAATGTTTTTTTGTTCATTTAAATCGAAAAAAAGTATCGTTTTTTCTTTTTCATTCCTTTTCTCTAAATAATCCAAAACGATATCCGGAATCTCCAAACATATTTCTTTCATGATCCTGTTTTCAAACAGGGCTAATCGGTTTTCATTGAAAAAGGAACTTTGTTTTCCCTTCGTTTCTTCCGAATATTTAAAAAAAAACTGTTTCGGGCAATTTGACCATAAACGAATTTCAGAGACAAAAACAAAATTCGTTTTGTTTTTTATTATTCGTTTTTCTGCTTGGCTTTCCACTTGGTTTACGGCTTGGCTTGTTGCTTGGTTTGCTTTTTGGCTTGTTGCTAGGTTTGCTTTTTGGCTTTCCGCTTGGTTTGCTTTTTGGCTTTCCGCTTGGTTTACGGCTTGGCTTTCTGTTTGTATTGCGTTTTGGTTTGCCGCTTGGTTTGCGTTTTGGTTTGATATTTGATTTACTTTCATTTGTTTTTATCAGATCTTTCCGGCTCATTCAATTGTTGTTTTTTTCAAAAAGAAAACCTTTATAAATGCCCGTGAGGCGTGTTTCAAATATCGTTGCCGAGTTTCGGGTTTTGAGTTTTTTCATTGTTTTAAAAACGTTTGTCACTTTCTCTTAATTTTGTGACATAGGTGTGCAAACTTTCCACGTCTTTGATCTCTCGTTTTGAATAAAAAAGAAGTTTTTCTCGGAATTCCGTGTTGCAGGGGACGTCTAAATTTTTAAACTGAGCCGCCAGCTTGGAGGCCAATATCCCTCCTTTTTTATCCCAATCCGTCAGAATAATGACCGTCTTATTCATTTCGGCGATTTTTTCACAAAATTCGGCAAGAGGTTGATTGGCGCAGGGAAGAATCGCCGTGCAAATCCCTAAGTTTTGAAGAGAAGCGATATCGCGTCTTCCTTCCACAACAATTAAAAAATCGAACGAATCTTCATTTCTTAAATCTTCTAAAACCGTCTCAATGGCATCTAACGCGATTTCATTTTGTTCGGGATTTCGTTTTTTATCTCGCTTGACAAACACATCGCGCTTCATATTTTCGTTTCCAATATTTGACGCACTTCTTCCAATGTTCTTCCCTCGATTCGGACCGTTTTTTTGGAACTTGTCATTCCGCTCTCTATAGACACCTTGGATTGCGAAATGTTAAAAAGAGAAGCGATTTCTGTAATGATTTGCTCGTTCGCTTTTCCCTTTTGAGCCGCCTGCGTTATCTTAACTTCGATTCGTTTTCGCCACTCATTGTAGCCGCTCGGCACTTGTATTATCTTTGAGCCCGGCGTCACTTCCAAATCCATCAAAACGACGCCGTCTTTTTCTCTTAAAGCCTCTTCAAAAGACATATCCCATTTCAAACCTTCATTTCAAATCCGATATCAAAATTTCAAAAGCGCTTCTTTTCCGCTCATCCCGACAACAACCCCTTTCTCTTCCGCTTTTTTTGTCACCGCGATGATTTCGGCCGCCAACATGTCTTCAAAAGTTTTCACCCCGCTCACTTTGGCCGCGCAAGAAAAAAGCCGGTCCGCCGCGGAAATATCTAAAAAACCGCAGGCTAAAAAGGATTTATCGGCCGCGCGAATCAATAAAAACGGCGCGGAATCCAACATTACGGAGTACGCGTCAAATTCTTTTCCTTCAAGGGTCAACTTTTTTGAAATCATTCATGTCACCAAACGAGAACTGCATCAACTGATTACCGCACCAAACATTTGCTGTATCAAACGATTACCGCTCCAAACGATTAATCTCTCGTCGTCACTTCGCAGCCGTCTTCCGTCACGATAATCGTGTGTTCCGCCTGAGATACGCAACCGCCCGAAACCTCCACCAAAATCGGATAGCACGTAATCGTTCCTTCCCGCTCCAATTGAATGAGCGCCATATCCAATTTGTCGCCCTCAAGCCAGCGTTTTGCAAACGGAAGCCCGTTGTATTCCTGAACCTGAGCCAAAATCTTTCGAACAAAAGAAATGCGGGTCGGCTTCATTTTTATCTGAGAATAAATCTCTTTAATGCTGCCGTTATCGACAAACCCTTCTCCGTCGGTGGCGAACGGCTCAATCGCAATCGTATCGCCGGCACGCAACTCCGCGCCGATGCCCGAAAATTTAATATTCGGAACGGACGGTTCGGCGTGCGCCGTGTATTGCGCAACCCCGTGTCCCATCAAATTGCGGACCGGATTAAAGCCGAGGCTTGTAATCGTCTCTTCCACCGCCGATCCGATTTGTTGCGTCGTCGAGCCGGCTTTCACCGTATCTATCGCCGCTTTTAGCGCCTCTTCGCTCGCTTTGACCAAAGCCGAATGTTTTCCCGACAAATCAATGGTCATCGCCCCGTCGGCAATGTACCCGTCCACATGAACGCCGACATCGATTTTAACGACGTCCTCCCCGAAAATGCGCGGATCATTCAAAAGCGGCGTGTCGTGCGCGGCGGCTTCATTAAAGGAAATATTCACCGGAAAAGCCGAACCGCCGCCGAGCTCAATAATTCTCTCATCAATAAAGCGCGCGTATTCGTAAATATTCATTCCGACTTTAATTTTCTCGCGCGCCTCTTTCATGATTTGCTGATGAATTTTTCCGGCGGCTCTGTATTTGTCCAACACTTCTTCCGTGTTGATTTGATTGATTTCATGTTTTGCCATTTTTTATTTTTCCTGATATTTTGTTAAAAATTAATAAAATGAATAAAATTAAGTTTGATAAAATTGAATTTGATAAAATTAAATTTAACACATTCCAAATGTCATTTTTCGTTATTAAATCATAGCTCAAAAATTTTTGGCAAAGTATTCAAATTTCTGCAGCCGTCTTTTGTAATCACGATGGTGTCTTCAATGCGAATGCCGCCGATTCCCGGATAATAGAGTCCGGGCTCAATCGTAATGACGTTTCCCGGCTCCAAAACGTGCGGGTTGTCGGAAACGGACGGGCTTTCATGAATGTCAATTCCGACGCCGTGTCCCGTGGTGTGAATAAAACCGACTTTTGATCCGCTTCTGTAGGTATCGTATCCGGATTTTTCCAAAGAATCGCAAACCGCGTTGTGAACGTCCGCGCAAGTTGCGCCCGGTTTTGATGCGGCGACTCCGATTTCTTGAGCGGTTTTAACGGCTTGATACATTTGAGTCAATTCATTTGACGCTTTTCCCCAAAGAACGGTTCGTGTCATGTCCCCGAAATAACGGTTGTACTTGTGCTGCGGAAAAATGTCAATCACAATCGGCTGATTCGCGTAAAGCGGGCCGTACGTTTTTCCGTGCGGATCGGCGCTGTCAGAACCGCAGGAAACAATTGTTTCATCATCGGCGCAATCATTTTCCATTAAAACGCGCGCGATTTCTTGAAGAACTCTTTTTCCGGTCAATTCCTCCCCATCTAAAATCAGTTTTTCGTTTTCATCCGGCTTTGATTTTTGAATCATGCCTATCGCGGTCGACATCGCCTTTTCGGCGGCGTTTTGGGAAACGGTTATTTTTTCAATCTCGTCCTCCGTTTTAACGGCCCTGGCTCTTTGAAACGGGGATTTGGTTAAAACGATATTTACGCCTTCTTTTTGAAGCGCGTTGAAATAATACGCCGGAAAATCATATGAAACGGCAACGGTTTTAACGTTCTTTTCATCCAATATTTTTTTTAAGACCAAAACGTACGCCAAATCCGAATCTTTTTTTTCTTTGGCAATTTCGCGATAATTGTAATCTGATGTCGTTTTTATCTTATCGTTGAAAACGCGAGACTCAATTTCGGCGCGTCCTTTTTCCATATCGGAAATGAGAAGAACTTCATCGCCGTCGGCTGTCAAAACGTAAGAAAACGGGTCGGACGCCAAAAAGCGCGTCGCGTAATAAATGTCGCTGTCGTGCATCGCGCCGTTCATTAAATAAGCATCGGCGCCGACTTCTTTTAATGTTTTTAAAATGTCGGTCGGATTTGTTTTTTTCAATTCTGGTTTTGCATTGTTTTGAGTTGTCATGTTTTAAAAAAGGGGGCGGTTTGATATATATTTTTCAATAATCTATTTTAAAAATATAGAACAGAAATAAAACATAAAAACCAAAAATATGATTACAAATTCAACAAAAAAAGCCGCGCTAATCCGCGAAATCGAATTAAAAATCTCAAAAATAAAAAGTAAGAATGGATTAAATTCCAATTCCTTTTTTAAATTCTTCAATGCCGATTTCTTCAATTAATCGGCCCAATCTCTTTTTTGAATTTTTTTCTTTAAGGTAGGCGATTATTTTTTCAACCAACATCAAAGCTTCTTCTTCCGTTAATCCTTCCGCAACCAAATCGCCGATTCGGGGCGTTGCGCTCGCGCTGCCGCCGACATAACATTTAAAACCGTTGTTTTCACCGACGAATCCGATATCTCGAACGGCGGATTCGGCGCAAGAAAACATACAGCCGGAAACGCCGATTTTCATTTTGGCCGGCAAATGAAGGCCGTGATATTTCTCATCCAATTTTAAACCGAGGCTGAGAGAATCTTGTTTGCCGCGTTTGCAAAAAGAAATTCCGGGACAAATGCGAACGCTTCTGACGCAAATACCGATTGCGGATCCGGGCTTCATTCCCAAATCTTCCCATGCCGAATCGATTTCATTTTCTTTTAAACCGATGAGGACAATTCTTTGGGACGATGAAATTTTAATCGCTTGCAAATCGTATTTTTCCGCGACATCCGCCATCTTTCTTAAAATGTCGGGCGTCAGGAGACCGGCCGGCGTATGCGGCGCAATCGCGTAATTTTCCCCGTCACGTTGAATTATGGCTCCTTTTTCTAAAATATCTGTTTTTTTTTCTGTCATTGTAACCCTCTCTTATTTAATTCAATATATCCCTAAGAATTCGAATCATTTAAGATATTAAGGTATCGGATATGGCGGAATATTAAAAAAGGTTTGCAAACAAAGGAAAAAAACGGCGGATTTTTTTAAAGATGGCAAAACATGTGCCCGTTTTTAAGTTTAGGAAAAACATTCAATTCATATTATTATATTTATATTATTGTTTTTTTGAAGGACCGGCAATCGGCAAAAAAAACATTTGATCGGATTCGGATAACATCTTTTTTAATTCTTTTAATTTTTTCTGAAGCACTTTTTTGTCAATCAATTGAATGGAATATTCTGAAATCATTGCCGGTGATAAGTTTCGGCTCATAGCGTATTCGACGACTTCTTCTTCTTTTGATGTGCAAAGAATAATTCCGATGGCCGGATTTTCTTTTGTTTTTTTGCATTCTCTGTCTAAAGCTTCCAAATAAAAATTCATTTTTCCGAGAAAGTCGGGTTGGAACTTTCCGATTTTCAACTCAAACGCAACCAAACAATTTAATCCGCGGTGATAAAAAAGTAAATCAATATAATATTCGGAGTCGCCGACTTGTATCCGAAACTCTTCACTGACGAAAGAAAAATCTTTTCCGATTTCTAAAATAAACCCTTTCAAATTTTGAACGATGGCCGATTTTAAATCTTTTTCCGAATATTCTTTGGGCAAATTTAAAAATTCCAACACATAATTGTTAAGAAATGGCAGTTCCTTGTTTTTTGTTGTTATTGTTTGACCGGAAATTTGAGATCGTTCGTAATAAGAACTGTCAATTTGGCGTTTTAATTCTCTGGCTGAATATTTTTCATGAAGACTGAGCCGAATATAAAACTCTTTTTCTTCCATACTTCTTGTTCCCGACAGAATAAGCATGTGATTTGTCCAACTCAATTGTGTCATCACCGTTGATACAAATTCACTTTTGTGATACACTTCATAAAATTGGCGCATTCGATACAAATTTCGCCTGTCATATCCTTTTAAATCAGGATATCGCTCTTTAAGACGACTTGCGGTTTCATCTATAAACGAATCTCCCCAATCCGAGTTTGAGCTTTCTTCAAAAAGATATTTTCCGACATTCCAATACAATTGAATGAGTTCGGCATTAATATTTTTTAAAACTTTGTATTGAGTTTCCTCAACCATTCCCATTATTTTTAAAACTGATGTGTCAATAGAATCCATTTTTTATAGTTTTCTTTCTTTGATTTTAAGAGTTTTTAAAGTTTTTTTAAACATATAACTTGGTTTTTTATATTCTAAATATTAATTCTTAAAAAAAGATTTGTATAAATACAGACTTAAACAAATTTGAATTTGTGTCGGCAATGATGACACAATTTCATTTTTATAATATTGTTTCTTTTTCCATTTTTAAATAAATTCTACATACAAATTGAATTGATATTTCCAATAGAAACTATCGCCTGATGTCGAATTTGGGTGTATCTTGAATTTGTGTCAGCAGTGATGACACAATTACATTTTTATAATATTGCTTCTTTTTTCGTTTTTAAATAAATTTCATGTACAAATCGAATTGATATTTTCAATAAAAATTCTTGTTTGATGTCGAATTTAAGCATCATTTGAATTTGTGTCAGCAGTGATGACACAATTTCATTTTTATAATATTGTTTCTTTTTTCGTTTTTAAATAAATTTCACGTACAAATCGAATTGATATTTCAATAAAAACCCTCGTTTGATGTCGAATTTAAATGTACTTTGAATTTGTGTCAGCAGTGATGACACAATTTTATTTTTATAATATTGCTTCTTTTTTCGTTTTTAAATAAATTTCACGTACAAATCGAATTGATATTTTCAATAAAAACCCTTTTTTGATGTCGAATTCGGATGTATTTTGAATTTATGTCAGCAGTGATGACACAATTTCATTTTTATAATATTGCTTCTTTTTTCGTTTTTAAATAAATTCACGCACAAATCGAATTGATATTTCAATAAAAACCCTCGTTTGATGTCGAATTTATATATAATTTGAATTTGTGTCAGCAGTGATGACACAATTTTATCTTTATAATATTGTTTCTTTTTTCGTTTTTAAATAAATTTCACGTACAAATCGAATTGATATTTCAATAAAAACCCTCGTTTGATGTCGAATTTATATATAATTTGAATTTGTGTCAGCAGTGATGACACAATTTTATCTTTATAATATTGTTTCTTTTTTCGTTTTTAAATAAATTTCACGTACAAATCGAATTGATATTTTCAATAAAAACCCTTGTTTAATGTCGAATTTGGATGTATTTTGAATTTGTGTCAGCAGTGATGACACAATTTCATTTTTATAATATTGTTTCTTTTTCCGTTTTAAAATAAATTTCACGTACAAATCGAATCAAACATTCCGATCAGAACACTCGTATGATGCCGAATTTAAACATCATTTGAATTTGTGTCAGCAGTGATGACACAATTTCATTTTTATAATATTGTTTCTTTTTCCGTTTTTAAATATATTTCACGTATAAATCGAATCAAACATTCCGATCAAAACACTCGTATGATGCCGAATTTAAACATCATTTGAATTTGTGTCAGCAGTGATGACACAATTTCATTTTTATAATATTGTTTCTTTTTCCGTTTTAAAATAATTTCACGTACAAATCGAATCAAACATTTCGATAAAAACATGTGCATGATTCGGAATTTAAATAAAATTTGAATTTGTGTCAGAAGTGATGACACAAAAAAATAACTTAAATATTTATTATAATTCAGATCTATTTTTAAATTAATCATAAATTAATTCACAGAGAATCGCTTCTTTTTTATTTTCCGTTTCCCTTAAAAATAAATGAACTTTCTTTGAGCCGTCTAAATCCGCTTCCAATTGATTTCGAATGCCCCAATAATCTTTCGGATCAATACTTCCGCGAAGCGTGACTTTTCCGACATTGCTCTTTTTCAAAAACGCATTGATTTCGCCGTAATCTTTTTCCGATTCAAACGGCATGGACCGAAGAACAATAAAATTATTTTTGTTCATCGGATGAACGGTTAACAAATCGGCTGTCAAAAGCGTTCTTTTTTTATCGATTTTCACGACTCGAACATGACCGACGGTGGCTTTAATCATATCGTCGACCAATTCGTTGAGAAGATTTGCGGCAACGACGGAAGGGTCGGGTTCAAACATGAACAACATCGGTTTGTCGGTTTCAACGACCGGCGGCAATTCAACCGGAGCGTCCACCATCGCGTTTCCCGCGGGAAGTGAAATCGCGATTCGATTGTATTTTTTTAATTTTCCAAAATAAAGCGTCAAACGATTGAGTTGGCCGTTCAACGAAATATATTCTTTTTCGCAATCAAAATCAATTCGTTCCGGCGGCATTTGCGGCGGCGCTTCAAAAGCGAAATTTTGCGTCTTCGCGGAATAAGCTTCCATGACGGCCGGAATTCCCGGACGCAAACAATCCGTTTTTCTCATCTCCTCTTCGGGCGGGCGAGCGGGATCTGAAAAAACAATGTCCACCTTCGGAATTTGAGCAATCACATTGGGGTCAAGCGCGTCGCCGCAAATGAAAGTCACGTTTTCCAAACCGTATTTTTCACAATTTTTTTGAGCGTGCTCGATTTTAATCGGATCGATTTCAACCGCATAAACATGTTTGCAGCGCTGCGCAAAATAAATGGTTTGCCCGCCGATGCCGCAGCTGATGTCGGCAATCGTATTACAAGCCAGGCGCGCCGCTCTGTATTTGGCGACCGGCTCGGGTGTTGCAAAGCGTAGGCCGTCTGCGTCCGACGACATTTTTTTCTCAAAGATTTTCTTTTTTGCCATTTTTCTCCCTCTATTGTTCCCTTTATCCCTTTTTATTTTTTCTTTCTCTTTTCAATCCAAAATAGGCGATCCGAAAGTCACGTCATCAAGCAGCAACTCTTTTTCCCACAACAATCGGCAATCGCAGTGAACGGCATCAAGCGTATTCACATCTTGCGTGATTGAAAATTCGCGAAGCGTATCGGCCACGTCTCGGCTGCAATTTCTGCAATTTCGGGGTCCGCGTTTGGCGCCGGCGCCGACCGGATCGGACATCAAATATAATTCGGGATGTTTTGTTTTGGCTTCTTTTAAAATATGAACGATGCTCCAAAGCCACGGGGGCCGATACTCTTTGTTTTCCCACATCTTTTCAACGAATGTGCCGTTTTGAACATTGCACAAATTAATGGAAACGGTTTCGGCATAAGGCGCGACTTCATCTACGCTTTTTAATATATCTTCCATCGCTTCTTTTTCGGATAAAAACGGCGGTTTTAACATCAAATACGCTTTTGTGAAAATACCGTTTTCCTTTGCGATTTCAACGGCGCGCTTAAATTTTTCAAATGAAAAACCTTTGTTAATGGATTCTCTTCGAATTTGATCCGACGTGGTTTCAAGACCGTAAGCGTATTCAAAAGGCTTGCCGCCCATAGCGCTCAAACATTCTTTGGACGCCTCGTCCGTTACGAATTCCGGGCGCGTCTCCGCCAATACCGCGATAATTCTTTCGTCGTCCGCCAATTTCTTTAAAATGGATTTTCGAACGTCTTTTGAAATTTCCCGCTCATCCAAAAAACTGCCGGACGTAAATATTTTGACCATAAACTTCTCAACTTTTCGCCGGTCGGCTTGCGCGAGCGCCTTGTCCAACTGCGCCATTAAATCATCGTCTGACGGCGTTCCGGTCGAGCTGTCATAAACATAGCCGCACATGGTACAGCCGCCTTGTTTTCCCCAATAACACCCGGAGGTTTGAAAAATGATTGTCAGAACATCGACGACTTCGCCGCGCAGATTGTCTTTGCCGAACCAAAACGCTGCCGGTTCGTCGTAAGGTTTGGATTTGATGCGCTGTCTTTGGCGAATTTCAAGAACGGTTTGATTGAGTGACATAATTTTATCCTTTATTTATTTTGCAAAAATATAAAGACAAAATAGAAGAAAGAGGGATATAAAGGAATGGGGTTGAGAAAGAAAAATGAATCGAAAAGAGAAAATAAATTGATTCTTAACTTTTATTCTATTATCTTGGATAAAATAATCTCAATCCGGCATCGGTTTGTACCTGATTTTTTAGTTAGACTCCGAACTTCAGTAAACAGGGTACAATTTCGCACCGGGTTCTTTTTTTAAACTCTGATTCCCGTAAACAGAGAGTCGCAGTTTTGCGGCAGATTCCGTTCATTTCATGTCGTTTTGAGACTATTTTACCCATCACAGTTCCGGAATTCATTTATTTTTTGATCAAAAATTACTTCATCATTCCTTCTTGAAAGCAGATGAAAGTTTTCGGCTTATAAAAATATAAATCAATTCGCCAAATAAGTTCTTCCGCTCAAAGCTTGATCCGGAACATGCAGGTAGACTTTTTCCGTTTTTAAGGAATTGCCATATCAGGTGACTTAAATAAATTTCTCCGTCACATTAATAGTTCCAGCTTATTCATCACATCAATAATCGCATCACACGTTTCTTCAAATGAAATCTCTTTAGCATAATCAAAGCTCTGTTGATATTTTTGCCATTGGTCTTGCATGAACGCACTTCCACGAACGACTGTAATTGTATCTTGATATTGTTTCATCAATTCTAAAGTATTTCGATTATTGGCAGTAGCTGTTAGTGCTGCTTCCAAATGCTCAAGATTCATATTTTGTTGCTGTAACTTCCATAAGATATAGACATCGTAATAATCACGTGGTCGTGTCGTTTGATCCCCCCGAGAAAGAATCGTCTCAAGCTTTTCGGACATTACTGTTTCAAGATTATAAGCTAAAACCGGGATGCTCTTTTCACCAAACATAGTCTTATATTCATATTGAATTTCCTTCGGTGTAATCTTATCGCCGGTTGTTATATCAAGTTTAAGTGGTACTGCCATTGGTGTAAAGCGACCGATTAAGTGAACACGATACCCCTTATAATCATCACCTTCTCGAATCTCACTCATATTCTTGAACTCAAAAGTAATATCATCATCAATTGCAATTTGAATGATTTCATCAAACATCATTCTGATGTTTTCAGGATTTATCGGTTTACCTTTAATTGTGACATCCATGTCCATTGTCGCACGGGTATCTAAACCAACTATTGAAGCAATCAGAAATCCACCTTTAAGAATGAATTTATCTTTGTATTTCGATAAGGAGATACGCTCTAATAGCCGTTCCTTCATGTAGTTTTGTAAAACAAGCTGAGCAGAAACCTTTTTTCCTTGGAGATATTTCGGACAATAGCTTTTAACTGTGTTGCATTTTTCAAATCAACACCTCCAAGTACCTTCTTACTTTTTCTTCAACTTTTAGGATTTTGGCGTATTCCGACAGTTTTGGAATATTCTTATTTGTCTTTGTCACGTATCGTTTGAAAGCCTCAGCAATAATACCTGTTTCTATCTCGGCCCTTGTTCTTAAAATATCGCACAAAGTTTTTTCCATGCTGTAGCTTAATAGTTCATTTCCGGATGGAGATTGTACAGTTTCGATACCCATGCTATAAAAGGGCTCTTTTGCTCGACTTGCAAAAACCCCTTCATTTTTTACGTTACTCAGATTATAGTTGTCCGGGAAGGTCATGGAGTAAGCAAGCGGTGTTCTGTCTGTTAAGTCATGTAAAAACAGAGCCGTTGCATTTGAAAAAATGCCCTTTTTAAATTGAGCTTGGAGTTTGAAAAATTCATCCTCCCAAACTTCAGGTAAAACATAAACACCTCTTGCCACTTTTTCTAACAAACCTTTATCGACTAGAATTTTTAAATATTGACGAGCGATGCCGGCAGACTGAATCATTGCAGATGTTACTGTGCCATTGTTTGCTTTAGCCATTTCAAGCACTTTATTTGAATTAGACATGCTGATACCTCCCTTTCATTCTTTACTATCGTGCCCTTTATTACCTAACAAAAGGGCATAATTGCAAAAGTATATAAATCTTACTTTTTACAATCATGCTCTCAATCAAACTTTAGGTCATTTTTTGAATTTTAGTACCGTTGCGATTTCACTTTTCTTTCCCGCATCTTGTTTAAGTTCAACTCGATTCAGCCTTTCAAAAACAACCGCATTACTTACCAAGAAACGACGCATTTCTACAAAGGTATTCATTATCTTTACACTAACTTTTATGGCAACATCACTTCTTAAAACAGCCGATAACATAGCAATCCCTTGTTCAGTGAATGCATAAGGATTACTACTCGAATGTTTAAGCATCTCGAACCGGTCGCAATTTGCGACCGGTTCATCTTTTTCTTTATCATCCAGCTGAAAACAAAACTCTACAGGGAATCTATCAACATTTCTTTTTACTTGTTCATTAAGCCGTTTCGTTTGTACTTGATAAAGCTCAGCTAAATCTCTATCGATCATCACTTGCTTCCCGCGAATGGTTTAAATCAAGTTTTGTATTTGATTATTTTCAACAAGAACGAGAGCGCTATCCTGCGTCATAATTCCCTCCGATTTTTGCTATCTTCAATCAAATGACTTCTTTTTTCATTTTTTTTGAGTCACTTCCGGAGTTTCTCATAACTAAAATCAGACATATCTTCTATTCAATTCTGCGAATTTATTTTTTATTATTCAAATTCAATCGTTCCCGGCGGTTTTGACGTGATGTCATAAACCACGCGCGAAACGCTCGGAATCTCTGCCGTGATTCTTTGCTGAACTTTTATCAAATCGGCGTATTCGATGTTGACGGGGTCAGCGGTCATGGCGTCTTTTGAAGTGACGGCGCGAATCGCGATAATCCAGCCGTGATTTCTTTTTTCATCACGAATGCCGGTGGCTTTGCCGACGATTGCGGCAAGCGCTTGAAACGGCTTATATTTGGAGACGAGTTCTTCTTCGACAATCGCGTTGGCTTCTCTGACAACGTCCACTTTTTCAGGCGTTACTTCCCCGAGAACGCGAACGGAAAGACCGGGGCCCGGAAAAGGCATGCGTTCGGAAAGAATGATTCCGAGATCAAGAGCGCGGCCGACTTCGCGGACATCTTCTTTGTACAAATAATAAAGCGGCTCGACGATTCCTTTAAAACTCATTTTTTCGGGAAGGCCGCCGACATTGTGGTGCGCTTTGATTCCTTTTTCGGATTCCAAAACGTCGGGATAAATGGTTCCTTGAATCAAGTAATCGGCTTTGATTTTTTGGGCTTCTTCTTCAAAAATTTGAATGAATAATTCCCCGATGATTTTTCTTTTTTGCTCGGGGTCTTCAACACCTTTTAAAGCTTCAAAATAACGATTTTGAGCGTCAACGACTTTGAGATTCATGTGAGAAAACGCATCTTTTACCTGTTTCGCTTCTCCTTTTCTCATAAATCCGGTGTCAATAAAAATCGGATGCAGCCGATTGCCGATTGCGCGATAGGCCAATTCGGCGCAAACGGAACTGTCAACGCCGCCGGAAAGCGCAATAATGGCCGTGCCGCTCACCTGATTCTTAATTTTTTCAATTTCTTCCGATATAAAATCCCAAACATTTTCCATTGTCAAAACCTCTTCACATAAAATTCTGATTATTATAACATTCTCATGAGAAATATCTTATATGAACGTTTTTGTAAAATCTTTTCGCTGAAACGAATTCAAAAAAAGGAGACGGACTAAAAAAATGTAACAGATTATAAAAATGCGAAAAACTAATATCAAATCATATTATATATAAATGCTATTATAGATACATAGTCTTAAAGAACGTAATTTTACAAAAAAAAGGTTATAAAAAATGTTTTATAGAACTATTATTTTACGGAAAAATAATTTTATCGAAAAATAATCTGAGAGAAGAATGAAGTCATAAAAACAATAAAAATGATTCAAACGATTACAATCCAAAAAATCATAAAGAATTTTTCATTTTTTGTCTTTAAGGGGGAAATATATTTAATCAATCTTGCGGGGTTTTAAAGGGGTTTTAAAATAATTTTTAGTTTTTTAACCGGAAATTTGCGCTGAAATATTGACAACGGGTCCGTCGGTCACATCCATTTTGGACACCGTTAATAAATTGCCGTTACGCTCGATTAACGTCGTTTCCGTAACTTTTAATTGATTCACGCTGTCCTTATTTTTATGAACAATCAAAAGTTTCTGACCCTTTTCAGATCCTTCCCCGAACTTTTGAACCATATTTGAAACAACTTGTTCAAATTCGGAATAAATAAGAATTTCTGTTTTATTTGCCGATTTTCGAAGACTTCCAATCGGTTCAACTGTTAAAAGCATAGTTTTTGCCAACCCCGACATTTTGAATAAAAATTTATTTTATTCGTTAATAAGCACCATCACAATGACTTTAACTTCGTCACAACCCGTCACAAAAAGGAATAATAGAAAACGCCAATCAAAACGATTTCTTATTCGTTATTAGTCGATAAACCACCCCCCTGTATATATCCATTTCGTTTACTGACGATAGGGAAATAAAAATTTAAAAGAAGTTTAAAAAATGACAAATCACAGATTACATTTTAAATAATTCGGATGTGAGAGGGATAAAAAAATATATTAAAAGCGATTGTTCATTTTTTAATGGAAAAATAAGACCGAATCATAATTATAATTCATTACAAACCCGTGTAATTTGAAAATGAACGGGTTAGAAAATAAAAACAAAGGGCTCTGTTTTTTTGTCAGAGCCGCTTTGAATCGGCAGCTTGCCGTTTTAATTGTTTTTTATTTTAATTGTTTTTTTATTCTTTATCGAGTTCGAATTTGGTTCCGTAATAAAGGATACCGGAATCTCCGTCGCTTCCGAGTTTTCTGAAAACGGAATGAACGCGTTTGCCGATGGCGACTTTTTCCGGCTCGTCCACGATTTGCGTCGTGAGTTTGGCGCCTTCGTCTAATTCGACAATGGCAAGAGCGTACGGAACCAAATCGCCAAAGTCGTCGGATGTGGTGTGCGTGATTGTGTAAGTCACGATTTTACCGGTTCCTTTGAATTTGTATTGCTCCATATCCCCGTCGCGTCGACATTCCGGACAAAGGTTTCGAATCGGATAAAAGTAGTTGTTGCACGTTTTGCAGTGAGAACCGACAAGATTGTATCGGCTTTGCTGTTCTCTCCAGAATCTTGGTACTGTCATGTAATCACCTTTCGTTTGAGAAAATATGAACCACTGCCGTTGCGCCCGAGCCGCCGACGTTGTGTGTCATACCGTATTTTGCTCCGTCCACTTGACGTTTGCCGGCCTCGCCTCGAAGCTGATAAACCGCTTCAGCCGCTTGTTTGATGCCGGTTGCGCCGACCGGATGCCCGGTGGATTTTAAACCGCCCGAGGGGTTTACGGAGATCTTTGCGTTTAAAGCCGTTTCGCCTGCAAGAGACGCAAAACCGCCTTTTCCTTTTTCAAAGAAACCCAGATCTTCAATCGCGCAAATTTCGGCGATTGTGAAACAGTCGTGGACCTCCACAAAATTGATATCTTTCGGTGTCAATCCGGCCATTTCATAAGCCCGCTTTCCGGCAGCGACCGTCGCGTCCAATGTCGTGATATCTCTTCTGTCGTGCAAAGCGATTGTGTCACTGGCTTGCGCGCTGGCTTTGATGTAAATCGGGGTGTCCGTGTATTTGTGCGCGTCTTCGGCGGGAACGACGACAACCGCAGCCGCGCCGTCTGAGACGGGGGAGCAGTCCAAAATGTGAAGCGGGTCTGAAACCATAATGGATTTCAAAACTTGATCAATCGTGAGTTTGCTTTTGAATTGCGCAATCGGATTGTTGATTCCATTGTCATGGTTTTTAACGGCGACGGCAGCCAATTGTTCGCTTGTCGTTCCGTATTTATGCATATGGAGCTTGGCAATCATTGCGTAAATGCCCGGAAACGTCGCCCCCTGAATACCTTCCCATTCTCGGTCGGCTGCTGCGGCAAGCGCGTCTGTCACGCCCGATCCGTCAATGTCGGTCATTTTTTCGGCGCCGGCGGCAATCGCAACATTGCTGTAACCGGACGCGACGGCTTGAATCGCTTGACGAAGCGCCAAACCGCCCGAAGCGCAGGCGGCTTCCACACGGGTCGACGGGACATGAAGGCCTTTTGCCAAACCGGAATAGTCCGCAATCAATGCGCCTAAGTGCTCCTGTTCGACGAATTTTCCGCCGCTCATGTTTCCGACATACATCATATCAATTTCTTCACCGGCGATTCCGGCGTCTTCCAAAGCGCCGACACCGGCTTCAACGACGATATCTCTGAGGGATTTTTCCCAAAGTTCTCCAAATTCGGTGGTCTTTGCACCGACTATTGCTACTTCTCTCATTTTTTCACCTCATCCGAAATTAATCTTGCCTTTGTGGTGCGCGTATTTTCCGTAATCCAAATAAATCGGATCGGCGAGAAGCTGTTCAACGGTCGGGACTTTGTTGCGGAATTCTTCGATTTTGTCGGTGACGCGGATACTGAAAGCATCCGAGCCGGCACCTGAACCGTATGCGGTCGCAAAGATCCTCTCTCCCGGTTTTGCAACGTCCAATGTCGCGGCAATTCCCATCAAACAAGATCCGGAATACGTGTTTCCGAGTTTCGGTACGACAAGTCCGGGTTTGATTTGTTCTTTTGTAAAGCCGAGTATTTGAGCGGCTCTTTCGGGGAATTTGCCGTTGGGTTGGTGAAAAACAGCGTAATCGTAATCTTCCGGTTTGGTTCCCATTTTATTCAAAAGACCTTTTGCACCGTTTGTCACGTGTTTAAAGTAACCCGGATCTCCCGTGAAACGACCGCCGTGGCTTGGGTAGTGTTGTCTTTCACGTCTCCAAAAGTCGGGGGTGTCGGTTGTAAAAGAGTAGGTGTCTTCAATCACTGCGATTAATTCGGATTCTTTGTTGCCGATTAAAAATGCAACGCCGCCTGCGGCCGCCGTATATTCCAACGCGTCGTTGGGCGCGCCTTGGGAAACGTCGGCGCCGATGGCAAGTCCGACATCAATCATGCCCGAGCCGACCAATCCCATACAAACCTGAACGGCGGCGGATCCGGCTTTACATGCGAATTCAAAGTCCGCTGCAGTCATGTGCGGGGATGCGCCGACGGCTTCGGCAACAATCGTACTTGTGGGTTTGACCGCGTACGGATGGCTTTCGGATCCCGTGTAAACGGCTCCGATTCTTTGTGCGTCTAAATCAACGCGATTGACGGCATTTCTTGCGGCCGACACGGCAATGGTTGCCGCGTCTTCGTCAATGTCGGGAACGGACTTTTCATAGACTTTTAAACCGTTCTTTAAAATATCGGCATCTCCGCCCCAAACCTTAGCGATTTCTTCGGTTTTGATTCTGTAGCGGGGAATGTATGCGCCGTAGGAAACAATTCCAACTGTCATTTATTCACCTTTATTTTCGATAATCACTGCATTCCGTTTCATAAAACATCATCCGCAGTCATTCATATTTTTCGTTGTTTCAGTTTTTTAAAAACTGTTCGATTCAAACACAAACACGGGAAAAATAAATTCAAAAATAATACGTTTGAATCAAGCGGTTTTGATTTTTTTCTAATCGCAAAGCCTCGTTATTGAGAAACATAATAAATTCCTCGGCGGCAATCGGGATTTTGAATTATAAAAACGACCGATTATTTACGAATTATTTTATGAATTTATTATTTGTTGGTGTTTTGGCTTTAAAACAAACCGAAAAAATGAATCTGCCGCCGTTTTTAGAATTCGGGTTCGAAATGAATTCTTTGGGGCAGATTTTTTTCGGACATTTTCGTTTTTTTCCTCATAGTACCGTTTTTGAGTTTTAAACCATTTTCTTCTATCTGTTTAGAGCATTACCTCTTTTGACTCCGGCGCGTTTTTTAATTCATTTGGAAAATGAATCAAAACAACAGACTCCGAAGCACTTAATCCAAAAAACGGAAGAGAGATATATAAAGTTAACGTAGGCGGCTTCGTTAATCAACGACAAAAATATGAAAAAAAACTTAAAAATTTCGGCTATTTCATAATTAAATCAAATACTATCGAATTCAACGATAAAAAAATATAAAATAACGGTGAAAAAATCAGAAAACATAAATATATCTTTTCAAAAAATTCCCTCAAATACAGCCCGGAAATGTTTTTCCGTTGTTGCCCTGTCCGCTTTTCAAAAAGATAACGGTGAAAAATCAGGAAACATAAATATATCTTTTCAAAAAATTCCCTCAAATACAGCCCGGAAATGTTTTTCCGTTGTTGCCCTGTCCGCTTTTCAAAAAGATAATGGTGAAAAAAAATCAAAAAAACGGAATATATTTTTTAAACAATTCCTTCAAAAACAGCCCGGAAATGTTTTTCCGTTGTTGCCCTGTCCGCTTTTCAAAAAGATAACGGCGAAAAAAAATCAAAAAAACGGAATATATTTTTTAAACAATTCCTTCAAAAACAGCCCGAAAATGTTTTTCCGTTGTCGTCCGCTCTGTTTTCAAAAGAATGACGACGAAAAATCAGAAAAACGAATATTAGCATTATTCTTATGAATTAAATGCCTTTGATTGAATACTGTCCGTATTTTTTAAGTTCGGCAATGGCGTCTTCTATCTTTTTTGTCGTGCACAAAAGCGGAATTCGGTCGACTTCCGCCATTTTTATGGCCATCGGATCGACTTCGTCCTTAGAAAGCCCGTGCAGGACGATTGCGCCCGGTTTTAAATTGGTGACACGAATGGCGACCAACGGGGATTTTCCGGTGGACACTTTTGTAAAAACCATCGCGCGGTCCGTGCTCCACCCGTAAAGGCGTTGGAATTCGTATGACGTCATTTCTAAAATAGACCTTTTGCTGTCAACCACCGAAAAACCGTAAAGCGGGCGTTCCATTCCGCGATAGAGAACTTGCGCTTCGAGAAGCGAAACCAGTTTTTGGAATTGAATCGGAATCGAATATTCGTATGTGGAATAAATGGATTCCTTTGAGCTGTCGGCCGTCAACATTGTTTCATAAGCGTGAATTTTTTGTCCGCCGCGGTCGGTGTCGATTGCAAGCAACGACTCGACAATTTTACTGACCATCAACGTTCCCGGAGATTTACGTCTCCCGCTTTCATAATCGCTGATGACGGACGGGGAAACCTGAAGAGAATTTGAAATATCCGTTTGAGACACTTCAAAATTCAATCGCCATTTTTTAAGACATTCGCCCGGCTTCTCGGAGAGCGTAATCTCTCCCGCCATTTTTTCGGCAAGTCTTTTCTTTAAATTCTCAAATGCTTCATTGTCTACCATGACAAATGAAAAATGAATGATATCAATATAAATTTAACTCAGAATATAAATCAAAAGGTTAAATCAAATGCCGAAATCAAGCGTTAAAACTGAAATGTTAAACCGAATGTTAAACCGAATGTTAAATCGAATGTTAAATCGAATGTTAAATCGAATGTTAAATCGAATGTTAAATCGAATGTTAAATCGAATGTTAAATCGAATGTTAAAACGAAATATTGAAACCGAATGTTAAAACGAAACGTTGAAACCGAATATTAAACCGAAAATGAAACGATGAGGCCTCATTTAAATCAAAGAGCGTTATGCTTTATTTAATTATATTTCTCGTTGTTTTTCATTTGAAAATATTTAAATTCCTTTTTAACGGCGTGCATTCTTTCAAAAATTATGAATCCCGATTCCGTTTTATTTATTTTGTTTTTTTTATTTCGGCTCAAACAACTTTTATTTTTAATATTTCTTTTTGCGGCTTCTTTATATGACTTGAAAACGAAGCGCATTCCGAACCGTTTGTGGGTTTCTCTGTCCTTTTTTCTTTTCCCTCTCTTGCTTTTTGAATTCATTTTAATCGAACGCTTTCGACTTTTTTATCTTTTTCAATTTTTCCTTTCGGTCGGTGCGTTTTTCATTTTTTCAATCATCGTTTTTTCAATGAAATTTTTCGGCGGCGCCGACTGTAAAGCTTTTCTTTTAATCGCTATCGGTTTTTCAGGTTTGAATTCTATTGCGATTCCGATTCAAATTTTGATTTATTCTTTAGCGATTTCCGTTTTGTTCATATCTGTTTTATTTCTTAAAAACGGATTCCTGTTTTTCAAATCGGAAAAAACAGGAATGCGGTTTCAAACATTCATCATACAATTCTTGTCTCGAAAAATCCCGTTTTTACCGTCGATAACTATCGGATTTTGTCTTTTTATTTTGAATTTTTAAAAACGGTCGATGAAAAAACAAAAGAAAACGCAAAAGCAAAAACAAAAAGTAAAAGCAAAAAGTAAAAAACAAAATTTATTTTTATTTTTATTTTTTTCCTTTTTTCCATTTCATTTTTATACGTCTTCTTTTAATTATTATCAGAAAATCATGTATGAAATCAAATCAGATTTTGAAATGAAACGGGTGTTATTATGGATGAAAACAAAATAAGAAGCCGCCTTGAACTGCGTCCGGTGACGATTGAACATTTGGATCAGTTTAATGAATTGCTTCGTTATGTTTTTCAAGTGACCAATCAAGATCTCAGAAAAAGCGGTTATAATGCAGACGAATTGATTCGCTCCAAAAGCCCCATCCTTCGTGAATCCGAAGTGATCGGCTGGTTTGACGGAGATAAGCTTGTTTCTCAACTCTCTATTTATCCTCGGCAAGTCAACATCCACGGAAAAATATTTGAAATGGCCGGATTGACGGGAGTCGGCACCTATCCCGAATATTCCAACATGGGATTGATGAACGACTTAATCAAAACGGGACTCTTAAAAATGCGCGAGTCCGGACAGCATATTTCTTACCTTTACCCTTATTCGATTCCCTATTATCGAAAAAAAGGGTGGGAAATCATTTCCGAGCACATCACTTTTAAAATTAAAGACACCCAACTTCCAAAACACGTGGACGTTTCGGGTTTTGTGGAAAGATTGCCCGTCAACGATCCCGACGTCTATTTGATTTACGACAAGTTTTCTAGAAACACTCACGGCGCAATGATTCGAAGTCCGCTCGCGTGGGAGGAATATTGGCGCTGGGAAAACGAAGACGAAAGAACCGCCGCCATTTTTTATAACTCATCAAATGAACCGACCGGGCTTCTTTTTTATTGGGTCGCGGATGACATTTTTAACATCAAAGAAATCATTTACTTGAATCAAGAAGCAAGACACGGATTATGGAATTTTATTTCGGCTCACTTCTCCATGGTCAATTGCATTGTCGGAAACGTTTATAAAAACGATCCGATCGCTTTTCTTTTAGAAGACAGCCGCATCCAAGAAAAAATAGAGCCTTATTTCATGGCCCGAATCGTCGATGTTCAAAAATTTTTAGAAGAATACCCGTTTGACCCGTCTTCCCACTCTTTCCATTTCATTGTCAGCGACCCGATTGCGGAATGGAACAACAACACTTTCGGAATCGAATGGGACTCAAACGGCCGAATTCACGTTTCAAACAATCCCGTCGGCAAACCGGTGAAAACGGATATCCGGACATTGACCGCTCTTTTAATGAGCTATCGCTCTCCTTTTTACTTTTTTAAAATTGAAAGATTGGAAACCGACCCCGAAACGCTTCGATTGCTGGATCATATTATTCCGGACCCGCAGCCCTACTTTTCGGATTATTTCTGAATTTTTGAATTATCCCGCTCCGCCGTTTTATTCTTCTTTCCTTCGTTTCATTTCGGCAATCATCATCGCTTTTACCAAATAAATCTCTTCTTCGGAAATTTCCGAATTTGTTTTTTCAATCACGGCGGAATTCGATAATTTTTCAATGAATTCGATTTGTAATTTTTCAATCGTATCCATAATCGTATTTTGTTTTTGATTCGTGACCAAACGGTTCAAATTTTCAATTTTATTTCCGCCGATCAACTTTTCAAAATGTTTAATGATTTCTAAAACGCAAAGACCGCGAATTTCTGAAATTTCACCGACGGAAAGCCCTTGTAAAAACAGTCGGTGCGTTTTATTTAAGTCTTCTTCTAAAATTACATCGCTTTCTTCTTTTAATACCGCATCGCTTTTCTCCTCTGTAATATTTGCGAAAGCAGCTCCCGTTTCCATATTTTCCGTCGTTTTATTATCGGATTGACTTGTTTCGGATTGACTTGTTTCGGATTGACTTGTTTTGGATTGACTTGTTTCGGATTGGTTAAAATCGGGTCGGACAAATTCGGATTGAACGAGCTTCGTTTGAACGGATTCCGTCAAAGCGGACGTTTCGATTTCGCCGATATAATCGCTGATTTCGTTCATGAACAATCCGCCGTATTTTTGAAGTTTGTACTCGGCGACGCCTGCGATTTTTAAAAACGAATCCCCGTCGGTCGGAAATTCCGTTGCCATTTGGCGCAAGCTGGTGTCCGCAAAAATAATGTATGGCGGTAAATTTTTATCGCTTGCGATTCGCTTTCTTAAATCTCTCAACCTCTCAAATAAAGCGGCGTCAAACTTTCCTTTCACTATCTTTTTTGAAACGGCCGGATTTGTTTTTATTTTTGTTTTTAAAGGCGGCTGGTTTTTTACGCTCGAAACTTCTTCCGTCTTTGTTTTCGGCGCCTTGTTTCCGTCATCATTCAGGCCGTCCGCCAATATCGATTTTTTCCCGCCGTAAACGATTGAGCCGCCCGAATTTTCCGCCCGCTCATCGGCCTTTAATCTTTCATTTTCGACTTCCAAATCCTCGTCGTCCTCATCCCTTAATCCTTCGTCGACTTCATCGACATAAACGCCGGCGATTGGGTCCGAATCTTTTGAATCCGGCAAAACGGTTCGCCCTTTTGAAATTTTTGAAATCGGCGCTTCCGTCATCTCAACGGACAATTCGCCGGCCATAATTTTGCGACTGCTCGCATTTAATTTGATAATCGGATATCTCTCCCCGCTGACGGTCAAATATCCGGATTGAATCAATTCGTTTCCGATGCGCTTCCATTCGGTTTTTGAAATATGTTTTCCTTTTCCGTGAATCTCCAACCGGTCATGGCGCGCTTCTTTTACTTTTTGCGTTCTGGCGCCGTAAAGGACGTCAACGACGTGAGAGATTCCGAATCGTTGCCCGGTTTGGCTCACGCACTCCAAAAGAAGCCGCGCCTCGTTTGTGCCGTCTATTTTCGTTCTCGGATGAAAACAGGAATCGCAATTTTGACACGGTTCGGTTATATTTTCCCCGAAATATCTCAAAAGAACATTGCGGCGGCAGTCCGTACTTTCGCAATAATCCATGATTTGAGAAAGTTGCAAAAACGCCAAATCTCTCTCCTTTTTGCTCGGCTTTTTCTCAATCAAAAAGCGAATCTTATGCCAATCTCCGCGGCTGAAAAACAATATACACTCGCACTCCAATCCGTCTCGGCCGCCGCGTCCGGTTTCTTGGTAATAACTTTCCAAGTTCTTCGGCAAATCATAGTGAATGACAAATCGCACATCGGGCTTGTCAATGCCCATTCCGAATGCGACCGTCGCGACGATAATATCGACATCGTCCCGAATAAATTTGTCTTGGTGGCGCGCTCTTTTGTCATCCGACAATCCCGCATGATACGGCAGGGCCGAAAATCCGAGTTTGTTTAAGCGCGATGCCAAACGCTCCACAGCGTCTCGGCTTTGGCAATAAATAATTCCGGATTTATTGCGGTTCTTTTTTAAATACCCCTCCAGCTGCTCCACGACATCTTTTTTCTCAACGATTTGATAGGATAAATTCGGGCGATTGAAACTGGAAATCTTAATCACGGGATTTTTTAGTCTCAAAACATGAACGATGTCTTTTCGGACGCGCTCGGTTGCGGTTGCCGTCAGCGCCGCGATGCAGACGCTGGGAAATTTATCGCGCAGCTCGGAGAGTTTTCGATATTCCGGGCGAAAATCATGCCCCCATTCCGAAACGCAATGGGCCTCGTCAATCGCAAAAAGACTGACGTCGGCTTTTTTCAAAAGAGAGAGGGTGGATGACATCATCAACCGCTCGGGCGCGACGTAAAGAATTTTTAAGTCCCCGTCCAAAAGCCGGCGTTTCACATCGGCGCTTTCCGATTCCGAAAGCGTGCTGTTTAAATATGCGGCGGAAATGCCGTTTGAAACCAACCCGTCGACTTGATCTTTCATCAGTGAAATTAACGGGGAGACGACAACTGCCGCTCCTTTTTTCATCAGAGCGGGAATTTGGTAGCAAAGAGATTTTCCCCCCCCGGTCGGCATCAATACAAAAACGTCTTTGTCCTCTAAAATCGCTTGGATGACCTCTTCCTGATTCGGTCGAAAGGCGGTGTATCCGAAGTTCTTCTCAAGAGTCGCCAACATATTTTTACCGGTTGTCATTCTTTATTCTCATTTTTAAATCTGAATTTCAAATAGATTCAAACAATTAAAAGGACTTTGGGTCGGGGGGTGAAAGTATTCAATGAAATCAAGTTTTTTCATACAAGTTTCATTTCAATTATTCAAATACGGAGAATCACTTTTCGAGCGAATGAATTCGCCGGTATTACTTTTAAAAGAAAAAGCGATTGAAATTGAAATGTATTATTTTCAATTTTTTCAATCGTGTTAATATGAATGTATGAATATAAATTCTGAAATATCATTCATTGCAAATGCAATTGAATCGACTCAAATCAGTATTTGGGCGCGCGTCTGACTTTTCTTGTGACGTATCCGGCCACTTTGTTGCGGATGGTTTTACTTTCAATGGTTGTGTATTTGGTCACAAGCGCTTTGTTTTGGTCAAAGTCTTCCGTAAATGCGTCGCCGTGGTTGTTTAAAAGCTTGAATGAAATTGTTTTAATGTTGGAGTGTCTTATATTTCCCATGTCTCTTCCTCTTTATTTTATGATTTTAATATTAATGTTAATTATTTCGTGATAATTGATTATTGATAATTTTGAATTTGGATTCAGAAAGACTCATCAAAGGTGACTGTTGAAAGAATCAGTTTGATTTATACTTTTTGTTTATCATAAAGGTTGCCCAAATGATTTTCTTTATTTAAATATATTCCGTTTGAATCCTTCGGGACTTTTGTTGTTAATCAAATTCAAAAACCATGCCGTCGTATCCGAGAGGCCATCTTTTGACTTCTTCGTCATGCGGTCCGTAAAAGTGGCTTAAATGCGTCAGGATCGTTTTTTTGGCGCCGATTTTTTGAGCGATTTCCATGGCTTGAGCGGCGTTCATGTGTTTGTTGACGTCCATATGGTCCGGCACGATGGCGTCCGTTATGAATAAATCCGGATTTTTCATGTGGTCCAAACTTTTTTGTGATATCGTATTGTCCGTGTCGCCGCTGACGACGATTTTATTTTTGCCGTCAAAAATGACGACTCCGGCCGGATTTTTTTCCGGGAAGTGAACCACTTTAAAAAGCGAGAATTCCAAACCGATTAAAGAAAACGGCTCATAAAAAGCGACATTATGTTTTTCCGCCGTGATAAAATCAATTTTTCCGGTTATGTGGCGGATGGTGTCTTCATGCCCGTAAACATCAATTTTTTGCTGAATGCGATAAAATTCCGGAAAGCCGCCGTAATGATCATGATGGCCGTGCGTCCAAACAACGGCGTCAATACGGCGGATATCGGCTTTTAAAAGTTGGGCGCGCATATCCGGACTTGTGTCGATGAGCACATTTCCCGATTCGGTTTGAACCAATATGGAAAATCGGGTTCTGTTGCTTCTTGTGCCGCGTTTGGCGTCCGTACAAGAAGCGCAGTCGCACCCGATATTTGGTGTTCCGGGAGCATCGCCCGTTCCGAGTAATGTGATTTTCATTGACATTTTATCCGTCTATTTATTATTTCGTTCTTTTATTTGTCTTTTTGTTTTTTTATTTGCTTTTATTTTTTATTTGTTTTTATTTGTTTTTATTTTTTATTTGCTTTTATTTCTTCAAAATTTGTACTTTTATCTTTTAATATTTTTTTAATTCGTTTCCGTTTTTATTGTTTTTTTTTTCAAAAATTTGTACTTTTGTTTTTTAATGTTTTTTTAATTCGTTTCCGTTTTTATTTTTTTGTTTTTATTATTTTATCCGTTTTTATTATTTTTATTTTTTACTTTTTTTATTCGTTTTTTATTTATCGATTCATATCATTTTTATTCTTCAATAAACGCCGCCGTTTTCAATCCCGCTCTTCGATTAAACGACAAAACCGCTTTTTCCAAATCGGCTTGAACCAAATCGTAGCGTTTTTCCAAAAGCGCGGATAAAACTGCTTCGCGAACCACCATTCTTAAATCCGAACCGGTATATTCCTCGGTTTTTTCGGCGATGGATTGCGTGTCAATGTCTCCGCCGATTTTTCTTAAAACGCTGTCTAAAATGTCTTTTCGCATTTCAAGAGTCGGGCGCTCAAAGTCGACAATTTCATCAAAACGGCGCCAAACGGCTTCATCTAGTTTTTTTGTGTGATTCGTCGCGGCGATTAACAAAACACCGTCTTCGACAAGGCTTACGTTATCGATTGCTTTTAGGAGCGTGTTGACGGCTTGTTTTATTGCGCCGTGCTCGTCATGAGACGTTCGAGACGTGGCGATGAAATCAAATTCGTCAATAAACATAATGCACGGGTCAAATTTTTTCGCCAGCGCAAAAACGCGGTCAATGTTTTTTGACGTTTCTCCCAAATACTGATCCGTAATCATGGACAAGTGAACTTCAATGATTGGAATGGACAACTTTTTAGACAAAGCGCGCGCAAAAGAGGTTTTACCTGTTCCGGGCGGGCCGACGAAAAGGACTTTTCCGATATCGTAAAGACCGATATTTTTGAAATGCTCTTTATTTTGAATCGCCAACTCTATCTTTTTTAATTCCTTTTTTTGACGCTCGGTTAAAATCAAGTCGCTCATGGATTCGCGCACTTCTTCGGGCGCTTTAATATACGCCAATTTCAACCATTCGCGACCGTTTTCTTTTCCGGTGGAAAGTTCTTCAATAATGGATTCAATCCATTCGCGAGAGGCTTCTTTTGGGGGATTTTTCAAAGCCACTTCTTCATAATTGATCTTTTCTTCCGAATTCTCAAGACGGCTGCTGTAATAATAAGCCAAAACCGGATTCTCCAAAATCCTGTCATGCGCACCGTCTTGTTTTTTAAACCATTCCGCGACCGAATCCAAACTGCCTTGCGTTAAATGCACGCTTCCGGAATAGGCGTCAACAACCGAATATGCATACGGTTTTCCATTTATCTTTAACGCGTTTTCGACATCTTCAATGCCGAACATATTTTTTATGATTGTTTTATTCGGTTTAATCGGTTTGGGCACATTTCGAGTTTTTACGTCCCATAATGTTTTTCGAATTTTTGACGGAATATCATTAACGATTAATTCATCCTCCTCATTGTAAATCTCCGCCGTCAAAAGCAGTTCGATAACATCCAACATTTCGCGAGTCATTTTTTTCCCCCTTGTTTTCTACAAACGATAATTTAAAACCGACCTTTTTCTTTTTTGGATTTGTTTTTATTTTTTGATTTTAAATGAAAGGATTCATTATTCTCTTCTGGATAATATATTTTTTGATTTTGTTTCCTTTTATTCCCCTTTTATCCGCCTTTATTTTTTTCTCTTGATTTGTCATTTTTTATTTTTATTTTTATTTTTATTTTTATTTTT